>Ga0172382_10007944_pt1 | contig 14930 bp, 16 predicted proteins | sample Leawel138RmetaG_FD_122245 | JGI IMG/M metagenome (GOLD analysis project Ga0172382, IMG submission 122245) | Leachate microbial communities from a municipal landfill in Southern Ontario, Canada - Leachate well 138R metaG | ecosystem: Engineered > Solid waste > Landfill > Unclassified | place...
ATCTTGACGAGTATCATTTTCGGTATAACAGACGTGCAATGATGGGGTCAATCTTCGATTTACTCCTAAGAAAGATGATTTTCAGTGAACCTAAAAGATTGAATAAAAATAATTTAACAACAGTGGTCTAACCGCCTATACCAATTTTTATATTTACTTTACAGATACGATAGAATAAAAGCCAGATCAGAGTTTAGAGATAGTTTCAATATACCTGTCGAGAAATATTACAATTTCATACACCCTTTGTCGTATATAGAAGGAAGTGCTTTTATCGGATATGTGAATATTTTACTAATGAACACCGTAGTAAACAGCAATGCAATTCTTGGCAATTTTAATACGTTTAACTCTGGATGTTTGGTAGGTCATGACACTGTAATAGGCAACAACAACTTTTCGGCTGCTCATACATGTATTGGCAGTGGACTCCATATTGGAGACAATAATTTCTTCGGCTTAAACTGTACACTTAAAAACAAAATAAATGTTGGGAACAACACCCTTGTTGGTCAATTTTCTAATGTTCTCAAGGATTTGAACGACAATGTAATCGCATTTGGTAATCCTGCAAATGAATGAGGAATTAATGATCCGAATAAGGGATGTTGGGATTAAAAAGTTTACAAATATGATACAGTCTGTTTTAGGATTATATTTTGAAGAGTTTGAAGTAGGTGCAGAAATCAAACATGCTCTTTCAAAAACAATATTTGAAAGTGACAACAATCTATTCAGCCTGCTGACCATGAATCATCATCCGGTACATACCAATGTTGATTATGCAGAAAAGAATCAACATGGCCAGATTATGGTGGTTGGTACCCTTGTGTTTTCTCTAGTTGTGGGTATGACAGTACCGGATGTAAGTGGTAAAGCAATAGCTAATTTAGGGTATGAAGGGGTTAAGCATTTGGCTCCTGTTTTTATAAATGATACTTTGTACGTAAAAACAAAGGTAATTAGTAAAAGAGAATCTGCAAGCAAACCGGATCGAGGTATTGTCTATGTTGAAACTATTGGGTTTAATCAACACGGTGTAGAGGTGATAAGTTTTAGAAGGAATGTATTAATTAAAAAGAAAAATTTATGACAGTCGATTATTTAATGCGCAGTTTGATGTTTGTTCCGGCTCATAACGAAAAATTAATGGACAGTGCACTTAAACGCGATACCGATGTATTGTTGCTAGATATTGAAGATTCGGTACAGCCTGTTGAGAATAAGCAAATTGCAAGAGACAACATAAAACGTTATGTGCAAGAAGGGAAGTTTGGCAATCGTAAAATTTTCCCAAGAGTGAATGATCGCGAAAGTGGTCATTTGTTGCACGATGTCTATCAACTTACTATAGACGGGATAGAAGGATTTATGTATCCCAAATCTAAAAAAGGTGATGATATCTATTTCTTTGGCAAATTACTTGAAACCATTGAATTCGAAAAGGGATTACCACTACACACCTTTAAGATAATAGCTCTTATCGAAACTCCGTGTGCAGTATTGAATATTCAGGATATTTGTACAGCATGTCCTGAGAGATTGGTTGCTGTGGCTTTTGGATGTGAAGATTATATGACAGAATTGGGTGGAAAGCATGATTTGGGAAGTCAGAGCATATTTTCTGCCAGATCCATCATTGCTATGGGAGCAAAAGCCAATAATGTGATTCCGATTGATACGGTACATATTCGTGTTCATGACCTGGAAGACCTGGAAAGAAATCTTATTATTGGAAGGAATTTGGGATTTGAAGGAATGTTGGTCTTAAATCCAAAAGAATTACCACTTGTACATCAGTATTATTCACCTACAAAAGAAGAAGTTACCTGGGCGACTGAAATGCTTCAGCTATCCGAAGAAGCTGTTGCTTTGGGAAAAGGAGTCGCAGTTAAGGATAATAAGTTTATAGGACCACCTATGGTAAAAATGGCAAAGGAAATACTCCGCAAACAAAGATTATGTGAGAGATTCAGATAGAAATGTATTTATAAATATTTAATATTATTTTAAATCTTTGGCTTAGGTAGATGCTTTATACACTAAATTTCAAAACAAATGGGCTGATGATCTTTATGATCAAATCAATGAAAATATGACTCCTTTGTCATTTCCTATTATTATAAACGATAGGTACAATGTGTGGAAGTTATTAATGGACAATCATGTGTACTGTACTGTTCATTGGGAACTACCTAATGAGGTTGATAAAAATGAGTTTACTGAAAGCTATAATTTGTCTAATCAAATATTATCTATTCCAGTTGAATCATATAGTTAATAATTGAAGAAAATATTTTTATGAAAGAAAAAATTATAATTATTGGGGGGAAAGGTACTGCTGTCGTAATTGCAGAACAATTAATTCACGCAATAGATAAATGTAATTATGATGCAGAATTTCTAGGATTTGCATTTAATGATCCTAATTTGGATGTAATATTAGGTAGACCAATATTATATAAACCATACGATGAAATGAAGGAAAAATATTTAAAGTATAATGATGTGAAGTTTATTTTTCAATTATACAGGCCTGATGCTATAAGGGAAAGATGTGGATGGAGAGACAAAATAAATATACCATTGGAAAAATATTTTAATTTCATCCATCCATTTGCTTATGTTGCAGGAAGTGCAACAATAGGATATGGAAATGTTTTTCTCGCTAACACCGTTGTAAATAGTAATGTAGTTGTAGGTGATTTTAATACTTTCAATTCCGGAACATTGTTGGGACATGATACAAAAATGGGTAATAGTAATTTTTTTGCAGCTCAAGTCTGCATTGGTAGTGGTTTGAATATTGGGGATATGAATTTTGTTGGATTGAATAGTTCTTTGAAAAATGAAATCACAATTGGGAATGAATGTATTGTAGGAATGGCCTCAAATGTAGTAAAAGACTTATCAAACAATGCTATTGTTTATGGAAATCCCGCGAAAGAGAAAGAAAAATTAAATCATATAGTAAGATAATCTAATGAAAATATTCGAAAAGGGACAAATTGGTTCTTTGAAAATAATGAATCGTGTCATTATGGCACCAATGAATGTTGGTGGTAATAATGATTCTGATGGTTGTTTATCTTCTCGCGGTATTGATTATTTTGTTGAACGTGCTAAAGGAGGCACGGGTATGATTGTCACTGGTGCTGTCAGAGTTACGCGTGAGTTTGAACGTGATAACACAATTGTTCCCGTATGGATGCTTTTTGCAGATCATATGATTCATACTAAATGGATTAGTGAATTATCTGAACGTTGCCATGATTATGGAACAAAAGTATGCATTCAATTAACTGCTGGAGGCGGCAAACAAGCAGGACGATACGCACAAGAACATGGTCTTGCAATTGGTCCTTCCTCCAATCAATGCTTTAATCCTCCTCATAATTATACACGCCCTTTATCAAAAGAAGAAATTAGTAAGTTTATTGATGCCTTTGAAGCTGCTGCACGTATTGTAAAAGCTGCAGGTGCTGATGCCATTCAGCTTCATGGACATGAAGGATATTTAATGGATCAATTCTCTTCTCCTTTATGGAATAGAAGAACAGACGAATATGGTGGTAATCTTAAAAGTAGACTACTTTTTGCAAGAAAACTTATTGAAGCTGTTAAAAGAGGTGCAGGTAAAGACTTTCCTGTAATCTATCGATATGGATTGTCTCATTATTTAGAAGGAGGCAGGAGTATTGAAGAGGGTATTGAAATGGCAAAGCTTCTTGAATCTTATGGAGCTGACGCTATAGACATAGACGCTGGTAGCTACGAAAAATGGTATTTACCACATCCCCCAACTACAATTCCATGCGGGTCATTTGCTCATTTAGCAGAAAAGGCAAAGGCCGTTGTTTCTATTCCTGTTATTTCAAGTGCAAGAATAGGCTATCCTGAATATGCAGAGGCTATCCTTGAGAAAGGGCAAGCTGATTTTGTTTGTATTGGTAGACCGCTGATCGCAGATTCACATTGGTGCCAGAAAGCTAAAGATGGGTTATCAAATGAAATACGACCATGTCTGGCTTGCCACGAAGGGTGTCTAAGACGATTAATGTTATATAAACCATTAAGTTGTGCCGTGAATCCATTGGCTGGCAATGAAGAGTATTTAAAAATCACAAAAGCTGAAAGAATTAAAAATGTACTTGTTATTGGTGGAGGTATTGCAGGCATGGTTGCAGGCATAACATGTACACAAAGAGGCCATCATGTTACATTGTATGAAAAAGAAGGAGAATTAGGTGGTAATTTTCGTCTAAAATTTTTACCTTCTTTTAAAGATGACTATATTCGGTATATTAAATATCTTAAAGGTGAAGTTGAAAGATATGATATAAAAGTTGTTTTAAATCATCTTCTAGCGAAAGAAAAAATTAGTGAAGATTACCCTGATGTTATAGTTAACGCTATTGGGGCAAGTTTTCAAAATTTCGCAATAGAGGGTGTTAATAAAGAGGACATGGTAAATCCATTCGATTTATATGAAGATACTGATTATTCAACTTTGAATGTTGCAATAATTGGGGGTGGCCTTGTTGGTGTAGAAGCAGCAATTAATGTTGCAATGCATGGTGGTAGAGCATCTATTATTGAGAAAGAAAATGAAATTGCAAAATCATCCTACCGTGCTAATAGACAACACTTGCTTTATTTACTTGAAGAAAACAATATCAAAACATTTGTTAATTCCGAAGTAATAGCTTCTAATGATAACAAATTGTCATGTAAAGATAATTCAACACAAATTTTTGACGTTCCATACACGAAAATTTCGGCATGTATGGGAATGATACCTAATAAACTCGGTATTGAAGATTGGGAAAATGTATTGACTATTGGTGATGCTGAACATCCCGATAATGTAATGAACGCTGTTTGGTCTGCTTATAGAAAGTGTAGATTAATATAACAAATTATAAACCAATCAAATTAGGATCTCATCTTAAAATATTTATTGGAGAGCATTCTTAAACAATAATTTTAAATAGCATAATTCAAAGATCAAAAAAACGGTCATTTTATTGGATAACTATGGTACATAAAGGGGAAACCCGAAAAAGGAAATGAAATAAATTGAAGTATAAAGTAATTATGTCTAAAATACTAAAATTAACAAATAGATCTGAATGGAGTAAATTATTCAAGAAATTACCAAAAAATCAACAAGATATTTATTACAATCCTGAATATTATGCATTATATCAACAAAATGGTGATGGTGAAGCAAACTGTTTTATTTTTGAAAATGGTGGGAACATTGTTCTTTATCCTTTTTTGAAAAATTCTATTAATCAATTGGGATATTCATTAGATGATGAGTTTTACGATATTCAGGGAGCTTATGGGTATAATGGAATGCTTTCATCTACGGATGACACATCATTCTTAAAGGATTTTTGGCTTACATTTGATCAATTTTGTAAGGAAAACAACATCGTAGCTGAATTCACAAGATTCCATCCTATTCTGAAAAATCACAGTTTAGGGGATGGGCATTATGATATTTTTTTCGACAGGGAAACCGTGGCTTTGGATTTGACCCAAGATTATGAATCTATCTGGAAGAATGAATATTCCTCAAAGAATAGAAATATGATTCGTAAAGCTCAAAAGGATGGTTCAAGAATAGAGATAATATCAAATCCGGACAGTTCCCAAATTGATACTTTCATTGAGATATATAATCATAGTATGAAATTGGTAAAAGCCGATGAATACTATTATTTCAAGAAAGACTTTTTTTTTAATACATTCTCATTATTAAAAACAAACGTATTTCTTTTTAATGTATTTAATAGTAATGATGATGTGGTTTGTTCATCAATATTTTTTCACTACGGCAAATTTTTCCACTATCATCTTTCTGGAAGATCTGAACTAGCCAACAATACGGTTAATAATTTTTTATTAGACGAAGCTGTTAAATATGCAAAAGAAATTGGTGCAGAAGTATTTCACTTTGGCGGTGGAATTTCTTCTGATGCTGACGATAGTTTATTGAAATTTAAAACAAACGTCTCTAAAACCAGGTTGCCTTTTTATATTGGAAAAAAAATACACAATCAAAATGTTTATGATGTTATTGTAAGACAATGGGAACAGAATAATCCCGAAATTAGATTAAAATACAAGAGTTATTTATTGAAATACAGATATTAGTCTGGTAATTTAATTTTTATGAAGAATAATAAGGTATTGATAATTGCTGTTCACCCTGATGATGAGACATTAGGATGTGGTTCCACAACTGGCAAAGACACAGACCTGCTCCTTCACTTAAAGCAGCAGATCTACGACACCGTCGTGTCCCAGTGGAAAGATAAGTAACCATGGGTTTATGGGACAAATAGGATTAAACTATTAGGATATTGAGAGATATGAATGAAAAATTTTCTCGACTCATTATTGAGTCCTCTGCGACTGTTCTTTCTGCCTTGAAGCAAATGGATGCAGCGCAACATAAGCTACTTATTGTTGCTAAGGACGGTAAATTTGAGTCGATGTTCAGCATTGGTGACGTGCAGAGGGCTATCATTAAGGGCGTAGATTTGAATACGTCTATTGAGAGTATACTTCGCGAAGTCAACATCACCATCGCGAAGGAGGGCGATGACATGGAGACCATTAAGGAACTGATGCGCGAGGAGCGCATTGAGTTTATGCCTATCATCAATGCAGAAGGGAGCGTGAAGGATGTCATCTTCTGGAAGGATATCTTCGATGAGTCGGAGAACGTCTCACGCGAACCCATCGACCTCCCCGTGGTTATCATGGCTGGCGGCAAGGGCACTCGCCTCAGACCACTTACCAACGTCATCCCCAAACCGATGGTGCCTATCGGTGACAAGACCATCCTCGAAGCGATAATTGACCAGTTCGAGCTCATTGGTTGCCATAAGTACTATATATCCGTCAACTTTAAGGTAGATATTCTTAAGTACTATATGGACAACCTAGACCATAAGTACGACATCACCTACTTTCAGGAAGACAAGCCGTTGGGAACCATTGGCAGCATATCATTGCTCAAGGGTAAAATCGAAACCCCCTTCTTCGTCAGCAACTGCGACAGCCTCATCGACCAGGACTTCCGCGACGTATACGACTACCACGTAGAGAACAAGAACGACCTCACTATCGTCACTACCGTTAAGAGCTTCAAGATACCTTACGGTGTTTTAGAAACCGGTGAAAACGGCTTGATGACTGGACTGCAGGAGAAGCCCGAGCTTACCTATCAGATCAACACCGGCGTCTATATTCTCAATCCCAAGTGCATCAATGAAATCCCCGAAGGCGAGTTGTTCCACATCACCCACCTGATGGAGAAGATCAAGTCCCGAGGCGGCAGGGTAGGCTGCTTTCCCGTCAGCGAACACGCCTGGCGCGATATGGGCGAGTGGCCGGAGTATTTGAAAATGATAAAGGTGCTGTAATATATGAGAAAGAAATTTTACCGCTTTTTAAACAAGGTGATGCTGAAGATTCAGAAAGAAGCTGCCCCGAACTATCCAAATGTTCATCCTACTGCATATATATCTTATGACGCCGATGTTGTTTCGCCTGAGCATCTATATATGGAAGAGAGAACAAGTATTCCTCGCAATGCAATAATAATGAATGGAGAGCGAGGGAAGTTTATTATGAAAAAATGGTCTTTTTCGTCTGTCGGGTTACATGTGTTCTGTGGTAATCATATGCCTGTTGTGGGAATGCCACTGATAAATGTCACTGATGCTGTCAAGTCTGCTCTGGATATCAACCATCAGTTCAGTAAGGATGTTGTCGTTGATGAAGATGTGTGGATTGGTGCAAATGTGACATTGTTGCAAGGAGTGCATATAGGACGTGGTTCAATCATTGCCGCTGGAAGTGTTGTAACTAATTCTGTACCTGCTTATTCTGTCTGGGGGGGTGCCGGCTCATTTTATAAAAATGAAGTGGGGGTTAGACGATATTTTGCTTCACGAACAATCTGTTTATCCCTTTGAGGAAAGGATGTCTGTTGACAAAATCAAAAATATTTTTGATACATATCTGAATGAATAATGGCTGAATCTTCGTTGAAAGATAAAACTGCAAAGGCTGCATCGTGGAATATTGGTGATAAGGTGGCTAATTACGCAGTATCTTTCTTGATAGGAATCGTATTAGCACGTCTTTTGTCTCCTGAAGAGTATGGCTTAATCGGAATCATAGGAATCTTTATTGCAATTTTTAATTTAATCCTTGATAGTGGGTTGCAAACGGCCTTGCTTCGAAAGAAGGATGTTTTTGAAAAAGATTATTGTACAGTTTTCTATACTAATCTTGTATTAAGTTTATTATTAACATTTATCCTGTATTTTGTAGCTCCTTTTTTATCTGATTTTTTTGAACGCCCTGAGTTGACCCCTTACACAAGGGTAATGTCTTTTGTTCTCATATTAAACGCCTTATCAATCACACAACAAACAAGATTAACAAAAAAGTTAGATTTTAAGGCTCAAACAAAGATTTCAATTATTGCTCATCTTGTAAGCGGAGTGATTGGAATTGTTATGGCTTTTTCTGGAATGGGAGTCTGGGCTCTTGTTGCACAGCATATGACCAGTCGCTTCATGACAACGTTATTGTTATGGATAAATAATAAGTGGATTCCTAAATTGATATTTTCGATCAAGAGTTTCAAAGAATTATTTGGCTTTGGGTGGAAAATACTTGTAGCAACAATCATAGGTGAGGTATGGAATCAGTTGTATCAAACTGTCATTGGTAAATGTTATAATCCTGCAACTCTTGGTTATTATACGAGGGCTAAACAGTATTCATCGTTATTCTCTTCGGCTATTGGAGATGTTGTGTTAAAGGTTAGCTTGCCAGCTTTGAGTACGATTCAAGATGATGATGCTCATGTGATTTCTGCATATAAGCAAATCATTAAGGTTGTAATGTTTATAACATTCATATTAATGTTAGGTATGGCAGCATGTTCGAAGTCGCTGATTTATGTGCTTATTGGTGAAAAATGGATGCCAAGTGTACCGATTATGCAGATTATTTGTTTTTATTTAATGCTTTATCCTCTGCATATGATTAATATCAATATGCTTACGTTACAAGGACGAAGTGACATACAGCTTTATTTGCAAATAATAAAAATTGGCATAGCAACAATTCCTTTGATTCTCGGTATTTTTGTAGGAATATATTGGATGCTTTGGGGTAGTGTATTGACAGGAATAATTTCTTTTTTCCTTAATTCTTATTATTCAGGTAAAAAGTATAGGTATTCGAGTTTTGATCAATTAAAGGATTTAGCACCGTCATTCGGTGTTTCTTGTGCAATGGCAATCCCAGTTTATGCGTTATCATTTCTTACTCTCAATCCTTTTATTCTTCTGCCGATTCAATTGGTTGTAGGATTTGGAATTGTTATTCTTCTCTGTGAGAAAACTCATCTTGATGAATACGAACAGGCTAAGGAACTAATTTTGAATATTATCAGCAAGTTAAAACTAATATAGTCCCTCATGTAAAGATTTTTTGTTGGAGCTGGTGAAAATGAGGTAACATTAATTAAGATGAAGACAAAAAGGGTCCTTCTAATGGCAGCTGGATATGGACAGAATATTGTTCATACCATAGAAGAGTTTAATAAACGACCAGAATTTCAAATTACCTTTCTGGCATACGAACTTAACCGTTATTATATAAATAAATACAAAAATATTCATTTTGTAGCAATCTGTCCAAGTTTAGATAAAAGACATCCAATAAAGACACTGAAAAATTTCTTATTGTTATTATACTATATATTATTCTTTAAGTATGATTTGCTAATGATATTAGGAGACGCTATTCTTCAGACTAAATTAGCAGTTAAATGTACAAGATGTAAAAAGATTTTCCAGTTCTGGAACAGCACTTTGATTGAGGAATCAACGAAACCTTCAAATACAGGAAAGTATGCAAGATATATTTTAAAAAACGTTAATTACATTTATCTTAATTGGTGGGGTGTAAGAGAGCGTTTTTTGCAATTGTATCCACAGTATGAGAAAAAATGCAAAAATACGCCTTTAGGAATTGATGATTCTGGGTTTTTCCAAGACACGATTATTCCTCAATCGGATTATGTAAGAAATCTTCTTTCAGAAATTCCCAAGGATTACTTGTATTGTTTTTGGCCCCGGTCTTTTAACACTTCAAACAGACATGATATGGTGATTCAGGCACTCTCGGAACTAAAGCAGGAAAAACCCGAACTGTTTGAGAAGTTCTTGATGCATTTGTGGATTGGTAATATGGAAATGGGCGCAATAAAAGAGAATATTAAGCAATTGATTTCATCAGGTAACTTGGAAGAAAATGTAAAGATTATCGACCACCCTTTTGTCCCTATTTATGATGTGTATTCCTTAGAACAACGCTCTGATTTTTTTGTGCAGATATCTGAAAATGATGTTCTATCAACATTCATCATTGATATGATTTTGCGAAAGAAACCGTTTGTGTTGAATAACCTTAGAGCATATCAGTTCTTAAATGAAAAATACGGGCTGGATATTCCACTTATTTCAAAGGATATTGCATCAATAAAGCAGGCTTTGAAAGTTCAGCTTATGCGAGAAGATTTCACCTCGGCAGAAGTATTCGACAAGCGTTATAATATCTGCAAGGATAACTTTATGAAGAGTAAAGTTAAACCAGCGTATTATAATGAATTATACTCCATTGCGGCGGAATAATTGGAATTACCAACTTAGCCGGGACACAGAGTTAAGCATAAAAGCTTATTTTTGTGTAATATGAGAAAACAAAGGACACATTTTGACAAGGCATTCAAAGAGAATGCGGTCAAACTCAGTTTAGAACGCAAGAATATTTCCGAGCTTGCACAGGAATTGGGTATTGCCCCCTTTCTTTTATATCGTTGGCGCTCAGTACATGACAAAAATTTAAATACTTGAAAATCAACAAAATAACCCTCAAAATATTTGGATAAAAGCCTGGGATTCAGTATCTTACAAAAGATTTACCACAATCAAGACGTAAGATATGATGAACCCCCAGGCCGAAGGCAAATATAGTGTATTGGTTTCATTTTTCAAGAAAGAGACGGGTTGGAACAAGGCCCGGGTTAAGTTCTTTGTTTCTTTAATCTGTGCTCTGTGTAAGACACAAACAGTTTCGTTTGTTCGGCTCTCACAAGCCATTGAGGGGCCCTCTTATCAGGAGTCAAAATTAAGGCGGCTTCAGAGGTTCTTTGCACAATTTGTAATTGACAATGACCTGATAGCGAAACTGATCTTCTCATTGCTTCCGGACAAACCGCCCTACTCCTTATCTCTGGACAGGACGAACTGGAAGTTTGGGAAGCGGGATATTAACATCTTGATGATCAGCGTGTGTTATCATGGGGTGGGCATTCCTCTGTTATGGACTCTCTTGGAAAAAAGGGGGAACTCTAACAGCGAGGAACGAAACAAATTGTTGACCCGGTATATCGACCTGTTTGGGGCCCAGTCTGTCAAAGGGCTTATGGCCGACCGGGAATTCATCGGGTATGAGTGGTTTGAAGAATTGATTCAAAAGAAAATTGAGTTCTTCATCAGGATAAAAGAGAACCTATGGGTGGATATTCCGGGGAAAAAGAGGGTAAAAGGATCCTGGCTGTTTAACCATCTGGAAATCAATCAGGCGTATCATTACCCTAAAATCGTTTGTCTGAAGGGTCAATGGGTGTATCTGACCGGGATGAGAACCATCGATAAGACAACGGGGAAACTGGATTATCTGATCGTAGCTTCCTTCAAGAAAGATGCAGACGTATTGGCCCGATATAAAGAACGATGGCAGATCGAAACGATGTTTAAGGCCCTGAAAAGCAGCGGGTTTAACATCGAAGATACCCATCTGACGAATTTAGAGAGGATCTCCAAACTAATCGCCATTGTATCGGTGGCTTTCGTTTGGGCATACAAGGTGGGGGTACATAAAGACAGAGCGGTCAGGCCTATCACCATCAAGAAACATGGACGAAAGCAGTACAGTTTTTTCAAATATGGCCTGCTTCATATCGCCCATGTGCTCTTTAACATAATTGATTATGAGAGCTTTGATGATTGCGTTAAAATTTTGTCATGTACTTAGTCGTTGGCGGAAAGAATACCAGCAGAAAGGGGAAGCCAGTTTCCCCGGACACGGAGTCCAGTGTAATAAGCAAACATAAAACCAACATTTTTTCGCAAAGTTGATTCAGCACTTTTTGGATTTGGCTTTCAAGGATCATTTGCCGGATTATTATTACGATTCTTTCGTTATTTCTCTAAAGATTGTCTTTCTGTTTTCAAGTCTGTAGCTGGTACCTGCAAGTTTTATGACTTCGCATCTGTAAAGGAGTCTGTCCAGGATTGCGGTAGCCAGCACTTCATCGTTAAGGGTCTGCACCCATTCTGTGGGTGCTTTGTTCGTGGTTATGATCACCGATGTCTTTTCGTGCAAGGAGTTGATCATGTTGAAGAAGGATGCGGATTCCTCTTTCTTCACGGGGAAAAGCATAATGTCGTCGATGGCAATCAGGTCGGCTTTTAACCATTTATTGTAGGTCACCAGTGCGGAAGTCGAGATGTCCTTTGTCCGTAAACAGGTCAGGATGTCCTCCATCGATATCATATACGCTTTCTTTCTGGCCTTTATCGTGTCGTAGATCAAACCGGATGCGATATAGGTCTTGCCGGTGCCCGAAGGCCCCATAAGCACAAGGTTGTAGGCTTGTTCGAGCCATGCAAGCTGGCGAAGTTCCTTGAGTTGCTGTTCCGATATTCCGGTTGAGAAGCCGAAGTCATATTCATCCAGATCGTGCTTAGGAGGCAGCTTGGCGGACTTAAGCCTCACCAGATAAGCCTTGTACTCCCGTGTGTTGGTTTCTTCCTCGAGTATATGTTCCAGAAAGTCAACGTAGGTCGGTTTGCGCTTTTGCGCATCCACTATGATTTCATTGATGTTGTTGGGGATATAGGACAGCCTGAGGCGATCACAGTATCTTTTGATGTTGTCCGTGTTCATGAGAAGAGGAATGTGTAATCGTTAATGTTCGTCTTTTCAGGGCCATGGAGCAGTGACTCGGGAAGCAGCTCGGCAATGGACGATGCATGGAACTCCTTGGGGATTCTGCCGGACATCCGCTCACACAGGTTAATCAGGTCGTTGGCGTTGTATAGTCCTCTGTCCAGGCATATTTCAAAGGCACGTATCATCGTTTCCGGATAGAACGACTCAATCTCCCTGTTGAGCCGGCTGATGTTGGAACGGTAGTATCTGGGCTTGTCTCGGTAAAGATTCTCCAGCCACATGGCCACAACGGTATTCCCCTCCAGGTATGAGAGAATGTAGTTCTCGAGCTCCTTCCGGCACGGTATCTTGGGAAGGTGATGGCTCTCCTGAAGCACTGCCTGGCCCGGAATGACAGATATGGGATGCCAGCAAATCTGCTTGCCTGTATCATTGCTGTAGATTTCAATGTGGCCTTCCTTGACATTGACCCAGACAAAGGTGCCCGATCCGTGGAAGGTCCCCGTTGGAACACTGTAAAAATGGCTGTGAAAGTTGATGGTGTTGTCATTCCTCACCAGATATTCTTTCATGCCCTCCTGAGGATGAACAGGTGTTCCGTAGTAGGGCTCCAGATACTTTTGTTCTTCCTGAAAAATTTCATCGGGAACAAGTCTGGTGGTGCTGTGTGGCAGACCGTTGGCTGTCCTGTCAAGCCATTGTAGCCCCTCTATCTGGAGATTCTCGATCGTGGTGAACTCCCGACCCCGAAGAAAGCTCATCTTGACGTATTTCACCGCATTCTCCACCCTCCCTTTCGACTGTGGGTCCGCTTTGTGGCAGAACACGCATTCAAAGTGTTCTGAAGAAACGAAGGCCTGGAACGCTTTGGTAAGGATGACATCGCCAAGGTTTTCCTTGTTCAACAATATTTTGTCCTGGTCGTACAGTATCTTCCCCGGCTTGCCGCCGTAGTAAGCAAAAGCCTTCTGGTGCGCGTATACTGCCAGGGCGGCTGTAAAGGGCGTACGGCTGAAATAAAAGTATTTCCTTCGACTGCGGCTCAATAGCATAATGAAGAAGTAAACCTTAACACGCCTGCTATCATCCCTGAGCATCCAGTATTCACCAAAATCAGCCTGTGCATACTCGCCCATCGGTGGCTCCGGCTGCTTCTCGCCCTGACGAATATTTTCTTGGGTGGCTTTCGGTATCTTGTATTTTGAACGTATATGCTTCACATAGTTGAATACCGTCTTGCTGTTCACAAACGGCAGATGGTCATAACGCTCTCGCAACCAGTCGTGAATCTGGCTGGCAGACAGATAAGGGTGTTTGCCCAGACTGCTCTTGACAAAATCCTCGTAGGGATCCAGCTTGTGAAGAAAATTCCTCTGATAGACCTCGCTGGCCTGGAACTCTTCCAGCGTCATCGTGCTGTACTTGCGCACCGTATCGCGATGAAGACCAAGTTCGCGACCTATCTGTGCATGCTTTAGCCCTTTTGATTTTAATTCTTTAACTTTGTACCACATCACCAGTTTCCTTTGTGGGCTCGTGAGTCCTTGAGCATCCATATCCTCTTGTATTTGTCGTTACTTACAAAGATATGGATGTCTCTCTTTGTCAAGAAAGTGCCGATTTTACTTTGCCAAAAAATGACGGTTTAAAGTTACTTGTTACAAGTCCAGTCATTAAGTGAAGACACCAAAAGGATTGCTGAACTGGAAAAACGTCTTGACGAGGCTGAAACGGAGCGGGACATTTTAAAAAAAGCTTTGAGCATCATCTCCAAGAGAGATCGTTGATCTATCTCTTTATAAAGGAATACAACTCGAAACGATGGACGATCGAGGTGATGTGTAAAGTACTGAAAGTCCCCAGGAGCA
>Ga0172382_10007945_pt1 | contig 14929 bp, 12 predicted proteins | sample Leawel138RmetaG_FD_122245 | JGI IMG/M metagenome (GOLD analysis project Ga0172382, IMG submission 122245) | Leachate microbial communities from a municipal landfill in Southern Ontario, Canada - Leachate well 138R metaG | ecosystem: Engineered > Solid waste > Landfill > Unclassified | place...
TCACTTCGTCATTAATTTCATCAACGATTATTCTTTTGCTTTTCATACCTTGACTTTGGAGAATTGATTTATGTTCGGCCTCATCATAATCATATTTAATGTTTTGGTTTGGATGAATATAATTAACCAGGTTAATTAAATCATTGCTTTGCGTACCAAAACTATTTTTATTTACATGAAATGATTTTAATAGTTCTTTTACTCCATATAGTGTAGCTTCGTCTTTGTTTCGAGGTTCACTATCTTTAGTGATAATTAATCTCATTCTTGCATCAGTCAGTTCTATGTTAGTAATCTTTGCGAAAAAATAAGCGTCTCTTTCAACCGTTTGACTAACAATTCTGTCTAAATCATTACCCACAGTATTTTCAAAAATTTCACTTCTACCAATATATGTATAAATCATAGTTAACTTAGTAATGATATCATTTGGTATTATTAATCTATTCATATTCATAATACAACTCATATAATAACCCTCTTAAACGCTGTGTGAGAATACGAATGAGTATTTACCCATTCATTTTTAATTAACCTTCTCACACAAAGTCCTTTTTCCTTTATTTATTATTTATTTGTAACCACAATCTTATATGGTTCACCAATATCATCACTACTAATTTTTTTCCCTGTATTTGCTGTAGCTGTTTTAATAAAACTATAATCTATTTTAACATTACCTTTGTCACCAAAAACATATGACTCTAATGAATCATTAAGATAGTCCTTTTTAATTACAATTGCATCTACTACATTATTCGATACTGTTTTCATCAATTGTAAATATTGCTTTCCTACATTGTTTTTTCTACCTAAAATGATCTCAGATGGTTTATATTTTTTAAGTGATGTGTTTTCTAGTAATAATACAATTAAATCATGTGAATCGACAAATTTACCTGAAACTACAGAATCCGTAGGTCGGTTTTTAAGTTCAATTGCCTTAACTCCAAATGATGCTGGGGCCATGATACTTATTTCATCACTATTATAGCGATTAATATATCCTTCTTTTGTACACATTATTACTTCCGCTTTTGGATCTTCGGTAATATCAACCGAAACCAGTTCATCTTCATCTCTAATCTTTGTTGCTTTTAATGCATTTGAATAACGTGTTGCTTTCATATCACTTAACGGTGTTCGTTTTGTTAAACCGTTTTTTGTAGTGAATAGTAAATATTTTTTTGCATCGAAATCGTCAACATTTACTGTGAATATGACCTTTTCATTTGCCTCTATATTAACTAAAGTACTAACATTATAACCAAAATCTTTGTGTTTCACTTCTGGTATGTTTTGTACTGGAAGGAACACATAGTTTCCTAAATTAGTAAACAAAAGTATTGTATCTAGTGTTGTCGACTGATAAATAGCCGTCACGACATCGCCTTCTTTTAATTTGGTTTCATCTTCAGATTTATAACTCTTTGGAGTAAGTCTTTTAATATACCCATCATGAGTAATAATTACATATGTATCCTCTTTTGGAATTAGCTTTGTAACTTCTACTATTAATTCATCAACTTCGTTCTCTATTACTGTCTTTCTTGGTGTTGATAGTTGTTTTAAGGTTTCTGTTAATTCATTAGTAATGACATTATAAAGAGATATTTCATTACTTAAAATGTCTTCAAGTTTTTTAACTTGATCTTCTAAAGATGCCTTTTCGTTTTGTAATGCAACAATATCTGTATTAGTTAATCTGTATAATTGTAACATAACGATTGCTTCTGCTTGTTCTTCAGAAAACTGATAATTAGATACTAAATTATCTTTAGCATCTTTTTTATTTTGGGAATTTCTAATAGTTTTAATTACGGCATCAAGTATTGAAGTCATGGATATCAAACCTTCAACTATATGATGTCGTTTTCTGGCACTTTGAAGTTCAAAATTACTTCTATTAGTAATTATTTCTTTTTGATGCAAGATGTAACCATCTATTAGTTCAACAAGTCCCATTTGAACTGGTCTTTTGTCATAAATTGCAATCATGTTGAATGAATAATTGACTTGTAAATCGGTCGATTTAAAGAAAAAGTCACGAATATATTCAGGATTTGCGTCTTTTTTTATGTCAACAACAATTCTAACGCCTTCACGATCACTTTCATCTCTAATTTCTATAATACCATCAATATTTTTTGCGACATAAACATCGCTCATTCTCTTTACAAGAACTGCTTTGTTGACTTCATAAGGGATTTCTGTAACAATTAATTGATACATTTTGTTTGATTCTTCAATCTTTGTTTTTGATTTTAAAACAATTTTCCCTTTACCAGTTTTATAAGCTTTTTTAATTTCATCTATTCCTTGAACAATACCTCCAGTAGGAAAATCTGGTCCGTTAATTATTCTCATTAAATCCTTCAAACTACATTCAGGATTTTTTATTCTATATATTACGGCATTAATAACTTCATCAATGTTATGTGGAGGTATATCTGTTGCATAACCGGCAGATATACCTGTAGCTCCATTTACAAGAAGATTAGGATATTTTGCAGGTAATACCGTAGGTTCTAGCTCCTCATCATCAAAGTTAGGAATAAAACCTACTGTTTTTTTGTTAATATCTTGTAGTAAATATTCAGCATATTTACTTAGTCTAGCTTCTGTATAACGCATTGCTGCAGCTGGGTCACCGTCCAATGAACCATTATTACCATGCATATCAATTAAAGGTAACAAACTCTTGAAATTTTGAGATAATCTTACCATAGCATCGTATACTGATGTATCACCATGAGGATGATATTTACCAATAACTTCACCAACAATTCTAGCTGACTTTTTATAAGGTTTATTAGAAAACATACCCAATTTATACATAGCATACAGTATTCTTCTTTGAACCGGTTTTAACCCATCTCTAGCATCAGGTAATGCACGATCTTGGATAATGTATTTTGAATATCTTCCAAATCTTTCCCCAACTATATTCTCTAGATTCTCAACTAATATGGTTTCATTTACGTAATTTTCGATCTTATCAGTAATTTTTTTAGCTTTTTTCTTACTCATCAAATAAAACCTCCTCTAAAGTAAAGTTGTCTTCGTTATCAAAAGAAACATTGTTTTCAATCCAATTTCTTCTTGGTTCAACATCATCACCCATTAAAACACTAATACGGTTATCAGCTTCGGAAAAGTCCTCAATTTTAACTTGTATTAAAGTTCTCGTGTCAGGATTCATTGTTGTTTCCCATAATTGTTCAGCGTTCATCTCACCAAGACCTTTAAATCTTTGGATTGTGAAGGATTTATTATTCTCGGTTTTTTCTTTTAATTCCTCATCAGTCCAAGCATATTCTATACCAGCTTTAACATTTTTAAAATTCAGTTTATATAATGGTGGAAGTGCAATATACACTTTTCCATCTTCAATTAATTCACGCATAAATCTAAAGAAAAATGTTAAAAGTAATACTTGAATATGCGCACCGTCTGTATCGGCATCGGTCATAATAATAATTTTATTAAAGTTTGATTTAGATGAATTAAAATCTTTTCCAAATCCAGCATTGATAGAGTAGATCATAGACATAATTTCTTCGTTTTTCAACAATTCATCTACTTTAGTCTTTTCAGCATTTATTACTTTACCTCTAAGTGGTAAAATAGCTTGAAAACGACGATCTCTTCCTTGTTTTGCACTACCACCTGCTGAATCTCCCTCAACTATAAATAACTCATTCTTAAGAGGATTTTTCTCTTGTGCAGGAGAAAGTTTTCCAGCTAAATTTGTTGATTTTGTTACTTTTTGCTTTATCATTCTCGCATTATCACGAGCTGCTCTGGCCGCTTCTCTTACTTTAGAAGCTTTAATAGCGTTTTGAACTATTGTGTTTGCAATTTCACCTTTTTCAGCAAGATAAAATCCTAATTTCTCATTTATTACAGCCTCAACTGCTGATTTAGCCTCTGCTGTTCCTAATTTGTTTTTAGTCTGACCTTCAAATTGAAGTATTTTTTCAGGAATCCTAATCGATACAATTGCCGTCATACCTTCTCGAATATCTATACCCTCTAAATTTGGATCTTTATCTTTAAGCAATCCTTTTTTTCTGGCGTAATCATTAATTGCTTTAGTAACTCCAGCTTTAAAACCTATTTCATGAGTTCCACCATCTTTCGTTCTGATATTATTTACAAAACTTAAGATGTTTTCAGAATAAGATTTTGATGAAAACTGAATTGCAGCTTCTACTGCGATATCAGAGTTTGTACTATTTATGTAGATTGGTTCATGTATGTTTGATTTACCAGTATTAATATCTTTTATGTATTCAACAATTCCATTTTCAAACAAAAACGTATCTGACTGACCTGTTCTTTCATCAAGTAAATCGATTTTTAAACCTTTTAATAGGTAAGCCGATTCTTTTAATCTAATCACACATTGCTTATAATCAATAAGAGTAGTTGAAAAGATAGTTGGATCAGGTTTAAAATGAACTGTTGTACCTGTTTTTTTAGTTTGTCCTATTATTCTAGGTTTTCTAATTACTGAACCACCTTTTTCGAATTTTTGATGATATATTTTATTGTCTTTATTAATCGTTAATTCTACCCATTCGCTTAAGGCATTTACTACACTTGATCCAACTCCGTGAAGACCGCCCGATACTTTATAACCACCATTGCCCTCAAACTTACCTCCGGCATGTAGAGTACAAAAAACAACCTGTGGTGTTGGTATGCCTGTTTTATGCATACCAATTGGAATACCACGTCCATTATCACTGACTTCAACGCTGTTGCCTTTATGAATTGTAACTCTTATATAATTAGCTTCATCAGCCAATACCTCATCAATTGCGTTATCGACTATTTCCCATATAAGATGATGCAACCCTCTAGAGTCACTTGAGCCAATATACATACCTGGACGCTTTCTAACCGCCTCTAGGCCTTGAAGAACCTGAATATCACTTTCAGTATATTTTGTTTTTGCCATATACCATCAATCCTTTCAAATAGTTAAACTTTATCATATATATATTATAGCATAATTTTATAGATAATGCAAGAGTATATTTCTAGATTTAATTATACTCATTAACTATATATGAGTATAATTAATATTTTATAAACAAAATTACAATATGTAGAATTTCATAACAAAATAACAAATATTTATTAAATCGAATCTATATAATTTTATTAATTCTTGATTTTTTATGATTCTTCAGCTATAATCTAATTAAGTAAAGGTAGGTACTATATGTTATTTTTTCAGATTATTTTATTAATTATTGCTTATTTACTAGGATCAATACCTTGGGGTTATGTTTTTGGAAAATTTAAAGGAATCGATATAAGACAACATGGGAGCAAAAATATCGGTGCAACAAATACAGGGAGATTATTAGGTAGAAAATATGCTATCATAACATATGTACTCGACGCCTTAAAGGGCGGTTTAATTGTATCATTGTTTATTTATGGAGTCATTCCGATGGAATATTGTTTGTTAAGTCCGATGCTTTATGGTTTGGCAGCTGTCTTAGGACATACATTCCCAATATATCTGGGTTTTAAAGGTGGAAAAGCCGTAGCTACTAGTGGCGGGGTTATTCTTGCTTACTCACCTTTAATTTTCATTACTGGTTTACCATTGTTTTTTATTGTTACTGCAATATTCAAATATGTTTCTCTAGGATCAATAATTACCGCAACTTATGTATTAATCAGCTCATTTGTTTTAACTTTCATTAATAATGGCTTTGTTGATGTAAATCAAACAATCAACCTCTACTTTCCAATTGGAACTCTAATAATGTTTTTAATAATAATTATAAGACATAAAACAAATATAGTTAGAATTTATAAACACGAAGAATCTAAAGTAAAATGGTCAAACAAAAAATGAACCTAATTAAAGGTTCATTTTCTTTATTTCTTCTTTCAATAGCGAAGGTTTATCAGTTATTATTGCATCAACTTTATTTACAATATTAAAAACCATTATTTCTTTAGTATTTACTGTCCAGGTGATAACAGGTTTTTTTAGAATATGCATTCTTTTTACATAACCGAATTTTAACAGTAGATAATGTGGCGAAACAAAATCACATTTAGAATTAATTATCCTAAATAATGGAAATAATTCAGATAGTCTAGTTATAAAACCATATTTAGGTTTTCCAACTCCTAATAATAAACCTGTTCTAATGCGTTTATCATATTTTTTAATTATTTTTATAGATTTATCGCAAAATGATCTTATAGAAAATTGATCATAACTTATGAATTTAAGAATATGTTTCACAAATTCAATTTCATAACCTTCTTCTTTTAATTCGATGTCTAAATATATGTTGTTTGTACAAACATCAATAACTTCATCAATTGTAGGGATACTATATTTTAATTCAATATTTTTAAGTTCATCAAATTTAAGAGTTGATATCAGAATTTCATTAACATCTGGATTATGATGGACAACAAAAACTCCATCGCTAGTTCGATGGATATCAAGTTCAATCGCATCTAAATTCATTTCGATGGCTTCTTTAAAAGCACAAATAGTGTTTTCGTGTTTATTATTTTCAGTAACTCCTCGATGAGCAATAACTAATGGTTTATTCATGTTATTCTCCTTTTAAAAAAGTCAAATGTTTCCATTTGACATCTTTTTATTTTTGTTGATTCATAGATGCCATAATTTGACGAACTTGTTTCTCAGAAGGAGTTCTACCCATTTGTTGCATCATAATTCTAATCATTTTTTCATTTATTGGTGGGTTCTTTTCTAAGTATCTAGTGAAATAGTGTCTTGAAACAAAAAATCCAACAACAGCACCTATTAAAAGACTTAAAACCAAACCAACAATAAACCATACTAAAGGTATCATAATCTACACACACTCCTTTTTTATATTATACTATGAAAATGCTTAATTTTCAAGATTTTTCTTTACCTTTTTACAATTAAATGATATAATTACTATGGGAATAAAAGGAGGAGGACTTATATGCCAAGATTTATTACAGATTCATGTATTGCATGTGGTTCATGCGCTAGTGAATGCCCAGTTGATTGTATAGCAGAGGGAGAAATTTATGTTATCGATCAAGATGCGTGCATTGATTGTGGTGCTTGTGAAGAGGTTTGTCCTGTTGACGCAATCATCGTTCAATAAAAAAAGTGGACTTATAGTCCATTTTTTTATTTTTAAATGAATATTAATGGGTCAGTGTTTATTTCACTAATAAAGGCCTTAAATTTCGCTTTAAATCGATTTATCAAATCAGTTTGGATAATCTCAAAGATCCATTTTTCAGCACCATGGTTAATTTCAATTAAACACAGACCATTAGAAACCGCATATTGGGCAACATGAAGTTTAATTTCACTTGTAATTAAACAGTCAATTTTATTATTTATTGCATAATCAACTTCTTCTATTTGGCCACCAGAACCACCGATAATACCGACTTTATTTATTACTGTGTTAGGGTTACCGGCAATTTTAACCCCAGTTAACTCTAGATCTGTTTTAACTTTATTAGCTAAACTTTTTAACGAAATTGATTCTATTTTTCCATAACTCATATAACTATTTTCTCTATCACTTATTATATCACTAATTCCAACTTTTTTTGAGATAGCATAACTAACACCTTCTATTGCTTTATCTAAATTAGTATGCATTGAATATACAGATATGTTTTTTTCAAACAGCATTCTCAAAGAAATACCCAATTCTGTATCAAACAAAATTTTTGATATTGGATTAAACATAACTGGATGATGAGTTATTATTAAATTGCATTCCTTGTTTATTGCATCTAAAATTACATCAGAATTTAAATCAAGACTAAATAAGACTGAAGTTAAGTTTAAATTTGGATCTCCAATAACCAAACCAATCTTACCTTGATCATATTCTTCAGCTGTATCGTGTGGATACTTTTCATCTAAATAATTAACAATTTCTTTAATTAACATTTTCATCACCTATTAGCTCAAATGTTTATTGATGTAATCAATATTTTCTTGAACTTCTTTCTTGTTTAATGATTTTAATTTTAACACAATTTCATTCCATTTTTTTATAAAAATGTCGTCTTTATTTACTAGTAAATAAGGTCCAAAATACAATTCATCATCAGAATAGTTTGCAGACCCCTTCTCAAAAACGATTATTTCGTAATAGATGGAATCTTCTTCAATAATCTTCTCAGAAACGATTTTGAATCCGGCTTTTTCTGACATATATTTTCTAAGTTCAAATTGATTCTTATTTGCTTGGGTTATAATCCTTTTTACATTATTAAGTTTACTGTTATCTTCATCAATGATATTGATTATCAATTGTCCACCCATACCAGCAATAACAATTACTTCTACTCGAGGATCGAGATTTTTTATCCCTGAAGATAAAGAAAAATCAACTTGATTTTCAAACTTTAAAAGATTCTTTTTTGCTGTTGTAAGTGGTCCAATTTTGTTATCGATAGCTTGAGCATAAACGGCACCATTCTTAATTGCTTCTTTAATTAAGTAGCCATGATCACAACCAATATCTGCAATATGTTTATACGGGGATATATAACTAGCTATAGTTTTTATTCTTTTTTTCATAATTTCCTCACATATATAATAAATTATAACACATTAATATACTTATAACAAATAAAAAAAGCCAAAAGGCTTTTTTTTATTTGAACTGACTTAATCTTTTTTGTCTAGTAGGATGTTTTAATCGTCTTATTGCTTTAGCCTCAATTTGTCTAATTCTTTCTCTAGTAACATTAAATTCTTTTCCTACTTCTTCTAATGTTCTTGGTTTACCATCTGTCAAACCAAAACGCAAACGAAGAACTTTTTCTTCTCTAGGAGTTAAAGTTTTTAATACTCTATCAATTTCCTCAGTATATTTCTCATTTATAGTAAAATCAAGTGGGTTAGGCATCTCATTGTCATGGACAAAATCTCCTAATGTAGAGTCGTCTTCTTCTCCAACCGGTGTTTCTAAAGAAATTGGTTCTTGAGCAATCTTTTGAATTTGTTGAACTTTATCAACAGACATTTTCAGTTCGAAGGCTAACTCTTCGGGAGTTGGTTCTCTACGCAACTCTTGAACAAGTTTCCTTTGAGTTCTAACAAGTTTATTTATTGTTTCTACCATATGAACTGGAATTCTAATGGTTCTAGCTTGATCAGCTATTGCTCTTGTGATTGATTGTCTAATCCACCAAGTTGCGTAAGTTGAAAATTTAAATCCTTTAGTAGGATCAAATTTATTAACTGCCTTCATTAATCCCATATTTCCTTCTTGGATTAAATCCTGAAACTGCATACCTCTACCTAAATATCTTTTTGCAATTGACACAACTAGTCTTAGATTTGACTCAATTAATACTTCTCTTGCATAATGTCCAGTATCAATTTTATCTTTAATTTTTTCTATGTCCTCTTCTGTTAAATTGGTCATTTTACCATTATCATACAAACCTAATTTTTCTTCAGCTAATAAGCCTTCTTGTACTTTGCTTGAATAATCTATTTCTTCAAAAATAGTTAACAAATTAATTTGACCAATTTCTTTCAAATACATTTTAATCGGATCATCAGATTGAGTAGGAGATGCAACAGTTGAAACTATGTCATCGATATCTTTGGTTTTTAAATCCTTTTCAATTTCTTTAGAAAAAGAGCCAAATTCTTCATCTTCTACTAAGTCATCATCATCATCGTCTTCTTCATCAATTTCTTCTTCAAACATATCTTCATCAACTTCAATATCGTTTATCGATTTAAGTGATAATTCATATTCCTCTAGCTCTTCATCTTTTACTAAATCAATGTTATCATTTTCTAGTAATTTAATCAATTCATCAAAATCTTCACTATCTTCATCAACAATCGATAGTACTTTTTTAACGGCAATATATCCTTTTGCTTTTCCCTCTTCAACAAGTTCAAGTAAAGGCAAGTTTTCACTAATCATTAAAATCGCCTCCTTTTTTTAGAAACTTTGTTGAACCTCTTCTTGCGGATATTGTTTTGTTTAATTTATCCACACTATTTGGTTCCTGTCTGATTTCCATTAATATTTTATGCTTTTTATACTCTCCAAACCCATTTAATAGAACCTCAACTTGAGAAACATCGGATGGAAATTCCATATTTAGTATCTTTTCAAAAGTAGTCGCGGTTTCATCAGGAAGTTTAGCTTTAATAACTTCTTCATCAATAACATTATGAACATTAAAATATTGATGTACATGTAGCATAATGTCTCTATTATCAGGACTTACATAAAAATTATCAAATTTAGACTCTATTTCTGCACATCTTTCAGGGTGTTTAATTGCAATATTAATCAATTTTTTTTGTAATATATCTAAACTAGCAACTTTCGCATTGTCTCGAATATTAACAATATCACCAGTGTTTTTATTAACGATAATTGGAATGTATATATCATTGCTTGGTTTGTATTTGTTTTCATCATAATCATTTAATAGTCCACTAACACTAATTTCTAAATCATGACTTAGTTTTTTAATTGTAGATTCTATTAAAACATTTGAATTGAATATGTGTAAAAAATTAAAAATTTCCTTTTTAAATTTTTCAACACTATTAATATCATTTTTAATTAATGATTTTTTCTCGTTTTCGTAAATATAATCAATCGCATTTACTTGATTATTTACTAATAAATCTTTCAATGCATCATTTCCAAACTTGTTAACATATTCATCAGGGTCTAACCCATCAGGAATTATTATACAACTAACATTCATTTGAAATTGATTTAAAAGTTTTATCGCACGTTTAGTTGACTCGATACCAGCAATATCTCCATCATAACATAGGGTTATATTTTCGGTTATTCTTCTTATTGCTTTGATTTGCTCAATTGTAAAGGCAGTCCCCATAGTCGCGACACTGTTTTTAACATTAGCTCTATGTGCAGCAATAACATCCATGAAACCTTCAAAAACAAAGACATTATTATTTTGTTTTATGTCTTGAAATGCTTCATAATAGTTATATAATATATTCCCTTTTTTAAATATAACATTTTCGGCACTATTGACATATTTGCTCTCATTGGATTCTTGATATTTTCTACCACTAAACCCAACAAGTTTTCCATTCAAATCTGAAATGGGAAACATTATTCTGCTTTTGAATACATCATAAAAGCTGGATCCACTTCTTACAACACCCGCATCTATCATATCTACTACTAGATGATTTTTATCACTTAGCATTCGATATAATAAATCACTCTCATTACTTGCTAAACCTATATTAAAACGTTTAATTATATCATCTGTAATATTTCTATTATGTAAATATTTAATGGCATCCAAGCCGTTATTAGTATTTGTTAAATAGAAATGATAGAATTTAGCAGACTCTTCAATAATATCATAGTATCTTTTGTTTTGTAAGTAAAATTTTTCTTCTTTTGTTTGAGATACCGTAACTCCAACACGGTTACCTAGTTCTCTTAAGGCTTCTGAAAAGGAAATTCTTTTAAATTTTTCAATAAAAGTAATAGCATTTCCTGATGCATGGCAGCTAAAACAAGTATAAATCTTTTTTGTTGGTGAAACAGTCAATGAAGGGTTTTTATCATCATGAAATGGGCATAGACCAACATAGTTGTTACCTTTTTTCTCTAAGTGAACATGCTCACTTATGATATCAACGATATCAACCTTATCTTTTATTTCATCAATTTTGTTTTGATAATCACTCAAATATTATCACCTACATTAATTTATTTTTTATATAATCTACAACTTCTTCTATTTTAATTCTAATTTGTTCCATTGAATCACGATCTCTAATAGTAACAGATCCATCCTCTAGACTATCGAAATCAAATGTAATACAGTAAGGTGTTCCAATTGCATCTTGACGGCGATATCTTTTTCCAATTTTACCGCTTGTATCATAGTCTACCATAAAATGTTTAGATAAATTTTGATGTAACAAACTTGCTTGTTCGTTTAATTTATTTGTTAATGGTAGCACTGCAGCTTTAAAAGGTGCTAATGCTGGATGCAAGTGTAGAACTTCTCTAGTTTCACCATCATCTAAAACTTCTTCTTCATATGCACTTGTAAGTACAGCAAGTAATAATCTCTCAACTCCCACCGAAGGCTCAACAACATATGGTAAATATTTAGTATTAGTCTCTGGATCAAAATATTCTAAGTTTTCACCAGAATGTTTTTGATGTGTTGATAAATCATAGTCAGTTCTATCAGCAATACCCCATAACTCTCCCCAACCAAAAAGAAATTTAAACTCAATATCGGTTGTAGCATTAGAATAAAATGAAAGTTCATCTTTATCGTGATCTCTATATCTCAATAGATCACTTTTTATACCTATTTCACTTAAAAAGTTTAAACAATAATTTTTCCAATAGTCAAACCATTCAAGATCGGTTCCCGGTTTACAAAAGAACTCTAATTCCATTTGTTCAAATTCTCTTGTTCTAAAAATAAAGTTTCCTGGAGTGATTTCATTTCTGAAACTTTTTCCTATCTGTGCAATACCAAAAGGAACTTTTTTTCTTGTGGTTCTTTGTACATTTTTAAAGTTAACAAAAATACCTTGACATGTCTCTGGTCTTAAATAAACAATATTTTTATCGTCATCTATTACACCTTGATTGGTTTTAAACATCAGATTAAACTTTCTGATTTCTGTAAAATTATGACTTCCGCAAGAAGGACATGAAATTTTACTATCTTTGATATAAGTAGAAATTTTATCATTATCCCATCCATCGCCTGTTTCTTCACCATGAGTAAACTCTTCGATTAGTTTATCCGCACGATGACGAACACCACAGTTTTTACAGTCTATTAAAGGATCAGAAAAACCACCTACATGACCACTAGCAATCCAAATATTGGGATTCATTAGTATTGCAGAATCCATACCAACGTTATGGACAGACTCTTGAACAAACTTTTTCCACCAAAACTTTTTAACATTATTTTTAATCTCAACACCTAATGGTCCATAATCCCAGGAATTGGCTAAACCGCCATAAATTTCACTTCCTTGATATACGAAACCTTGATGCTTTAAAAAAGCCACAAATTGCTCCATTGTGATGTCCATAATCTCACTCCTTAAATTTTCATATCATATTCCATATTACCATAGTTTAATTATTTTGTAAAGATAAATTTAGACAGGTAAAATCATAATAATTTTAGAAGCGAGAAAAAAAGATTGTTGTAAACAACAATCTTTAAAAGATATTAGAATATACCTGCACCATATAAGGCCATTAATATATAATATATTACAAATAATATTGTGCTTCCTAACAATATAGGATGGATATCTTTTACTTTTTTCTTTGCTAATTTTACAATAACAAAGAATATAAATCCAAAAGCAATACCTGTAGAAATATTATATGTAATTGCCATTAGTAACGCTGTAAAGAAGGCTGGTACTGCTTCTTCAAATTCATCCCATTTAATATCTTTGAAACTAGAAGCCATCATAACACCAACAATAATTAAAGCTGGGGCTGTAGCAGCACTAGGAATTACTGTTGTAATTGGATAAATAAAGATACATAATAAGAAGAACATTGCAGTAAAGAAACTTGTTAAACCGGTTTTTCCACCAGCTTCAATACCTGCAGCACTTTCAACATAAGTTGTTGTATTTGAAGTACCTAATAGAGCACCTATGCTAGTTGCAATTGCATCTGCGAATAATGCTTTTTCCATTTTTGTTTTAAAACCTTTGCTATTTTCAATAGCATCTAAATCTTCTTGTTTGAAGATACCACTCTTTAAGCCAGTACCAATAAATGTACCAATTGTATCAAAGGTATCTGATAAACTAAATGCAAATATTGCTAATAAAGAAAGTAGTATTTTTGAAGCACCACCACTAAATAGTGTTCCCATACCATCAAAAGCTGCAAAGAATGTTGTACCAATTTCATTAAATGGAGCAAACAAATTACTAAAGTCCATTCCGCTAAAATCAGTAACTCCCATTGGCCACCCAATGATAGTTGTAACTAATATACCTATTAAAATTGCACCTTTAACTTTTGTTAAAAGTAAAATCACAGTAATAACAATACCAATAAATGCTAATACTGGAGCTAATTGACTAAAATCAACAATTGCAGGAACTGCAGATGAATCTCCAAATATTGTCCCAAACTCTTGAGTCCAATGACCTGGATCTATTGTGAATTCCAACCAACCTGCATTTTTAAATCCAATGTAAGCGATGAATAAACCAATACCACCACCAATTGCATGTTGTAAACTAACTGGTATCGACTTTACAATTTGTTTTCTTACCTTAGTAACAGTGATTAAAATATTAACTAAACCACAAATAAATACAATAGCTAAAGCTTCTTGCCATGAAAATCCCATTGCGCCAGCAACTGTAAATGTAAAGAATGCATTAAGTCCCATTCCTGGTGCTAGTGAATATGGTACATTGGCAAATAATGCCATAACTAAAGTACCAATAACTGTAGCAAATATTGTTGCTAAGAATACTGCACCATGAGGCATACCAGTAATTGACAACATACTAGGATTTACAATAATAATGTATACCATTGCAAAAAACGTTGTTAAACCGGCAATCAGTTCTTTTGGAATAGTTGTTCCGTGTTCTTTAAGTTTAAAAAAACTATAAATTTTGTTCATTTCCTCTCAAATGACCTTTCTTGTATTTAGTTTTGCAAGACAAAATAAAAAGCAAGTAATAGAATAATCTATACTCGCCAATAATAATGCATGCTTAAAAACAAGATGCAGTATAACCAATAGTCAAGCGATTACGGTCGCTTGGTAGAAACTCGGGAACCAATTATCCCTATTATATTGGCGATGCTATTTAATTTAACTTTAAACAAAACTATAATCTATTTTAACACAA
>Ga0172382_10007948_pt1 | contig 14928 bp, 14 predicted proteins | sample Leawel138RmetaG_FD_122245 | JGI IMG/M metagenome (GOLD analysis project Ga0172382, IMG submission 122245) | Leachate microbial communities from a municipal landfill in Southern Ontario, Canada - Leachate well 138R metaG | ecosystem: Engineered > Solid waste > Landfill > Unclassified | place...
GGAAGCGCGGGTTGGGCGCTCTGTCTCCCCTGTAGAAATGATTGCGATCGCCGCGGCGGTAATGATCCCGGTCATTCTGGCGGTAGTAGAAGTAGTTATTGCTGCCCCAGTATCCGTCGTAGATCGGGCCGTAGTAGCCATCGTACCAGCCGTCGTAGCGATTGCCGTACCCGCTACTGTATCCCGCCGATCCGAGCCCGTAGCCGTATCCATCCTGCATGCAGGCGGCGAGCGGCAGGCAGGCGATGGCCAGACCAAGACCCAATCCAATTTTGGCGGCGGGGTGTTTCACATCGGTTTCCTTCAACAAGGCATGCAGCGGCGCGAACGCATTGGTGTGAGGAGCTTCGCGGCGCGCCCGCTGTGACATGGCGGATCCGCACTGCTCGTGGGGATTGCCCGGACGCAGGCGGCGGGGGTGGGAGGGGGCCATTTGCGCCCGGGCAAAGGCTTGTGGGGTTCTATGCCGCAGATATGGTCACTCTCGGACGCATCCGATAGAATCGGAATCTACCTACGAATGAGCGCGGGACTCATCCAACAAGGGTTAAGGCGAGACCATGCCGGGAAGTGAATGCCCGGTTTTTTTATCTTGGAACACTGGTTCTTGTCGTCCGCGATGGCCCAATTCGCGACTGGGTTTTGCCCCGAATTGCGGACTGCAGGTCATAACCAAGGAGTCTAAGGCAGCCGTTCATTCGGCCTTGCCGCACACTGTCAGGCCCAGTCCTTCTTGGCCATCACACGGTATCGTGCCGGACTTTTTCGGAAGGAATATGAGTAGATTCCGAAGCTGTTAAGGCAGGTCGTATCGCCATTATGATTAGCACTCGAAGTCGTTCAGCTCGGCTTTTGGCAAATTAGTCAATGTCGAGTTGTCCGATCCGAATTGATCGAGTTTCTGCAATTTTGGGCTTGGGTCGCTTTTCGTCCGCCACTGAGCGGACCTGAGTTCGAACTCTAGGGGGTGCCAATTTGGTGCCCCCCTAGTCCCCCTTTGTAAATTATTCCGTGTTTGGATGATCTTCTGTCTCGCCGAAACCACCGAGGCAATCAACTCAGCGCAAAGATGAGAGCGCGTGACGACCAGCTTGCCACAGGCAATCGAAGCAAAACAAGGTGCCTCAGCAGGCGTTGCCCATGCACCACCAAATTCGGAGAGCAGATCCCATGAAAAAATCCCGGTCCATCCTTTTGAGCCTTGGCGCCATCGCACTTTTGAGTACAACCGCGTGCGTTACCGATCCCAATACCGGTGAACGAAAGGTTTCACGCACCGCGATGGGCGGCGTCGGTGGCGCAGCGCTCGGCTACCTGCTGGGCGGCGTGATCGGCGGCAAGACAGGTCGCATCGTCGGGGCGGGCATCGGCGGCGTGGCCGGCGGTGTCATCGGATACAAGATGGACCAGCAAATCCGCGAGCTGAAAGAACAGACGGCCGGCTCGGGAGTCGATGTCAGCGAGACGCCAGACGGCCAGGCCATCCTGGTCAATCTACCCGATGGAGTAACCTTCGCAGTCGACTCGACTACGATCAACCGGTCGTTCCAGGCGACTCTGGATCAAGTCGCCAATAGCCTGATCCGATACCCCGACAGCCTGATCGACGTATATGGCCATACCGACTCGACGGGCGCGGAAGGCTATAATCAGGCCTTGTCGGAACGTCGGGCCAAGGCGGTGGCCGATTACCTCGCCATGCGCGGCGTCCCGGCTGCGCGGATCCGTCACCAGGGATTTGGTGAACAATATCCCGTTGCGGACAACACGACGCCCGAAGGCCGGTCCAGGAACCGCCGGGTGGAGATCAAGATCACCCCGATAAGCCAGGAAGATGTGCAAGCCGCCCGCTCGTCACATTGAGACCAATTTCAACCGCACCCAATTGAAGCGTTGGGGGCCATCGCCCACGGCCGGAGCCTCGCTCGGAGGCATAGCTACCACAATTAAGGAATCCGTGACTAAACCGTCGGCGGTAATGTCAGATTCCCAATAGCCGCCTGGAACCCGAGATCTCCCCACTCCGGGCTTCAGGTTTCGTGTTTTGCGAGCATTTCCGAAATGTCACGCGGTGCGTGACCAGTATAGTCCTTGGCGATTGAGGCCAGCATTCCTTCTTGCGTCGTCGGGGCGAGGAGGGGGCGTATGACTCCGAGCACATGCGGCGCGGCAACCAGGATCAGGCTGTCTTCACCCTGGCTTGCAAGATCGTTCAGGCGCGTCGCGGCTCCATGCGAAAAACGGTCCTCTGCTTGCTGATGATAATCCGGGCCCTCATAGGCGCCGCGACCTGTCCCGACGCTTTCGAATCTGCGCCCGGGCCGATCGGATCCCAACTCCGCCGTTTGCGGCGACGGGTCCGCGGCGCTGTCGACAAGTGTCAGTTCGGGTTCCAGAGCCTTCCCGTCATTGCGGTAGAGGAGCATTCTTGCGCCATCGACCACCATTATCAGCGTGCCATTGGGAACAATCATTATTTTCTCCTGATCTTGGACGAAGGCATCATTTGGAAACATCGTCGGCGCGGCCCTGCGCGATTACAAGAAAGGGTTGCGCGTTTTCCTGCTGGTCGGGCGCGTCGGCCATTTCGGCCAACAGGATCACCGACGCTTCGGATCTGGGACAATCCTTCGCTGCGGAATAGCCCTTTAAATAGCTCCGCCTGGCGACCCCGGCGTAGATTGCTGCTGCCAATTCGGCGCGCTTCTCGTTCGCTCCCGACAGGGCCCGTATTAGACCCCGGAAAGGAATGAAGCCACTCAACAGGTTGCCGCCGGTCTTGAGTGCGCTACGCACAAGACCTGTCTCGTCCGCCTCAGCATCGGCATCTGGCCCCAGCACATCGTCGAGCGCAATGATCTCGCCTTGAAGCGACGTACAGGTTTCCAGGCCTTCCGTCACATAGGGAGCGTCCTGAGCCAGGAGCAATTTCGCAGGAATCTTCCGGCTCTTCAAATTGAAATCCTCGAGCGGCTGCATCGCCGCATCTCCGGCCGTGCCGGCAACCGAATGCTGCCGTTCTCCGTTTTGCGCATGAGCCGGTGTGGCTGTCAGGCCTAACACCAGGAGGCTTGCGAAGAATGCCTGGGAAACGGGTGGTCGCGGACGAATTCGGCGCATCGATTTCCCCGCGAATGATGCGAGTGGTCGACATGAGCAGCGCATCAAGTCGAAGTGCGGATTTGTCAGTGGTTTTACCATGGTAGTGTCCATTTCTGAGTGAATGCTCAAACCCGGATCGCTCTCGACAACGTTGGCTTTCGCTGAAGGGTTCGCTGGCGTGGCAGCGGGTCAGCCGTCAGGAGGCAGGTGGCAAGAGCGCGCGGTTGATTGCCCGGACGAGGGTTGGGGCATCGAACGGTTTCTGGACGATGATCGCGCCCGGCTCGGCGCAAAAACGGTATGGATCACCTGTAACGAACATATGCGGTATGAATCCGCCGGAGAGAATTGCCTTCATGGCATGAAGGCCGCTCCCCTGCCGCAATGTGCCGTCCATGATGATAAGCTCCGGCAATTCCACCTTGGCAGCGGCGACAGCCTCTGCTTCTGTCGCGACGGACGCACAGACGGTGTGGCCCAGTCCCTCGAGAAGCTCGGCCAGAAATAGCGAGATCAGGCCTTCGTCCTCGGCGATCATGATGCGGAGCGGTTTCGTTTGCTGAATCCTGTTGCTGTCGCGTTCCGGCAACATAGTTCGGACCCAACCGCTCCGAACAGGTTCGGAAAATACTCATTAGCGCCTGGAAGCGCCGGCCTGTGTTCGCAGGTTATAAAGTGTGGGGGCGCCTTTTTATATGCTAGAGAGTTCGTCATGGCGGAAACGACAACCAAATCTAGTGCGGCACTGCCTCTTCGGGGGAGGAAAGCTGTTGGTTCCGCCGGCCTGCCCGAAAGTGATTCGAATTTCGCAATCGTCGCCATCGGAGCCTCGGCGGGCGGGCTCGATGCCTGTACCAAACTGATCAGCGCCCTGCCGCCGGCCAGCGGCATGGCCTATATCCTCGTCCAGCATCTTGATCCGACCCACGAAAGCCTGATGGCGGGACTGCTCGCCGCGCATACCGCGATGACGGTCGAAGAGGCGACGGACGCAATGCCGCTCAAGGCCGAGCATCTTTATGTCATTCCGCCAGGCACCTATCTGGCCGTCGAGGACGGCGTGCTGCATCTCTCAAGACCTCAGGTCCGGCGCGGCGCGCGCCTGCCGTTCGACTTCCTGCTCAACAGCCTGGCTGAAGACTGCGGTCCCCGTGCTGCCTGCGTGATCCTGTCCGGCACCGGCGCCGATGGCAGCACCGGGCTGCTGAGCCTTAAGCGCCATGGCGGTCTCGTGATCGCGCAGGATCCCGAGCAGGCAGAATATGATGGTATGCCGCGCAGCGCGATAGCGACGGGTTGTGTCGATGCGGTGTTGCCGATTGAACGGATGCCGGCCGCATTGGCCGAATTCGGTCGACGAGCCATCGATTGGCCCTCGTCGGCCGATAGCGAGCCGACGGAGCTATCGACTATCATCGAATTGCTTCGCACCACCACACCTCACGACTTCCGGCACTACAAACCCGGGACCCTGAAACGCCGGATCGAGCGCCGGATGGATATGGCCGGATACAAAGCCGGGGACCTGACCGGATATCTCGATCTCCTGCGCGAGGATGCGCAGGAACGCGACTTGCTCGCGCAGGATCTGCTTATCAATGTAACCAGCTTCTTTCGCGATCCGGCAGCGTTTGCCATACTTGAGAGCAAGGTCATCCCGGATCTCATCCGCGATCATCCCGCGGATCGCGCGCTACGCGTGTGGATCGCGGGGTGCAGTTCGGGTGAGGAAACCTATTCTCTCACCATTCTGCTGCTTGAAGCGATCACCGCTGCGAAACGAAGAATCAAGTTGCAGGTCTTCGCATCCGATGTCGATCCCGACGCCATTGCGACTGCGCGCGACGGCTTCTATCCCGAGGCGATCGCCGAGCACGTCTCGGCCGAACGGCTCGCCTCCTTCTTCATGAAGGAGGAGCAGGGCTACCGGGTGATGCCGGAACTGCGCGCGGCGATCGTGTTCACGGTACAGGATGTGCTCGCCGATCCGCCTTTCTCGCGCGTCGATCTGATCTCATGCCGCAACCTGCTGATTTATCTCAATCTGGAGGCGCAGGCGAAGGTCATAGGACTGTTCCACTTCGCGCTGTGCCAGAACGGGATCCTCTTCCTCGGAAGCTCCGAGACGCCCGGCGATATCGAAGGCCGTTTCGAAATCATTTCCAAGTCCGAAGGGATCTATCGCCACATCGGCCGCAGCCGGCCGGGCGCGCTCAGTTTCGCGATTGGCGACGGCACCTCGGCGGCGCCGCGCCCCGACCACATCCATGCGTCATCGCGTCAGGCGGAGCTTGCCGAACTCTGCCGCCGCACGGTCCTGGAAACGCAGGCGCCCGCGGCCGTCCTGATCAACCGCCAGGCCGAATTGCTCTATTCACTTGGCGCGACAGACCGCTACCTTCAGGTCGCGAGCGGATTTCCGACACACGATCTGCTGGCAATGGCGACGCGTGCGCTGAGGACCAAGCTGCGATCGGCGATCCGGCAGGTCGGCAAGGACAAGCCTCACGTTCAGATCGGTCACAACCGGGTGGGTTCGCTTTGCTTCACGATCGATGTTCGGTCGGTGCCAAGCGATGGCGAGGAACTGCTGCTTGTCTCCTTCATCGACCAGCCCGAGGTCGAGCAACTTCCCGACAGTCCCGCAACTGCTGGCGAAAGCAGGCGCATAGCCGAACTTGAGCGCGAACTTGAAGCGGCGCGGATGGAACTTGAACTCGCGCACCAGAGCATCAAGGATTCGATCGAAGAGCAGAAGGCGATCAATGAGGAGGCGCTTTCGGTCAACGAAGAATATCAGTCGACCAACGAGGAACTGCTGACGTCGAAGGAAGAGCTGCAGTCGCTCAACGAGGAGCTGACAGCGCTCAATAGCCAGATCCAGGAAACGCTCGAACGCCAGCGCAGGACATCGGACGACCTGCAGAACATCCTCTACAGCACAAATGTGGCGACGCTGTTCCTTGATCCCGAACTCAGGATCCGATTTTTCACGCCGGCGACGCGTTCTCTTTTCAATCTCATTCCTGGCGACGTTGGCCGCCCCCTTGCCGACCTGCACTCTCTGGCTGCTGACGGCGACCTTGCGGAAGATGCCGGCTCGGTGCTGCGCGACCAGGTTCCGATCGAGCGTGAAATCGAGACGCCGGATGGAGTATGGTTCCTGAGGCGAATCCTGCCCTATCGCGTTCAAGACGATCGCACTGAGGGTGTCGTCATTACCTTTACCGACATTACGGAACGCAAGCGCGCCTCGAGCGAGCTCGAGGCAGCGATGCGGCGCGCCGAACTGGCCAATATTGCAAAGTCGCGCTTTCTCGCTGCGGCAAGTCACGACCTTCGCCAGCCACTTCAGTCGCTTACACTGCTGCACGGGCTGCTCGCGTCGAATCCCCACGGCGAGAAGGCGACAGAACTCATCGCCCGGTTGGGCCAAACGCTCACCGCGATGTCAGGGATGCTCAATGCATTGCTCGACATCAACCAGATCGAAGCTGGCGCCATCGAAGTCAGTCGGGTCGACTTCCCAATCAACGGCATTCTGGACCGGCTGCGCGACGAATTCGCCTATCAGGCCGAGGCGCGAGGGTTGTCGCTGCGTATCCTGCCATGCTCTCTGTCGGTTCGAAGCGATCCGGCCTTGCTCGAGCAAATGATCCGCAACCTGCTCGCCAATGCGATAAAGTACACGCGGGAGGGTAAGATTCTGGTCGGGTGCAGGCGGCACTCCGGGAAGCTGCGCATCGAAATTTGGGACACGGGTGTCGGCATCGCCGACGCAGATCTTTCTGCCATTTTCGAGGAGTTCCACCAGGTCGATAACGACGCGCGTGAAAGCAGCCGCGGATTGGGACTTGGCCTGTCGATCGTCCGGCGCCTCAGCGGACTGCTTGGGCTTGATGTAAAGGTCCGCTCGATCTTCGGAGCGGGCTCGGTTTTTTCCATAGAAGCGCTGGATCCTGGCGCTTCGGCGACCCTGAAGGGAACGCACGGTGCAGCAACGGAGCCGGACGCGCGCGCTGTCCCGAAACATGGCACGATCATTATCATCGAGGACGATGAAGAAGTCGGTGAACTGCTTGAGCTGCTGCTGCGCGGTGAAGGCCATAGTGTGGCGACCGCGCCGGATGGCAACGCCGCATTGAAGCTGGTCGGCGCGGGCGCGATCCACCCGGACATCATCCTGACCGATTACAATCTGCCAAACGGCATGAACGGCGTCGGCGTGCTGACGGCGCTGCGCAAATTGCTCAACGGCCGCGTACCTGGCATCATCCTGACTGGCGACATTTCGACCGAGGCGCTGGCCGCGATTGCGCTTGAAGACTGCGTGCAGCTCAGCAAGCCGGTGAACGCGGGCGAACTCACAAATGTCGTTGCGCGCCTGCTCCCATTTCGGGATCCGGTCGATAAAGCGGCCGCACATGAAAATGGTGAGGGGACACGGCTGGTCTATGTCGTCGACGACGACGCGGACATCCGCACCTCACTTCGTGACGTGCTTGAGGAAGATGGCAAAGCCGTCGAATCCTTTGCGGATGCCGAATCGTTCCTCGCGGCGTACCAGGCTGGAAACGAAGCCTGCCTTTTGATCGATGCCAATCTGCCGGGCATGAGCGGAATCGAGTTGCTGGAAGGCCTGCGTGCAAAAGGAGATCTGCTGCCTGCCATCGTACTTACAGGCGGCGGAGATGTTGCGATGGCCCTGGCGGCGATGCGGGCTGACGCCTTGGATTTTATCGAGAAACCGGTCGTGCTCGATGTGCTTCTGGAAAGCATCGATCGGGCATTGCGGCAATCGCACGACAGAGAGCTGGTCAAGCACGAACGCGATGCGGCGGTACGAAAGATCGCAGGCCTGACGCCCCGGCAACTGCAGATCATGGAGCTCGTACTTGCTGGACATCCCAGCAAGAACATCGCCGCCGATCTCGGCATCAGCCAGCGGACGGTGGAAAACCACCGCGCATCGATCATGCACAAGACGGCCACGAAGTCCCTTCCCGAACTCGCGCGCCTTGCGGTGGCTGCTGAAATGGCCGGCGATCAGCGCGCCGAACCGTCCAACAATTCCTGAGAGCCGGCAGCTGCACAAGCGCCGCCGTGAGTATTTTCCGAGCCTACCGGTGCGTTCCGCTGACGCCTAATCAGGACAAGAATAGCCGCAAAGCGTCATGGTGACGGATAATCCGGCAGGAGAAACAACATGAAACCCTCAAGTTTCATTCGCTACGCAATTGTGCTGGGCGCGCTCGCCGTCACAGGCTGCAACACTGTCGAAGGTGCCGGGAAGGACATGAAATCGGCAGGAGGCGCAGTCGAGGACGCCGCGCAGGATGCCAAATAGCTCTGGCGTTCCCACAGCAAAGGAAATCAAGATGACAAGCTTGATGACGAGACCATTTCTCCTGGCAATTGCCCTGACTCCTTTTCTGCTTCTGGGAGCATGTTCGGGATCAGATTCAAAGTCTCCGGATACAGGCGAACGCATAAGTATGCGCGGCGACATGATTTCACAGCGCGGTGAGGCATGGGCGAACGGTCAGGAGGTGGTCAGCCAGGGCCAAAGATTGATCGAGAAGGGCAACGATCGCGTAGCCGACGGCCAGAAAAAGATGGCGAGCGCGAAGCAGTTGGTCGCGAAGGCAGGTGAGCAAATCGACATGGGCCAGGCGGATGCGGCCCGTGGAGAGCAACTCGTCGACAAGGGCAAGGCGCAGATGCAACGGGCTGAAGCCAGCTATACAGCTCTCAGAGACGGTCCGTCGGCAGTCGATACGCCATCCGGGGAAAGCTCGACAACGGCGGAGCCGAAGGCCGATCCCCAGGATCTGCTCTTGGGCCGTTGATGACGAACGATGAAACGGTTGATCGCCTTCGACATTGATGGGGCCCTTGCCGAGAGCAAGCAGGCGATCGACGCCGAGATGGGCGACCTGCTGGCTATCACACACCGTTTACTGGGGGTGAATTACACCTCCGCTCAATAAGAGAGTATGTACAATGTCCATAAACGAAATACTCAAGAATGAACAGATCACCTTGATGCGGCATGCCGCAGAAACTGATCCAATCGAATCGAAAAAGCATAGGCGCAAGTTGAGCATGTTCGAGCGTGTCTTGTCCGCGCACCCCTATTCTCACCGGCCCTACTCTCGCCAGAACATTGTCGAGAAACCGTCCGCCCCGGCTCTGGCAACCAGATCCCCGGCCTTGTCCGCCTGGGAAAACGAAGGAGGGGCAAGCTGAAATGGCCAAATCGCAGAAGCGCAGCAATCGTGAGATACGCAAACCCAAGGCCGAAAAGCCTAAAACTGGCCCCAAGCCGCCGGTATCTCCCATCAGTGAGTTGATGAAGAAGCCGAAAGGAAAGCTGTGAGACAATTTTTCAGCGCGCTCACTTCGGATTGCATTTGTCGGTAACGCCCTGCCGCGCCGTTGCGGCATAGCGACATTCACGACTGACCTTGAACTGGCGCTCAGGTCCTCGGCCGGAGTTGCCGAAACCGCCATTATCGTCATGCGCGACCCCGGAAGCGTCCATGACTACCCTCCCTCGGTTCGCCTCGGGATCGACCAGGACGATCCGGATCAGTATCGCAACGCGGCCGAATTCATAAATCGGGAGGGTTTCGACCTCGTCTGCCTGCAGCACGAGTTCGGAATATTCGGCGGGGAAGCTGGCAAGCTCATTCTCGACTTCGTCGCCGCGCTGAAGGTGCCGCTGGTCACTACGCTTCACACCGTTCTCGACCGGCCAAGTGATGATCAACGCGAAGTAACGGAAGCAATAGCTGCCGCATCGAGGCGTCTTGTCGTCATGGCGCGCAAGGGCAGGCACATCCTCGTCGAAACCTATGGCGCCGATCCCGGAAAGATCGATGTCATTCCCCATGGCATTCCTGACGCACCCTTCGTGGACACGCTTGGGGCGAAGCACAGACTCGGATTCTCGGGCCGCAATGTCATCCTGACCTTTGGTCTCATCAGCCCGAACAAGGGTATCGAAACGATGATCGAGGCGATGCCAGCGATCATCGCGCGCTCGCCCGATGCTCTCTATGTGGTGATGGGAGCGACGCATCCGCAGCTTCTGCGGGAAGCCGGGGAAGCATACCGTCAAGGTCTGGTCCGGCAGGTCGAAGCGCTTGGGCTCAAGAAGCACGTCGTGTTCCTGAACCGGTTTGTCGATCGCCCCGAACTGCTCGACCATATCGCCATGTGCGACGTTTATGTGACGCCGTATCTGGATGAGGCTCAGATGACGTCGGGCACATTGGCCTATTCCCACGGCCTGGGCCGACCCGTCGTATCTACCCCCTATTGGCATGCCGCCGAACTGCTCGAAGACGGCTCGGGAGTCCTGGTGCCATTCGGCGATCCAGCGAGTCTGGGCCGCGCTGTCGCTGGTCTGCTCGAAGATGTCTCTGCGCGTCTCGACATGGCAAAAAAGGCCTATGCGGCCAGTCGCCCAATGATCTGGACGAATACGGCGAAGCGGTATGTCCAGTGTTTCGGTGACGCGCGCCGGGCCCTGCCGACAGGTCTGCTGGCAGAGGTACCGCCGTCGCCGCACCTGCTGGCCCCAAACTGTACGCTTCCGGCTGCGTCTGCGCGGCATCTCGAAGACATGTGCGACGACACCGGGATGTTCCAGCACGCAGTGTTCTCAGTCCCGGATCGCCATCACGGCTATTGCATCGATGACAACGCCAGGGGGCTGTTGCTGTGCTGCACTCCTGCAAACGGACTGGATGAGCCCTTTGCAGAAGCCATGTCCCAGCGATTTGCTGCCTTTGTCCAGCATGCCTGGAACCCGGATGAACGGCGGTTTCGTAATTTCATGGGGTTCAACCGCCAATGGCTGGAGCCGGCCGGGTCCGAAGACAGTCACGGCCGGACATTGTGGGCGCTCGGCGCATGCGCACGCTACGCTTCCGATCCGACACGAGCAGCTTGGGCGCAGCTCTTATTTTGCGAGGCGCAGCAGAGTGTTCTGTCCTTCACGTCTCCGCGAGCGTGGGCCTTCACGCTGCTTGGCCTCGACCACTATTGCGCGACTTGTCCGCAGGACAGGAACGCTGACACCTTGCGTGGAGAATTGGGCCGGCGGCTTGAGCGCCTTCTGATTGCAACCGAAACGCCTGCATGGACCTGGTTCGAAGACCGGCTGACCTATGACAATGCCCGTCTGTGTGAAGCATTGATCCGCACCGGCAAAGCGACGCGGATCACCCATTTCAGCGAAGCGGGGCTCCGCAGCCTGCGCTGGCTGATCCAGGTTCAAACGGCTCCGCAAGGCCATTTCCGGCCTGTCGGCTCGATGGGTTTTATGCGGCAACGCGCGCCCCCCCATCTGTTCGACCAGCAGCCGCTGGAAGCCTGCGCAACGATTGCTGCATGCGTGGCTGCGAATGCAATCGATCCGGCAGCGCCGTGGCCGGAAGAGGCAAGGCGGGCATTCGTTTGGTTCCTGGGTGAGAACGATCTCGCCATTGCATTGGTCGATATCGAATCCGGGAGTTGCCGGGATGGCCTTCATCCCGACCGCGCGAACGAAAACCGGGGCGCCGAGTCCGTCTTGTCCTATCTGCTGGGGCTGGCGGACATGCATGCCCTTGAAGCGATGACCCGCAGCGACACCGGGTCTGTTGGCCACAGTCCAGAACCCTCTGTTTGTCTGGACCGTGCCGATGCATGAAACGACCACGCGCACGACGCCGTTTTTCAATCGCCAGACGCTGCATCTGAGACCGGATCCCGCGCGTGTGGTGCTGCGTCCATTCGAGCCCGCACCCGAGCCCAGAGCCCTGAACCGGATCGACAAATCGAGAGCTTGCCGTATCTTCGAGCGAATTCTCGCCCTCGATGAAATGCAAGTTGAAGCCTTGTTGGCGGCGACGCTCGCGAACTTCAGAGGCAGGCACCGGAACCTGCTCGACATCTTCGATCGGCGAGCGACAGAAATGTCCGGCGCATTTGCTTGCGATCCATCGTTATCCGAAGCGCGGCATCAGTTGATCGGCGCCTATTTCCTCAATGAATACAGCTTCGAGGCAGCTGCACTGTTCAACCCAAGCATCGTTCCGCATCCAGACCAGTTCGGCACCACCGGAGGCCGATTCATCCTGAGCGCAAGGGCAGTCGGCGAAGGCCACATCTCATCGCTGACCTTCCGGACTGGCAATGTCGCGGCTGACGGTGCCGTTACGATCGATTCCCCGGAGCGCCTTGCGAGCGTTCCCGAAATTACCGCGCGAGTTGGTGATCGGGTGGAGCTCGCCTTCGATCCCGCCAGCGAGATTACCGAGCGGGTGATCTTCCCAATCACAGAGCATCAGGCAAACGGGATCGAGGACGCGCGTTTCGTGGCCTTCGAGGACAAGGGCAAGACAACTTACTACGCGACCTACACCGCCTATAGCGGCCAGGCGATCAGGTCTGAACTGCTCGAAACCGAGGATTTCGTCTCATTCCGCATGGCCCCGCTAAAAGGCGTAGGCGCACGCAATAAGGGAATGGCGCTATTCCCTCGAAAGATTGACGGGCGCTACGCCATGATAGCGCGCCACGACAACGAAAATCTCTACCTCATCTATTCCGACAATCTGCATGAATGGGAGCCTGGCCAGCCTATCCTCCAGCCTGCGCATGCGTGGGAATTTATCCAGATCGGCAATTGCGGTTCGCCTATCGAACTGGACGAGGGATGGTTGCTCTTCACGCACGGTGTCGGCCCGGTCAGACACTATTCGATCGGCGCTGTGCTGCTGGATAAGGACGATCCCTCCAAAGTCATTGGACGATCCCGCCAACCACTCATCCAGCCGACGGCATCCGAACGCGAAGGCTATGTGCCGAACGTCGTGTACACCTGCGGCGCCATGCAACTGGAGGGCAGAATCGTGCTTCCCTATGCCATCTCCGACACCTTTTCGACCTTCGCAACTGTTGAGACTGCAGCGCTGCTCGAACTTCTGAAATCTTGAAAGGAATAAATTTGACCGACAATCCAACAGCACTCCCGATTGAGGACGCAAGCGATGCCGAACTGGAAGAAATGCAGCGATACGGCATCACGCGCGTGCCCGCTGCGGTTTATCTGGTTGGGCCTTATCGCTATTCGAAGCTCGCCGATGCGCTTGCCGAGGCGAAGCGAAGAGAGATCGCATTCTGAGGCACTGCCTGGAACTTCTGATGGAAAGCCGGGCTGGCCAATTGTCGTGCAAGCGGCCGGGCCACCCGGCGCCAGATTTGCCATGAACAATTGAGTCCGATCCATGCTCACCGTCCAGGGAAGGACTACCAATGGAACTGACATCCGACCAGTGCCGTGCACAGGAAGCCATTCAATGGGGACGCGCCCAGAGCGAGCCGCTCGAAAACGTCCGGATTGTGGCTCTGAGAGCTGCAATCGCCTGGGGACATGAAGCGACGGCTGCAGAACAGCGGGAAGCACGCAAGCGCCGCACACGCGCGATCGCCGAAATCATGCAAGTGCAGCAGCAGCGGAGCGACGACCACGACATACGAAGTTTCAGCGAGAATCCGGATCGCGGTTTCGCGGACGTTTGATAGCTCATGCAAGAACTGCTCATCAGACATCGCACGAGCTACCGCTATCAGGTGCCGGTTCAGCTCGGGCCGCACCGGCTTATGCTTCGGCCGCGCGAAAGCTGCGAGGTCCGCCTCAAGACATTCGATCTCACGATCCTGCCGCAAGCTCAGGTGTCCTGGGCGCATGACGTCTTCGGGAATGCCGTCGCGACAGCGGTTTTCGCGGGGCTGACCGACGAGCTGGTTATCGAAAGCTCCGCGCGCGTGCAGCTTGAAGCGGTGGCATGGCCCGTGTTCGATATAGCGGCGTCCGCAATTTCCTACCCCTTCCGCTACGCCGACGACGAATGGACCGACCTCGGTGCCCTGACCGTGCAGAGTTATCCTGATCCGGACAGCAGATTGCGTAATTGGGCGCAGGCGTTCGTTGGTGGCAATCCGACCGATACACTGGCCATGCTCAAGGATCTGAGCGCTGGCGTGACCGGGTGGATCGCATACCAGTCGCGCGAGGACGAAGGTACTCAGTCGCCAGAGCAAACCTTGAACCGCGGCTGGGGCTCGTGCCGGGATTTTGCCGTGCTGTTTGTCGAAGCGGCCAGAAACCTCGGCTTCGGGGCGAGGATCATTTCCGGCTATCTCCACAATCCCGATCAAATGCTGGACGGCACTTCGGGGGCCGGGTCAACGCACGCCTGGGCAGAAGTTTTTGTGCCGGGAGCCGGATGGATCCCCTTCGATCCGACCAACCGCAGCGTTGGCGGGGCCAATCTCGTGCCTGTGGCAGTAGCCCGCGAAATCGGGCAAACGATTCCGGTCGCCGGAACCTATGTGGGCTTGTCGGGACTCGTGGATGCGATGAACGTCGAAGTCTCCGTAGTCTCTTCGGACATTTGCTCCTGATTTCGTCTCGATGTCCACCAGAGCAGGATCAGCAACCCGATTATCGCGGATGTCGCCGACCCCAGGAAAACTCCCAGCTTGGCAGCCGGCAGCAATGCCGAAGTGAAAGCCAGGTTCGAAATGAAGATGGACATCGTGAAGCCGATTCCCGTGAGGAAGGCTCCGGCCGTCAGGAATACCCAGTCGAGCCCGTTACCGAGTGTTGCGACACGGAAGCGCACCGCCAACCATGCGAACAGCAGCACACCTGCCGGCTTACCGACCACTAGGCCCGCGAAGATGGCAGCGGAGACCCGCTGGTCCAGATCGACTCCCGAAAACGCCACGCCTGCGTTGGCCAGTGCGAAAATCGGCATGACCGCAAAC
>Ga0172382_10007949_pt1 | contig 14927 bp, 10 predicted proteins | sample Leawel138RmetaG_FD_122245 | JGI IMG/M metagenome (GOLD analysis project Ga0172382, IMG submission 122245) | Leachate microbial communities from a municipal landfill in Southern Ontario, Canada - Leachate well 138R metaG | ecosystem: Engineered > Solid waste > Landfill > Unclassified | place...
CCAGGGCACGCCGTTGTTGCCCTTGTTCGACTCGGCCTGCTCGACCGCCGAGACCGCGTCGCCATTGGTCGCGACCGAATCCCGCAGCGACATTCCCTCGGCAAGCTGATCCCAACCGGTCTGGCCGCCGGCCATGTCGGCCATCCGGCTGGCGATGGCCCGACAACTCATCTTCGACCGGTCGAAATCCAGGCGGGCCTGCAGCACGCCGTTGGTGAGCAGGTTGTAGAGACCGGGATCGGCGCGCTGGATGATCAGTGCCGGAAGGGAGGCCACAGCGCTGGTGGCGTTCTGGATCACCGAGGACATGATCTGCTGGAAACCATTGGTGATCCCGTTCAACTGGTTCTGCAGTGTGGTCGTGATGCTCATGTCGCCGCAGATCAGGTTGCTGTTCCAGCCGACGCCCACGCCGATGCTCTGCATGTTCCCGGCGCCGCCCATGGATACGGCCCGACCGCCGCCGATGCTGTAGAGCACATCGTCGCCGATGACGCTGCCACTCACGCTGACACCATTTGGGTCGATGCGGGTCTGCGCCCACGCCACGCTGCTCGCAGCCGCCACGGCACAGGCGAGGACCGCAGCCCGGGCACGGGGCAGGGCGCTGCGGATGAGAAGGGAAACGGAAGCGCTCATCGCAGACTCCTTACTGGAAATCGACGCTGCCGAGGAAGATCTGCCCCTTGCGCTCACAGCACGCATAGGGCCGCCACAGTGCCCAGGCGTAATCACCCTGCGCGGCCTGTTCGCGGGTGTCGCTGTGCGGAAAGACCGCGCAGGTGTTGGAGAGGGTTGGCGTCAGCTCCTGCCACTTGCCGGTGGAGGCATCGCTCTCCTTCAGGGCGCCCGCGGGCCAGTACCCATCCTGGGCGTCCGCCAGTAGCGACTGGTAGACGTGCGCTTGATTACTGCGCGTCACGATATCGCCCGCCCGCTGCGCCACCACGGCAGCGCTCATGTAGTCATCGCTCTGGTGAAGGAAGCCCCCCCGCGGATAGACGTTGCCCCACAGGTTGGCGCCAGAGCGGCTACCGATTTCACGCATGCCAGGGGTCCGCGCCTCAGGGTAGTACTTCTCGGGAATGTTGTTTCGCCAGGCCAGCGTATCGAGCGTGCTCAGCAGGTACGGCATGAAGGCCGTGCCCGCGCCTTCGCAGGCATAGCCGGTGCGGCTGGCGAACTGGCTGAACACGTAGCCACCCGGATGGCCGATCACGTCCGCGTTTTTGAACTTCGCCAAGTTGTTCTCGTTGTCGTGGTTGGTGGTGCCGTCGCCACCCGCCTGAGCCGAGTCGTTCGGGGGGCTCATCGCACGCACGTCCGTCCACGGGTTCTCGCCGGTGTTCGAATAGCTCGAGACCACCGCATCCGGGATGTAGTGGCGCACTTTCACCGAGGTGCGCACGGAGCAACTCGTCCACGTGCAGTGCAGCCAGTAGCAGATGCCGACGACGCGGTACTCCAGGCAGTTGACCGACAGGACGGACGAGGTGATGGTGGCGGTGTTCAGGGCGAAGGCCGATGCCGCTCCACTGAACATCACGGCGGCCACGGCTGACCGCAGGCGCCGTGTCGGCGCAGTTAGCAGGCAGGTCATGGCTGGCCGCTCCGATGGGCATCGATACGGGCCACAGCACGCGCAACGTCAGGTTCGCCATAGACCACGTAGCCCCGATCGACCACCACCGCGGGAATCTTGCGGATACCCAGGCCCCAGGCATCGGCTACGCCCTGGTAGGCATGCCCCATCCGGCGCTGCAAATCGCCATGGCCGCCGCTCAGCCGCTGGCGTGCGAGGGCTGTGGCTTGACCGGGATCGGTAGGCAGGCCTGCGGAAAGTTCAGCCTCGATGCGTGCGGGCCGGTCCAACTCGATGATCCGCTCGCCGCCCATGGGCTTGACTGGGTGATGGCTGTCGGTGACGACGAGGACATCGGCGGCGAAGGCGCCAGCGCTGAATGCGGTCAGCACAGCAGCAGTTGCGGCGGTAATGCAGAGGGCCGGCCATCCCGGCAACGACATGGAAAGGAAGGCCTGCATGTCGGGCACCTTGGGAGTTGATCAGGGTCGTAGTCAAACCCCGAAACCCCATCAAATCGACAAACAAAGCGCTCCGCGCGTGCACCGATTACTGCGTTCGTCCACTGATCAAGCAAAAGCGGCTAGATGCGTTCTGAGGTTGGAAGAGACATTCATCATCTCGATGGGCCAACGGCAGGTTTCCGAATGGAGCGGTCGTGCAGGTCGTGGACTGACTGAGGGGCGCCTCGAAAAACTCCAGCTCGCCCACTCTTGTTAAAATTACGTCGTCCTGAACCTTGTGGCAGCCCACATCGATGAAACCGCGTAGCGCCATCAAGACCGACCTGTTCGCTGACCAACATCACCGCGAGAAGATCGATTCGCTGGGTGATCCACTGGCCGAGATCGAGTCGCACATTGATTTTGCGGCGCTGGCGGCCGAGGTTGATCGGGTGGCACCGCGTCCGGTGAGTGCGCAAGGCGGCCGGCCGCCGTATCCGACCGAGACGATGGTTCGCATCTTGGTATTGAAGCGCCTGTACAACCTGTCCGATGAGCAGATGGAGTACCAGTTGCTCGACCGCATGAGCTACAAGCGCTTCTGCGGACTGGCGAACGCGACGAACGTTCCGGACCGCACCACCGTATGGACCTTCGAGAACCGGATCGGTGAAACTGGGGCGAAGGCCTTGTTCGACGGCGTCTCGGCGCAGTTGCTTCGGAAGGGGTTCATCGCGCGCGGTGGTCAGATCATCGACGCCACGCTGGTGCCGGCGCCCAAGCAGCACAACGGGCGCGGCGAGAAGGAGCTGATCGAGCAAGGCGCGATGCCCGCCGACTTGAAGCCGGCGAAGCGGCGCCAGAAGGACATCGAGGCGACGTGGACCAAGAAGCACGGCAAGAGCTGCTTCGGTTACAAGCTCTCGATCAACGTCGACAAGAAGTACAAGATCATCCGCCAGATCGAGACCGACACGGCCAGCACGCACGACAGCCAGCACTTTGACAACGTCTTCGACACGAGCAACACCAGCCGCGATGTCTATGCCGACCGGGGCTACCCGTCCGAGGGGCGTGAAGCCTGGTTGAAGGAGAACGGTTTCCGCAACCAGATCCAGAGGAAGGGCAAGCGCAACAAACCGTTGTCCGAATGCCAGCAGCGGCGCAACAAGCGCATCGCCAAGACCCGCGCGCGGGTCGAGCACGTGTTCGGGGCGGTCGAGCAGATGGGCGGCAAAATGCTGCGCACCATCGGTCAAGCGCGGGCGAACTTTGCGATGACGATGATGGCGGCCTGCTACAACTTGAAGCGTCTGGTCTATTTCCAGGAGGCCGGAATCGAGGCCTTCTGACGCCCGAAATGGGCCAAATCGCCGGTAGCCGAGGCGATTCGAGGCAAAAACGGGACGACACCGCCGGGAAAATCGGTGATTTGCCAGAGAAATTGAACCGAATTCGGTCGCGGTCATCGTTGCGCGGCGGGATTCATTGAAAACCTCGGGTTATTCGAGGTGCCCTACTGTTCAAATTGGAGGTAACGATATTCCTGCATGCGGTGAGGAAGTTATCGACACCATTCTTAAAATTTTCATCATATGAGCCACTCCGGAGCCATCCAAGGTGTTCCTGCAGAAAATGGGCGAGCGCATCGTTCCTTATCTGCCGTAGAGCATCTTCATAATTTTGAACGGTCGACCTGACCAGCGCGATCCGTTCTCGCTCACCCCAGCCGGAGTTCCTTTCGATGCGATTTAGTGCTTCCACAACGGTTATCGGCGGATGCTGCCTATCTCTCATTTGATTGAGAGTGTCGAGTACTTCCGTATTCAATTTCTTGATGCGGCTTTCAAATACCATTTCCTCCACCTGCTGATATTCCGGCCGTGTTGCCGCCGATTGAATCCATTTGTAAAGAAGTTTCTTTGCAAGGACCTTGTCTTGGAGTTCCTCGACGGCATCGAGGACATCGGTAATGTTACCTGGACTCATTACATCAACTGTAGGTAGTAACGCACGTGCCATATCGAGGGTCACCCGTGATCAGTGCGTGGTGCCGGCGATCCAGAGGGCGATCTGCCTGGCATGCTTGCGCGGCTGATTGAAAGACTTCGTCGCCTGCTCTCGTTGAGGCACCTGGTCGGCGGAATTGTCTGGTGTTCTCTCAGAGCAGATTTATCTCCCGAGCACGTGCCAGAGCAGCCGAACGGCTGCGAACGTCCAGCTTCGAGAACAGTTTCTGCAGATGTCCCTTTACCGTGGTCAGAGAGACGTTGATCCGATCGGCGATTTGTTGATTTGATAGTCCCGCTTCGAGCAGTCGTAGCAATTCAAGTTGCCGTTTCGTCAGCGGTTCAACTATTCCGGACTTCAAGTCGAACTGGGTGGTACTGTCGCATGTCTTTCTGGGGTTCACAGCAAACCTTTCGCATAAGCCAGAAAAGAATTTTCTTTCTTGTGAAAGAGCAAAGCCCCATGCGGTGGGTTTTGTCTCCTCGACAAGAGACACAAAGAGTGTTCGATAGTCATCGAAGGGCCTGACAATCGATCTCGTTGAAGCGAGTGAGACCGCACGTGTCAGGCTGCGGTGGGCGAGCGGCCTACTGCCTCGGCGCATGGCAATGTCCGCTTCCGATAGCGCAAGTTCAACAAGGCGCACGATGCGCCCCTCGTTGCGCGCCGTCTGCACTTCGTGCGGAATGAGATTCTCTGCTGCTTTGCTGTTACCGAATGCGATGTAGAAGTCTATCGCCGCCGCAAAAAGAGCGTCGCGATTACGCGCAGTTTCCTTTGAGGAGTCCGGGGGCAGCATTGATCTATCGACGGAGAGACCGATCCGTGAGGCCTCTGCCTGAGCCTCATCCAGACGACCGAGCCTGATGAGTCGCTTGGTGAGGAAGCAGGAGAGGATGGAGCTCGTGCGCGGAGAATATGCATTCGAAATCGAACGCAGTTCGGCAATCGTAATTGAATCATCCTCGGGGCCTGTCCATGCCTTCACCGCCGCGTCCAAACCGCAGGAAACAACATCCACTACGCCATGCGTCTTTGATGCGCTCAGTTGGTCCGCCAGATACTTTCGCGCATCAGAATAATTACCCATTTCAACCGAGCACGCAGCGACTAGTAGTGAAAGCGTTCCGACAATTGCAGCCTCGCCCCCAAGTGCGCCGCGTAGCATTGAAAGGGAGCCAGCGATCTCCGGTTGTATCTGAGCGAAATTTCCCTCCAGGACGGATGGGAGGGCGCTCAATGCTGCGACCCACCCGTTAGCGTACATGCTGTCCGTCTGATACGCCGATATCTGCGCAGCTTGTGCAGCCTCCCTAGCCTCTGAAAAAAGAAAGGCGCCTGAATAAAAAACGCTCTCCGTACAATAGACCGCTGTGACGTCAAACGGGTTGTCGTCTGGACCGATACCTTGGATCCAGTGTTTAGCATCACAATGGGCTTCGTTCAAGCGATCGGAGAAAATGTTAAGGCACACCCTGGTGATGTCGAGACGACGATGAAGATCGTGCAGTCGTTCTTTCGTGATGTCTTTGGGGGGCGTTTCTTCAAGGCAGGCGGCTAGGCGATTCAGATAGTTACGCCCATCGTTGTAGCGGCGATGCAATAGTAGAGACCAGGTGTACCAATATTCAGTCTCCCAGCCGAGGCGCTGTCCGAGTCGGAGCAACTTCTCGATCCAGCGGGAGTAGCGATGCGAGTCGCCGCGATCACGGACAAGCCTGTCAGCCGTTCTCTCGATGATCTGCGCGGCGAACTCATTGGCGTTCGCCAGCAGTGCATATTCGATCGCATCTTCAATGTGATCGTTTCTTTCGCACCACTGCGCGGCGCGGAGCAAGGTGGATTGCCGATGGGTCAAGCTACGAACGCTCTTTGCTTCCTCTTCCAGATATTGCTTGAAGAAAAGATGCAATCGGTACCACGTTCTGTTGCAGTCCAGGGGAATGATGAAGACGTTCTTGCGGAGAAGGAAAGCGAGGTGTTTTGCAGCGTCCTCGCAACCGGTGGCATAGCGGCAGAGATCGATCGTGAAGCGACGAAGTGGAGCGATGTCTAATAGAAACGAGCGCACCGAGTCGTCAAAGCCCGATAAAACCTGTCGATTGAGCAGGTGCGCGAGGTCCTCATTCGATGCCGAGAAGCGTTGCAGTTCGGCCACGGGGTCCGTTGAGCCCGCCAGGAGAATCTGCGCCATGCGCACGGCTGCAGGCCATCCTTCGGTTTGTCGCGTGATGGCGTCAATACCTGCCGCGCCGATTCGGTTGCCGACGTCGGGGCCGAGCAGCTCTTTTACCTCGGTGCTTGTGAACCGAAGCTCTGCGTAGCCCACCTGGCGGACCAGGCCTTCAAGCTTTGCTCGAACGAGGTTGAACGGCGGCTCCGTCGTGCTTGAGAACACGAAGTGAGCGGTTGGGAGTGTTTCGAAGATCAGTTTGTCGAGCAGTCTCCCCAGTTGCGGATCCGTGCAGTGATTGAGGTTGTCGATAAAGAGCGTGAAGTGCTCGTCGATACTGTCGATCGCCTCGAGCAGGCGCTGGATGCGCTGGTCCTGTGTCGCGCCAATGAACAGCGCTTGGGTCGGCTCCAGTCTCTCGCTCTTCCCCATGAACAACTCTTCGAGCAGGGCGAGCACTTGGGACGTGGCGCTGTCGCGGTCGTCCAGTGCGAGCCAGTAGCAGTGTTTTCCGCTCTCCACGGAAGTGCGGAAGAGCGAGCCCATGAGTACGGTCTTTCCATAGCCCACGGGTGCCGTGATGGATATCAGTTTCGGCGGGTGGAGCGTGTCGTCGAGGTCATGCAGGGTACGGGACTGGATCGCTTTGAACATGAAGTTCGGAGGGGCGCCCCGACTGAATATAGTGTTGCCGCGGGCGTGCTCGGACCCGGTTGCTTTCCTCACTTCTGTCTCCTCGTGAGTCTTTATGGTTTCTTGACGTCATCGCTAGGGGCGTTCGGTACGTCTGAGTGCAAAAAGAGTACTTTGGTACTGCTTGCGTCCCCAAGTCTATATCTAGACTAATTCCTGAAGAGTGCCGTGATGCTCCGAGCCCATCGAGAGCGTGACGAGAAGAGTAAATAATTTCAGGAGACTCCGCATGCCCGATTTCACGATCCCCAGCTAGTTTCTAGCCCCCGTTTCTGTTCCGTGAGTATTTCCAGGCCGCACGAGTGGCGAAGGAGTTTGTTTCCTTGGCAACGAGACGGAGCGGGTATCTATTGCCCAATATTTAGTGGGTTGCACCTTATTGATCCGGCGATCCCGCTGGTTTTCATATTCACTGTAACCGATCACTCCGGCGTCTGATTTCGGTCGCATGGGGTCTTGAATGCGCTGAACGCTTGTGCCGCGGAGGCAGTTTCCTCTCAGGTGGCGTGAAGATTTCGCGCAGAACTGCTGGCCAGCCGACAAAGGTCAGCAAGTCTAGATCTCGGTCATCGTTGGCGGTGAATTCAACGTGGTGCCGCGCGGCATGTGGGGCACACAACAATAAATGGAGACAAACATGAGACTGAAAGACAAGGTTGCGATCGTGACTGGGGCGGCAACCGGGATTGGCAACGCGATCGCGCGTTCTTTCATCAAGGAAGGCGCGAAGGTGGTGATTGCCGATGTGAAAGGGGCCGAGGCCGCGGCGGCTGAATTGGGTAATGAGGTCGCTCTTGGTGTATTTGCCGACGTTTCGGATCCCGACAGTACAAAGCAGATGGCGAAGGCCGCGATGGATCGCTTCGGCAGGATCGATGTGCTGGTGAACAACGCCGGGATCTTCACCGGCCTCAACTACGTCCCGATGGAATCGATTTCAGTCTCGGATTGGGACCGGCTCTACAGCGTCAACGTCAAGGGGCCTTGGCTATGCACCAGTGCGGTCTCTCCCGCAATGCGCGACGGAGGTGGAGGCAAGATCATCAACATCGCCTCGGTAATTGCGCATATCGGCGCGCCCTTCATGCTGCACTACGTTTCCGGCAAAGGCGCAGTTGCTGCGATGACGCGCGCCATGGCGCGTGAGTTTGCCGCCACCAAGGCTGGCATCACCGTGAACTCCATTTCTCCGGGTTATACCCATTCGCAGAACGCAGTCGCCAATACCCAGCAGCACGAGCAGTTCGAGGGTGTTTCCGCGTCCATGCGGGCAATCGACCGCCCGCAAGTGCCGGCTGACATTGCGGGGGTAGCCCTTTGGCTGGCCAGCGATGAGGCTGCCTACGTCAATGGGCAGAACATCGTGGTGGATGGCGGCATTTACATGAGCCTTTGAGTCTCGTTCGCCGACACATTCATCCTCAGTCGCCATTTTGGAATCAGCTCATGAGTGCTAGCTCGAAGTTCAGTTTGGACCCAACCGGGTTCCGCAATCGAAATCTCATCGGTGGGCAATGGAAGCCGGCGCTGTCCGGTGAGACCATCGCCGTCGAGAATCCCGCCACCGAAGAGATCATCACGCGTGTGCCGCAGGGGCGGCATGAAGATATCGACGAGGCGGTGCGGGTGGCGCGAGCCACCTTCGAGTCGCCTGCCTGGCGAAGAATGCGGCCGATCGACCGAGGCCGGATTCTCGAAAACATCGCACGCAAGATCGAAGATCATGCCGATGAGCTCGCGTACCTGGAGTCGCTGGATACGGGGAAGGCCGTTTCGTTCGCAAAGGTGATCGATCTGCCTTCGACGGTCGACGTCTTTCGTTATATGGGCGGCTGGTGCTCCAAGCTTGGAGGGACGACCCCGCCGGTTTCCTTCGATGGACGCGAGTATCACGCCTACACCCGTCGCGAGCCGATTGGTGTCGTAGGCGCGATTACCCCGTGGAATTACCCGCTTGCACTGGGGTCGTGGAAGATCGCTTCGGCGCTGGCTGCCGGTTGTACCGTGGTCCTCAAACCCACGGAGCTCACCCCGCTGAGCACCCTCAGGCTCGCGGAGTTGTGCCTCGAGGCAGGTCTGCCCGAGGGGGCACTCAACATCGTCAATGGCTATGGGCACGAGGCCGGTGAGGCGCTGGCGCGTCATCCGGGGGTGGACAAGATCACTTTCACCGGCTCGACGGTGGTCGGCAAGAAGATCGTCGAATACGCGCTCGGCAACATGAAGCGCGTCACCCTGGAGCTGGGGGGCAAATCGCCGAGCATCGTGTTCGCCGACGCGGATCTGGACCAGGTCGGTCTGGGCGCCGCACTCGCGGTCTTCTTCAACTCGGGTCAGATCTGTTTCGCTGCCAGCCGACTGCTGGTCCAAGAGAGCGTGTACGAGCGCGTGGTCGAGGCCGTGGCGGCGGCCGCAGGCCACTTCAAGGTTGGCAATGGCCAGGATCCCGACACGATGCTGGGGCCCCTTGTTTCCCGCAGGCAGCAGGAGCGGGTGTTGGGCTATGTGAAGTCCGGAGTCGAGCAAGGCGCGAAACTGGTCTGCGGCGGGCATGCAGTCGGCGACAAGGGATATTTCTTCCAGCCCACCGTTCTCGCTGACGCAACCCCGTCGATGAAGATCGTCCAGGAAGAGATCTTCGGGCCCGTGCTCAGCGTCATCCCCTTCAAGGATGAAGCGGAGGCGATGCGACTGGCCAACGACACGGCCTATGGGCTGGCCGCCAACATCTGGACGCGTGACATCAAGAAGGCCCATCGGGTCGCGCACCGCCTTCAGGCGGGGTCAGTATGGATCAATTGTCATGGCGTGATCGATCCGGCAGCACCCTTCGGCGGATTCAAGCAGTCGGGCTGGGGCCGCGAGGTCTCGGAGGAAGGCCTGTCGGCATACACCGAGACCAAGACGGTCTGCGCACTTCTCGATGACTGAACGCCATCCCGCCCTCGTGTGCGAGGACGTCACGTCCGCTATAGGAGAATGATCATGTGGGACTACATCAAGTATTACTTCGCACCCATGGTGCAGGTCTTGGCCATCCTGGGTTTCTACGGGGGCGGTCATTACACCTGGATTGCAATTGGCGCCTTCCCGGCGATTGCGATCCTGGACGCGCTGCTACCGCTGGATCAGGCCGAGCGCAAGATGAAGAGCCATTTCTGGGCCTACCTGCCGGTCTGGATGGCGACGCTGTCGTTGCCGGTCATGTACTTCGTTTTCGCCTGGTCGGTTGGGAACAACGATCTGACCGGATTGCAGATGGCCGCGGGGGTCATGGGCTTGGCATGGTTGTCGGTGGTGCCGGGCGTTCCGGCAACCCATGAGCTGTATCACTCGCGCGGTCGCCTGGCCCGGTTCGTCGGGCGCTATGGGCAAGTCGCGTTCCTTGATTGCATGCGGATGGAAGTGCATGTGGTAGGCCACCACCGCGACGTGGGCACGGCCGAGGATATCGACACCGCGGCACGTGGCCTGAACCTGTACAGATTCGTGGCGCGTTCAGTGGTTGAGTCGGTTCGTTGGGAATTGAAGTTGGATGCCGATAACCTCGAGAAGCGCGGTTACGGGCGTTATTCGATTCGGCACTCGCTCTGGCGTGCGCTGCTGGCCATCGTGGTATTCCAGGCCGTGATCTATGCGCTGGGTGGTTGGACTGCCGTGGGGCTGTGCTTGACCTCAATGGTGATTGCCCGCTTCTGGGTTGAAGCTTTCAACTATTACCAGCATTTCGGCCAGGTACGTGTGGTCGGCGCGCCGATCGAGAAACGACACGTCTGGAATCACTACGGGACGCTGTCGCGGCTGTATGCGTTCGAGATCACCAACCACGCAGACCATCACCTCAATTCCTATATCCCTTATTACAAGCTGGTGCCGGATCGTGAGGCGATCATCATGCCGAGCATCATCGTGTGCTTCCTGTCGGGGTTCATTCCACCCCTCTGGTACAGCGCGATCATCAAGCCCGCACTCAAGCGTTGGGACAACGAGTACGCCTCGCCGGCCGAACGGCGCCTCGCACGCGAGCAGAATCGCCAGGCGGGATGGGAGGACTGGTTCGATGACCAGGATGGCCGTGTCACGCGGCCCGATGCGCCGTCCATGGCACACGGCTAACGCTCACGATCCTCCACCTTTGGCACGGGCGTACTGACTAGGTACGCCCCGTTTGGCCCGTGCCACGCCTGTCACTCCCGAGGGATGCAATGCGAAGCTTTCTTCAATCAATATTCGGCAAGGCAAAGCCGAAGCAGGTTCGAATCCTGCCTCAGGATGTAACGATCACTGTCGATCCGGGACAGACCTTGCTCGAGGCTGCATTGGCCAATGGTGTCGCCTACCCCCACGACTGTACGGTCGGCACGTGCGCCTCGTGCAAGACGCGCCTGAAACAAGGGAGTGTTCGGGAGGCAACGCCGTTTGGCTACACCCTGTCGAAGGCGGAACTCGACGCGGGCTATATCCTGGCGTGCCAGGCCGTCCCGCGTGACGAACTTACCGTCGTCGAGATCGACCCACCCTCGGCGGAGATGCCAGTGGCTGAGAAGTTTTCTGCCACGGTCGTCGCGACGGAGCCGCTCACCCACGACATCCTCAAGGTGACCGTCCGGGCCGATCGGCCGGTCCATTATGTCGCCGGCCAGTACGCAAGTCTGCGCGTGCCAGGCTCTTCCCGCTTTCGCTGCTACTCGTTTGCCAATGCGCCGCAGCGCAAAGGCCGTGCGGACCTGGAGTTCTATATCCGCAAGGTCCCGGGCGGCGAGTTCACCGAAGCGCTGTTTCGTGGCGAGCTCGATGCGCGGCCGCTGGAAATGGAGGCGCCCCAAGGCGCCTTCCATTTGCGCGGCGGCGGCGCGCCGATGGTGTGCATCGCGGGCGGGAGTGGACTTGCGCCGTTGATCAGCATTCTCGAGCACGCGCGAGTGAATCGCATCAAGCGCGACTGCACGCTGCTGTTTGGTGCGCGAACCCAGGGTGATCTGTACCAGCTGGACGTAATCCGCAATATCGCTGCCAACTGGCAGGGTGAGTTCCGTTTCATCCCGGTGCTTTCGCACGAGCCGGACGCGAGCTCGTGGACGGGCGCGCGTGGTCTTGTCACCGAACAGATCGATCCCCGGTTCTGCAAAGGCGCAGAGGGCTACCTATGCGGTCCTCCACCGATGATCGACGCAGCGATTGAGCGGCTCGTCGGACATGGGGTGCCGTTGGAGAAGATCTTCTACGACAAATTCACGGATGGCCGGAACGACTAGTTCCGACTGAAAAATCGCGCTCGAAATACAAATACAACGGAGGAGATCATGAATAGAGCAATAAGCAAGCTTGGTGCGGTCGGGGTCCTTGCCTGCGTGTGTCCCGGTGTCGCATGCGCAACAGATGCCTTCAACCTCGTAGGGGCCGGGCCGGTTTCACAGGGCATGGGAGGGGTCGGCGCGGCTCTTGGTATTGGCCCTCAGGGAATGATGCTGAATCCTGCGACGCTGACTCAGATGCGTGAAGGCAAGCATCTGGTGGTGGGGGCGGACATCGTTTCAGCGGGCCTGGAAGTCAGGAACACCGCGACCGGAGAGAACGCACGGTCCAGTAGTCGTGGGCGGAATAACGGTCCCTATGTTGGCCCCGAGCTCGCGTTCTTGTGGCGCGCAGACAAGCTCGCCCTTGGCATTGGTGCCTTCGCATCCGATGGCGTCGGCACCCAGTTCGGGCGTAACAGCTTTCTCTCGCGTACCACGACCAACTCGGTCGACACCGGACTGGATAGCTACTCGCGTTTGCTGGTCTTACGCATCCCGGCCTCTGTGGCCTATCAGGTGAGCGACAGCCTGTCTGTCGGGGCCTCGCTGGATGCCGTGTGGACCTCGGTGAACCTGGGATTCCTTTTGGATACGACGCAGATCGGCGCCTTGGCTGGTCAGGGGGGGGTGTCAGGTTCCCTAGTGCCGGGCTTGCTCAGCGTGCCTGGCCTCTCGGCAGGGTATCTGGATATCAACAATCACCGTGCCACGGGCGGTGGGGTGGATGCGTGGGGCATCGGCGGCCGGCTCGGCGTGACCTACCAGCCGAATCCCCAGACCCGCTTTGGCGTTGCCTACAACCTGAAGACGCGGGTTGGAGACTTGTCCGGTGACGCCGATCTGACCGCAGTCAGCGCTGTTGCGGGCAACATCGGGCTCGCGGGGAAAGCCAAGCTGCGCGACTTCGACATGCCGGCTTCCTTCGTTGTGGGCATGAGTCACGCCTTCAGCGATCAACTCACTGTCGCCTTCGACTACAAGCGCGTGTTCTGGAGCGATGTCATGAAGGACATCAAGGTGAGCTTCGAGCAGGCAGGGTCGGGTGCCACGCTCGATCTGGAGTTGCCGTTCAACTATCGGGATGTGAATGTGTTCTCGCTGGGAGCGCAGTACCGCTTCAACGCCAGCTGGACCGTGCGTGCCGGCGCACACTATGCCCAGCTGGCAAGTCCGTCGAGCGGGACCCTGCCGATCATCCCGTCGACTCCGACCACGAACCTTACGGGCGGCTTCTCGTACGCATTCAGCCCTGAAGATGCGATTGATTTTTCCTTAGCCTACGGGTTCAAGAAGAAAGTCGACAATGACAGCCTGCCGATCACTGACAAGCCAATCGAGGTCTCACATTCGCAGATTGCGGCGTCAATTGCCTACACCAAACGGTTTTAAGGTGGACGCCCCGCCCCTGAGCTGAGGGCATCGCTCATCTCCTCGCCCCAAACTGGCGAGTTTGGCCCGGTCGCTTTTGACCGGGCGTTTTTTTGGGCGCTTCGTGGCGCATTCAGTCTATTGGGGGCGGCGTGGGTCTGGCAGACCTGATGTCACGAGACCCACGCTTCCCCCTATGGTGATTCAGCCCTTGAGCTCGGAGAAGTCTTCCTCGAAAAACTCAAACTCACCACGCACATTCTCGCCACGTGCCTCTTCGGCCTTGCGCAGCTCGATGCGACGGATCTTTCCCGAGATGGTCTTGGGTAGGTCGGCGAAGGACAGGCGGCGTATGCGCTTGTACGGCGCCAGGCGCTCGCGGGTGAAGGCGAAGATGTCCTTGGCGAGCTCCTTGCTCGGCTCCTGGCCGGCAACGAGGATCACGAAGGCCTTGGGCACCGCCAAGCGCACCGGATCAGGGCTCGGAACAACCGCGGCTTCGGCCACCGCAGGGTGCTCGATCAGCACGCTCTCGAGCTCGAAGGGGCTGATGCGGTAGTCGGAAGCCTTGAACACGTCGTCCGCGCGACCGACGTAGGTGATGTAGCCGTCCTCGTCGATGCTGGCAACGTCGCCGGTACGGTAGTGGCCGTCACGCATGACTTCGGCGGTCTTGGCGGCATCGCCCGCGTAGCCGACCATCAGGCCGACCGGACGGTGCTCGCCCATCACCAGCGCCACCTCACCCTCGACCGAGGGCTTGCTCTCGGCGTCGAGCAGGGCGATCTTGTAGCCGGGCAGTGGGCGGCCCATGGAGCCGGGCTTCACTGGCTGGTCGGGCGTGTTGCCGACCTGCGCGGAGGTCTCGGTCTGGCCGAAACCGTCGCGGATCGTGATGCCCCAGGCCTTCTTGACCTGATCGATGACCTCGGGGTTCAGCGGCTCGCCTGCGCCGATGAGCTCGCGCAGCTTGGTCTTCACGGATGCGAGATCCTGCTGGATCAGCATGCGCCACACGGTCGGGGGCGCGCACATGGTGGTGACCTCGTACTTCACCAGCACGTCGAGTAGCGCCTTGGCGTTGAAGCGGTTGTAGTTGTACAGGAACACGCAAGCGCGGGCGTTCCAGGGCGCGAAGACGCAGCTCCAGGCGTGCTTGGCCCAGCCTGGCGAGGAGATGTTCATGTGGCGGTCGTTGGGCTTGAGGCCGATCCAGTACATCGTCGACAGGTGGCCGACCGGATAGGACTGGTGGGTGTGCAGCACCAGCTTGGGCTTGGAGGTGGTGCCGAAGGTGAAGTACAGCAGCAGCGGATCATCCACACGGGTGACGCCATCCGGGGTGAAGACGTCAGACTCGG
>Ga0172382_10007950_pt1 | contig 14926 bp, 15 predicted proteins | sample Leawel138RmetaG_FD_122245 | JGI IMG/M metagenome (GOLD analysis project Ga0172382, IMG submission 122245) | Leachate microbial communities from a municipal landfill in Southern Ontario, Canada - Leachate well 138R metaG | ecosystem: Engineered > Solid waste > Landfill > Unclassified | place...
GAAAATGCAGCATATATGTTTGAGGGTGGAAAGGTCAGAAAAGCCGACGTGCCTGACAGTTATTATGCGCAGCTGCAAAATGCAAAAGCCGAGCTTTGCGAAGCGATTGCAGAAACAGACGAAGGGCTTATGGATAAATTCTTTTCCGAAGAGCCTTTCACGGTTGAGGACTTTATAAAAGGGACAAGAAAAGCTGTTGTTGAAAGAGCTCTTTTCCCGGTTGTATATGGCAGTGCCATTGAAAATAAGGGTGTTGACTTACTCCTTAATATAATCACAAAATACGCTCCGTCACCTCTTGATATGCCCCCTGTAGAAGTGACGGAAGGTGACAAGATAATTAAAATCGAGCGCAAGGATGACAGTCTGCTTTGCGCAAGAGTATTTAAAACGATTAATGACTCATTCGTCGGTAAGGTTTCTCTTGTAAGACTGTTTTCGGGCAGCCTGTCCAAAAATGCGACCGTTTACAATTCTACAAAGGGCACAGCCGAAAAGCTAGGCAATCTTATGACGATGCGCGGCAAAGAAAAAATAGAGATTGAAAAGGTAAACGCAGGCGACATTTTTGCAGTTGCAAAACTGAATGTAACAAAAACAGGAGATACATTTGCCGCTTCGGGCAAATCGTACACACTCCCTGAAATTGCATTCCCTGCACCTCTTTATACAATGGCATTTGAGCCTAAAGCAAAGGGTGATGAGGATAAAATCGCGGCAGGACTCTCCAAGCTTGTTGAAGAGGATACAACATTGAAATTTGAGAGCAACAGCGAAATCAGACAACTGCTTGTATCAGGTCTCGGAGACCAGCATCTTGATGTTGTTGTAAGCAGACTGAAAGCTCTCGGAACAGAGGTTAACGTTGTTCAGCCCAAGGTAACCTACAGGGAAACCACTACAAAGAAAATTCAGGCTGAAGGGAAGCATAAAAAACAGTCGGGCGGCCACGGTCAGTATGGTCATGTTAAAATTGAATTTGAGCCTTGCAACAGCGATGACCTGATATTTGAAGAAAAAATCTTTGGCGGCTCGGTACCTAAAAACTACCACCCCGCAGTTGAAAAAGGTCTGCTTGAAATGATGCCGCAGGGTATCCAGGCAGGTTATAGGGTTGTCGGCATTAAGGCGACACTTTATGACGGCTCATACCATGATGTTGACTCGTCCGAAATGGCGTTTAAAATGGCGGCTCACCTCGCATTTAAAGAGCTGACAAAAGCAGGGCCGATACTTCTTGAGCCAATCGGCCACCTTGAGGTTTTGGTTCCTGACGAGTACACAGGCGATATTATGGGTGACATCAATAAACGCCGCGGCAGAGTGCTGGGAATTGAACCGGGCAAGATAATTGCCGAGGTGCCAATGAGCGAAATGAACAAATATGCCATTGAGCTTCGTTCAATCACTCAGGGAAGAGGAGAATACTCTCTTGAGTTTGAAAGATATGAACAGGCTCCTCCTCAGGTAGTTCAAAAGGTAATGAGTGAAAACAGCTAAAAACTTCATGTTCTCCTATACATTAAAGTGGATCGCCCGAAAACATTATTTGTTTCGGGCGGTCTGCTTTTTTGCAAAATAGCTTGCAGTCGAAAGAATGTTGTGATATAATTTCATAATCAAGGGAATAATTTCGGTATGGTTTAAAAATAGGGAGAGGAAATTATGAGAATCTACGATATGCATATTCATGCGTAGGGTAAAAAGCCCGAGCCCGAAAGACTGCTTAAGGAGATGGAGAAAGCAGGGGTATATGGCGGCTGCGTATTTTCCGATAGACCATAAATTAAAAAGGAAGAGGGAACTGTTCCCCGTGAAGGGTCTTCATTCCGGGAAAGGCTGAATGAAGTGCTTGGATGGACAAACGGATTTGAAGATAGACTTTTCCCAGTTTTACGGGTTCATCCCGATGAAGAAAATATAATTGAAAATATACATACAGCGGCAGATGCGGGAGTCTGTGCATTCAAAATTATCTGTAATGATTTTTTTGTTTATGAAGAAAAAAGCCTTAAACTTCTGCGGGAAATTGCCGGTCTTGATAAACCGGTGATAACGTGATGTTCGGGACAGACGGCGAAGCTGATTCCTACAAGACTGAATGGGTTAATAAGTGGATAAAAATTGACGGGGAAATTCTTTCTGAGCTTGGTGTGAGCGATAGAAATATTGAAAAGCTTTTCGGTAAAAATACTCTCAGGTTTATCGGAAAGACAAAAGAAAGGGTAAACCATCTGTTTCCCGTTCCCGATAATGCAGGCGGCTGGAGTCCCAAAGATTAGGTTAAGCGAAAAATCAGCAGGAGAAAAGATATGAGATATTCTGAAGCCTTTGGGCAAAACAGCTCAAAGATTCTTTTGGGAACAACATATTTCGGCGACACAATATCAGGGGCCGATTCCTTTAAAATATTAGACAAATATTATGAACTTGGCGGCAACCATATTGACTGTGCGCGCATGTATGCGGGCGGAGAGGCGGAAAAGGGTGTCGGCAGATGGCTTAAATCAAGAAATCCAAAAAATATTATAGTTTCAACCAAAGGAGGGTTTCCGGACCCGAAATTGCCCGAAAAATCAAGGCTTTCGGAAAGGGAGATAAGATTTGATGTTGAAGCAAGCCTTAAAGCTCTTGACCTTGAGTGCATAGACTTTTACTGGCTTCACAGGGATGATGAAACAATTCCTTGCGAAGAAATTATATTAATGATGAATTCCCTTGTTCGTGAGGGTAAAATAAAGCATTTCGGTGCGTCAAACTGGAAACACAAGCGTATAGATGAGGCAAATAAATTCGCAAATGAGAACTCGCTTGCTCCCTTTGAAGCAAGCCAGATAAGGTTCAGCCCTGCGATAATTGCGCCCGGCGGGGCGAATGACCCCACTCTTGTGGACATGAACAGGCAGGAATTTGAATATTATAAAAGTATGAAAATGCCCGTTGCGGCTTTTGCATCGCAGGGGAAGGGTTTTTTCTCCAAACTGGCAAGTTTGGGGGAAGAAGGACTATCGCCAAAATCAAGAGCCAGGTACTACTGCAGAGAAAATCTTGAAACCTTTGAGATTATTAAAACCCTTGCGGCAGAGTACCACACCACTGTAGCCGCGGTGGTATGTGCCGCTCTTTGCTCGATAGATGTGCCGCAGGTTTTCCCGATTATAGGCGGCAGCAATCCAATGCAGATTGAGGAATCTATGGCGGGAGGCGATTTGGTTCTAAAAAGCACACAGCTTAAAAAAATTTTCAGAATAATATACAAAGGTGATATAATATGAAAATAATTGAAAAAATCAGAAGAAAAGCAGAAGATCCGCACGGTGCGGAGCCGGTAACTCTTGCGTTTTTGGGAGACAGCGTAACCCAGGGGTGCTTTGAAGTTTTCAAGGATCAAAACGGCAATATTGACACTGTTTATGACATAACGAGCGCATACCATACTTATGTGCGCGATATATTATGTACGCTATATCCGAAAGCACCAATCAATATTATTAATGCCGGAATCGGCGGCGGAAGCTCTGTAGGCGGATTTGAAAGGCTGCATAGAGATGTGCTGAAGTTTTCGCCTGACCTTGTAGTTGTTGCCTTCGGTCTTAACGATGCAACCGGTGGACTCCAGAATCTTGAAAAATATCGGAATGCGATGACAGGGATATGCAAGACACTTGTTGAAAACGGCATTGAAGTAATTGTTATGACCACCAATATGATGACGACAAGTAAGGGCAATGACGAAAGTGTTCTGGAGTTTACTGAAAAATGTGCTAATATTCAGAACAGCGGAGTTTTAGACGAATTTATGAAGGTGGCTGCAGAGGTGAGCAGGGAGTACGGCTGCAAGCTTTGTGATTGCTACAGCAAGTGGAAAAAACTCAGCGAAAACGGTGTTAACACTGACCTGCTGCTTTCCAACGGTATTAACCACCCGACGAGAGAAATGAACAGAATGTTCGCAAATTCTATTATTGAAACATTGTTTGAATAATAAGTATACTTAAGAAAAGAGTTGAATTATTATGAAAAGAATTAAAGACAAAGAGTTAGTTGTCGGAGCGGATTTTGCAGGTTATCCGCTTAAAGAGGCTGTTGTGGAACACTTAAAAAACAAAGGCTGGAAGATAACCGATATGGGTGTACGCGCAGATTCCGACCCAAATGATACAGATTTAATGTTCCACAGAGTCGGACTCCGCGTTGGCGCAATGATTTCAGAGGGCGAATTTGAAAGAGCGCTCCTTTTCTGCGGAACTGGTATGGGAATTCATATTGCGGCAAGTAAATGCCCCCACGTTCACGCAGGGGTTGTTGAAAGTGTGCCGGCGGCACTCAGAGCTATTACAGGCAACGGCGTTAATGTTCTTGCAATGGGCGCATTTTATGTTGCACCGGCGATGGGATGCGACATAGCAGACGCATATCTTAACGCTGAACTCGGAAGTGGTTACGAATGGTGGAAAAACTTCTACGAATTCCATAAACTCGCAATAGATGAGCTTGAAGCTTTTGACTATGAAGAGTACAAGGCTAACGGCTTTAAAGTAAAAAAACTGGGTGATTTCCCCATTAAGCTTGAAAAGAAACCCGAATAATAAGGAGAAATAATGGGATATACTGAACTTTTTTTAATAGCAGTCGGACTTTCGATGGACGCCTTCGCAGTTGCAGTCTGCAAAGGTCTTAATATGCGAAGGATAAACATTAAGCACACCGCTGTTATAGCCTTCTTTTTTGGGGCTTTCCAAGCAATTATGCCATTTATTGGCTGGGTGCTGGGTAATCAGTTTAAGCATTATATAGAATCAGTTGACCATTGGGTTACCTTTATTCTGCTGGGAATAATAGGCGGAAAAATGCTGTGGGAAGCGATATATAATGAGGAGGAGCCCGACTCTTGTGACATTCGCATTAACATAAAAGAGCTTTTTGTTCTGGCAATCGCAACAAGTATTGACGCACTCGCAGTTGGTATTACCTTTGCAATTTCCGGGGTCAAAATCGGCAGGGCAATCTCACTTATCGGGCTTACAACATTTGTTTTGTCCGCGATAGGGGTAATTATCGGCAACAAGTTCGGAATTAAATACAAAAGTAAAGCCGAGTTTGCGGGCGGAATAATTTTAATTCTGATAGGTCTTAAAATACTCTTTGAGCATTTGGGAGTTATTAATTTTTAACGAATCTCAGAATCTGACCTATAGTTTTTGTAAGATTCGAAACGCCGTTTTCGTCCTTTAGATCCTCTTTAAAATAGCATGAGTGCACATGACGGTTGACCACCAAGTCCTTAACAAAACATTGGTATGGCCTGAAATTTTTGAAAAACCTGGGAATTTCCACCTGGCAAACGGGGTCGCCCGGCAGACTGAGATCCGCGGTTTTAGGATAAAGAGGTTTTCCCACTGTTAAAACTGGGGAGCCTACGCGGAGAATTTTTGATACGGACAGTTGCTTTTTTAAACGCTCGGCAACTACGGTTGCGGCAATTCCGCCGCCGCTGTATCCGACGAAAAATACACATTCTTCGCCCGAATATTTTTTCATTATCTCATACGCCATGTCTTTTGCGGTATTTCCGCAAAGGGCATAGGCGTTTTTCATTACCTGAAGGCTGTCGGCAATAGGGTCGCCCGAAATACTGTCGTCATACGGGTATATTGTTAAAACCTTCACACGACAGCCCGGTTTGCTTAGTTTAAGCTGTTTTTTTATTTCCCTGCCAATATGTTCAAAACTCCCTCGATTTGTGCTGATTCCTGCGAAAATAACGGCATAATAGGAATTATACATAAGAAATTCGCCTTCCTGCATAAAAAAGTAGCGGAGAAATCTTTCTCCGCTACCATTATATTTTGCAAGAATAAAATGTGTGATTTACCTTCCTTCAAAACCGACCAAAAGTCCGCCTTTTTCGGCGTAGAAGCTGCACGTTGCCCCTGTGGGATAAATTAAAATATCTGCCGAAGGGAAAATGCTGAGCACGGTATCCTTAAGGTTGATTGCCGCCAGCTCGTTAAAACAATGGGCAATCCGAAGTTTTTTGCCAACATATCCGAAGGACAGCAAATTTTTTACTATTTCAGCAATGTTTTTCTTCTCGCCGCGGGCTTTTCCGACAGGCTGAAGTTTGCCTTCGTCCGATGCTTTTCCTATAAACCTTATTCCGAGCATTCCGACAACTTTTGCAGTCGCGAGCGAAATTCTGCCGTTTATTGCAATGTTGTGAAGCGATTCGAGAGAAAAAAGAAGATGAGTTTTTTCTTTATATTTCATGGTCTTTTTAACAACCTCCTCAAAGGGAAGGTTATTTGATACAAGTTCACGAATTTTTTCGGCAATCAGAAGCATTTCCGGCCCTGCAGACAGCGAGTCAAATACGTAAATCTTGCAGTCGGGATACTTTTGTTTATGCTGCTCTGCCGCAACACAGGCGGCATTATAGCTGCCCGAAAGGGCGCTTGTTATTGTCACAATATAGATGTTATCAGCGTTGCCGAATGCCTCGGCATAATCGCCCACAGACGGGCATGCGGTCGTAACCTTGCTTTTATAGTCCTTTAAAAAATCGACCATTTCAGCAGTATTAATTTCGTCATTATCTATAAATTCTTTTTCCCCTGCGATAATTTTGACGGGAGTCGAAGCAAAATCTATTCCCTCAAAAACTTTTATGTCGCAGGAAGAATCCATTATAAGCTTGTTTTTCATTTTAATCTCCATAGCCTTTCTGCCAATATTATTATTCTGCAATTTAATTATAACAGATATTACAAACCTTGTAAAGAGTTTTTTAAAAACTTATTGACAAATTTCTAAAAACCTGTATAATATAAGTATGAAAATAAACATGAAACAGCATATTGCGGAATCTGTATGCGGCTTCCGTTTGCCGCGATACAATGAGATTCCGAATGTAGGGCTGTATCTTGAACAGACAACTAAATATATAAACGGATACCTAGAGCCGCTCGGTTGTATGGAAATAACGACATCTATGCTTTCAAACTACGTCAAAAAGGGATTGGTGCCGAATCCTATAAAAAAGCAGTATTATGCAGAGCATATTGCCTATCTTTTTTTTGTGACCATTTCAAAAACCATCATTTCGCTTGAAAATGTCAATCTGCTGCTTGAAATGCAAAGACAGTCTTATTCTGCGCAGCAGGCCTATGATTATATGTGCGGTCAGCTTGAAAATATGCTTCTTTATATTTTCGGTTATAAAAATAAGATGGAAGAATGCGGCGAAAATGAGTCGGAAGAAAAACAGATTTTGTACAGTCTTTGTTTTTCAATTGCCCATACGGTGCATTTGCACGCGCGATTTAAATCAATGAGAGAAGAAAAATAATTAAGGGTGTTTAAAAACCTAAAGGCTTTTAAACACCCTTTTTTATTTTACAGTAAGTACAACCTTGCCGATGTTTTCGCCGCGCTGCAGGATAGCGTGAGCATCTTCCGCTTCGGTTATGGGAAGAACCTTATAAATTGTAGGTTTAACCTCGCCGCTTTCAATTTTCGGGAACACCTTTTCCACAAGCTCGGATAAAATCTGTGCTTTAACCTCGGAAGGTCTTGAACGGAGAGTTGAGCCGATAATTCTCACGTTGCGGACATAAATGTTTTTAAGGTCGATTTCCGTTTTCTGTCCCGCAAGTGCAGCTATCATTATCCATCTTGCGCCATGTGTCAGATAATGAATACACTTACCCATTATTTCTCCGCCCAGACAGTCGATAGCAACATCAACACCTCTGCCCTCGGCAAGCTGAGCCTTTAATACTTCGGAAATATCCTCTTTTGAAGTGTTTACAACCACATCTACATTAAGATGTTTTATGGAATTTGCAATTTCATCCGATAAAACGGTGGTGATTACCCTTATTCCGAAGGCCTTTGCCATAGGAATAATAACACTTGCAAGACCTGATGCGCCTGCGTTCATCAAAAGCGTGTTGCCCTGCTTAATATTTCCCTCCATAAAAAGATTGAGATAAGCGGTAGCAAATGCTTCGGGAATTGCCGCAGCTTCAACCATTGAGCAGTTTTTCGGCAGAGGCATCAGCATATCGTATCTTACGGCAACCTGCTCGGCATATCCGCCGCCGCCCAGCAGCGCACAAACCCTGTCGCCGATTTTCCATGAGGATTTTGCCTTTGCTTCCTTTCCCATTTCGATTATAACACCTGAAACTTCAAGCCCCATCCATTCGGGGCAGCCCGGAGGAGGGGGATAATCCCCGTCACGCTGCATAAGGTCGGCACGGTTGAGCGCCGCCGCGTAAATTTCAACCAAAACCTCGTCGGATTTTATTTCGGGGTTCGGAACATCACTCCACGAGAGTGATTTATCGTCATTAATAAGTATTGCTTTCATAATTTTCTCCTTTTATTTCGCAACTTTTCAGTATTAATTTATAAAGCTCAAGCTCGTAATCGCAGGTATATGGGTTTTCTCTGTCACCACGGACAAATTCGGCAAAAGCACGCATCATAGGGTCATATCTGTCAAAGATTTCGGTGCGGATTTTTTCGCCCTGTGCTGACCAATCTGTAGAATTTGTAATGCGATATTCGGTGTAGTTGGAGGTTGCGCCGCAGGCAACCTCAAGCGGCTTTACTTCCACAGTTTCCTTTGTGCCTGTAACAACAAGCTGGCGTCTCATGAATCCGCCCCGCTCACAATCTGTTGTTTTCGCAAAGGAAACACCGTTTTTATACTCATAAACCGCCATGCCGAAGTCGGGGGAATTTATTCCGTCCGCTCCCGACGACCTTGTAAACGGAATAATATTTTCGGGTTTTCCGCAAATTCGGTAAATCAAATCAATGAGGTGACAACCTAAAAAGAATAACATTCCGCCCGAGCCGAAAGTGTTCATCCACTCGCGGCAATCGGGCCGGTGATAACAGCTCATTTGCGCTTCAACACTTATAATATCACCAAGCTCACCCCTGTCAATTCTTTTCAGAAGGTTAATGATTGCAGGGTTATACCTGTACATATATCCTGTGTGGAAAACGGTTTTGTTTGCCTTAACCGTATTGATAAGTTGGGTAAAATCAGAAAGTGAAAGACCACCCGGTTTTTCCATATGTATGTGCTTTTTAGCCTTTGCCGCCATAAGAGCATATTTTGTTAAATAGATTTCTTCCGTTTCAATTGCTACTGCCTCAATTTGGGGGTCTGATAAAATTTCTTCAACCGTCATTTCCTTATACCCGTCAAACCAAGCTATTTTGTCGGGGAATTTTTCTCTTTCCTTTTCGGGAAGCGCATAGCCGACAACCTCGAAAATGTCACTGTTTTTCTTAAGAGAATCAAAAACTGAAAGCCCGTGGCTGAATACGCTCGTTCCAATCTGAGCAATCTTTATTTTTCTCATCCTAACCTGCTCCAATCAAATTGTACGACGGGGAAGGCTTTTTCATTTGCGAGTCTTGTGAAAACCTCGTGAGCCTCCTCAGGCGAGTGAATTTCGGCAATGAGAGATGAAAATTCAAGTCGGCCGTATTTCACCAGCTTTGAAATTGCAACCATATCGTCGTATGTAGTCCAAAGTCCGGGGGATGATTCTATGTCGGGGCGCGCCATTGTGTGGGCGCCAATCAGTGAAATCCCGGGATCGTGCACCTTTTTATAATAATCAATTGTAAAGTCGGATTCTCTTGTGCAGCCGAGCAGGGAAACCCTGCCCAGCGGAGCCATACAGTCAAGCACCATATCAAGGGCTTTTCCGTTGCCCGTAACCTCGATGGCTACCTTAACACCGCCTCCGCAGGCTGTGCGTACATTTTTTTCAAAATCCTTGTCAAACGGGTCGAATGCGAAATCCGCACCCGTTTTAAGAGCAAGCTCTCTTTTTTCGGGCAGGGGGTCAACTGCAATAACGGGAGCGGCACCGCTTGCTACAAGAAGTTTTACTGCCATAAGCCCCAAAACTCCCTGACCCATAACAATTGCAGATTCGCCCATTTCAAGACGGCATTTTCTGATTGCCGCCATAGGAAATGTTGCAATATGCCATAGGGACGCCTCGTTAAAGCTTACGTTATCATCAATTTTTATCGCTTTATTTTCGGGGATAACACAGTATTCACTGTGAGTTGTCCAGAAAGCGGCAACCCTGTCGCCGACTTTAAGGTTTTTAGCATCACTGCCCGCTTCTACAACCCTTCCCGAGGAGCTGTAACCACAACGTCTGGGGAAATGTGCAACAGTGTCGCACTTTCTTGACGCCCATACACTCGGGTTGCCGACAAGATTTGCCCCTTCCGTGCCACTGCTGATTGTGGAAACGGCAAGCTTAATCACTACCTCGTTTCCTTTCGGTTCGGGCACTTCCTCTGTTATAAGCTGAGCATTATATGCTTCGACGAATTCTATACTCCGTCTTTTCATAATTTCACCTCAAAAATATATTGTTTGAGTCTATTATAACACTTGAAAATTAAAATAAAATATGATATTCTATATTAAAACATATAATTTTCTCTATGAATAAGGGGGATATTTAAGGTGAAAGATATAATTTTATCCGAAAGTTTTTGTTTTAATGAATATGTAAAGCAGTTCGGATATGTTAATGTAATTAAAGAATCCATGAGCCATTATTTTGCATATATGATAAAAGGAAGATGCAGAATTGTTACAAATACCTATGAGGTTCATATAAACGAGGGGGACGTATTTTACATCCCGAACGGCTTAAAATATGAATCCCATTGGGAGCCGAACGGTGAAATTCGGTTTTTGTCTTTCGGATTTAGCTATTTGCCAAACTTTGATAACAAAAATTACCCCTCACAAGTGATACACTGTGATGAGGATTGCGTAAAGCTTATTAAAAGTATTCCTGTAAACAAAAAGCTTACTGCCGCGGATATCGGCAGTTTTTATACCATGGTGGGTAAAATAATTCCTTTTATGAAATCGGAAAACTTATGTCGGACACAAGAAATTGTAGCGGGGGCAAAAAAGGAGCTTTTGAAAAATCCGAGGCTTACTGCCGCGGAAATGTCAAAGAAACTGAGCATTTGCGAATCGGCGCTTTACGCGGCTTTTGCACGGTCGTCCGAGCTGAGTCTTTTAAAATTTAAACAAAAACTTTTGTTTGAAAGGGCTAAAGAACTTCTCATTACGACTGATAAATCCATCGAACAAATCAGCGAGATGTTAAATTTCAGCTCTTGCGGTTATTTCAGAAAAGGGTTTAAAAATCAGTTCGGAGTTACCCCGAGAGAAATGAGAAAACAGCAGATTATTTAATCCCATTTCAAATTATCGCGAACCGATTTTATATTTTTAAGCAGAGGCTGTTTACGGGTGTCAATTTCGTTGTGGTGCTGAACACAAAGGTACATGCAAGAATAAGCGGTGCAAAACAGCTTTAAATCAAAGGGGTACTTAAAATAAACGCAATTTCCGAAAAATACGGATTCGCAAATCCCCGCCACTTTTGCCGAGTATTTAAAGAAAAAGTGGGGTTGACCCCCACTGAGAATATGGCGCAAAACAGAATATATAAAATATATAGTTCGCCTTATTTTGATTTTAAGAATTTTGTCCTGATGTATTTAAAGGTTTCTTTTTCACCCTTTTCCGCAAGCATTTTCAGTAAAAACTCAAGATGGTCGGAGGTTTCGGGATGAATAACCCTAATATCCTTTGCTCTTAGAAAATATTCAAGCGGATGTGAGGTTTTATAGTTTTTGCCCTGATAAATTTTACTTGCGGCAAGCCTGTCACAAAACATTTCGGCAACAAAAACCCTGGGCATTTTCACAGGCATAATACGATGTGTATGCGGGTCATAGTCAGTCCAATATTCAAAATGATGGCGGTTTCTGCCCTTGTGATGAAGCCACGCCTTTGAATAACCGTAAAACTGCCGCTCAGCTTCGTTTGGGCTGCGTGTGCCATCAGTATAAAATTTTGCAACCGAGAAAAATTCAACAGGGTTATATTTTGAAAGGTCGTGCAAAAGTCCGCGCCACGGAATGCCCGCCTTAAAACAATGCGCCACAACCAAATGCCTGTGCCTTGTTATTGTCCTGAAATGTTTATATGCTTTAATCACCCTATCAACTCCTATCAAAATATTATACTATTTTTAATTGATTTTGTCAATAAGCTCAAGTTTACATAATTATATTAAATAAACTATTGATTATATATAAAATTTATGATACAATAGCGTAGGAAAGAAAATTTCCACTCGCATTATTACGGAGGAATAACATGAATACAGATGTAATTATTGTAGGAGCAGGACCGTCGGGGATATTTACCGCGATTGAAATGATTCGGCGCGGAGCTAACAAAAAAATTGTCCTTGTCGAAAAAGGAAGTGCGATTGAAAATCGTACCTGCCCTAAAGGAAAAACTAAAAAATGCGTGAACTGCAAACCCTATTGTCATATAACGACCGGCTTTTCGGGAGCGGGTGCATTTTCTGATGGTAAGCTTTCGCTCAGCTATGAGGTGGGCGGTGATTTGCCAAATCTTATAGGGGCTGATGTGGTTCAGGATACTATAGATTATACAGATAAAATTTATCTTGAGTTTGGTGCAGACGAACATATTGAAGGAATCGGAAATTCCGAAGAGGTTAAGGAAATAAGAAAAAGAGCAATCAAGGCGGGCCTTAAGCTTGTGGACTGCCCCATCCGTCACATGGGCACCGAAAAGGCACAGGAAATTTACTATTCTATTGAACAGTATTTATTAAATAACGGCGTTGAAATGTACTTCGGCTATGAATGCAGCAACCTTATCTTAAACGGTGATAAATGCGATGGGGTGTTCATTTCCAACGGAAAAGAGGAGCTGGAGATTCACGCTGAGCATACTATTATCGCTACGGGCAGACGGGGCAGCGACTGGCTTGAAAAAATATGCTCGGAACATAGCATAGCGCACCAGCCGGGGACGGTTGATATCGGCGTGCGCGTTGAGGTCCGTAACGAAATTATGGAAAAGGTTAATAAGGTGCTTTATGAGTCAAAGCTGATTGGTTATCCCAAACCCTTTAAAAATAAGGTAAGAACCTTCTGCCAGAATCCGGGCGGATTTGTAAGCCAGGAAAATTATGACAATGACCTTGCAGTTGTAAACGGTCATTCATATAAAGAAAGAAAATCTGACAATACCAATCTGGCGATACTTTGCTCGCACAACTTTAACAGTCCCTTCAATCAGCCCATTGAGTATGCCCAAAAGGTGGGAGAACTGACGAATATGCTTGGCGCGGGGCATATTCTTGTTCAACGTTACGGTGATATTTTAGACGGTAAACGCACATGGCAGGATGAGCTTGCACATTCCAATTTAAAACCGACGCTGCCCGATGCGGTTGCGGGGGACATAACCTCCGCAATGCCGTATAGAGCGATGACGAATATTATAAACTTTATCCAGGCGGTGGACTATGTTGTGCCCGGTTTTGCAGGCGGCGAAACACTTCTTTATTCGCCTGAACTTAAGTTCTACAGCAACAGAGTTAAGATGGACGAGCACTTAAATACCAGCCTTAAGGGACTTTACTGTCTTGGTGATTCAAGCGGTTGGACAAGAGGGCTTATGATGGCATCGGTTATGGGTGTTTTAATGGGCAGAAAAATCGCGCTGGAGAAATAATGATTTAATATAGTATAATGACTCCGATATTTGTCGGAGTCATTTTGTTTGAACTATAGTTCTTGTAATTTTCAATAAAAGTTCAGGGTTTATATGGTCAAAAATACGATTGACATTAGACGGAGAATTATTATATAATGCAATTATAACTAAATCGTTTCAGGAGGGTTTTATGAAAATTATAAGTAAAGTTTTAATTTTTACTATGGTGGTTTCCCTGTTTGCTTCATTTACAGGTCTTGCATATGACCGAATGGAGCAGGAGCTTATTGAAACAGTTAAGGCAGAAAAATTGTGGAAAGAGGGCGAATTTATGCCTGGCAAGGAAATTAATGCGGTGCAGCTTGCTGATCTGCTTAATACTACTCTCGGTATAGATAACTCGGCAGAGTTTATCCCCGGTTATGCCGAAAATAAGATTATTACAAGAACCGACCTTGCTGTGACTGCAGACAAGCTTGGTTTTGAGCTTGTTCCGAACTATGCAAACGAAACGGTGTACAGAGAGATTTATATTGACACCGACCATCTTACCGATGCGCAGTTCCAGAGTGTCACAAACGCGACATATTATGGAACAGTTCTTGCACTTCCTCAGAAAAAATTCGGACCAGATACAAATGCTACCTGCTTTACAGCGGCAAAAGCGGCTGTAACTCTCAGAGCAATGATAAATAAGGTTTGCGAATATACAGTTAGAGATGCAAAAGCATCTGATAACCCTGAAAAATTTGATGTTTATCAAAAGGGCGTACTTCACACTGACGCAGGTATGGCAGGGTTTGGGTTTGTTGCACGTTTTGACGGTGCACCCGGTGAAATATACATTGCAAGAACTACTGTCGAGCCGCTTCTTGAAAATCAGTGGGGTAATATTGCAGCGCCCGTTACGGTTGTTAATATAATTGACCCCAACGGCAACACAGCGGCAAGAATCAGTATGGATATTGATGACGGTAAAATCGCAAAGGTTGTAAATATCCCCGAAGGGCCTGCAGGAATTTATCAGATTAGCTTTGCAACGGGCAGAGTGGGCGATATTTGCGAAGTTGCCGTTAATAATGCTGTAAGCTGGGGTGTTCGCGGAGAACAGATTCTGGGATATACCGAAACCACTCCTAAAACGGGATACATTTACATACCATCCTCCTATAAGCACTTAAGCCTTGCAATCGGTGGCCCCGGTGAAGACCTTACGCTTTCATCGCTTGACGGAAAAGAAGTTTATGAAACAACAGAGTCCATCAGATGCATAGCATTTGAAGCTATTGAGACAAATGCTTTAAAACC
>Ga0172382_10007951_pt1 | contig 14926 bp, 1 predicted proteins | sample Leawel138RmetaG_FD_122245 | JGI IMG/M metagenome (GOLD analysis project Ga0172382, IMG submission 122245) | Leachate microbial communities from a municipal landfill in Southern Ontario, Canada - Leachate well 138R metaG | ecosystem: Engineered > Solid waste > Landfill > Unclassified | place...
AGGCCCAGGGTAAAGACGGAAAATGGAGAAATGTCCGAAAAGCTGAAATGATAAACACCCTTGATAAGGCCAGAACTGAGTCTAAAATAATTGAGGATATGGGCGAACAGGTCCAGGCAATTAATAAGGGTGTTGATGCAATAAACAAGAAGGCAGAAGAGAGGCCGAAAGTAATTGGGCCGTCTGAAAGGGAGATTGAGTTAAGAGATCAGATTAAAGCCATCGAAAGAAGACTAGACTCTTATTCTGAAAGTATCGATGAAGAATTTAAGAAAGGGGACTTACGGGATTCTGACTATATAAATAAGCTACAGGCTGCGTATGATAGAGATTTAAAGCTGCATAAACCCAGGGTTGAGGAATTAAAAAGATTAGAAAAGCTGAGGAAAAACAAAAGAATAAAGCCTGTTGAAATACCGAAGATTACCACCACTGGCGAAGCCGCTGAATTTGCTAAGATTGCCACTCCTGAACAATTAGAAGAGATAAAGGCGCAGCAAGAGCAATACGAAAAGGAAAGTTACGCATTACGAAATCAGGCAGATGCTGAGACTGACAAAGCTAAAAAAATTGAGTTATTGAATCAGTCTATGGTTGTAAGCACCCATGCTCAGCTTATGAGAGAAGTTATTGAAGCAAAGTCTGACCCTGACAGATTTGATATTAATAAAATTCAGGCAAAAAATAAACCCGAAGCAGTATCGCAGGAAAAGGTTGAGGCTCAGGACAAGAGCGAAATGATTGAACCAGAGGAAGCTCCAATACAGCCCCAGGCTCTTGAAGAAAAAGCCAAAGAAGCATGGGAGATGACAAAAGATGAGTATTATGAAACGAAAAAGAAAAGGGGTGAAAAAGTTGCTGCTATTCCAACCGACAAAAGGAAGATAGAGGCAGATAAATCTTTTTCTGATTGGGGTGAAAAGGTCACAGAGAAATATCCTACTTTCGGAATGACGGACGAAGAGGTGTCTAATTGGGCTTCAAATATAAGGAAAAAGGCTATAACCGAATACGAGCAGGCCAAGAAAGATATCGAGGAATATGGCGCTGATACGAAAATATCTTTTATGGGTGTTGAAACAGAAGACACATACCAGGTTAAATTAAATGAGGCAGAAGACTATCTTAATAAGAGCCAAAATATTGCTGAAAATTTATTAAAACAACATCAAAAAGATAAGAAACTATTATTCATTGAAGGCAAGGGCTGGGCAAACCCCGATATAGTAGAAAGGCATAAATCCGAAATACAAAAAGCCTTATCCGAAGGAAAGCCTGTTCCCTCAGAGGTATTAAAGGATTACCCAGAGATCAAACCAGAATCCGAAAAAGACCAAGCCAAGATATTAACTGAATATCCCAAAAGTAGAAAGGCCGAAGAAATAAAGGGCACAAAAGCTGTCGCTCAAAGAATCGTTAATGCTGAGAACCGGTTCGTAGATTCGGTAAAGGAGCAATTTGGATTTTCTGACACCGAAGCATATACAATTCTTGAAAGATTTAAGAAAGATAAGCTTGTTACAATAGATCCCATTACAGGGCAATACAATCTTAAAACAGGCGCGGCATGGGATAAAGAGGTTATGCAGAGGGCCGTTGATGAAGGAATGGGTGCAAAACAATCTCCTGAACAGATAAAAAAAGAGATAAATTCCTTCTTTGAGGGAGATAAGAAAGCAGGCAAAGTTGATAAAAAGATAGCGTATACGGACAGGTCAGTCAGGGATCATGGCCAGAGGGCAGTATTGAAAGATGATGCAATCGTAGTCGAAAACAAGTCTGGAAAGAAAAAAATAGGTTCTTTCATTATCTCATTACAAGAATGGGAACAAACAGAAAAAGGTCCTTCCGCAAATCCTAATTACAATAAAAGAGAACTCATAAAAAGGAAACATATCGAATCCTTCCCTGGCAATTTAGAGAATGGGACATTAACCAGTATTGCTGAACGAATTATCGACTCTGAAATAAGAGCGGTTGAAACTGTATTTAAAGAAGCAAAAAAGAGACAAGGGAAGGATCTGGAAAACATAGGGAAAGTGGAAGGGAAAAACGTAAAACGTCTTCTTGAGATTAAAGATGATTTTGAAGATTATCGTAATGGAGTTATTGAGGAAAAACCCGTAAAAACAGAAACATACAGAGGTAAGCATGGCGAAACCAAAATAAGGGTTGTAGATGAAGAGTCTATTGCAGAACCGAAGACCATAGAAGATGAACTCTCCTCTATGTCTGTTGATGATATAGGTGCCATGTTCGATGAGGTCGTTGCCGAAAAGGAAGGGGAACAAAAGGCAGAGGTAAAAGCGGAAAAGGCCACAGAAACAAAACTAATTAAGGAAGAGACTGTATCAGATTACGATAAGTATTCAGATAAATTGAGAAAGACCGGGTCCGCCAGAATTAATGATGTCGATTATAAAATATTAAAAAGTGATGCAGGATATTATTTTTCCAGGACAGAAAACGGTATTCGTGTCCAGGAAGGCGGAGGCTATCCTAACAAATGGAGCATGGAATATGCAATAGATAGAGCGTTAATGGATGCAGGTCTTTCTCCTGATCTCATTATCCATAGCCTTGAAACCGATAAATCAACCATATTAAAAGGTGCTGAGACACAGACTAAGTCTGCTGCTGACATTATAAAACAGGCCGCAAAAGAAGGTGTTAAGGGTATTGATGAAACGGCCAAAGGTTTGTATGAACTATTCGGCGGAAGCGCTCTTAAATCATTTCCTGGCGGGATAGACGCAGAAACATACGCAAAGGCAAAGCCACACTTTGAGGCAGGCTATAAGAGTTTTGTTAATGCCGGTAAATCCATGAAAGATTTTATCCGATGGATAGTGGATAATTTTGGAGCAAAAGTAAAACCGTATCTGATGAAGTGGGCGGAAGACAAGAAGAGTGGAATTGACAAAGCCTCTGATAAAGATTATAATATAGGTGAAACAGAAAAGGTCGAAGGAGGTGAAGAAAATGCCAGACAGATACGAAAATCTGATAAGGAATCACCTGATACAAAACGAAACGGAGAGAGTGAAGGAACTCAAGAGGGACAATTATCTGAACCAGTTTTGTCGGAGCAGGGCAAAGCAGGCGAGGAAGGAGAAAGACGACCTGCTGACCATGGGCCTGAGCGAAAACGAAGCGGAAGAGATGGTAATGCAATCCCTTCTGACTATAGCATAACCGATGCCGATAATCTCGGTAAAGGTGGACCGAAACAAAAATACCACGATAATATTGCCGCCATTAAGCTGCTGAAAGAGCTTGGAGACCGGCAAGCCACACCAGACGAACAATCAATCCTTGCAAAATATGTAGGATGGGGAGGATTACCCCAGGCATTCACCAGACCTGACGGAACTGTATCAAAGGGGTGGGAGTCTGAGGTTAAGGAGTTAAAAGAACTTCTTACCGATGATGAATATATTGCCGCAAGAAGATCCACTCAGGACGCTCATTATACAAGCCAGACCATTATTAATGGGATATATAATGTCCTCGATAAGTTTGGATTCACAAAAGGCAGAATACTAGAACCTTCTGTTGGTGTAGGTAACTTTCTAGGATTAATGCCAAAATCAATAAGGTCGAATTCAAAGATAACAGGCGTTGAACTCGATTCACTTACTGCTGCGATTGCAAAACAATTATACCCAAAACAGAATATATTCCAGTCCGGTTTCCAGGAGGTTTCTATTACCCCCGAATCATACGATCTGGTAATCGGAAACCCACCTTTCGGAGATACAAAAATAACCGATCTGGAAAACAGAGATTTAAAAGGGTTTTCCATTCATAACTATTTCTTTGCAAAAGGCATAAAGGCATTAAGACCCAGGGGTATAATGGCCATGGTAGTGTCTTCCAGCATGATGGATAAAATCGGCGATACTCAAAGATCATGGATTATAGATCATGCTGATTTGATAGGGGCGATAAGACTGCCGAATAATGCCTTTAGGGAAAACGCCCTCACAGAGGTTACAACCGATATTATCTTTTTGCAAAAACGTGAAGCAGGTGAAGCCCCCAGGGGCGAGGCATGGCTTAAAATAAAAATTGTAGACGGGAAAGAAAATCAATGGCGGATAAATGAGTATTTTGCCAATCACCCTGAGATGATGTTAGGGGAACTGGCTCCCAATAAACTGCATCCTGCCGAGATAGTAAAAGGCGTTTATGATGCTGTCCCCGGAATGATAGCAAAGGAAGGGGTTGATATTGCAGAGGCCATGCAGAAAGCTATTGATACTCTCCCAAATAACATATACAGCCATAATCCCGTGAATATTGAAGAGTCGCAACGACCTGAAATTATTGTATCTGACCCGGGATATGCACGGCCTTATGGATATGCCCTTGATGACCAGGGTAAAGCTGTTCGAAGATTACCTGATAAGAATGGTACTCAGGTATATGAACCTGTTTTATATTCAGACAAGCCCCTGACAGGGAATAGGCTGGATAGGTTTAAAAGTCTGTTAAAGCTCAGGGATGATGTAAGAAGACTTATTAGAGCGGAATTATCCGACTCCCCCGACATGGATAAACTAAGGAAAGTATTAAATAAACGATATGATACCTTTGTCGAAAAGTATGGATATATATCGAATTCATTTAATTCAACCATTCTTAAAGATGATCCTGTTGATCTTCCATTATTAAGGTCCCTTGAAATGGAATATGATGCAGGAATATCAGCAGCAGTCGCAAAGAGAACAGGAGAGAAAAAGAGACAGCCAAGCGCGAAAAAGGCAGCTATATTCACCCAAAGAGTAAGACAGCCATATCAGAAAGCAAAAAAAGCAGATAACCCCAAGGATGGATTGGCTATTGTATTGAGAGAAGATGGGTTCGTAAATATTAAGCATATTGCTGAACTTACAAATAAAGACGAAGAATCTATAATAAGTGAATTAAGTGGCATTATATTCAAGAACCCTTCATCAGAGTCATGGGAGATAGCAGATACCTACCTTTCAGGGAATGTAAAACAAAAGTTACGAGAAGCAAGAGACGCAGCTCTCATAGACAGTGTATATGAACAGAATGTGAAAAGCCTGGAAAAGGTTCAGCCGAAAGATGTCCCCGCTGACTTGATCCCTGTACGGATAGGCAATACATGGATACCAACTGAAGTTTATGAAAAATTTGCAAAAGATATTCTGAAAATTGAGGGGCCTTATATTTATTATTCAGAAAAAACAGGACAATGGGCTGTTAAGGACCTATCCGGTGAGCCATCTCAGTTCGATTCGACAAAATGGTCTGCTGGCAAAATATTCGCGACAATATTAGGGAGTAGGGATATCTCTGTTTATACAAAAGACAGTGAGGGAAATAGGATATTTGATAAAGACGCGACTGACGATGCCAAAGATAAGGCAGCGCAGATGCAGAGAGCCTTTCAGGATTGGGTGCTAAATGATATCGATAACCGTGAAGTAATAGAACAAAACTTCAATGATAAAATTAACACAACAGTGGCCCCAAAATATGACGGTTCTCACATGATATTCCCCGGCATGGGAGTCATCAATCCAGAAGTAAAAAGAGATGACCAGCTAAGACAGCATCAGAAAAATGTTGTATGGAGGGCTATACAGAGAGGAAAGGTTCTATTTGACCATGTTGTCGGAAGCGGAAAAACATACGCGGCTATCGCCACAGGCCTTGAAATGAAGCGAATGGGGTTGATTAATAAACCGATGTATGTTGTCCCAAATCATTTGATCGAACAATGGGCTACTGATTTCCAAAGGCTTTATCCTGGGGCCAATGTTTTGACGATAAACAAAAAGGACTTTTCCAAAAATAAACGTCAGGAATTTATGGGCCGGATCGCTACAGGGAATTGGGATGCGGTTGTTATCGCGCACTCTTCTTTTGGCTTTGTCCCTTCTCCAAGAGATTATGAATTAAGATTCTATGCTGACCAGATTGCTCAATATGAAGAAGCAATCAGCGCTATAAAGGCAGAGCAGGGGTCAAGTATATCAGTAAAACAGATGGAGAAATCAAAGGATAAGCTGAAAGAAAAATTAAAAGCCCTGGCCGATAAACCGAAAGATGCAGTCGCCGATTTTTCCGAACTCGGCGTAGATGCGCTATTTGTGGATGAAGCTCACGAATTTAAAAATTTGTATTACACTACGAAAAGAACCAAGGTCGCAGGACTTGGAGATCAGGCTGGCAGCAAGAAGGCATTTGATCTGTTTGTTAAAACCAGGTATCTCCAGGACAAAAATAATGATCGCGGTGTTTTCTTTCTCACTGGTACGCCGGTTTCAAACTCCATCGCCGAAATGTATACAATGATGAGGTATCTGGACTATTCCGGGTTACAGAATATTTCAGCAACTAATTTTGACCAATGGGCGAGCATGTTTGCCGATGCAACAAGTGATTGGGAGGTTGATCCTACAGGAACACGATATAAGTTACAGACCAGATTTACCTTTGAAAATCTGCCAGGGCTTATGTCTATTTACAAGAATTTTGCTGATATTATTTCAAATAATGACCTGAGAAAAATAGCAAAAAAAGAAGGGCGTATATGGCCTATACCTGATGTTGAGGGTGGGAAACCTCAAATAATTGTAGCAGACAGATCGGATCTGCAACAGAGTTTTAGCGAATGGATCGTCCACAGATTTGATAATATGCCTAAAGATCCGAAAGAAGATAACCCCCTTAAGGCCACAGGGGAGGCTATGAAGGCCGCTCTTGATATAAGGTTGATAGATGAAACATTGCCTGACCACGAAGGTTCAAAGGTAAATCTTTGTATTAATAAAGTCCTGGATATCCATAAAAAATGGGAAAAGCAAAGAGGCGCACAACTTATTTTTTGTGATTTATCTATCCCAAAGAAAAGCAAAGGAAAGCATGTATCGGATATTAAAGCGCTTTATGATGAAATAAGCAAATTAGAAAGCCAATTAGCATCTGAAACAGATAACGAAAAGATTAATGATCTTGAAGAAAAATATAAAAAGACTGTTGATAAATTGGAGAAATATTCTCCTGCTGAACTGATGGCTGCTGATTCTAACTTTTCAGTTTATGACGATGTAAAAGCCAAATTGATTAAGCGTGGGATACCTGAAAAAGAGATAGCTTTTATACATGATGCAAATACAGATAAGCAGAAAGAGACATTGTTTGCAAATGTCCGGGCAGGCAGAATAAGAGTTCTTATTGGGTCAACGTCAAAGATGGGCGCGGGAATGAATGTGCAAAATAAACTTGTCGCACTTCATCACCTTGATGCACCATGGCGACCCTCGGATCTTGAGCAAAGAGAAGGCAGAATAATTAGGCAGGGCAATGAATTTTTTATGGATGCCCTTAGAACAGGTGGAAAATTCGAGGTCGGGATCTATCGTTATGCAACTGAAGAGACTCTCGATACTCGAAGATGGCAGATAATAGAAAATAAGGCCAAACAAATCGAACGGCTAAGGTCGGAGAATCTTCAATGGGGAGAAAAGATTGAGGATACCACTGGTGAAGCTGCCAACGCCGCAGAGATGAAAGCTGCGGCATCTGGAAATCCCTTGATCCTCGATGAAATAAAAACACGCAGAGAGATAGACAATACTGAAACAGCAAAAAGGAACGCCAGAAGAAACAGAATACTTCATGAATCTGCTGTTAAAAAATATGAGAAATTAAAAACTGAGACCCCAAAAGTAAAAGAGCTATTCAGAAAAGATGCTGAAACAGTCAATCAAAATCCGAAAGATAAAACTCCCCAGGGCTGGAAAGTGGCTATTGGGAATAAGACTTTTCAGGCAGAAAACCTTGTTGAAGTTCCGCAGAAACTACCTGATACCGCTGATAAAAAGGCTATAAAAAAGAATGCGGAAGATATTAAAAAAGCCGAAGATCATAATAATGAAGCGCTGAAAAAGGCAAAAGAATTATATGCCGCTGAGTTAGTGTCGGCTTATGATAAATATAAGGATACTACCGGGACGTTAAAAGACGATGAAGGGCCGAATATTACTTACAGGGGCATTGAATGGGATGTTGCCAAGCCCTTTCCTAAGTTCCCTCAAATTGAAATTGAACCAAATATAGATAGCCGGAGATATGTCGGTTTAAGGGAGTATTCCACAAGAATAAATGTCAAAGATGGCATATCGCCTGAAGGTCTATTGCTAAGGCTCGATAATATCCTGAATAATGTTGAAGATATTGACAGCCATATCGCGCGTCTCGATAAAGAATTAAAAAACGCTGAGATTGCTGCAAGCCTCAAAGTTGACACAGCGAAAGAAACCGATTTTGATAAGAAATTAGGGCAGTTAAGGACTCGACACAAAGAAATTTTAAAGGAACTCGAAACATCCACAACTAAAGATGAAGGTACTAAAGACTTCTCTATGTGGGAGGGCGGAAGGAGAAGAATATCATCTATTGTTGAAGAAACTGATAATAAGGGCGAGAAGGATAGTTTATATTATAGATCTATCGCCGGTAGCTTTGCTCCGGTTTCCAACGCGAAAAAGGTTGAGATAAACCCTGAACTGGAAACTTTTGTATATAAATCAGATAATGGGATATGGTATGTCGTTGAGGCTATTTCAGGTATATCGATTGGCGATGCTGACACAAAAACTGCTGCCATTGAAAAGGCCAAAAACAATATTGACAAATACGGAGTTGAATACACCAAGGAGCAGATAAGCAAAGTCCCAAGGTCCCCATGGAATTCTGCCGCCCCCGTATTCTTGATGACGGGGGAGGGTGCATCCTTCGCACAATCCCTGGAAACCAAAGGTCAAGGCCGACCCATGCGCCGGGAAAATGTCCAGAAACTTGTTGATAAAGTCAAAAAAGCTTATCCGAATTTCGGCGAAGTTGAAATTCTTAATAACCAGACTGAAATCCCTGATAGCATTCACAGGGCAGCTGGCCATGATCCCGAATTATTCCGGTCCGGGAAGTTCAAGGTTTTCGCATATTTTGATCCAAGATCTGACAAGATCACATTAATAGCCAACAATTTCACAAGTCCGAGATCAGTTCTTTCCGCACTTATACATGAGTCTATTGGTCACAGGGGTGTCGATGCTATTCTTACGCCTTATGAAAGGGCGAGGATGCACAAGCTGATTAAAAATGCTTACGCTGATACAGTGTTCGGGAAACAGATAATCAAAGATTATGGCCTGGATCTGAGCAAACTTGACCATGAAACCATATTCGGTAAAGAAGTAATTGCTCACATAGCACAGACCGGGGAGAACGCTTCTTTATGGGATAAGATTGTGGCTATCATAAAAAATGCTCTGAGACGGCTTAATATCGATCTGAAGCTGAGTGACGGAGAAATAAGGGCATTGCTTTCCCGGAGCGCTGAATACGCCAGGACAGGCAAAGGAGGAATCAGGCGACCAGGTACAGCATCATATGAACAAAGAGCAACGGCTGATATATTTTATTCCGCGCTCGAAAAAGGTGTTGAGGGATTAAAGCAGGAAACGGCGACACCTGATCAATGGCAAGGCATGATAAATAAACTGCCGGTGAAACAAGAAGAGCTTGAATGGGTTGGGCTTGAAGACTGGCTGAAAGACCAGAAAGGCAAAGTAACTAAGCAGGAAATTCTTGATTTTGTACGCATGAATAATGTGCAGGTTGAAGAGGTTCAAAAAAAAGCAGATGATTTGGAGAGATCTACCGAATACCATCAAGGAGCAATAGAAGGCATCCAGACTGAACTTCCCGGAGGCAAGAATTATAAAGAACTGCTGTTGAGGATGCCGGGAAGAGGAGAAAGAGACAAGGCTATCGCTGCATTTCAAGCAAAAGTACGAAAAAGATTAGGCAAACAGACTTTTGAATATGAGGATATGACAGATTTAGAATCTGCTGAATATGATAAATTACAACAGATAGATAATGTTAAGCCAACTTATAAATCTCGCCATTGGAACGAATCAAACGTAATGGCCCACATCCGCTTTAACGACAGAACTGGCCCTGACGGTGAAAAGATACTCTTCATAGAAGAGATTCAATCAGATTGGGGGCAGGATGGGCGGAAGATGGGATATAAAGGTATTAAAACGTCAATACCGGAAGGGACAAAACTCAAAAGGATAAAAGACCCATACAGGAATATGGTGGTACGGGCTGACTTACCTGATGGCCGAGTATATGTTGAGCCAATTGAAGGGAATGAAACAGATGAATCAGCAATATTGAGACGCCTTCAAAGAGTGATAGACGAGGAAGGCGTCCCCAACATGCCCTTCAAAAAATCATGGCCGCTTACTGCCTTTAAGCGCATGGTCAGATATGCCGCTGAAAATAACTACGATACGATTGCATGGACTCCTGGAGAGGTGCAGGCGGATAGGTATGATTTGAGTAAACAGCTTAGTAAGGTATCTATTGCACAGACAGGGGATAATGAATATAGTCTGAGTGCATTTGATAAAGACAATAAAAGAGTGTATGACAAAGACAGTTTAACAGCAGAACAATTACCAGATTATATCGGTAAAGACCTTGCTGAGAAGGCTATTAAAGATACTGAAACGGGTTCAGCTATCCAAAATTACTCCGGCCTTGATCTTAAAGTCGGCGGCGAAGGCATGAAGGGATTTTATGATAAGATACTTCCTGCCGAGATTAATAAATTCTTTAACAAGCCTGCATGGGGTAAAGCGAAGGTTGGCGTGACAAAAATAGGTACGCCAGTTCCAGGGTTTCCAACTTTCACAAAAGACCGTTCGCAGGAAGTCTGGTATCTTCCTGTAACCGAACAAATGAGAGAGAAAGCCTTATATGAAGGTATGCCGATGTATCAGCGGAAATCAACCGAAAAGGTTACTATCACCCCTCAAAAGAACATCGACATCGGAAAGGAAACAGAAGATAAAATAGCCTTTGATCCTAAGACCTTTGATTTTTCAAGTGAGGGCATTAAAAACCTGACTGCCAAGATATACACAACATTCTTTATGCAGGAATATCCCATTATGAGGTTGGCTAAAAAGGCAGGGGGAAACATTGCAAAAGCTATTGAAGAGCAGATCCGCAGGGTAAGAGGTAGCGGAGGAATAACTGAGGCGATTTTAACAGCAGGTTCAAAAACTCCTTTTATCGAATTGGCAAAAGACGGGATTACCGAATATTCCCATTTGGGAAATACCTCATTACAGAAGATCCTGAAGCCACTCAATACCAAAGACCTGTACCGTGATTACGAAAGACTCAGGGAAGCAGAAAGAGATCTTGCTTTTTACAAGTTCCGGCAAGAAGATATTGAAAAAGGTAAACTGAAAGGCATTGATCCGGATCATGCCACTGAAGTAATAAACCTTCTCGAAGATAAATATGGGGCTGAAGGATTCAAAGAGTTACAGGATATATCCAGGGCACATACTAAATTTGAGCAGGATGCAGTTTTAAAAACCTTATTAAAGTCAGGATGGATGTCGCAGGAACAATATGACGCTATTCTTGCCAGGCCTGAATCTGAATTTTATGCTTCATATCTCAGGGAGATGGAGGACGTTGAACGGCAGGTAGTTGGAAGGGGCGCCGATCCGGTTAAAAGAATATACGGATCAGAAAAAAAGAAAATCCCTTCCATTGAAGGAACAATAAGCAATGTACTCAGAACTGTTCGCCTGGTGGAAAGATTGAGACTCGCACGTCAGGTAGTGGCACTTAGAGACTTATCTCCTGATCTGGCAGAGGTAATTGTTAAGAAAAAGCCCAGACTCAGAATGGCTAAGGTCACATTCCCACAGAGGGATGCAAAGAATAATTTTGTTCTGGATGAAGACGGGAATAAGGTATTTAAGACATCAAAGATTGCCATACCGGTTGAACCGCCAAGAGACACTGTAACGGTAGCAACCAACGGTAAAAAGGAATATTATGAGCTTCCTCCTGATGTACTCGACGCTATCAACAGTTACAGCTATTCTGCCAAGGAAATGAATTTTGCCTTCAAATTAATGAGATACCCTACGAGGTTGTTAAGGTCAGGGGCTACATTGTCGGCGGAATTCATTATGCGAAACCCTGCAAGAGATCAGCTCACAGCGTACGTTTATAGTAAATATGGCTATAATCCTTTTATCGATTTTGCTAGAGGACTTTTTCATGTTATCGCCAAAGATGAACTTTATCAGGAATTCAAGGCCGCCGGAAGCGAAAACAGCTTCTTTGTTTCGCTGGATAGGCAAGCAGTAAATCTGACGGCCAGGGATATGACAGGGCAGGGGAATAAGATAAAATATCTTAAAAACCCGATTGAGGCGCTCAGGATACTTTCTGAATTCTCCGAGAAAGGTACTAGGGTTGGACTATATGCCAAGGCCAAGAAGAAAGGGGCATCTACCCAGGAGGCCATGACAGAGGCCAGGGAAGGAACTCTTGATTTTGGCCGGATAGGGACAGAAAAAGCCCTGAATCAGATAATAGCATTCTGGAACGCTTCTTTGCAGGGGACAGATAAAATGTTCAGGGAAATGAGGAACGGAAGGGCAGTTTTACGGGCATTGATGGGAATAACTGTACCGTCTATATTGCTATGGCTGATTAACTATGACGATGACCGGTATAAAGAATTACCGGAATGGCGCAAAAACTTTTTTTGGAATATTATTATTGATGATGGACCTATTATTAGTATTCCAAAACCCTTTGAGCTTGGATTGATATTTGGCTCTCTCCCTGAAAGAATACTGGATTGGGTAGTCTTAAATGATGCGGATGCTGTAAAAGACATAGGATCATCGATTGCAGAGGGTGTATTCCCTAGTGTTATTCCTACGGCCGCGCTGCCCTTAATTGAGCATATAACAAATTACAGCTTTTTCAGAGGTCAAAATCTCGTACCAAAAAGTCTTGAAAATTTACCAGAACATTTGCAATATGGGAGCTTTACATCAAATACTGCAAAGAAAGTAGGGAAATTAATAGATGTCTCACCGACAAAGATTGAAAATTGGGTACGTGGTTGGACAGGCACTCTGGGCTCTGGTTCATTGGCTGGTTTTGACAAGGTGTTTATGGGAGATGATATCCCTGATGTTGGGAAAAACTGGTATGAAATAACACCGGGTGTCAAAGGATTCGTTTCGAGAGAACCGATTGGCTCAGGGTCAAAGTCTGTTGACAAATTCTATGAGAATGCAAAAAAAGCTATGAGCGCTGAAGCCGGATACAAGTTCCTCTCGAAACACCAAGCTATTCCGGAAGCGAAAAAATACGCCAAAAATGAAAAAGCATTGATATCTTTGGCACGTCATGCCAGACAGTATATGAATCATATGTCGAGCATCAGGCAGAGGATAACCAATATTATTGATAATACAAATATCTCATCCACAGAAAAACGCATTCAGATTGATGAACTTAATCGCCAGATCACAAAGCTGGCAAAGGATTTTAATAATATATATGATAAAATGATAAACGATTAGATCCAATATCTTTTCTATTTGATTTTAAAGCCGCCTCTCTCACGAGGGCGGCTTTTTTATTAACCGTTTTTAACCTATGAGGAGGCAAAAGATGCGAGGATTTCCGAAACATTTAAACACAAAGCAGGATTTTATTAATCTTAAAACCCAGTATCCTGCCGAAACAAAAGCTGCGTTACAGACATTGCTTGATGATAGAATGCAATGGCTGAAAACAGCGGATCTGGATGAATCAGATCCTGGACTGGAAGACGAAACCCATAAAATCGTTATTGATACAGACGAATCAGATAATGAGATTCGGTACCAGTACGAATACATGGAAGATCCCGCAGCCAGGATATTCCATCTCGGATTCACAGTTGAAGAAGCCGAAGCAATGATAGGAGGTAAATAATGGCGAGTGAACTCTCAATAAAATGGAAAGATGCGAAGGAAGAGGTTTACAAGCTTAATGCTGCCAATATGCACGAAATACATCCGATGATAAACGTCAGCCAGGAGCCTTTTATCGTCAGGAGTGGTGCGGATAAGATCACGCTCAAAGCTCATTCAGCTATCAAGATCATTAACAACAATGTTCATAAAGTTTTCAAGACCGGGACATCGGATGTGGTCGTGGATATAGATGACAACCTGGACACAGGAACCATCGCCGTTGGCACAGATTATTATATTTATCTCTGTGATGATGCTGACGGAACTGCCAGTGTTGTGATCTCTGCTAATAGTTCGTACCCATCGGGATATAACGCTAATAACAGCAGGAAAATAGGTGGTTTCCATACTTTATGTGCTAATGTCGGCACTATATCAGGTCATACATTAACCGGCGTAACAGCCGGATCAATACTTCCTGCATCGGTATGGGATCTCACGCACCGGCCTGTAGCCAGTCCGGAAGGTATGGTCTACAGCGATAAGCTGGCCCTGTGGGTAGATATTTATCTGGCATCTGGCACAGGATCATCAACAGCGAGTGTTAATGGCGGAACAATCAGCGATACCCGGAACTGGATGAATTTTGTTGATGATTTTGCCGCGGTCAAAAAACGCATGCCGACTGATATCGAGTTCCAGATCGCAGCGGCAGGATCGAATGAAGAAACAAATATTGCAGGTAGTGCAGATCCGGTAACTACAGGTGGTCATTCAGATACGGCTGGAAGGAGAATGATCAGTAATATCGGCTGTGAAGATATGTGCGGGGCATTAAATCAATGGCTGAATGAGCAATCATACAAAGAACCTGCAACACCTGGGTGGGGTTGGTACGATCTGCCTGGAAGTAAAGGGTCATTGTATAATTATGGCGGTGAAACTGGTGACGCTGATGCAAAGCTGATTGCGGGCGGTTATTGGAATACTGGGGCGCCTTCGGGGTCTCGTTGCCGTTCTGCGCGTAGCTGTCGCTGGTATACGAGTACGATTATCGGCGGGCGCGGTTGCTCGGAGCC
>Ga0172382_10007953_pt1 | contig 14926 bp, 17 predicted proteins | sample Leawel138RmetaG_FD_122245 | JGI IMG/M metagenome (GOLD analysis project Ga0172382, IMG submission 122245) | Leachate microbial communities from a municipal landfill in Southern Ontario, Canada - Leachate well 138R metaG | ecosystem: Engineered > Solid waste > Landfill > Unclassified | place...
CCATCGAGAACAGCATGCCCGCCACCTTGGTGATCAGGGACCTGCTGAAACTGTGCGACACCGCCAAGGAGGCCAAGCGCATCATCGGTAACCGGGACATCCTGGTGGACGGAAAGCCTGTGAGGGACGGCAAGTTCCCCATCGGCCTGATGGACGTGGTCTCCATACCCAAGATGGATGCCAACTACCGCATGCTCCTGACCAACAAGGGCAAGTTCACCCTGCAGCCCATCGACGCCGAGGTGGCGGGATGGAAGCTCTGCCGGGTGGAGAACAAGACCGTGGTCAAGGACGGCAAGTTCCAGCTCAACATGCACGACGGGAGGAACATCCTCCTGGATGAGAACAAGTACCGCACCGGCGACGTCCTGAAGCTGGCTGTGCCCTCCCAGGAGATCCTGGAGTCCTACCCCCTGGGTACGGACGCCGTGGCCATGGTCATCAGCGGCAACCACGCCGGTGACACCGCTGTGGTGGCTGAACTGAACATCACCCGCCGCGCCACTCCCAACGTCGTCACCTTCAAGGACGGCAGGGAGACCGTGAAGGAGAACGTGTTCGTCATCGGCACCAAGACCGCCGCCATCAAACTGCCGGAGGGAAGCGCCCTATGAGCGAGACCATGCGGCAGCCACGGGTGGAGAAGGTCGTGGTGAACATCGGCGTGGGCGAGGCCGGCGAGAGGCTGTCCAAGGCCCAGAAGGTCATCGAGATGGTGACCGGCCAGAAATCCGTGCAGACCATTTCCAAGACCATCAACCGCGACCTGGCCATCCGTAAGGGCATGCCCCTGGGATGCAAGGTCACCCTGAGAAGGGATAAGGCGGACGATTTCCTGCGCCGGGCGCTGGAGATCAGGGAGCACCGTATCCCGGTGTACTCCTTCGACCCCGAGGGCAACATGTCCTTCGGCATCACCGACTACACCGACTTCCCGGGCATGAAGTACGACCCGGAGATCGGCATATTCGGCATGGATGTCAGCGTGGTGCTCAAGAGGCCCGGCAACAGGGTGACCCAGAGGATGCTCCTCAAGAGGCGCGTCCCCAAGGGCCACCGTCTGAACCGGCCCGAGGCCGTTCAGTTCATGAAGGCCAACTACAACGTCGAGGTGGTAGAATGAAACCCAAGAAGGAGTTCGGCAGGAGCAAGGGCTGCACCCGCTGCGGCAGAAGACGCGGCATCATCCGAAGGTACGGCATGCACCTCTGTCGCCAGTGCTTCAGGGAAGTCGCCCCCCAGCTGGGGTTCAAGAAGTATTCGTGAGGTGACAATATGCAGAGTGATCCATTAAACGACGCCATGTCCGTCATGCGCAACGCCGTGTCCGTGGGCAAGAGCGAATGCTATATCCGGCCCTCCTCCAAACTCATCGGCAGGGTGCTGAAGGTTATGCAGGACCATGGCTACATCAACCAGTTCGAGTACATCGAGGACGGCCGCGCCGGCCAGTTCCGCGTCATGCTCAAAGGCGCCATCAACAACTGTGGCGTCATTAAGCCCCGGTACTCGGTGAAGAGGAACGACCTGGAGAAGTTCGAGTCCCGCTACCTGCCCGCGCAGGACTTCGGGGTGCTCATACTGACCACCACCGAGGGAGTCATCACCCACACCGAGGCCAAGGAGCTCGGGGTGGGCGGGAAGCTGCTGGCCTACGTATATTGAGGTGTGAGAATGACTGTTACAGGTTTGATTGAGAACCACATCGCCATACCCAAGGGAGTGACCGTCAAGTTGGACGGGCGCGACCTGGCGGTCAAGGGACCGAAGGGCGATCTGAGCAGGCACTTCGCGCACCCCCGGGTGAAGATGTCCGTGGAGGACGACCAGATCGTCATCCGCTGCGAGTACCCCCGGGTGAAGGAGAAGGCCATGGTGGGCACCTATGTGGCCCACGTGAAGAACATGTTCCACGGTGTGACCGTGGGCTTCGAGTACCACATGAAGATCGTGTTCAACCACTTCCCCATGAAGGTGGCCGTGAAGGGCAAGCAGGTACAGATTGACAACTACCAGGGAGGGAAGTCCCCCCGTTTCGCGGACATCGTGGGCAACTGCGTTGTGAAAGTGAACGGAGCGGACGTCAACATCACCGGCCCGGACATCGAGGCCTGCGGCCAGACCGCGGCCAACATCGAGAAGGCCACCTCCCGGAGAGGATTCGACACGAGGGTGTTCCAGGACGGGATATACATCGTGGAGAAGTCGCACAAGGTGAGAGAATGACCATAAACAAGCTCACTGACCTCCCCAGCCTGAAAGAGGAGCACGTCTCCGTCCTGGCGGACATGAACATCGAGAGCCCCTTCGACCTGAAGGAGGCCATCGCTGATGCTGATGGCGCCAAGACCGTCAAGGAGGCCCTCAACGGGGTAGGACCGAAGACGGTGGACAAGTGGAAGGAGCTCCTGGCTGACCTGGACGAAGAGACCGTGGTGGAGGAGGACGACCTCATCGTGGAAGAGGGCGAGTATGTGGTGAAGGCCAAGCCTGAGCTTGACGCCGTCACCGTCGCCCAGCTCCGCAAGAGGGCCGAGATCTCCGGCCGCCGCCCGGCATTCAAGAGGCAGGAGTGGTTCCGCTACGCCAAGCTAGGCGAGAAATGGCGGAGGCCCAAGGGCATCCACTCCAAGATGAGGGAGGGCCTGAAGCGCCGTCCCCCGCTGGTGCGCGTGGGCTACCGTGGCCCCAAGGACGTGCGCGGCCTGCACCCTTCCGGATTCGAGGAGGTGCTGGTGCACAACGTCGCTCAGCTGGAGGTCCTGGACCCTAAGACCCAGGCCGCCCGGGTGGGAGGCACCGTGGGAACGAAGAAGAGGATCGACATCGAGGACCGGGCGGACGAGCTCGGGATACGGATCCTGAACAGGATGGGATAGACATGGATCTGAGAAACCAGAAGAGAATGGCCGCCAGCGTCCTGAAGTGTGGTGTGAACCGGGTCTGGATAGACCCCAACCGCATCGACGAGGTCGCTGACTGCATCACCCGGGCGGACATCCGCACCGCGGTGGACTCCGGTTCCATCAAGGCCCTGCCCAAGAACGGCATATCCCAGGGCCGGACCCGCTACGCTGCAGCGCAGAAGGAGAAGGGTCGCCGCAAGGGCCCTGGCAGCAGGAAGGGCACCACCAACGCCCGTTCCCCGCAGAAGAGGCGCTGGATCCAAACCATCCGGCCCCTGCGTGACGAGCTGAAGACCCTGAGGGAGGATGGCACCATCACCCCCAGCGTCTACCGGCGCTACTACATGCGCGCCAAGGGCGGCATGTACCGCAGCCGCCGCAACATGCGTCAGCACATGGCGGCGGAAGGACTCCTGGAGGAGGAGAAATAATGGCAACTGGACCGAGATACAAGGTGCCGTTCCGCCGCCGCCGCGAGGGACGCACGGATTACTACATCAGGCAGAAGCTCCTGAGGAGCAACGGCGTTAGAGCGGTGGTCAGGCGCAGCCTGAAGCACACCACGGTGCAGTTCGTGGCCTTCGAGATGGAGGGCGATGCCATCCTGGCATCCGCCCACTCCCAGGAGCTCCGCGCCCTGGGATGGCAGCACTCCTGCTCCAACCTCCCCGCTGCCTACCTCACCGGCTACCTGGCCGGCAAGAAGGCTTTGAAGGCGGGCATGGAGCAAGCTGTGCTGGACATCGGCCGTCAGAAACCGGTGAAGGGCGGTGCCCTTTTCGCTGTTCTGGCCGGCATGGTGGACGCCGGGCTGGAGGTGCCGCACGGCGACACCGTCCTCCCGGACGAGGAACGCATCCGGGGCACGCATATCGCGGAGGCCCTGCAGGCTGACTTCGACAGCCTGAAAGAGAAGTTGGAGGCTGAATAAGATGGAGTGGATCCCCAAGACAAGACTGGGAAAGATGGTCCTCAGCGGTGAGATAACCACCATGAGCGACGCCCTGGCCACCAAACTCCCCCTGCGTGAGGCGGAGATCGTGGATATCCTGCTCCCCGAGCTCCAGGATGAGGTCATCGACCTGAACATGGTGCAGAGGATGACCGACTCCGGCCGCAGGGTGCGCTTCGCCGTCACCTGCGCCGTGGGCAACGGTGACGGGTTCGTGGGCATCGGCCGGGCCAAAGGGAAAGAGGTAGGACCCTCCATCCGCAAGGCCATCGACAATGCCAAGCTGAACATCATCGAGATCAAGAGGGGCTGCGGCTCCTGGGAGTGCGGCTGTGGGAACCCCCACACCCTGCCCTTCGAGGTCCGCGGCGAGTCCGGGTCGGTAATGGTGAGCCTCAAGCCCGCCCCCCGGGGTATATCCCTGGCAGTCGGCGACGTGGCCAAGAGCATGCTCACCCTGGCCGGTGTCAAGGATGCCTGGGGCTTCGCCCGTGGCAACACCAAGACCAAGGTGAACTACGCCCTGGCGACCTACAACGCCCTGCTCATGACCTCGGAGATGAGAGTCACGGACGAGCAGGAGGACCGCCTGCGCATCGCCTCCGGACCAGTCAACATGCTGATCCGCGAGACCGATGTGAATGAGATGGAGGAGTGAGCATGGTCTACGCCGTAGTACGTGTACGTGGACAGCCCGATGTCAACCGTGACATCGAGCACACCATGAAGCTCCTGAACCTCACCCGGGTGAACCACTGCGTCCTCGTACCAGAGGACGACATCACCAAGGGCATGCTGAACAAGGCCAAGGACTACATCACCTGGGGAGAGGCCTCTCCGGAGACCGTCCTGGCCATGATGAAGGCCCGCGGACGCCTGCCCGGGAACAAGGGACTGAATGACGAAAACCTGCAGGAGAGCACGGAGTTCTCCTCCCTGGATGAGTTGGCCGCCGCTGTGGCGGCCGAAGAGGTGCGCCTCAGCGCCGTGGACGGCGTCAAACCCGTCTTCCGCCTCCACCCCCCGGTGAAGGGATACGAGGGCAACAAGCGCTCCTTCCGCGCCGGCGGAGCCCTGGGATACCGGGGCGAGGCCATAAACGAGCTCATCGCCAGGATGATCTAGGTGGTAAAATGCCAAGCAGAACTAAGAAACTGAGAGGCTCGCGCACCCATGGCCGGGGCAAGAAGGCCGGCCGTGGCGCTGGTATAATCGGTGGTCACGGCAACGCCGGACTGCACAAACACGAGAAGCTGCGCATGCTGAAGGCTGGCGGCGACCATTTCGGAAGGAGAGGCTTTAAGAGGCCCCAGAAGATGGTCTATGCCAACACCACCATGAACGTCGGCGACCTGGCCGAGCGCTTGGACACCTTGGTGTCCGAGGGCCTGGCCAGCAAGGACGGCGACCGCTATACCGTGGACCTCACGTCCATGGGCGTGGACAAGCTGCTGGGCAACGGCAGCATCGCCGCCCCCGTGGATGTGACGGTGGAGCAGGCCTCCGCCGTGGCCCGCGAGAAGCTGGAGTCCGTCGGCGGCAGCATCGTGGAATAGACCGGAAAAGGGGATGGGCATGGAGGAGCAGAGGAGCCTACTGTACAAGGTCAAGCCGTTGGCCGACCGGCTGCCTGCAGTGAAACGTCCGGAAGGGCATGTGCACTTCCGGACCAAGATGCTGTGGGTAGTGGTCATCCTGGTCTTGTACTTCGTGATGACCAACATCTACCTGTACGGGCTGGACGGGGACAGCACCCTGGACCTCTTCGCCCAGTACCGGACCATCATGGCCGGGGCATCCGGCTCGTTGATGCACCTGGGCATAGGCCCCATCGTCACCGCCTCCATCATAATGCAGCTCTTCGTGGGCGCCAAGATCATCAACCTGGACCTCAGCAAGTCCCAGGACAAGGCGGTCTACCAGTCCTCGCAGAAGCTGCTGGTCATCGTGATGATAGTGTTCGAGTCCGTGCCCCAGGTCTTCGGCTACCTGGTGCCCTCCGAGACCTTCACGGCCACGGTGGGCGACGGCATGGCGCGCTTCATCATCGTGCTCCAGCTCTGCCTAGGGTCCTATCTGGTCTTCCTCATGGACGAGGTGGTGTCCAAATGGGGCGTGGGCAGCGGTATCTCCCTGTTCATCGCTGCCGGGGTCTCCGAGGCCCTGTTCACCGGTACGGTGAACTGGAACCCTGTAGACTCCAGCGCCGCCCTGGGCGCCGCCAACCCCCCGGCGGGGACCATCCCCAAAACCATATACATCCTCACCTCCCAGTCGGCGGCGGAGCTGTCGCAGGGAGGCTATGAGAACATACTGTTGGGCCAGCCCAACCCCTTGATAGCGCTTATCGGCACCATACTGATATTCATGTTCGTGGCCTATGCCGAGTCCAGCCGCATCGAGCTCCCCCTGTCGCACGGCTCTGCCCGTGGCGCCCGGGGACGCTACCCCTTGAAGCTCATATACGCCAGCAACATCCCGGTCATCCTCATGGCGGCCCTCTTGGCCAACGTGAGCATGTTCGCCCTGCTGCTGTACAGCAACCCCATGCTGAGCCAGATACCATTCCTGGGAGGCAACTCCTTCCTGGGCTACTTCGAGCCCGGCACCACGCACGCCGCCGGAGGCCTGGCTTGGTACCTGTCCTCCCCCACGGGCCTGGACTCCTGGCTGCTGCCCATCCTCAGCAGCCAATACGCCAACGCCCATTCCCCGCTGCAGAACCTCATGCACGTCATGATCTACTTCCTGGTGATGGTCATGGGCTCCATCCTGTTCGCCAAGTTCTGGGTGAACACCACCAACATGGGCCCAGAGGCCGTGGCCAGGCAGATCCAGAACAGCGGCATGCAGATCCCCGGCTTCCGTCGCGACCCCCGGGTCCTGAAGCGGGTTCTGGAGAGGTACATCCCCGTCATAACCATAATATCCGGGGCCATCGTGGGCGGTCTGGCGGCCATCGCCGACCTCATCGGCACCACCGGCAACGCCAGTGGAACCGGTGTGCTGCTGGCCGTGGGCATATTGATCCAATTCTATGAGGCCATGGGCCGGGAGCAGATGATGGAGATGCACCCGGTGCTGCGTGGCTTCTTCGGAGGCGAGTAAGATGAGCGAAGCACCCGTAGCCACCCCTAACTCCCCCCGTCTGACCACCCTCCTGGTGTTCATGTTCGCCCTGTTCATCATGTTCGACCAGAACACCCGCACCTTCCTGGGTGAGCTGATAGGTTACGTCCTGAACCCTGTCATCGGGTTCAACGGGCAGTACCCCCTGCTCACCCTGGTGCTGGCCGGTCTGATAATGGTGACCTTCAGCATCACGGTGCGCACCTTCTTCACCGACAACGTGGAGATGGCCCGCAACCAGAAGGTCATGGCGGCATTCAACCAGGAGCTGCGTCAGGCGCGCATCGACAACAACCTGTACAAGATCAAGAAGCTCACCGAGCACCAGCAGGAGATCATGTCCAAATCCATGGAGATGAGCACCAAGCAGCTGAAGCTCATGCCGGCGACCCTGATATTCATCATCCCCATCTTCGCATGGGTGTCCGTCTTCGTGGGCGACATCGCCGCCCCCATCGTCGCCGTCCCCTGGGACTTCAACGTGCACTTGGAGGACACCACCGTCCTCCCTCACTGGATACTGCTGTACACCTTGATCAGCATCCCCTTCGGCCAGGCTCTGTCCCGCACCTTCCGCTACTTCGAGTTCAAGAAGAAGCTGAGGATGATGGACGAGGGGCAGCTGGCATGAGGCTGACCATCAGCGGCCCCCCGGGCTCCGGCAAGACCACCGTCTGCCAGCAGCTGGCAGCGAAGACGGGGATGGAGATGTTCGTCTTCGGCCGTCTCTTCCGGGAGTTGGCGGCGGAGCAGGGATTGACCCTGGCGGAGCTGGGCCTCAGGGCCGAGGAGGACTTCTCCATCGACGAGATGATCGATGCCCGTCTGCTGCAGACCGCCCGGGAGAAGGACCACATGATCCTGGAGTCCCGTCTGGCGGCGCACATGCTCACCCGGGCCGGCATCCCGGCCTTCCGCATATACCTGGATGCCTCCGTCCCCGTGCGGGCGGAGCGCATAGGACGGCGGGAGGGGGAAAGCGCGGAGCAGGCCCAGGAGGCCATGCTGGCCCGTGCCGCCTCCGAGGCCGCCCGTTACCAGAAGTACTACGGCATCGACATCGATGACCGCAGCATCTACGATTTGGTGGTGGACACCGGCCCGTTGACGCCGGAACAGGTCGTGGACCTCATAATCAAGGAGGCGGGGCTATGATGCTGGTCAAGGACCCGGACGCCCTGCAGGACCGTTGGGGCAAGCCCCCGTCACAACGCAGCACCGGCGAGCTCCTGGCTGCCGGGGTCATCGCCTTGGACAAACCCAAGGGCCCCACCTCCCACCAGGTCAGCGCCTGGGCCAAGGGCTCCTTGCACATGGACAAGTTGGGCCACGGAGGCACCTTGGACCCCAACGTGTCCGGCGTCCTGCCCCTGTGCACCGGCAAGGCCATGCGCCTCACCGACCTTGTCCTTTCGTCTGACAAGGAATACGTCTGCCTGATGCGCTTGCACCGGGAGAGGCCGGAATCCCGCATCCGTGAGGTCATGGGACGATTCCAAGGACGCATATACCAGTTCCCGCCCGTGCGTTCCGCCGTCAAGAGGCAGCTGCGTATCCGCACCGTCTCGGAACTGGAGATCCTGGAGATGGACGACCGTGACGTGCTCTTCCGGGTGGCCTGCGATGCCGGCACCTATATCCGTACATTATGCACGGACATCGGCGAGGCCTTGGGATGCGGGGCCAACATGGAGGAGCTCCGCCGCACCCGTTCCGGGTCCATGCGGGAGGATGAGGCCGTCAGCCTGCACGACCTCCAGGACGCTTACATCTTCTGGCAGCAGCACGGCCGGGAGGAATGGCTGCGCAGCATGGTCCGTCCCCTGGAGTCCCTTCTGGAGCCTCTGCCCAAAGTGGTGGCCAAAGCCAGCGCCGTGGACGCATTATGCCATGGAGCAGACCTCAACGTCCCCGGCGTGCACATGCTGGACGAGGGCATACGCCGCAACGCCCTGGTGGCGGTGCTCACCGCCCGCGGGGAGGCCGTGGGCATCGGACGCATGAGCATGTCCACGGATAAGCTCATGGCCGCCGAGCAAGGCAAAGCGGTGCTCATGGAACGCATACTCATGGACCGCGGGCGCTATCCGCGCATGTGGCGCTTCGCCACCGACCTTTCCGAGGTTACATTTCAATCAGGACAATAGGTTTTAAACCCCTCGCACCATTCGAATGACGTAATCGTCATGACTCCTCCTGTCCGTGTACTCTTCGTCAGCGATGACCTCGAGCATGCCTGTGCCTTGGCGCAAGAGGCCTCACGACTAGATGTGAACATAGAATTCCTGTTCCCTTCCCGGATAGGGACGCTTACTCAGGAGAACGAGCTCATAACCGACATACTTCTCCTGGACTGCCACACCCTGCATGATGTCCCGGACATCGATGGATTCCTGTCCGGATACCGTTTAGGCTCCTGCCCCTTCATCGCCCTGGTATCCGCTGAGGACCTGCCCCTCATGGTCAGCCTGATGGAGAGGGACGTCGACCTCTATTTGAACAAAGGCCGGAGCATACCGGAGCTGGCCGACTTGTTGGTGCAGAAGATCAAAGCCTTGCGGGACCTGGCCAAAGCCGAGGACATCCGACTGCGGACAGAGAAGAGGCTGCAGGCATTGGTGGAATTGGCCCAGACCCGTAGGGCCACCTTCGATGAGGTGGCTGACTACACCTTGCAGAAGATCATCGACATCACCGGCAGCGAGATGGGATACCTGGCATTCTTGGAGGACCAGGGCCGGACCTTGCGCATGCATGCCTGGTCCGAGACCGGTTTGTCCCGTTGCCGGCTGGCGCATAAACCCATCCTGTACAGCATGGACAAGGTGGGCGTCTGGGGGGAGCCCATCCGTCAAGGTCGCCCCATAATCATCAACGATTTCCAAACCCCTCACCCCTTGAAGAGGGGTTCACCGTCAGGGCATGTGGAGATTGACCGATACCTGGCGGTCCCGGTCCATCTGGATGGCAAAGTGGTGGCCACCGCCGGCGTGGCCAACAGGAAGGAGCCTTACGACGAAACCGATGCCCAGCAGATGCAGCTCCTGGCGGAGGGCATGGTATCCATCCAGCATGGCATCGAGATCCGTCGCGATCACATGGAGTCGCAGGCCAAGTACCAGGCCCTCCTGGATTCCGTGCCCTTCACCGTGGCCCTGCTGGATGAGGACTCCCGCATCCTGAGCATCAACCGCAGTCCCCCTGGATCGGACCTGCAGCCGCCGGAGCTCATCGGACGATTGGTCTATGACATGGTCGAGGAGACCGAGGATGTGTACTCCCGCTGCTTCCGTAAAGCATTGGAGAACAACGATACCTTCCGGGACGAGGTGGTCATCAAGGACGATGAGGGACATGCTGTATACCTGAACCTCATGGTCTCCCCGGTCCAAACCGAGGAGCAAGGACCGCAGATGTACATCGCCACCATCGACGACATCACCGAGACCCGCAAAGCCCTCTTGAACCTGCACAAGAGCCGGGAGAAGATGAAACTGATGGAGAGCCTGACCTATCACGACATATTCAACCAGCTGCAGATCATGAAGGGATACCTGGACCTGATGGGCAGCGAGGAGGGCCGTAACGACCGGGACCGGCGGATGTTCTCCCAGGTGGAGAAAGCGGCGGACAGCATCTCGGAGCAGGTGCAGATGTTGAGGGACTATTACGCCCTGGGATTGAGCGACCCGGAATGGCTGGATTTGGAAAACGAGATCGGCGTGGCCTTGGAGGGCTCCGGCCTCCCGGCGGACACCCTGCACAGCGACTGCCGGAGCCGACAGGTACTGGCCGACAGATCCTTGCACAAGGTCTTCCACAACCTGTTCAACAACAGCATCAAGCACGGCAACGGCATCAGCAGAGTCACCATCAGCTGCCAGGACCTCCCAGGCCAAGGTATGCGCATCGTCTACACCGACGACGGCATAGGCATACCGTCAGAGAACAAACAGAGGATATTCGACCGCGGATTCGGGAACCACACCGGCCTAGGAATGTTCCTGGTGAGGGAGATCCTCCAAACCAGCGGTTTCGAGATCCGGGAGACCGGCGAGGAAGGGGCCCGTTTCGAGATCGACATACCGCGTGGATTCCATCGTCTGGCCTAGATACCGTAGCATCTTATTAGTACATCACCGCCGATATGGACTTGGATGTACAGGGCGGCCATCATAGACAACGACCCTTCCTTCCTGGAGAGGGCGGAGCGTTTCCTCCCCAAGCTGAACAAAGCTATACGTGTCATACCTGTGGCGGACGCCTCAGAGCTGGAGGGCATCCTGAAAACCCGCCATGTGGACGTCATCGTCTGCAACCACGACCCGGACCAAGGATTGGACGGGCTCTCCATCTTCAGGGGACTGCTCCGCAAGGACGACCGTCGTCCGTTCATAATCATGACCATGAACGGCACGGAGGAGATGGCCATGGAAGCCCTGAACATGGACGTGGACTATTACCTGAAGAAGAACCGCTCCACCATGGATTTCTTCTCCGAATTGGCCGGTAGGATCGTCCTCAGCGTGGAGAAGAGACGCATCGAGGAGGAGAGGGGCCTGAATGAGCGCCGCCTCAAGGCCTTGGTACGATTGGCCAACATGTACAACCACAGCTTCACGGAGATCGCCCACTACGTCTTGGAGGAGAGCGTGCGGCTCACCCGCTCCGGCATGGGTTACTTCGCGTTGTACGATGACAAGACCAGGAAGCTCACCATGTACGCCTGGTCCCAAGGAGGCATGAAGGCCTGCAAGATCAACGACAAGCCCATCGTTTACGACTTGGACTCCACCGGCATCTGGGGGGAGCCCATAAGGCAGAGGCAGGCAGTGGTGGTGAATGATTACAACATGCCTAACCCCCAGAAGAAAGGGATCCCGGTCGGGCATGTCCCCCTGCAGCGCCTGCTGATGATACCCATGTTCTACAACGGGGCGGTGGTGGGAACCGCCGGGGTGGGGAACAAGGAGCTTCCTTACGACAACAGCGACCTCAATCAGCTCACCCTGCTCATGGAGGGACTGTCCAACATCTATCTGGGGCGCCTCTCGGAACGGGCGATGTACGAAACCGAGAACCGTTACGAGCAAATCCTGAAGCTCGCTCCCGTGGGGCTGATGGGATTGGATGCCGATGGCGCCATATCGGAATGCAACCAGAGGATGCAGGAGATCCTCAGCATCATCGGCATGGACGAACCCATCGGGAAACACCTCACCGATTCCCGGCACGACTTCGCCCTGCAGCTCTCAGCCTTGGTGAAGGATGTGAGGCAGAGCGGCAAGGGCGAGAAGAGGGAGTTGACCCTGAAGTCCGGCCAGAGCCTGTACAGCCTGCTGGTGAACATCCGCCCCCATTACGACCTCGACCACCGTATCAACGGCACCTACATCGCCATCGAGGACCTCAGCGACCTCAAGAGCTCCTTGGCCATGCTGGAACGCGCTGCCTACCAAATCAATGTGGTGGACAGGGTGATGCACCGGGACGTCATGAACAGCATCCAGACCGTGAAGGGCTACCTGGGCGTGATATCCTCCATGACCGAGGACCCCGGCATCCTAGACAACATCCACCGCATCGAACAGAACATCGCCGCTATGACCGGACAGATGGACTTCTCCCGGGAATACAAGAACGTGGGCGTCCTTAACCCTAGTTGGCACCGATTATCAGAACTCGTGGACAACGCCGTGACCAGGGTGAGCGTCCCCAAAGGGCTGGTGAAGGTGAACCTCGGAAATCTGGAGATGTTCGCCGACCCGGCATTGGAGAAGGTCTTCCAACATCTTCTGGACAACTCCCTGAAACACGGCGGGAGGGTCACCAGCATCGAGGTCAAGATGTCTTTGGAAGAAGGTCGGATCTCCGTAATCTATCAGGATGACGGCCGAGGCATCGACCCCAACAACAAGGAGCGCATCTTCGAGAAGGGTTTCGGGGAGGGGAGCGGTTACGGTATGTTCCTCTCCAAGGAGATACTCTCCATGACCGACTTCAGCATCCGAGAGACCAGCCGCAACGGCAACGGGGTGCGCTTCGAGATCACAGGCCCGCCAGCCAATTTCCGACTCTATTCCTGAATGGTCTTCTCTTTGGCGCGGCGCAGCGATGATTGGAGCATGTCCAAGCTGCCCACCGTGCATTCGTGACGCAAACCCAGCTCCTGGGCGAAGGTCTGGGACTCGGACAGGTGCTTCTCCTTCTCCGGTGAACCGGTGTCGATGAACAGGCATCGGGAGTAGCCTTCGAAGAGCATCTTCAACAGAACCATGGGGTCTATGCCTTCGGCCTTGTCCAGCTCCAGCTCCCTTATGGCCCCCTCCGTCCCCCGGATGGCCCAGCCCGGGCTGTTGAACCACGTGCCGGCGCAGACCCTCTTCTCCTCGGCATAACGTTCTGGAGACAGGAGGGCACCGATGCAGTCGTCGGTGTGGATCATCTCTGCCGGCAGCTCGATGTCCTCCGTGACCCCCATCAAGCTCTGGCAATAGCAGTACCCCAGGAACACCAGGTCCACCTTGCCTTTGAGCTCGTTGGCTTTGCTCACCACGGTCTCCCTGAGCTGCTGAGGACGGATATGCAGGGCGAACTCGAGGTACTCCTTGTGCACTATGTCCGCGTCACCTTCCGTGATGCGTTCCAGCTCGTCCTTGAAGATCTCGCAGGCCACAATTCCGATGCGCATGGCCACTACCTTTCACAATTGTTGAACTGTCGCGGCTTCCCTACCGCCGACACCTCCACCACGCATTCCATGAGGGCCTCTCCGTCATAGCCCATGCCGAATGCCACCTTCTTGTCGTTGCGGTGAGTCTTGATGTCCACCTGCTCCGCACCGGCGCGTATGGCCATCTCCCGGACATGCTGGGACCCGCTGTTGATGGCATGCTCCACCGCCTCGGACAGGGTCTGGAAATCCAACCTCTCGTAGGGGGAGAAAAGCGTACAGGCGGGGTCCTCCATGGTGCCCAACCCTTGCTTGGGCTTGATGAGTATGGACACCTTCTCGAGGATGGAACCGGTTATGGCGCCGACGGCATTTCCCACCTCGGAATGCTCCGGGAGTATGAGCGGGGTACGGAACCTCTCTGCCACGGCAGGGAGGAAGGCCCCCACTGGAGCCCCTATCCCAATCAGAGGCTTGATGATATCGATGCGGCAACGATAGTCCCGGCCATCGCTGCCCCGGATGGCCTTGTCCATGAGGTCCTCACCGATGGGGCCGATCTCGTTCTGGGCGGTCTCCTCGTAGAAGAGCTTCTTCATCAGTTCTTGGCAGAACTTCTCTATTATGCGGCCTTTGGCGAAATCGATGAATTCCGACGGGCTCATGCCCATCTTCTTGGATTGAATATCCACAGCGATCTCAGACGGACGATGGTCGAATTCCCGGTAGCTCCCTTCGGCATGCAGGAGGTCGGTTGGCGTCAAACCGATCCTTTGGATGACACCGAGTTGTTCCAACTTGCGGACGTTGAAATGGAACTGGTGGATGCCCAGGATCTTGGCCGCCTCCTGCAGGGAGTGAGGCCCTTTGGACACCAGTTCGAGGAAGGCTTTCTCGTTCTCCCCGATGTTGTTGCCCGGCATGGGCTTGAGCTTCACGAAGAACTCCGTCTCCTGCACGATGCTCTCCAACTCGAAGCTCTCGGGTGTGAAACGGGACACATGGTGGGAGGCCTCCTCCAATTTCCCTGAAATCTCCGGCCATTGGGAGCATGCTATGCACAAGGGGACCACCCTCAGAGGGCTGAGTATGAGCTTGCGGCCGTTGACGATGATACGGCTGTCACCTCCCAGACCGGCCGTGGATATGTCCGCGGCCAAGACTCGAGTGCGACGGTTGCCGATGAGGGCACCTTCCATATCCAGATCGGGATGCCCGTTTCGCAGTATGCCGATGTCGGTTGTCGTCCCGCCCACATCGATGACG
>Ga0172382_10007955_pt1 | contig 14920 bp, 10 predicted proteins | sample Leawel138RmetaG_FD_122245 | JGI IMG/M metagenome (GOLD analysis project Ga0172382, IMG submission 122245) | Leachate microbial communities from a municipal landfill in Southern Ontario, Canada - Leachate well 138R metaG | ecosystem: Engineered > Solid waste > Landfill > Unclassified | place...
CATGAGATTGTTCTCGCCGATGAAGCTGGCGACAAAGGCGTTTGCCGGCCGCTCGTAGAGTTCGTCAGGCGGCGCGTACTGCTGGACCACGCCGTGGTTGAAGACGGCGATCCGGTCCGACATGGTGAGCGCTTCGGCCTGGTCGTGCGTGACGTAGACTACTGTGCAGCCCAGCTGGCGATGCAGCCGCGAGATCTCGAACTGCATCTGTTCCCGCAGTTTCTTGTCGAGCGCGCTGAGCGGTTCGTCCATCAGGACCAGGGCGGGCTCGAAGATCAGTGCGCGGGCCAGCGCGACCCGCTGGCGCTGCCCGCCCGAAAGCTGGGCAGGGTGGCGGTTGCCGAAATCTTCGAGTTCGACCAGTTTCAGATACTGTTCGACACGCTTGCGGATTTCGTTGCGGGGCAGCTTGCGTACCTTCAGGGGGTAGGCGAGATTCTCGGCCACCGTCATGTGAGGAAACAGCGCATAGTTCTGGAAGACCATACCGATGTTGCGCTCATAAGGGGCCGTGCGCGTGACGGAGGCCCCATCGATGACAATGTCGCCGCTCGTCACGTGCTCGAAGCCCGCGAGCATCATGAGCACGGTGGTCTTGCCGGATCCTGACGGGCCCAGCAAAGTGACGAATTCGCCGCGGCGCACATCCAGGCTGAAATCCCGGACCACCAGGCTGCGCCGGTCGTAGGTCTTCTTGACGCTTTTGAAGCTGAGGAATACATCGGGGTCTGCGGTCATCTGCAGCTCCGGATGGTTTCTGACTTGTGGCAGACTAGGGGCGGGCCGCCGCTGCTGTGATTGGCCTTCATTCTCATTCTTTCAGTTCGGTCAGAGTCGACATTATGCGTTTTATTCATGCCGCTGACATCCACCTGGACAGCCCGCTGCGAGGCCTGGGTTCCTACGACGACATGCCGGTCGATACGCTGCGCGGCGCTTCCCGGGCGGCTTTCGCGCGCCTGGTCGAAGAAGCCATCGTATTGGAAGTGGACTTCATGGTGATTGCCGGCGACCTCTACGACGGCGATTGGAAGGACCATAACACCGGCATCTATTTTGCCCGTCAGATGGGGCGGCTGCGCAATGCGGGTATTCCCGTTTATCTGCTGCATGGCAACCATGATGCGGAGAGCGTGATGACCCGCCGCCTGGTGCTTCCCGACAACGTGCATGTGTTCCGGGCAAACCGGCCGTCGACTTTCGTGCTGGATGCGCACAAGGTTGCACTGCACGGGCGCAGTTTTCCCGAGGCGGCGGTTACCGAGAACATCGCGGCCGACTATCCCGATCCCTTGCCCGGACATTTCAATATCGGCGTCCTGCATACCGCGCTGGAAGGCTATGCCGAGCATGCCAATTACGCGCCGTGCAGTCTGGAGCAGCTCCAGGCCCGTGGTTATCAGTACTGGGCGCTGGGTCACGTGCACGAATTCCACATCTTCCCGGGACCGGTGCCGGTCGTCTTCCCGGGCAATCTGCAAGGCCGCCACATACGCGAACAAGGGCCGCGCGGCGCGGTGCTGGTGACCTGCCACGATGGCGCAGTCGAATCCATCGAGCGGCTGGAAGTGGACGTGCTGCGTTGGCACGGCGTGCGAATGGACGTTTCGGGCTGCGCTACGCGCGCCGATGTCCTTTCGGGCATGCGCGCCAGGCTGGAATCAATATTGCATGAACAGGCGGCGCACAAGCCTTGCGTCCTGCGCGTGAGCCTGGAAGGGGAGACGGCTCTGCATGGCGAGCTGATCGGACGGCAGGCGCAACTGCGTGCCGATGTTCTTGCCATCATGGCGGCGCTGGCCGGTGATCGGCTGTGGCTGGAAAAATTGCAGGTTGCTACCCGCCTGCCGCGGCGCGCGGCGGCGAACGTGGACGCCGATGATCTGATGGTGTTGCTGGCCGAAGTGGCAGCCGATCCGGCGTTTCAGGCAGAATTCCGCGACGGGCTCCGGCCGTTGCTGGATCGGGCGCCATACGAGCTGTCCGGACAGGTGCCTATCTTCGAGGCTTTGCGTGACGGGCGGATCGAAGATCTGCTCGGGGATGCGGCCGCCGCGGTGCTCGACCGCCTCGAACGGGAGGCCTGACAGAATGCGTTTTGAAGCCATCGATCTCGTTCGCTACGGCCATTTCTCCAGCCGGCATCTCCGGTTTCCAGAAAGCGGCCATGATTTCCATCTGATCCTGGGCCGCAACGAGGCGGGCAAATCCACCTTGCGGCAGGCTTTCCGCGACCTGCTTTTCGGCATTCCCATGGCGACGTCCATGAGCTTTCTCCATCCGGGCACCGAACTCGAACTGGGGGCCAGGCTCTCGGGCGGGCCAGGCGAACTGGTGTTCGGACGGCGTCGCAAGCGCAATGGCGGCCTGGTCGATGCCGCAGGAGACCCCCTGGCGGCCGACGCCTTGCGTCCCTGGCTGGGCGACGTGACTGAGGCGTTCTATGAGCGGATGTTCGGGCTCGATCATCGACGCCTGGAACAGGGCGGACAGGCCATGCTTCAGGCGAGCGACAACGTCGATTCGGTGCTTTTCCAGGCTGCGGCCGGTGTATCGGCCCTCAATGGCGTGCTGGACACCCTGCGTCAGGAGGCTGACGGCCTGTGGGCGCCGAGACGCAGCCGCGAGCGTGCCTGGTATGCGGCAGCCGACAGGCTGTCCGAAGCCGAAAGCGTGCTCAAGAGCTCGACCGTGCGCCCATCGGCATGGGGGAACGCGCAACGGGAAAGCCGGCGTCTGGAAGAGGCTTGCGCGGCGGCCGAGGCCGAGCACGCGAGCCTGCTGGCGCAAGTGCGGGAATTGGAGCATTTACGCCGGCTGGCGCCCCTGCTGGCGCAGATCCGCCAATATGAAGGCGCGCTGGCCGAAGAGACGGGGGAAGGCGGCGCGCCCGCTGCTGGCACGCTGCACCGTGAACACAGGGCTGATATTCAGCAGCTGGATGAGAACCGCCAGCGCGTCGCTGACCACAAGGCCGGCATTGAACGCTGCACGTCGCGCATCGAGACGCTGTGGGGCCAGCTGAGCCATGTCTTGCGTCAGCTGGGCCAGCCTGTGCCGGCGGCGAATCCCGACTCGCTGGACGGGCTGGCGTCCGCATTGCCGCCCCGACCCCTGCGCAGGGAAATCGAGCAGCTGTTGCAAGAAGGGCGCCAGATCCGGTCCCAGTACGAGGCAGCCATGCGGGCGCTCGAAGATCGCCGTGCGGAGCTGGTCCGTCTGCACTCCGAGATCGAATCCTTGCCTGCGGTGGCGATTGCCCCATCTCTGCGTCACGCGCTGGAGGCCGCTGAAGTGGCGGGAGACGTCGAAGCGATGCGCGATGCCGCCCGCCGCAATCACGCGCGCGAGGAAATTTCTTTGAGGCGCCGCCTGGACGCGTTGGCGCAGCCAGGTATTGTCCTGCCAGAACAGACAGAGGAAGCGGTTGACTGGCTGGTTCGCATGGAGCCATGGCACAGCGGCTTCCTGATGGAGCAGTCACAGCGGCGCCAACATTTTCAGGGCGAGATCGATGCGCTGGACAAGCGCGCTCGCGATGCCGAGCTGGAGTTGCAGGCCGCGGCGCTGGAACTGGAGCAGTTCAGGCGATCCCACCAGGCGGTCTCTCGCGATGAGGTTGTCGCTGCCAGACGCGAACGTGATGCCGTCTGGGAGGCGTTCGCCCGCAGCGAGAGTCCGCTCGGGCCTCAAGCCGGCCGTTACGAAACGCTGGTGCTGCACGCCGATACACTGGCCGACCGGCATCTCGAAGCGGTGGGGGCTGCCGCAAGATTGCAATCCTTGCAGCATGAGCATGAGCGGCGGGTCGCAAGCCTGGACGGTTTGCGTACTGCGCGGGCCCGGGCAGCCCAGACGCTGGCGCAATACGAGACAGAATGGGCTCAGGCCTGCGGGCAGCGCGGCCTGCCCGTTCTGCCGCCCGCCGAACTGCAGAGCTGGCTGACAGGCCGCGAAGCGGCACTGACGGCTCATGAAAGCCGGCTGGCGGCTGGCGCCGAAGCGGCGGCGCTGGAAGCGCGTCATGACGTGTTGCTGAGTGAACTGGTTGCTGCGCTGGAAGCTGAAGGACAAGTGTGCGAGAAACAGGACCCGGGGGGGCGGCGCGCGGAGGCGCCGCCGGCCCCGTCTTTGTCCGTGGCTCGTGGACAGGCCCGTTCGCTATTGCATCAGGTGCAGCAGGCGCAGGCGCGCCGCCAGGCACTGCTTGAACAATGTTCGCGCATTGAACCCTTGCTGCCGGTGCTGGAAGAAGACTGCCGTCGCCGCCGTCTGGAGCAGGACGACTGGCAGGCGCGCAGGCGCGACGCCCTGGCGCGAGCCGGCCTGGCAGTGGAGTCTCAGGCCGCCTATGTCGAGGCGGCGCTTGCCTTGCTGGCCGACGCGGATGATCTGGTCGGCAGGCTGCGCGAGACCCATGCCGAGCGGGGCAACCTGGCGGCGGAACTGGGACGTTTCCATCATGCGGCGAGCCAGTTGGCTGCGCTGTTGCAGGATGCGGCTTTCGACTCCGCATCAACGGAAGCACACGTGCGCCGCTGGGCAGGCGAACTGGAACAGGCCAGCGCAGAGGCGCGGCTGCGCGAAGAAACCCGGCAACGGCTGGCGGAACTCAATGAGCGTCTGTTGCAGGAAGGAGAAGGGCGTTCCAGAGAGCAGATCGAATCTGCCCTGAAAGCGGTTGATATATCTACATTGTCTCAACAGGCAGAAGTGTTGAGCGCCGCGCTGGAGCAGGCGGCCGCAACCCGCAGCGCGCTGGCGGTCGAGCGAGAACAGGCCCGCAAGGTTCTGGAGTCGGTCGCGGGTGGCGATGCGGCGGCTCAGGCAGAGGCGCGGCGGCAGGAGGCGCTGGCCGATATGGCGGAAATCGCCGAACGCTATGTGCAGCTGCATGCAGAACACCGTTTGCTGGAATGGGTGACGGAACGATACCGGGAGCGCCGTCAGGGGCCGCTGCTGGCGCGGGCAGGGCAGATGTTCGCGGATCTGACCCTGGGGGCGCATGCCGGCCTGGTGGTCGACAGCGAGGCCGCCGTGCTGCATGCACGTCGCGCCGATGGCCGTCTGGTGCCCCTGGAAGGGCTCAGCGACGGTACTCGCGACCAGCTCTACCTTGCGCTCCGACTGGCGGCTCTGGAACTGTATCTGGATCACGCCGCGCCAATGCCCTTTATCGCTGATGATCTCTTCGTCAATTACGATGATGAGCGGGCCATGGCCGGCCTGCGGAAACTGGCGGACGTGTCGCGGCATACTCAGGTGATCTTCCTGACCCACCATGCGCATATGGTCGAACTCGCCCGCGTAGCCCTTGCTGACAAGATGCACAGGATCGAGCTTTAGGGCCTGTTAATACTAAAAGGAGGCTCGCACTGGCTGGATATCGGGTGGCAAGCTAGGCGTGCAGGCCGCCGCATGGCCGCTCCCTGCAAGGCCTGCGCAACGACGCACGACGCCCGATATCCAGCCAGCCAGCAGGGTGATGGTTCGAAACCCCTTCTTATTTCTTTTGGAAATAAGCAAAGTAAATAAAATTGTTTGTTTGAATATAGAGACAGGAATAAAGTGGGGTTTGCAGGGCACCCTGCCCTCCCTTCTCCGAACACAGACTCCGTACTGATGAAATTTTCGTTTCAGAACATCCAGAAATCATTTTCCGATCTGCGCGTGATCGAGGATTTTTCCCGCGAAGTCGATGATGGCGAGCTGGTTGCCCTGGTGGGACCGTCCGGCTGCGGCAAATCCACGCTGCTGCACATGGCTGCCGGGCTGGAACGGCCCAGTGGCGGTCGTCTGCTGGCTGACGGCAAGGCCATACGAGGGCCGCATCCGGAACGCACGCTGATGTTCCAGGAAAATGCGCTCTATCCGTGGCTGACGCTAGAACAGAATGTCGCGCTGGCTCTGGAGTTCCAGCGTATCGACAAGCGCAAGGCGCGTGAGCGCGCCCGCCAGTGGCTGGCCAAGGTCCAGCTTGCGGGCTTCGAGGAATATTTCCCGAATCAGGTGTCCGGCGGCATGCGCCAGCGTACGGCATTGGCCCGGGCTTTCATTTCGCAGCCGAAAGCCCTGCTGCTGGATGAGCCTTTCGGGGCGCTCGATGCGCTCACCCGCATGACGCTGCAGGACGCCTTGCGTGAGCTCATCCGCGAAGTCGCGCCCACCGTTCTGCTGGTGACGCACGACGTCGACGAGGCGCTGTTTCTGGCCGACCGTATTCTGGTGTTCAGTGCGCGCCCCGCAGTCGTGCTCAAGGAGTTCAACCTGGCCCATCACGAGAAGACACACGATCTATCCGAGTTCGCGCCCATGCGCCGCGAGATCCTGGGTCTGCTGGGGATCCAGGCCGATGTCGATGCCGACGTCGCCGTTGCGCCGGCCACCACCCAGATTTCCAATCATTCCACCGAGGAAGTTGCAGCATGAAATTCGCACGTATGTTGATTCCGGCCCTGGCGGCCTTCGCTGTCGCGGGCCAGGCCTTTGCAGCGGAAAAGCTGCGGGTGGGCTATCTGCGCGTCATGGACGACGCGCAGGCCATCGTTGCCTACGAGGGTGGCTACTACGAAAAACACGGGCTGGATGTGGAACTGGTCGAGTTCCAGTCGGGCACCGATCTGATCAAGGCAATCGTGGGCGGACAGCTCGACACGGGCGTGCTGGGTTTCACCAATGCGGCATCCTGGTCGTCGCGCGGGGCCGACCTCAAGGTGGTGGGCGGCGCGCAGCACGGCTTCCATGCCATCGTGGTGCGTGACGACGCCAATATCGAGAATGTGTCCGACCTCAAGGGCAAGACCCTGGCGTCGCAGCGCGAGGGCAGCACGGCCGATACGGTGCTGCGCGGCGTGGTGCTCAAGGACGCCGGCCTCGAACCGGGCGACGTGAACGTGCTGGGCGTCAGTCCTCAGGTGGCCGTGCAATCGCTGGTGGGCAACCGTGTCGAGGCCGCCTTCCTGTTCGAGCCGCAGGCGCGCATCGCCCAGCTTGTGGCGCCGGTCAAACAGATCTACGAGATCGGTGAGGTCTGGCCTTTTCCCTGCATGGTGGTCATCACCTCCGGCGACGTGCTCAAGGAGCGCAAGGATGCGGTGTGGAAATCGCTGGATGCCCAGCGTGATGCCATCGGCTTGTTGCAGGATCAGCCCGATGACGCCGCCAAGCTGATTGCGTCCTACTTCATTGCCGAACCCACCCTCAAGACGCTGGACGGCACGGAAATCCCCCGCGAAACGGTCATCAGCGACGCCATCAAGAGCCAGACTTTCAGCCCTATCCTGACTCCCCAGGAAATCGAGCGCATGCAGGAAATCGCCGACATCATGCAGGCGCAGGGCGCGCTCAAGACTCGCGACGGATCGCGCTTCGACGTGACGCAGATCGTCGATCTCGAATGGCAGGAAGAACGCAAGCTCTGATCCCTCTGCCGAACGCGCGCCAAAACGAAGTTTCGACGTCAGTCAAAGCGCACGCCTCGCCGCAGCACAAGATCAAGCAAGGCTTTCTCGATGCGGCGCCACTGGCGCCCCTGCATCGCGGCGAGTCCAGACGGCATGCAGGCTGCGAAGTGGACGAAGCTCCGGCCGACAGGCCGGAGTTCTTCACTTGTTCAGCGCTTCCCTTACGGTTTTCAAGACTCGATGAGCACACAAAAACAATTGTCCGGCCCGCTCAAGAAGGCGGCCATGGTGGTGGCGGTGTTCGCCATCCTGCTGATCTGGCAGGCGGCCGCCTGGTCGCTGCCTGACTTCCTGATGCCCAACGTGCCTTCGGTCATCGCCCGCTTGTGGGAGGATATCCAGTCCGGTGCCTTTCGCAGCGCCTTGACCGGCAGCTTGACGCGCCTGGGCTTCGGCTACGGTTTCGCGCTGCTGTTTGGCGTGGGCTTCGGTCTGGTGGGTGCGTTGCTGTTCTTCTTCCGGGAAGTGCTCAAGAACGCCATCATCATCCTGCAGTCCATTCCTTCCATCGCCTGGGTACCACTGTTCCTGATCATGATGGGCTTCGGCAACATGCCCATCATTGTGGTGATCGCGCTGTCGGCCTTCTTCCCTGCTGCATTGTCCGTCATGAATGCTACGGAAAGCGTGCTGGCGGTGCATGTGTCGGCGGCGCGGGTCATGGGGGCGAGCCGCTGGGACATGGTGCGCCGCGTCTATCTGCCGGCGGTCATGCCCGAGCTCATCACGGGGGCCCAGCTGGCTTTCGGCAATGCGTGGCGGGCGCTGATCTCGGCAGAGATGCTGATCGGCTTTGGCCAGGGCCTGGGCCGCACGCTGGCCTACGCGGGAGAAACGGCCGACATGTTGGGAGTGATGTCCAACATCCTCACTATTGCCATTCTCGCGACGCTGATCGATCAGGTGTTCCTGGAAAACCTGAAGCGCCGGGTGCTGCGCTATCAGTATGTCTGATCGGGGAGCAACCATGAGTGGTCACAACGTCGAATCGATGCAGCGCCCGCGGCGGCTTGTCGTCTCTGTGGCGCTGGCTGCTGCCCTGGGCCTCAGCCTGATGGCGGGCGCATTTGTGAAGAATGGCGCCGCGCTTGCCGCCGGCGGCTCCGCGGTGCCGGAAACGGCCGGGGCCGTTCGGCCGCTCAATCTGGGCATGAGTTATGTCGTGCCGCCCCACGTTCCGGGTTCCAAGGTCCGCACCCCGGAAGGCCTGGCGCCTTTGCTGGCCGAGCGGCTGGACAAGCGATTTGCCGTGCAGCCGGTGCCGTTGCCGGATGGGAACGCTGGCGCCGGGAGGTTCGCCGCAGGAAAGGTGGACGCGGCGCTGCTGCCGCTGGACCGGAAGGGCGCCGCAAGGGAAGAGGGCGTCGTGATTCCGACCGGCTATCGTGCCGGCATCATGGCCATCATGCGAACTGATACCGACATTCGGCATTGGGACGACTTGCGCGGCCGCACGGTCTGCCTGGCTGAAGGCAGTGGCCTGGCCGGAGAGATGCAGAGGCGTTATGGCGCCATTGAAAAAGTGTTCCGCGCCCCCGCGGACGCTTTGCTGGATCTGCGCATTGGTGGCTGCGACGCGGCCGTGCATGACAGCACCATGCTGGAAGCGCTGCTGGAATTCCCGGAGTGGAAGAAATTTTCAGCGCGGTTGCCGGTGCAGCAGGAACGGGATCTGGCCTTTGTCCTGGACGGGAATGATCCGGTGCTTGTCCGCAGCTTGCAGGCTCAGGTGCGTGAATGGAACAAGAACGGCCTGTTGACCAGACTGACACAGCAAAGCGCTCGTGACATCGCCTTCGAGGTCTATATGGATCAGGAAGTGCCGGATTGTCATTAAGCCCTGGTCCAGCAGGGTGATATGGTCCGGGTCAGTTCCCCGCTCTGGTGGCCGGCGCCATGGGGCGGTCCTCCACGGCCGGATCGCAGGTCTCCGAGCCCCGGTAGCCGGCCTGGGTGACGTGGGCGCCAGGGGGCACGTCGTTGATCAGCCAGACGTTGCCGCCGATGGTGCAGCCTTTGCCCAGCGTGACCCGGCCGAGGATGGTGGCGCCGGCATAGATGACCACGTCGTCCTCGACGATAGGGTGGCGGGGCAGGCCCTTGGTGAGCGCCCCGTTCGTGTCTGACGGAAAGCGTTTGGCGCCCAGCGTCACGGCCTGGTAGATACGCACGTGGTTGCCGATGATGGCGGTTTCGCCGATGACGACTCCTGTGCCGTGGTCGATGAAGAAATGTTCCCCGATGCGGGCGCCCGGATGGATGTCAATGCCTGTTTCCGAGTGAGCGATTTCGCTGATCATGCGCGCCAGGAGCGGCAGTTCGAGCCGATAGAACTGGTGGGCGATCCGGTGATGGATCATGGCGTGCAGACCGGGATAGCACAGCAGGATCTCGTCGACACTGCGGGCTGCCGGGTCGCCCGCATACGCAGCCAGGGTATCGGAATCCAGCTGGCGGCGGATTTCAGGCAGGGCGCCGGCGAAGTTCTGGACCAGATCGACCGAACGCTGTTCCAGCGCCCCGTTGTCGAGCGGCTCATGGCGATGCTGATAGGCGAGTTCGAGCCTGACCTGTCCAAGCAGGGCATGAAGGGTGGAGTCCAGCGTATGGCCCACGTAGAAGTCTTCGCTTTCCTGGCGCAGATCGATAGGGCCGAGACGCATGGGGAAAAGTATGCCCCTGAGGGCGTGGATGATGGCCTTCATCGCCTCGGGTGAAGGAAAGTTCCGCCCCCCCGATTCCAGCGGGCGGCCCTGTGAGAGACGCCATTGCTGACGGATGTCGGCCAGTTCGGAGACGATGGGTTGAAGGTCGAATACAGCCATGTTTCGGACACCTGCTCGAATTTCGGGAAAATGGGTCAATCATAGCAACCGGATACGGCCAGTGCTCAGTCTGTGGGTGGCGGCACCCTGAAACAAGACAGGAAACGCCGCAGCACCTTGGCATTGCCTTCGCACCGGCAGTCGCCTGCCGCCACCTTGCCGTCCAGTGGCTGTTTGCCATAGGCGAGCTGCAGCACCACGACGGGATCGGCGTACAGTGTGGCTGCCGCCCAGGCGCTGGCGTCGGCAGGACGACAGGGCGGTTCGCCCCTGGCCACGGCGAGCCGACTCTGGCCGATGGCGACGTGGTAGGCATGGCGGTGCATGACGAGGGTGATGCGGCAGGCGAAATCGCCGGCCAGGGACGGATCGAACATGGCTTTGAGAGACAGCGCCATGGCATCGGCAGTGAGGGCCTGGCCGCGCTGGAAGCCGGGCGAGCGCACGCCCCATTTCAACAGCTCCATGAGGACGGGTTCCAGCTGCATGCCCCACGGGGTCAGCGCGTAGACATGGCAAGCGGCAGGCGGCGGGAGCTCTTTGCGTTCCACGATGGCGGCGGCCTCAAGGTCGGCGAGTCTTTGCGTGAGTACATTGGGGCTGATGCCGCGTAGTGTCTGACGCAGGTCAGAAAAACGCCGGGGCCCCAGCAGCAGTTCACGGGCCACCAGCAGGGCCCAACGTTCTCCGACCAGGTCGAGCGCATGAGCGGCAGCGCAGCCGTCGTCGTAGCGGCGGCGGCTGCGCTCGCGAGCGGCTGGCGCTGCCAAGGCAGCGGATGCTTCGGTTGGCTGGCGCGTAGGGAAGCCGGGATCTGCGTGTGGGTTCATGTTCATGTCTCACAGTATAAATCACTAGTTCTGAAATACACTTTGTTAGTATTAATTTAGGACTGAGTGGTGGTAAATTGGAGGCGTCGGAGCGTCTGCCGCTGCCGTTTCCATCCATCCATCTGGCGGCAGCTTCTTCCCCCGGCAAGGAGACACGCATGAATACCAATCTGGCAGGCGGCATGGCCGAGTCCGCTATCACAGAGCTGTACGATGCTTGGCTGGCCGCTGTGCGCCATCAGGATCTGGACGCCGTCATTTCCTTCTATACCGACGATGTTCTTGCCTTCGATGCCATCCTGGCCTTGCAGTTCAAGGGTAAGGAAGCCTATCGCAAGCACTGGCAGGCATGCATGGAGTTGTGCCCCATGGGAGAAAAGGAATCCATTTTCGAGATGCATGATCTGGCGGTGCAGTCGGGAGGCGACATCGCCTTCGTCCATGCCCTCATGCGTTGCGGTTACAAAGAAGGGGATCGGATCGATGCGTCATGGATGCGCATGTCGGCCGGCCTGCAGCAGCAAGGCGGGGAATGGAAGATCGCCCATGAGCACTTTTCGGCTCCTTTCGAGATGCCTTCGGGCAAGGCGATGTTCCATCTTTCCCCGGAGGGCGGTGACACGGCCGTGAGGCCGGTGCCTGCCGGCATGTCGACTGTGTCGGCGCATCTGGTGTGCGCCGATGCGCCGGCCGCCATCGAGTTCTATAAAAAGGCTTTCAACGCCATGGAAATGCCGAATGGGCGGCTGGAGCTGGACGGCGACTTCCTGCATGGCGAGATCGTCATCGGCGATTCCGTGGTGATGATAGGGCAGGAGGACGAGCGTTGCGGCAGTGCCAGTCCGCAGACGCTGAAAGGTTCGCCCGTTGCGCTGCATCTGTATGTCAGTGATGTGGATCATGCCTTCGGGCGGGCGCTGGACGCCGGGGCGAAGGAGGTCATGCCGGTCAGCGACATGTTCTGGGGAGACCGCTATGGTGTGCTGGAGGACCCGTTCGGCCACCGCTGGTCTCTGGCGACGCACACGCGCGATCTGACACCCGATGAAATCAGGCAGGCGGCCCGCGAGTTCTGCACGCCGGCTGCGCGGTGAGGCGTACTGCGGTCGTGAGCCCTGCCGTCATGGAGGGCTCAGGACATTCTTCGCCATTGGGCGTCCCGGCCTGTGATCAGATCGGCAGCGCGTGCTCGACCACCAGCTGGACGGCAACCCGTCCGTTCCATTCGTTGCGATCCAGGCGATAGGCCAGCTCAGCCCGTTCGGGCAGTGTTTCGGCGTGGTTGAACCAGATGGCGTCGAAGCGCTGCATGCCGCGTTGCAGGAACAGTTTGAGATGCTTGCCCTTGAGCAGGCGCTGGTGCAACACTGTGAAAGTATCGCGGAAGATGGGGGCGGGAAAGCCGGAGCCCCACACTTGCTGTTGCAGCAGGCCGGCAACCTCTATCGTTGCGAAATCCGGCTCCAGGGAGCCGTCGGTTTCTATGATGGGTTCAAAGCGCTCGGCACCTGAGAGTTCGCGTACGGCGGCGTCGAAACCCTCGACGAAGCGGGCATAGGCGGATTCGCTCAGGGTCAGTCCGGCGGCCATGGCGTGACCGCCGAACTTCAGGATGATGCCGGGGTGACGTTTGGAGACGAGATCCAGTACGTCGCGCAGGTGGACGTCAGGTACGGAACGGCCGGAGCCGCGCAAGGTGCCGTCCTCGCAGCGGGCGAAGGCCAGAGCGGGACGCCAATAGGTTTCTTTCAGGCGCGAGGCCACCAGCCCGACCACCCCCTGATGCCAGTCGGGGTGGTAGACGCAGACGCTGGCCGCGCGCGCGGGGGCTTCGTGGGCGAGTACGCTCATGGCCTCTTCGCGCATCGTGAGCTCGATGCTGCGGCGTTCCTGATTGATGGCGTCGAGTTGGCGAGCCAGCGTCAGCGCCTGGTCAGGGTCGTCGGTCAGCAGGCAATGCACGCCCAGGCTCATGTCGGCCAGGCGGCCCGCTGCATTGATGCGCGGCCCTAGCGCGAAGCCCAGATCGAAGGCCGTTGCACTGCGAGGGTCGCGTCCGGCCACGGCAAAGAGCGCCCTGACGCCGGCCTGCATGCGGCCTTTGCGCATGCGCTCCAGGCCTTGAGTGACGAGCAGACGGTTGTTCGCGTCCAGGCGCACGACGTCGGCGATGGTACCGAGGGCCACCAGGTCGGCCAGATCATCCAGGCGCGGGCCTGCGTCGCTGAAGGCGCCGCGCTGCCGCAATTCGGCCCGCAGGGCCAGCATCAGATAGAAGATCACACCGACACCGGCCAGGTGTTTGGAAGGAAAACCGCAGTCGGGTTGATTGGGGTTGACGATGGCCAGTGCCTGGGGCAGGGTGTCGCCTGGCAGATGGTGATCGGTGATGATGACTTCCATTCCCGCATGCCGGGCGGCTTCCACGCCTTCGATGCTGGCGATGCCGTTGTCCACCGTGATGAGCAGTTCGGGCTTGCCCGCGTGATGTTCGGCTGCCAGTGCGACCACGGCCGGCGAGAGACCATAGCCGGTTTCAAAACGGTCGGGCACCAGGAAGTCGACGATGGCCCCCATGCGGCGCAGGGCGCGCAGGGCAACAGCACAGGCGGTGGCGCCGTCGCAGTCGTAGTCGGCCACCACCAGCATGCGCCGGCGAGCGGCGATGGCATCCGCCAGCAAGGTCGCTGCGCGTTCGGCGTGGGTCAGCTGCAGCGGGGGAATCATGGCAGCCCAGGTCTGCCGGGCCTGCGCAGGGTCGTCTATGCCGCGCGCCGCCCAGAGGCGGGCCAGCAGGGGGTGAATGCCGGCGGCCTCCAGCCGCTGGCTGTTCGCCGCGTCGCTGCCGCGGTCTATCAATTGCGCCCGGACCACCAGCGCCTCCAATCCTGTTTGCTGCCCAGCAGCCTGGCGAAAAAGCCTTGGCGGACGGGCGAAAGTTCAGTGATGCGTTCTGATCCGGTCAGCACCAGCCGGGGCATGCCCGGCAGTGTGGCGAATTCTTCCCGATCGATGCGCTCCAGTTCCTGCAGCCAGCTGCCCCAGTCCTGCACCAGCGCCGGCCCTTGCAAGGCGCGCAGTACGCGCACTGACCCGCTTGCGCCATCCACGCCCGCCAGCTGGGACGGCCTGGCGCCCCCGTACAGCCATACATTGTTCACCGGCCGCAGCCCGCGCTCTTCGCGTTCCCGGTTGACGGGGTGATCGAACCAGAGCATCTGAAGTTCGTTGACCAGGCGGCGCCAGGGACGGCCCTCGACGTCCTGCGTCCACCAGTCGTTGACCGAAGTGATGCTGACCAGCGCGGGGCTGGCGCAGGCCGGCCGGTAACCGGCAGGCGGCTCGATGCGCCAATGCGAGGCGTCGAAGGGTGTGGCGGAAAAGCCGGTGTCGGCGAACCAGGGAGCGGCTGCATCGAACAGGGCCTCGGCCTCCTGAGCGGTGATTTCGAGTTCGCTGGCGGGGATGAGTGCCGCGCCATCGCGCGCGGGTGCCACGTGCACCAGCTGGCCCAGCCACAGCGGCTGGCCAGCGGCTGCTTGCGCGCCGGTTTCGTGGGCAAGCACGGCTGACAATCCGGCTGCTGGCCGCTGGCCGTCGTCGGCCTGGAAGCCGTGGTGCCGCAGCAGCCAGTATTCATATGGGGTGCAGTAAGTGTCCACTGGCGCGGCAGCCAGGGTTTTTGCCTGGGCATGGGCGAGCCATCCCGTGAAACAGGGAGCTTTTTTTTCCATGTGGGAAGCCAGCTCATGCGCGATTGCTGCGTCGGGCAGGGCGCCAGGTAGTACGATCTGCATTCCAC
>Ga0172382_10007957_pt1 | contig 14920 bp, 17 predicted proteins | sample Leawel138RmetaG_FD_122245 | JGI IMG/M metagenome (GOLD analysis project Ga0172382, IMG submission 122245) | Leachate microbial communities from a municipal landfill in Southern Ontario, Canada - Leachate well 138R metaG | ecosystem: Engineered > Solid waste > Landfill > Unclassified | place...
CCACGGCGGCTCCGCCGCCTCGCAATGACAGGGAGCAAGGGCGCAACCGCCCGCCCTTTCGCCCTTCCCGCCGGCCGTGCTAGGCCGGGCGCGACAGCCGCAGCAGCCGGAGGCAGACCATGAAAGACAGCGCGCCGCAGACGATTCACCTTGCCGACTGGCGCCCGTTCGGCTGGCTGGTCGAGGAGGTGCGGCTGACCTTCACGCTGGCGCCGCGCGCCACCCGGGTGCGTGCGGCGATCCGCTTCGCGCCCAATCCCGACCCGCGCGCCGACCGCAGCCGGTTCTTCCTGCACGGCGAGGGGCTGCGCCTGATCCGCGCCGCCATCGACGGCCGGCCGGTGAGCCCCGCGCTCGACGCGCACGGCCTGACCCTGCCCGCGCCCGAGGGCGCGTTCCTGTGGGAATCCGAGGTCGAGATCGCGCCCGCGGACAACACCGCGCTCGAGGGGCTCTACATGTCGAGGGGCATGTATTGCACCCAGTGCGAGGCCGAGGGCTTCCGCCGCATCACCTTCTATCCCGACCGGCCCGATGTCATGGCGCCGTTCCATGTGCGGATCGAATCGGACCTGCCGGTGCTGCTGTCGAACGGCAATCCGGTCGCGCAGGACGCGGGCGGCGCCGAATGGCACGACCCCTGGCCCAAGCCCGCCTATCTGTTCGCGCTGGTCGCCGGCGACCTGGTCGCCACCCGCGACCGCTTCACCACCGCCTCGGGGCGCGAGGTCGCGCTCGCGATCTGGGTGCGCCGCGGCGACGAGGACCGCACCGCCTATGCGATGGATGCGCTGAGGCGCTCGATGCGCTGGGACGAGGAGCATTACGGGCGCGAATACGATCTCGACCAGTTCAACATCGTCGCGGTCGATGACTTCAACATGGGCGCGATGGAGAACAAGGGGCTCAACATCTTCAACGCCCGGCTGGTGCTGGCCTCGCCCGAGACCGCGACCGATGCCGATTACGAACGCATCGAGAGCGTGATCGCCCATGAATATTTCCACAACTGGACCGGCAACCGCATCACCTGCCGCGACTGGTTCCAGCTCTGCCTCAAGGAAGGGCTGACCGTGTTCCGCGACCAGCAGTTCTCGGGCGACATGCGCAGCCCGGCGGTCAAGCGGATCGAGGATGCGATCCTGCTGCGCGCCCGCCAGTTCCGCGAGGATGCGGGGCCGCTCGCCCATCCGGTGCGGCCGGAGAGCTTTGTCGAGATCAACAATTTCTACACCGCCACCGTCTACGAGAAGGGCGCCGAGGTGGTGGGGATGCTGAAGACCCTTGTCGGCGATGCCGGCTGGCGCAGGGCGCTCGACCTCTATTTCGCCCGCCACGACGGCCAGGCGGTGACGATCGAGGACTGGCTTCGGGTGTTCGAGGATGCGACCGGCCGCGACCTGTCGCAATTCGCGCGCTGGTATGCGCAGGCCGGCACCCCGCACCTCGCGGTCGGGGAGGAGTGGGACGGGGCCGGCACCTTCACCCTCACCCTGCGCCAGCACACGCCGCCGACCCCGGGCCAGGACGACAAGGCCCCGCAGCTGATCCCGGTGGCGGTCGGGCTGCTCAACCCCAACGGCGACGAGGTGGTGCCGACAACGGTGCTGGAGCTGACCGGGGCCGAGCAGAGCTTCACCTTCACCGGCCTTGCCGCCCGGCCGGTGCCCTCGGTGCTGCGCGGCTTCTCGGCGCCGGTGATCCTCGAGGGCGAGCCATCGCCCGAACGGCTCGCCTTCCTGCTCGCCCATGACAGCGACCCGTTCAACCGCTGGCAGGCCGGCCGCGACCTTGCCCGCCAGGTGCTGCGGCAGATGCTGACCGCCGGCGCCGCCCCCGATCCGGCCTTTGCCGAGGCGCTGGCGGCGACGCTGCGCGATGCCGCCCTCGACCCGGCGCTGCGGGCGCTGGCGCTGGCGCTGCCCGGCGAGGAGGACACCGCCCGCGACCTGTTCGACGCGGGCCATACCCCCGACCCCGAGGCGATCCATGCCGCGCACGAGCGCCTGCGCGAGGCGCTGGCCACGGCGCTGGCCGGGCTGCTGCCGCAGTTGCGCGCCGGGATGGCGGCGAAGGGCCCCTATGTCCCCGATGCCGGGGGCGCCGGGCGCCGGGCGCTTTCCAATGCCTGCCTCGCGCTGCTTGCCCGCAGCGACGGCGGCGCGGCGGCGCAGGCGCAGTTCGCCGCCGCCGACAACATGACCGACAAGGTCGCGGCGCTGGCGGCGCTGCTGGCCACCGGCCGGGGCGAGGCGGAGCTGGCCGTGTTCGAGCGCGACTGGGCCCATGACCGGCTGGTGATGGACAAGTGGTTCAGCCTGCAGGTGCTCCATGCCGCACCGGCCGCGGCCGCCGCCACGGTCGAGCGGCTGACCGCACGGCCCGATTTCGACATGAAGAACCCCAACCGTTTCCGCGCGGTGTTCGGGGCGCTGCCGGGCAATCCGGCCGGCTTCCATCAGGCGTCGGGCGCGGGCTACCGGCTGCTCGCCGACTGGCTGATCCGGCTCGACCCGCTCAACCCGCAGACCGCGGCGCGGATGTCGCAGGCATTCGACGGCTGGCGCCGGCTCGATACCGGCCGGCAGGCGCTGATGCGCGGCGAACTGGCGCGGATCGCGGCCACCCCGGGCCTGTCGCGCGACCTGGGCGAGATGGCGGCGCGGATGCTGGCCTGACGGGCGGGAAGGGGGGCTCTGCCCCCCGCCCCTGCGGGGCTCCCCCCGGGATACTTATGGAAAGATGAAGAGGCGGGCCGTCTTCATCTTCGCGGGAATACCCCCCCGGGTGGCCCGGCTCAGCCCTGGCAATAATCCTGTTCGCGCACCCATTCGGCCATTGCCGCGCGCTTGTCGGCATGGGTGAACGGGCCCCAGTCGGCCGCGAAGCCGCCGCCGTCGGCGGCCACGACGCCGTCGCGGGGCACGGTGCGGGCGGCGATGCGCACCGCGCATTCGAGATTGGCGGCCCCGTCCTGGAGCTCGGCGGTGGTGTCGGCGGCGCAGCCATAGGCGCGCGCGGTCGCGGGCGCGATCTGCACGAGGCCGATCCAGCGCCCGCCGCCGCCGACCGCGGATTCGTTCCAGGTGCTTTCATAGCGCGCCAGCGCCGACAGCAGCCCGGCCCAGAAGGCGGCGCGCTCTTCCTCGGGGGCCTCGGCATAGCCCGGGCACCAGGTCGAGATGTCGCTGGGCACTTCGGAGAGCAGCGCCACCCCCTCGCTGCGCAGGGCGTCGAGCGTGGCTTCGGTCCATTCCGCGCTTTGCGGGCGGTGGTCCCATTGCATCACCGGCAGCACGCCGGGCACGACCGGATCTTCGGCGATGCGGGCACAGGCGGTGCCCGCGAACAGGAGAGAGGCCAGCGCGAGGCGACCGGCAACGGAAATCATGGCCAAGGGAATGGCTCCGGCAGTTTCGGACCGGGCCACCTGATGATTTCCGCACAGCCTGTCGAGCGTTTCGTGCCGATGGCGCGCAAATCGGCAGGAACCTGCCGGCCGGCCCCGGGCCGGCGGCGGGAATCCGCGTGCCTTCATCCCCGCGGTGGCGGCGCGGCCCGGCCCGTCCGATACCTTGATCGCCGCCATGGCCTGCCCTAGACAGGGCCGGCTTCCAGCGGAGACCGTCATGCTCGACCTCGCCCCCCAAGCCGCAGCCGGCGCGCCCGGACCCAGACGCATCGCCGGGGCGACCGGCGACTGGGAGATGGTGATCGGCCTCGAGGTCCATGCCCAGGTCGCCACGCAGGCCAAGCTGTTTTCCGGCGCCGCCACCGCCTTCGGGGCCGAGCCCAATGCCCATGTGAGCTTTGTCGACGCGGGCATGCCGGGGATGCTGCCGGTGCTCAACCGCGGCTGCGTGGCCCAGGCGGTGCGCACCGGGCTGGGGCTGAAGGCGGTGATCAACCTGAAGTCCGCCTTCGACCGCAAGAACTATTTCTACCCCGACCTGCCGCAGGGCTACCAGATCAGCCAGCTCTACCACCCGATCGTGGGCGAGGGCGAGGTGCTGGTCGAGACCGGGCCCGGCCTCGTGCGCCGGGTGCGGATCGAGCGCATCCATCTCGAGCAGGATGCCGGCAAGTCGATCCACGACATGGACCCGGCGATGTCCTTCGTCGATCTCAACCGCTCCGGCGTGGCGCTGATGGAGATCGTCTCGCGGCCCGACCTCCGCTCGCCCGAGGAGGCGGCGGCCTATGTGGCCAAGCTGCGCCAGATCATGCGCTATCTGGGCACCTGCGACGGCAACATGCAGAACGGCAGCCTGCGCGCGGATGTCAACGTCTCGGTCTGCCGGCCCGGCCAATACGAGAAATGGCAGGAGAGCGGCGATTTCTCGCATCTGGGCACCCGCTGCGAGATCAAGAACATGAACTCGATGCGCTTCATCCAGCAGGCCGTGGATTACGAGGCCCGCCGCCAGATCGCGCTGATCGAGGACGGCGGCACCGTCGAGCAGGAGACCCGGCTCTACGACCCCGAGAAGGGCGAGACCCGCTCGATGCGCTCCAAGGAGGAGGCGCAGGACTACCGCTATTTCCCCGACCCCGACCTGCTGCCGCTCGAGATCGAGCAGGGCTGGGTGGACGAGCTTGCCGCCGCGCTGCCGGAACTGCCCGATGCCCGCAAGGCGCGCTACATGGCGGACTTCGGCCTCTCGGACTATGACGCCGGGGTGCTGACCGCCGAGCGCGAGAATGCCGACTATTTCGAGGAGGTGGCCCGGGGCCGCGACGGCAAGCAGGCCGCGAACTGGGTCATCAACGAGCTGTTCGGCCGCATGAAGCGCGACGAGGGCGTGGATATCACCAGTTGCCCGGTGAGCCCGGCGCAGCTCGGCGCGATCATCGACCTGATCGGCGCCGGCACGATTTCGGGCAAGATCGCCAAGGACCTGTTCGAGATCACCTATGCCGAGGGCGGCGATCCCGCGCGGATCGTCGAGGAGCGCGGCATGAAGCAGGTCACCGACAGCGGCGCCATCGAGGCCGCGGTCGATGCGGTGATCACCGCCAATCCGGCCCAGGTCGAGAAGGCGAAGGCCAATCCCAAGCTCGCCGGCTGGTTCGTGGGCCAGGTGATGAAGGCCACCGGCGGCAAGGCCAATCCGGCCGCGGTCAACGCGATCGTGGCCGCGCGGCTGGGCCTTTGACCGTGGCCGGGGTGCAGCGCTGGGAATACCGCGCCCTGCCGGCCCCGCGGCGGGGCAACCGGGTGAGGGGGGTGAAGGCCCCCGAGGAGCGTTTCGCCGCCACCATCGCCGAGGTGATGAACGAGGCCGGGCGCGAGGGCTGGGAATACCTGCGCTCGGACACGCTGCCGTTCGAGGAACGCCAGGGTCTGACCGGGCATGCGACCTCGTGGCAGGTGCTGCTGATCTTCCGCCGCCCGCTGGGCGAGGGCCGGGTGGCGGCGCCCGCGCCGGCAGTTACGGTGCCCGTCGCGGTGCCCGCCGCGGTGCCCGTCGCAGTGCCGGCCGTCCCGCCGTTGCGCGCCCCGGTCGAGCCCCCCGCGCCCGCCGCGGTGCCCCCTGCCCCGCCGCCGGCCGCCCGGCCCGCAGGCGACTGAGGGCCCCTGAGGGCCCCGGCCGGCTCAGCTCACGTCCAGGCTCAGCGCATGGATGCGGCCCATGATCGCGGGGCCGAGCGCCGCATGCACGGCCCGGTGGCGCTCGATCCGGCTCATGGCGGCCAGCGCGGGGGCGGCGATGGTGACGGCCCAGTGGCTCTCGCCCGAGCCGTCGTCGCCCGCATGCCCCTTGTGCAGGAGGCTCTGGTTCACCACCTCCAGCGTGACGGGCGCGAAGGCCGCCTCGAGCGCGGCGCGGATCTCGGTCTCGATGCTCATTATTTTACCCGTCAGCCCTTCAATCCCGGCGCACATGCTTTAGACTGCCCAGCCGGAATCGGAAAGGCCCCGACCAGCCCGACCAGGATCAGCGGCCAGGGAGAGATGACATGGTCAAGAGCGACCCGTTCGGGTTCGATATCTCGGTTTCCGCGTCGAAGAAGCGCAATCCGCGCGGCCGGCGCGGCCTGAGCGGGGCGTTCGAGACCTCGACCCGGCGCTGCGACCAGCCCGGCTGCGAGCTGCCGGGCAAGTTTCGGGCCCCGAAATCGCCCGATTCGCTCGATGACTATTACTGGTTCTGCAAGGACCATGTGCGCGAATACAACCTGCGCTGGAACTTCTTCGAGACCGTGACCGAGGAGGAATGGCTCGACCAGACCGAGCGCGACCGGCTGTGGGAGCGCGGCACCCGGCCGATGCGCCGCACCGAGGAGCAGCGCGCCTGGGCCCGGCTGGGCGTCGACGACCCGCACGAGGTGCTGGGCGACAACGCCACCCGCAACCGCGGCCGCAAGGAGGGCGGCACCCGCCGCCTGCCCCCGACCGAGCGCCGCGCGGTCGAGATCCTCGACGTGCGCGACACCGCCACCCGCAAGGACATCCGCCGCGCCTACCGGGCGCTCATCAAGGTGCTGCATCCCGACATGAACGGCGGCGACCGCAGCCAGGAGGAGCAGCTTTCGGAAGTGGTCTGGGCCTGGGAGCAGCTCAAGGACAGCCGCCATTTCCCCGAGGGCGACTGAGGGCCGGGCGATGGGGCAGCGCGGCCGCCCGGCTCAGCCCCCGGGGCGCGGGCGGAAGATCGTCGCGCGTTCGGCGCGATGCGGCCCGCAGAGCCGGTGCGCGGCGACCAGCGCCCCGAACCACAGCAGCGCCAGTTCCGGCCGCTCGAGGCAGGTGACCGCCAGCGCCAGCGGCCCGAACATGGTGCCGTAGAGCGGCAGCACCAGCGTGCCGACCGCGACCGGGGCAAGGACCGTCACCCGCGCCACCCCGCCCGCCGCCGCCAGCCAGCCGCCCGGCCCGGGCCAGCCGAACCGGCCGCGGTTGAGCCACAGCACCCCGGCGGTGCCGAGGAACCCCGCCAGCGCCCGCCACAGCGCCCGCCCCGGGCCCGCGGCCCCGGCCGCGCCCGCACCGTCGAGCGCATGGACCGAGGCCAGGCAGAGCACCGCCCCCGCCACCCCGCCAAGCGCGAGCGCGGCCAGACGCAGGCGCTCGCCCCGGCTGAGGCGGGGGCTGGCGCGCGAGGATCGGATCATGCGGCGCCTCCCGTCCTGCCGGCTGTCGGGCCGGGCTTCGGCCGCGAATGGGGCGGCCGCGTGGCGGCGGGCGGGCGGCGGGATGGCCCGGGTCAATCCCCGGAGGTGCCGGACAGCGGCTCGCCCAGAGGCACCCCCGGCGGCTCGCCCCCGAGATCGCCGATCCACAGCAGCAGCAGCGCCCCGATCAGTGCCGCGACCAGCGAGGGGACCAGCCCGAGCCTGCGCAGCAGCCCGCCGCCGGACCGGGCGCGAAGCCGCCGCTCGACCCGGGCCGGCAGCGCGGCGGGCGGCGGCACCGGCGGGGCCTCGAGGGTGGCGGCCACCGCCTGCGCCCAGCGCGCCTGCCCGGCGATCAGCGCCGGATCGAGGGCCAGCGCCTCGCGGAACTCCCCGGCCTCGGCCGCCGTGGCCAGCCCCAGCACCTGCCGGGCCGCCAGCGTGCCGCCGTCACCGCCGAGGCAGCGGTCGGCGGCGGACAGCGCCCGGTCGAGCCAGTGGCGCATCACCCCGTCGGGCAGGCCGAAGCGGCGGGCGAGTTCGGCCTCCGTCTCGCCGTCCTCGAGGGCGCGGATCACCGCCTCGGCCTCCTCGGCCGGCAACCGGGCAAGGCAGGGGGCAAGCGGTCCCTGCGCCGGCAGCACCGGCGGCAGGTCGGCAAGCCGGTCGAGATCGTCCTGCCCCCGTCCGCGCCGCGCCGCGCGCCTCTCGGCCACCAGCACGAGGCGCAGCACCAGCACCAGCCAGTCGCCGCCCGGCAGATGGCTGGCGGCAAAATCGGGCGCCCCGTCCCAGACCGCGGCCCAGACCCGCTCGAACAGCGCCGGCGCCCCGGCGGCGCCGCCGTGGCGCAGGCACAGGCCGTAGAGCCGCGGCCCCTCGGCCGCGAGCAGCGCCCGCAGCGCCCCCCGCTCGCCCGCGGCGAGGCGCAGGATCAGCGCGCCGCTGTCCGGCCCTGCTTCGGCTTCCGTCATCGCGGCTCTCCTGCCCGTCACCCCCCAAAGAGTGCCGCGCGCGCCCGGCAATGACAACGCCGCACCGATTCCCGCCGGCAGGCGGCCGGCAACCGTTGCCGCGTCCGGCCGCACCGCCTATATTGACCCATGCGGAAAAGCGCATGTTTGAACTCGGCAGGAGAAGGCGGATGGACGGGCACGAAATCGACGCGGTCGCGCTCGGCAGGGCGGCGGACGAGGCGGCGGAGTTTCTGAAGCTGCTCTCCAATCCGGCGCGGCTGCGGATCCTCTGCGCGCTGCTGCCGGCCGAGCAATGCGTGGGCGAGCTCGAGCGCCTGCTCGGCGCGAGCCAGTCCTATGTCTCGGGCCAGCTCGCGCGGATGCGGGCCGAGGGTCTGGTCGCCTGCGAGCGCGAGGGCCGGATGATCCGCTACCGCCTGAACGACGCCCGCCTCGGCCCGGTGCTGGAGCGGCTCTACGAGGTGTTCTGCGAACCGGAGGTCGCCGCGGTGTGAGCGGACCGGGGGCGCCTGCCGCCCCCGCCCGGGCCGGGGCTTCCCGGCGCTGATGCCGCGCGCTGCACGGGCCCCCTGCCCTCGTCATTGCGAGCCGCAGGCGAAGCAATCCACAGGCCCCGCCCCATGGATTGCCACGGCGGCTGCGCCGCCTCGCAATGACGGGAAAGGCGGCCGGACGCTTGCTCCCCGGGCCGGACCAGCGGGGCGCAGCCTCGCCCGGCCCGCCGCCCGGAGCGGGAGCGGAGGGCGGGGAACGTGTCAGCGGAAACGACGTTCAGGGCACGGACAGGGCCCGCCCGGCGGGCGCGTGTAGCGCCCGCCCCCCACAGGGCGGGCGCTGGCCGTGCGCGGGGCGCACAGCCGGTTCTTGCGGATATGCCACGAGCGGCGCGAGGCAACGGCCTCGCGCCGGCCGGGCCGTGTTCCCCTCGCCGTTGCCCGGCCCCGCGCCGCGCCCTATGCTCGGGCCATGGAGGGACGCATGGCGCAGAACGGGCCGGAGGTGGCCGGGGCGGCTCTGGTGCGGGTCGGCTTCGGGCCCGGCGCGGCGGGCGCGGGGCTTCGCGCCACGCTCGACGGGGTCGCGGCGGGGACCGGGCTGGTGCTCGTGCTCGGCGCGAGCAGCCCGGCCGACCTGATCCCGCCCCCGGATTTCGCGCCGCTCCTGGCCCGGATCGCCGGCTGGCCGGCGCCGGTGGTCGCGGTGCTCGCCGGGCCGCTGGCGGGAACGGGGGCGGCGCTGGCGCTGGCGGCGCGCGGGCGGGTGGCGCTCGCGGTGGCGGCGCTGGCATGGCCCGAGGCCGGCGTCGGGCTGCTGCCCCCGGGCGCGAGCCTGCCGGCGCTGGTGCGGCTGGCCGGGGCGGCGACGGCGCTCGAACTCGGGCTTGGCGGGCGGCGGGTCGGGGCGGCCGAGGCGGCGGCGCTCGGCCTCGTCGATGCGGTGGCGGGCTCCGAGGCGGCGGCGCTTGCCCGCGCGGAGGGTCTGGCCCGCGCCGCCCCGCCAGCACCGCGGCCGCCACCGCGGCCGCAGGACATCCCGGCCGCCTTCGCGGCGCTGCGGCGGGCGCGGGCCGGCCTTGCCACCGGGGCCGGAGCACCGCTGGCCCCGGCCCTCTTGGCCGATTGCATCGAGGCGGCGCTGCTCCTGCCCGCCGCGCAGGCCGATGCCTTCGCCGCCGAGGCCGGCGCCGGGGCGCGGGCCGATCCGGCCGGACAGGCGCTGCGGCATCTGGCCCGGGCCGAGCAGGCGCTCTCGCCCGGGCTGACGCGGCGCGACGACAGCGGCGCGCTCACCCTCTCGCCGGGGGGGATGGAGGCCGCCGGCGCCCTGCGCGCCGCCTGGGTGATCGCGGCCCGGGCGCTGCTGCGCGAGGGACGGACGGCGGGGGAGATCGACGCCGCCGCGCGCGCCTGGGGCCATGCCGAGGGGCCGCTGGGCAGCGCGCCGCCGCCCTGCGCCGATGCCGGGATCGCGCAGCGGCTGCTGGCCGCGCTCTGGGCCGAGGCCGGGCGGCTGGTCGAGGCCGGCCGCCTCGCCGGCCCCGCGCAGGCCGATGCGCTCGCGGTCATGGCCACCGGCTTTCCGCGCTGGCGCGGCGGCCCGGTGTTCGCCGCCGTGGCGGCGGGCCAGATGGTGCTGGCGCGGCAGATGGAGTCCTGGGCGCAGGCCGATCCGGTCTGGAACCTGCCCGGCACCGTGCGGGCCGCGGTCCTTGCCGCCGGACGCTGGGGCGACGGGCCGGGCGGGTCTCGTTCGATCTGACCCGGCAGACCGCTCCGGCCCGCTCCGGCCCGTAGTTCTTGCGCATTGTCGCGGGCGCCGGATGGTCCATCCGGCTGCAAGATGCTTCAGCCGAACACGATCCCCAGCACCACCAGCAGCAGCCCGAGCACCGACAGGAGCAGCGCCGCGAAATTCACCGGCACCATGCGCCCGATCCGGGCCCGCAGTCCGGCGTCGTCCAGCCCGGCGCGGCGGGCGCGCAGCACGGCCAGCAGGCTCCAGACGATGCCGGCGAAGCCAAGGATCGTGATCGCCGTGCCGGTCCAGATCAGGAACGCCATCGCCCCCTCCGCATTACGCCCCGGCCCTAGCCCGGGCCGCCGCCCCGCGCAAGCCGCCCCGCGCAAGCCGCCCTTGCCGCCCGGGCGGGCAACGGCTAACCACGATGCCGGCAGAAAAGGAGAGGCAGATGGTCGACGCCAACCCCGCGGGCGAGGAATTGCGCGCCTTCATCGAACGTTACGAGGCGCTCGAGCTCGAGAAGAAGGAAGCCGCCGACGCGATGAAGGAGGTGATGGCCGAGGCCAAGGGCCGCGGCTTCGACGTCAAGGCGCTGCGCAAGATCATCGCCCTGCGCAAGCGCGACCGCGACGACATCGCCGAGGAGGAGGCGATCCTCGAGATGTACAAGGCCGCGCTCGGGATGCTCTGACATGGCCTGGGCGCTGCTGTTCCTTGCCGGGCTGTTCGAGATCGGCTGGGCCATCGGCCTGAAGTATTCGCACGGCTTCACCCGGCTCTGGCCCTCGGCGGCGACACTGGCGGCGATGGCGCTCTCGGTCTGGCTGCTGGGGCTGGCGCTGCGGGCGCTGCCGCTCGGGACCGCCTATGCGGTCTGGACCGGGATCGGCACCGTGGGCACCGCGATCCTCGGCATGGTGCTGTTCGCCGAGCCCGCCACCGCGCTGCGGCTGGCCTCGATCGCGCTGATCGTGGCGGGGATCGTCGGGCTGCGGCTGCTGTCCTGAGGGGCGGGGAAAGGGGCCGGACCCCCGTCATTGCGAGCCGCAGGCGAAGCAATCCATGGGCCCGGCGGGTGGATTGCCGCGTCGCCTTCGGCTCCTCGCAATGACGGGGCGTACGAACGGGGCCACACTCCCTGTCTCGCCACACCCGCCGTCATTGCGAGCCGCAGGCGAAGCAATCCATGGGCCCGGACGGGTGGATTGCCGCGGCCGCTGCGCGGCCTCGCAATGACGCGTGGACGGGTGGCTGCGCCGCCTTGCGGGTGACGGGACGTGCGATCGAGCGGGCGGGCGCGATCGCCCCCTCACGGCCGCAGGAACACCACCCCCTCCGTCGCCGCGAGCGTCTCGACATCGGCCTCGTAGGTGGCGGTCAGGTCGGCGATCAGCCCCTCGTCCCAGCCGGGGATGTCGAATTCCTCCTCGATCCTCTCGCGGATCACATATTTGTCGAGGAAGGCGCTGATGATGCGGCGGTGCTGGCTTTCCGAGGCCGGCGGGTGGCTCTCGAGATAGGCGGCGAGACGGCGCAGCCCCTCGGGGGCCATGATCGTGGCCAGCAGGTCATGCGCGCCCTCCAGCGGCCCCGGCACGCCCGGACCGGCCAGCCGGGCAAGGATCTCGTGCCAGATCAGCGGCGTGTCCTCGTTGCACCACAGGGTGATCGCGATGTCGGGCGCCGCGGCGCGCATCCGCGCCACCAGTTCCGGCCAGCGCAGCGCGCGCGGATCGACCGGGCCGAGATACTGCGCCAGCGTCTCCTGCCGGGCGAGGCCCCAGACCGCGGGGATGAAGGTCGCGGGGTTGCGCAGCGCCATGAACACCGAGAGCTCGTCCCCGGGGAACAGGCGGCGCAGGGCGCGCATCCGCGCCCCGGCGGTGCCGTAGAAGCTGCCGCCCGCGAACACGCCGTTGGGATTGCAGAAGAAGTTCGGATTCGAGAGCACCATGCGCCGCGCATCGCCCATTTCGGTGATCGCATCGACGAGGATGTCGCGCACCCCGTCGGGCGGGGCGGAATCGGCAAGGGTCTCGATGGTCTGGCGCAGCAGCTTGCGGTAGCGCCCCGGCCCGGGCAGCGCCACCCCCGCCGCGGCCAGCCGCCCGGACGAGCGCATGAGCGCCCGCAGCAGCAGCTCCTCGTCGGTGGCGTTCACGCCGATATGATAGGCGATCTGCATCTCAACCCCGTTGCCTGCCGGGGCGAACATAGGGGGCAGGTCCGGCGGGGGAAAGACGTTGCGCTAGCCGGCGCCGCACATCGCCTCGGCGCGGGTGACGAAGGCGCGGTAGCGGGTCCAGAAGTTGCGGTCCGAGGTGCTGCCCGACTGGCGGGTGTCCTGGGCGCGCTGCGGATCGGCGAAGAAGGCGGCGGCGCGGCGCTGCTCGGCCGCGGTCAGCGACTGGTTGGCGGCCTGCTGCACGCAGGAGCACAGCGACGCATTCGCCGCCTGCCGCCCGGCCGACATGCAGGCCTTGCTCACGTCGCCGGTGACGCGGCCGCCGCCGCAGGCGGCCAGGGCCAGCGTCGCCGCCAGAACGAGATGCCTCGCGCGCATGGGTCCTCCGAATGCTCTGCCCGGGGGCTCCGGGCGCCTGCCGCGCCGCTTCTGCCCCGTCCCGGGCCGAACATGGCCCAAGCCCCGGCCGCAGGCAAGAACGGGGGCGCCTCGGGCCCCCGGTCTCACGCGGGCGTGACCCGGCCGGGGATCGCCTCCGGCCCGCCCCCGGCCTCAGGCCAGCTTGCCCGCCACCTCGACAAGGCGCCGGGCCTGATGGGCGATGGCGGCGCGGATGTCCTCGCCGAATTCGGTGCCCTGGGTATGGCTGTAGCCGTAGGGATTGCCGCCCACCTTGAACAGCACCGGATCGGTATAGCCCGGCGGCACGATCACCGTGCCCCAGTGGCAGGCGGTGGCATAGAAGGAGAGGATCGTCTGCTCCTGCCCGCCATGCGGGTTCTGCGCCGAGGACATGGCCGAGATCGCCTTGCCGGCCAGCCCGCCGCGCGACCACAGCGGCCCGAGCGTGTCGATGAAGGCCCGCATCTGGCTGGCCATCACCCCGTAGCGGGTCGGGCAGGAGAAGAGATAGGCATTGGCCCAGTCCATGTCCTCGACCGTGACCTCGGGAATGTCGGCGGTGGCATCGGCCTGGGCCTTCCATGCGTCCTGGCCGGCGACCACCTCGGCCGGCGCGGTCTCGGCGGCCTTCAGCAGCCGCACCTCGGCGCCGGCGGCCCGGGCGGCCTCGGCGGCGATGGTGGCCATGGTGTGATTGGTGCCGTAGGTGGAATAGTAGACGATGGCGAGCTTCACGCTCATGACGGGTCTCCTTGCAACGGGTGGGGTCCGCCCGAGCCTGCCCGCCGGTGCCGCCGCTGGCAACCCGCTCCCCCGCACAGGCCCGGGCCGCAGGCGCACAATCGCGCAAGGGGCCCGGCGGGGCAGGATGCGCCGGCGCCCGCAGGGGCGGACCGGAAAGGCGGCCGGCACCGGCCCGCCCGCAGGCGCCCGGGCAAAAGCCATTTTGCCCCCCGGCAAATCATGCTAGACGGGCCGGGCAGTCGGCTGGGGCGAGGGGAACAGGCGTGGCGGAACTGGGCAGGCGCGGACGGATGGCCCTTCTGGTGCTGGCACTGTCGCTGCCGCTGGCGGCCTGCGGCAGCGGCGGGGACATCATCGGCTCGCTCGAGGGAATGAGCGCCGAGCAGATCTACCAGACCGGCGAATCCGAACTGGCCCGCAACCGCGCCGGCCAGGCCGCGACCTATTTCGCCGAGATCGAGCGCCTCTATCCCTATTCCGAATGGGCGCAGCGCGGCCTCGTCATGGCCGCCTACAGCTACCACCGCGACCGCGATTACGACAACGCCCGCGCCGCCGCGCAGCGCTATCTCGACTTCTATCCGACCTCGGCCGATGCGCCCTGGGCGCAGTATATCCTCGCGCTCAGCTATTACGACCAGATCGACGAGATCGGCCGCGACCAGGGCCTGACCTTCCAGGCGCTGCAGGCCCTGCGCACCCTGATCGAGACCTGGCCCGACAGCGAATACACCCAGGACGCGATCCTGAAGTTCGACCTCGCCTTCGACCATCTGGCCGCCAAGGAGATGGAGATCGGCCGCTACTACCTGCGCCGCCACCACTACAATGCCGCCATCAACCGCTTCCGGGTCGTGGTCGCCGATTTCCAGACCACCAGCCAGACCCCCGAGGCGCTCTACCGGCTCGTCGAGGCCTATCTCTCGCTCGGCCTCGCCGCCGAGGCCCAGAGCGCCGGCGCGATCCTCGGCCACAACTACCAGGCCACCGACTGGTATCGCGACGCGCATGTGCTGCTGACCGGCCAGGGCCTGCGCCCCGAGGCCGAGGGCGACAACTGGCTGGCGCAGATCTACCGCCAGATGATCCGGGGCGAGTGGCTGTGACCGCCCGCCGCGAGGGCCCCGATGCTGCGCCAGCTCGACATCCGTGACCTGCTCCTGATCGAGCATCTGACGCTGGACTTCCACCCCGGCCTCAACGTGCTCACCGGCGAGACCGGGGCCGGCAAGTCGATCCTGCTCGACGCGCTGGG
>Ga0172382_10007958_pt1 | contig 14919 bp, 8 predicted proteins | sample Leawel138RmetaG_FD_122245 | JGI IMG/M metagenome (GOLD analysis project Ga0172382, IMG submission 122245) | Leachate microbial communities from a municipal landfill in Southern Ontario, Canada - Leachate well 138R metaG | ecosystem: Engineered > Solid waste > Landfill > Unclassified | place...
CAGACCATTAAGCGTGGCAAGGTCATTTTCAGCCGTGACGACAACCCGTCACAGGCATCGGTTGACCCCGATGTCGCCATGGGCGATGTCATGACCAGAATGCTGGCTGGCTGGCAGACCCATACCCAAAAGATCGGGCATGTTCATGGGCATGGGCCAGAACTGTTGATGGAAGCCATGCTGACAGGCCTGGCGCGCACATCACCCCGTTAACGAAGGTCAGGCGTCCACCTCGATTGCCAGTTCCTGGCCCTGCGAACGGGACCTGAACGCAGCAACAGCATGGGTCAGGAATTCTGTCTGGGCTTTCAGGTTACGCACTGCCTGGGCAAATTCCTGCACCTGCATGGCGTTGTGCTGAACGGTGTGATCCATTTCATTGACAGCCTGGCTGATCTGGCCAATGCCCAACGACTGCTCCTGGGTGGCACTGCTGATCTCGCTCATCAGGGTGCCGACCTGGTTTGCAGCCTGGATCACATTCTGAATGGCGGTTTCGGCCGCAACACCGACATCTGACGGAAGCTCTGCCGTCAGATTGCCTGCCGCAATCTGCACAGTTTCAATTTTATCATTTAATATTTTCGAAAACGTTTGATTTTTCGCAATCATCATTTTCCCGAAGAGAAACCCGTATAAATGATGAAAAACGATAAAAAATCCATCAAATGCAACTTATTAAACGAAAATATACTAATTACCTGAACGAATATAGATGGCCGAGTGCTAGAATCAAAAACCAGTCTTGTTCTGAAACGGTGTCATCCAGACACCAAATCCAACGCACTTTTTGGTCAAACTCATGAACGCACCTGGTGTTCAGGTCATTTCCACACGCGAAGCCGCTGATCGTCTCGGCGTTTCGGTTCGTACGGTCCAGCTTTGGGTAGAATCCGGTGCGCTTGACGCCTGGAAAACACCTGGCGGGCACCGTCGTATCCCCGTTGATTCGGTCGAGGCCATGTTGCAGCAACGTAACGGGGTTGGCACTGACGAAAGCCACAACAAACGAAACCCGCCCGGCACTGAAGACAACGCTTTACGGGTACTGGTTGTGGAAGACGACCCGCATTTGCAGGAAATCTACACGCTGGTCATCAACAGCCTGCCATTCAGCGTCGATCTTGATACTGCCGGCGATGGCTTTGGCGGCCTTATCAAGGCCGGCTCGAAACAGCCCCATGTCATTATTGCCGACCTGATGCTGCCTGGCATGGACGGGTTCCGGATGATCAGGGCACTGCTTGAAATGCCCGAGACACAAGCCACCACAATTTATGTCATTTCGGCACTGACCTCGGCTGAAATTGAAGAGCGCGGCGGGTTGCCACAAAGCGTTCAAGCCATTGTAAAACCCGCACCGCTGGCCCTGATCACGCGCCTGCTGTCTGACGAGTATCGCAAGCTGTCAGACCCGAAAAACAGAACAAGCGAGAAAACCGTTTAACGTTCGGCTGGCTGCCGGACCAGCGTTGCCAGCGCTTCCAGTTTTACCGGCCTGGCAAAATAATACCCCTGCCCCTGGTCGCACCCCATTGCGGCCAGCACCTGTGCCTGTTGCTCGTTCTCGATACCTTCGGCAACTGTACGGATTTTCATGGCCCTGCCCAAGGCAAGAATCATGTCAACAATGGCCTTCTGGCCTTCACCGCTTGCAACACCGTCAATAAATGCCTTGTCAATTTTGAGATAGTCAAAATCAAGACGATCGAGCGCCCCCAAGGACGAGAACCCGGTACCAAAATCGTCCAGCGAAAACGTCACGCCCTCAAGCTTGATAGCCCCCATGATGGACCTTGCCCGTTCGAAATCGTGCACCATTACGCTTTCGGTAAGTTCGATATCGAGCCGGTTACCGGGAAGACCGGTCGCCGCCAGCGCGTCAATAACCTGACGGGTAAAGCCGCTGGAAAAAAACTGGTGGGCACTGATATTGACTGAGACCGGAATATCAAGCACACCACTCTGGCGCAGAGACTGGTTGGCCTGACAGACCCGCACCAGCATGGCGAAAGTCCAGTTACCAATAATGCCAGACCCCTCGGCCACCGGGATGAACTCGGCCGGTGACACCGGACCGAGCAACGGGTCGACCCATCGCATCAGGGCCTCCATGCCAACCGGCGCATGTGTGACCAGATCTGTTTTAAGCTGATAGGCAAAATCAAGCTCGGAACCAATGCGTGCCGTTCGCAACCGCTGCATCAGCAAAGACCGGCGGGCGGCTTCACGACCAAATTCAGGGTCGTAATGCACCCAGCGCGTCGACGACTGGGCCTTGGCCCGGTACATTGCCAGGTCAGCATTATGTAACAAGCTGTCTGGCGCACTGGCATCATCGGGGTACAACGCACACCCCACCTTGCAGTCAAGCATGACGTGAAACGAGTCATACACCAAAGGCTCGACCACTGCAGCAACCAGCCGGGAAGCCTGCTCGCCCAGCTCAAACCGCGACGCCAGCCCCGGAACAAGGACAACGAACTCGTCGCCACCGGCTCGACCAACCAGCACATCATTACCTGAAAACAGCGCTTTTAACCTTTCGCCTAAAACCGTCAGGACCTGATTGCCGACCCGGTGCCCAAAATGGTTGTTAATTTGCTTGAAACCAGACAGGTCAACGTACATAAGCCCCATTGTGGCGTACTTGCCGGAACTGGCCAGCTGGCTCATGCGATGAAGAAAAGCATCACGATTCAGACACCCGGTAAGCCGGTCATACTCGGCCAGGCGGGCGGCACGCTGCTGAAGGGCCACGCGCGCGGAGATGTCGTGACAAACACCGACATAGATGTGGCCGCCATCGAGGTCACCCTCGCCAAGGCTAAGGTGCATGGGGAAGACCTCACCGTTTTTACGCAAGCCACAGACATCCCTGCCCCGGCCCAGCACCTTTCGCTGACCGGTTTGCTGATAGGCATGAAGATACCCATCGTGCAGGCGGGCGTCGGTTTCAGGCATCAACATCTTGACGTTGTTGCCCACCATTTCTTCAGCGTCATAACCAAAGATCTGCTCTGCCGCACGGTTGACGGCAAGAATCTGGGCTTTGCTGTCAATGATGATCAGCGCGTCAGCAACGGCATCAAGCAGAGCATGCACGACCCCGCGCGAGCTTTCGTGAACCAGTTTGTTGACTATTGTGTTCATTGAACCCTGACAACGACCTGCACGAAGCAAGCGACATGAATATTTATCATATTTTTCATTTTAATTGTAAGCGCAACGGCACATTGCTGGCGTGTTTACCCGATGCATTTTCGAAGCGATACAGCGTTGCAAATGATACCCCCGATAAAGCGTTGCAAATGATAACTCTTAAATGACACAAGAAATACCTTACAGTGTTGTAACTTGCCGTCATGCCATTCTGATGCCAGCCCAGGCAGTTACAATGATGTATTAAATTTTCGTTTTCAAGCACTGCCTGCCACCGGCCGGTGTTCTGACACAATGACATTATTGTTTGGCCTGCGCCTGAAGCACCTGCCGCCCCGTGTCCGCCTGCCAGTCGTACTGCTGCTGGCAGGCTTCTGGCTTGCCATTACCGGCTTTCTGGTGTGGGACTACCGCCAGGAACTTCAGTCGGGCAAGCACCAGTCGGCAACGTTAAGCAAGTCTTTGGCAACCCATGCCGAACAGGTACTTTCCGATGCCCGCCGCCTGGCTTATATTATCCAGGATACCGTGCGAACCGAAGGCATTGATATGCCGCTGAAGCGCTTTATGGCTACCGGTACGCTTGACGATCAACTGATCTTGCAGCTTTCGCTGGTTGACGCCTACGGCATATTGCGGTCTTCGACCACCGACGGGTTCACGAAAATCAACCTGTCTGACCGCGAGCATATTCAGGTGCACCTGCAATCAACTGACGACAACCTGTTCATCAGCACGCCTTTGGTCGGCCGGGCCAGCAACCGGATGTCTGTACAACTAAGCAGCCCGTTGCGTGACGCTGGGGGCGCCTTGCTGGGTATTCTGGTTATTTCCATAGACCCGTCGCAACTGACAGAACGTTACCGCAAGCTTAGCATCGGGCCTGGTGGGCTGATCGCCCTGGTTGGCACCCGCGACGGCATCATCAGGCTTGCCCGCAGCACAACCGAAATACCCGGAATTGCCGCTGGTGAAAAAAACACAGACCTGTTGCGCTGGGCGGCGCCGGAACAGATGCCGGACAGCCCGGCCACTGGCTCTGGCTCGCCACCAACAACAACACCCCTGAATCTGGCTCCCCGGATTCAGGAACTGCTGCTTAGCAGCACGCAAGTTGACAGTTATCCGCTGGCAGTGATTGTCGGGCTGTCGCGCGATGACCTGCTTGCACCCTATTTCTTGCGCCAACGGGTACTGATCGGTGCGGCACTGATACTGACTCTGCTGGCCCTGGCTGGCGAGTCGCGCCACGCCCGGCTGGCTCAACACGCCAAAGAGTCTGATTACCAGCTGTCCCGAGCCTTGCGCCAGGTTCTGGCGCGTGAACAACGCCTGGCTGATCTGTTCCGGGCCATTCCTGACCCGGCAATCGCATTCTCGCGCATCAGTCACCGCGCCACCGGCTTCAACCCGCCCATGCAGCGCCTGACCCGCTGCAGTGCCAACGCCCTGGACGGTGCAGACCTTGCAACCTTTGCTGCCGGTGTTTTTGCATCTGATGTCAGCCCCGACCGGAATGATCGCATCCAGGCCTTGACGCGCAAACTCGGCAGCACACTGGAAAACAGCGCTGAAAAAAGACCTGCACGCTTCGAGATTCACATTAACACACCGGCACCAGTCATCTACGAAGTGCGGCTTGAACCCATGACTGACGAACCAGCCGGCCTGCTGGTGCTGCTGCGAGACATTACAGCGCAGCACAGGCTGGAGCGCATGACCAATGATTTTGCCGCAACTGCGGCGCACGAAATGCGCACCCCGCTGGCATCGATTCTGGGCTTTAGCGAGCTGTTGGCAGCGGGCCTGATCTCCGAGCATGAAAGGCCCAAAATTGCCGCGCAAATTTACCAGCGGGCAAAAAACATGTCGGAACTGGTCAATGACCTGCTGACCCTGACCCGCCTGGAAACAGGTAACGGTGGCGGGCAGTTCAGTGCGTTTGACCTGAGAACCATCATCGACCCTTTGATGCGCCAGTTACCGGAAGCCGCATCACACCTTATGCTTGACACACCGCCAACGCCAATGCCGGTCATGGGAAATGTTTTTGAACTTGTGACGGCCCTGCGCAACGCCGTTGAAAATGCGTTCAAATACGGTGAGCCGGATAAAGGCGTTACGCTGCGCCTGTGGATAGACACAGACCATCATCAGGCCCGGCTTACCGTCTCTGACCACGGGCCCGGCATTTCCGCCGCCGATATTGACCGTGTTTTCAAACGGTTCGTGCGATTGAACCATCGCGGGAACCTTGAAGGGTCGGGTCTGGGCCTGCCGCTTGTTCGCGGTGTGCTACAACACCACAAAGGCTGGGCCTGGGTAGAGTCATCGCCAGGCCAGGGGTTCACGCTGCACATGGCATTGCCGCTGCATTACCCCACCCCCCGAAAGACCGCCAGCACCGGCACACTTTCGTCATAACCCGCAAATTGTCACGACACCCCTCTGGCCTGCCCTTTATGTTTCGCGCAATAAAAAGTCTTTACACCACCCTGCTTATCCGGGCCCTGATTCTTACGGCCGCATCGGTTGGCCTGATTGCCCTGGTGGTTTACCACGCTGTCATGTTGCCCGAAGAACGGGACCAGAAAATGGCCGCTGCTGAACTGGCCATCAAGGGGCTGGAACTACGTCTGGGGTCCAAAGAGGACTCGGTCATTACCATGGCCACCGCACTGGCCCGCGATGACAGGGTCAAGCAAGGCCTGCTGGCAGCCAACCGCCAGCAACTGGTGGACGTCATCAGCAACATCCAGGCTGACTTTGCACAAATCAGCACCTACCGCGGTGTCCGGGCACAGATTCTCGACGCCGACCGCATCATTCTGGCACGCTCATGGGACCCGGCCTTCTTTGGTGAAAAAGCCCCCCATCCGCTGGGCCAGCAGGTTCAGGGACAAAAGTTTGCGCAGGCCCGGTTCGGGGTAGGCAATGCCGGCCCCGGCATCATTGGTTTCTCTCCGGTCATGCACGGCAACGAACTGATTGGCCTGATTTCAGTCACCCAGGGCATTGGCTCGGTAGTGCGCGAACTCAAGCGCCGCGGTATTGACTGGGTAATGGTCATTGACGAAGACAACATCATCTGGCGCAACCAGTCTCCCCTTCCGGCCGTATATCGCGACAACCTGGTCATTGCCCCCGGTCAGCGCCTGGCTCACCACGAATGGTTTGAAGCCGCTGACGTGCAGTGGGTCAGCAGCCACTGGGCACAAGTTCTGACACTGACCGAACCTGACATCATTGACGACCGACTGGTCGTTATCCGCCAGGTACTTGACGAGTCAGGCAACCTGATCGGGCGTCATATCCTGCTTAGCGACGCAGCACCCGTACAAGAACGTATTCAGGACTTTCGCAACTATCTGTCGCTGGTCGTACTGGGTTTGGCCATGCTGATGATCATGGTTGCCTCGGTGCTGTTGTGGGACGTCCGGCGCCGGGTTGTTCAGCCGCTGCGCGCCATGACGGCAACAATTCGACGAGCCATTCAGCACCAGCGATTCAACGAACCTGTGCGGGTGACGCGAACCGATGAAATCGGTGAAGTCAAAAGCAGTTTCAATGCCTTGCTCGCCAGTCTTTCGACCGCACTAGATGAGGCCAATACAGCCGTTGAACAGGTTGCCAAAGGTGATTTTTCGGCCCGGATGCGGGGCCAATATGCGGGCAGCCTTCACGAATTGCAAACTGGCATCAACCAGGCGATCAACGACCTGAGCCGCACACACACGGCCCTGGTCGAGGCCAGTAATACCAAAAGCATTTTCCTGGCCAACATGAGCCATGAAATCCGCACCCCCATGAATGCCATTATCGGCATGTCTTACCTGGCCCTGCAAACTGACCTGAACACAGATCAGCGCGAATACGTGCAACGGATTCACGACGCCGGCACATCATTGCTGCATATCATCAACGACATTCTTGATTTTTCAAAAATCGAGGCGGGCAAAATGGGGCTTGAAGAAGTCCCCTTCAATGTCAAGGAAATGCTGTCCAATGTACTGGCCATGGTCCGTCACCTGGCTGATGAAAAGGGCCTTACGCTGACCCTTGACATGCCTGCCTTTACCGGCGCGGCAAACTCGGGAACCTTTCTGGGCGACCCCTTGCGTCTGAGTCAGGTTCTGATCAACCTGCTGTCCAACGCCGTCAAGTTCACTGCATCGGGTTCAGTGCAGTTACAACTGGCGGTAACTACCGCTACCGACGAACTTCCGGTTGGCCTGGCGTTCTCGGTTACAGACACAGGCATTGGAATGACGCCTGAACAAGTCAGCAAGCTGTTCCAGGAATTCAGTCAGGCGGATGACTCAACCACCCGAAAATTTGGTGGTACGGGGCTGGGCCTGGCCATTTCAAAGCGTCTGGTCACCATGATGGGCGGCGACATTTCGGTTCGCAGCGAACCTGGCAAAGGATCATGCTTCAGTTTCAGTTTACGGCTGGCACCGGTGTGCGAGGTTGGAGCACCTGCGGCTTCAACGCCTGAGAACGACACACTGGACGGAATGCGGGTATTGCTGGTGGAAGACAACAAGGTCAACCAGATGCTGGCATGCAAACTGCTTGAGTCCAAAGGTGTGCACGTAGACATTGCGAACGACGGCCAGCAGGCACTTGAGCGCCTTTACGACGCCGGCCCGTCATACTACGACTGTGTGCTGATGGACCTGCAAATGCCAGTTATGGATGGCTATACGGCAACACAGCACCTGCGGGCGCGGCCAGAGTTCAATATTTTGCCGATTGTGGCCATGACCGCTCATGCCATGACCGAGGAAATCGAGCGCTGCGCGGCACTGGGCATGAATGGCCACGTTACCAAGCCGATTCACCCGGCAACACTGTACGAAACGCTAAAGCCCTTGCGTCGCAAATCAGCCCCCTGAGGCCTGGCGCCAGGCCCGGGCAACGCCTGCCTTATTCGGCGATTGCCATGATTTCCTGGGCCCAAGCCACACTGGCCAGGTAATCACCGTTAAGCTGATCAAGACGGGTAACCGCTTCACGGTCAAGCCGGGCGTTTTCGAAAGCCACCACAAGCTTCAGCACCTTGCCCAGTTCGCCCTGGTACCTTAACAGCGCGTCTTCAAGCACCGGATCAAGACGGGCCTCTTTGAGCAGCGCTTCAAGCGGTGTGCCTTCGATCTGTTCCATCATGGAAAAAAAGCCGGCGGTAAACGCCGTGTCGGGGTCAACACCACGGGCATGGCGGGCCAGACGCCGGGCCATGGCCGCGCGTACCAGCGCCTTTAGCACCAGAAAGCGTTTTACCGGCTCGTTATGGGCCAGCAACAACGTTATGGTTAACGCACGGATCTTGTCGAACCCCAGCATCATGATGACTTGCTGGAGTTTGGTGACACGATGAAGGCGCTCACCCGAGGCGGCATTGGCCCGCTTGAACAACAGGGCACACAAGTGCGGATCTTGCACCAGCAAAGACTCTATACGTTTCAGCTCGGGGTTGGGCAGGTAAAGTTCGCGCAACAACTGCAGGCTTGCAGCCCGATTGCCTGCCCGTTTAATGGCCCGCCCGGCCACCGGATGCGCAATGGCGTAGAAGTCACCCTGAAAACTGCTGAATGGCAAGTCGCGGCACTGCTCGTATTGCTCGAGGGTCTGAAGCTGGCACGCCATCAGGCTGACGTTTTCGCGCGCGTAGCGCCGTACCTTTTCAACCAGCACTTCAGTATCACGCGCATCAATGCGCACGATCTGAACCCGCTCGAGCAGGGCATCAGGGTTTCGGTCGATAAGGACATCGTCGGCCAGCAAGGTATAGCCTTGCTCGCGCAGACGTGCAAGAGCAGCCAGCGCGGGCGCGTCTGGCACCAGGCCGGCGGGCAGGACAACCGTGGTTTTATCAGTGGGCAACGCCATGATCTCGGGGTCAAGTACCCACTGCTCTGGCACAGGCACCAGCAAATTGCGCGTACCAACCAACGCGGCCAGACCGATTTCGTAGAATGCCGTGATGTACGCGCGCGCGGATGACCTGAGCCCGTCAGCCCCCGAGCCGGGGACGCCTTCATCAGTTTCGTTAGGACGATAGATAAGCTCATCGGCCACGTGGTTGAACTGCCGGTCACATACCGGCTGAAGCGCAATGCACGAGGGAGCAAGAAGAGACGTGGACATACGCTGCCTTAGTCTGCAAGACGTTGTTCAAGCGCCGGCACCAGCGTCGCCATTGCCGATTTCAAGGCAGCGATCGCCTGGTCATCCGGCAGGGCACCGGCCTTGGCCTGTTGCTCGACAGTGGCAGCCGCCTGCATGGCTGAGTCGGCACAAAAGGTCGCCAGCAAGCCCTTTAACGTATGGGCGGTACGGGCCACACCGGCCGCATCGCCTGCGGCCAGATCAGACTCAAGGGTCGCAAGATACCCTGGCAGCTCTTCAATAAACATGGAAAGCACCGAGCACAGCAAATCTTCTTCACCACCGAGCATTTCAACGGCACGGTTCCAGTCATACAGCGTTGTATCGTTTGTCATCGTATTTTTTACTGAAAATTCAGGATCAGGGGTGTTTACAGCTTCGCTGGCCACGCCCGGGGGTGTTTCGTCAGCAACCGTATCAAGCAGGCTGTCCAGTGAAATGCGGGACTGCCAAACCACGTGATCTGCGGCAAAGGCTTCAAGGACGCGCCGGATTTCCGCCTCGAGGCGTTCGAGATTGGCCGGTTTGGCCACACAGCCGTTCATACCGGCCTGGATGTAAAGCGCCTGGTCGGCGCTGCCCGCATTTGCCGTCATGGCAATGATGGGCACCGGCGCCCGCCCTTCGCGAACTTCCCATTGACGGATGATACGCGTGGCCTCAATGCCGTCCATCTCGGGCATCATGATATCCATAAGGACAAGGTCGAAGGGCTGCTGCACCCATTGCTGAACCGCCTGCTGGCCATTCGGGGCCACTGTTGTCTGCATGCCCAGTTTATCGAGCAGACGAACGGCCAGACTTTGATTGACGGGGTTGTCTTCGGCCAGCAATATGCGCAGGCCTTGCAGTGGCAAAACAGGGCTGCCAGTGCTTTGCGCCGAAACTTTTACCCCCGGCATATGCAGGCCCAGTGCCCTGCGCAGCTCTTGCAGGGTTACCGGCTTGGTCAGGTAACCTGGCAAGCCCAGGGCCTTGCAGCGACGGGCATCGCCAGACTCGGCCGAAGCCGTGACCATAAGAATGCACATTTGCCCGGAACCGGCCTGCAACAGTTGTGCGGCGGTCTCGTAGCCATCGGGGCCCGGCATGTGGGTATCAAGCATGACCAGATCGTAGGGTTTACCGTGCTGTGCGGCCAGCCGCGCCTTGAATACGGCTTCAGGGCCCGAGGTTGCCATTTCAGGCGCCCCCTTCAGTATTTCAAGCATCGCGACCATGACACGCCGGTCAAGAGGCTCGTCATCAACAACCAGAATACGTTTGCCCGACAGGTTGACCGGGTCATCAACCGCAGGTGACACCGGCTCACAGTATTCAAGCGGCAGTTCGATGGTGAACACTGACCCCTGGCCCGGCTGGCTGGTGACACTTATTTTGCCCCCCATCAGCTGGAGCAGGTCGCGAGAAATGGTCAGCCCCAACCCGGTTCCCTCGAAGGAGCGCGTTGCAGAACTGTCCGCTTGCATGAAGGGATCGAAAATGACTGGCAAACGCGAAGGCTCGATACCAATGCCGGTGTCTGCCACCTGAAGGGTGTACACCGCGCCCGTGTCAGTACGATGATGTGCCGAGAGGTTCAGGTGCACTGAACCCGCTTCAGTGAACTTGATGGCGTTGCCCAGAATATGGTTGAGCACTTGCTGAAAACGGGCCGGATCCAGCCGCACGAAACGCGGCAGGTTGTCGTCAAAGCTGTAGCTGATGACCAGGTCGCGCGACCAGGCGCGCGGTGCCAGGGCCTTGACCGTAGAGCCAACCAGTTCGATCAGGTCTGTGGGTTCGGGCTGCAAATCAAGACGCCCCGACTCGACTTTTGAAAGATCGAGCACATCGTTGAGAATTTGCAGCAGGCTTTGTGCCGACAAGCGGGCCAGGTCAAGGTACTCGCGCTGCTGGCCGGTAAGTTCTGTTTCAAGCAACAAGTCAAGCATGCCCATGACGCCGTTCATGGGGGTGCGGATTTCATGGCTCATGACAGCCAGAAAACGATTGCCGACCCCGCCGGCGGAGGCGACCTGATAGAGCTTTTCGATTTCGCTGCCGTTACTCATGGACTGGCCTTTTCATTGCGTCAGGATACCGGCTTGAGCGCCTGGCTTTGCCCATTGAAGGTTTGGACAAACACCAGCAGATCGGCGGCCGGCATAGGCCTGCCCAGGAAATAGCCCTGGATTTCGTTAACCCCCAACGCATCAAGGTAATCGCGCTGGCGTTCGGTTTCAACCCCTTCGGCAATCGTGGTCAAACCCAGCCCAAGACACAATGACGTCAGTGCCCGCACAATGGCGCGGTCACGTCGGCCACGGGCCAGGTCGGTAACAAAGGCGCGATCAATTTTCAGGGTGTTGAGCGGAAAACGCAGCAGGTATTCAAGTGACGAGAACCCGATACCGAAATCATCAATGGCAATCTTGAACCCCGCATCGCGCAGCTGATTAAGTTGGGCAATAGTGGCCTGGGGGTCACCCATGGCCATGCTTTCGGTGATTTCAAGTTCGATGAACGCCGGGTCGGCCTGCGTTTTACGGGCAATGGTTTCTACCAGCAACGGCAGGTTCGCCATCTGGAACTGCGCCGGTGACAGATTGATGCCCACCCGCAAAGGCACCCCCTGACGCGCCCAGGCGACCTGCTGACGACACCCTTCTTGCAGTACCCACTCGCCCAGAAGATTGATAAGGCCCATTTCTTCAAGGACGGGCACGAACTCGGCGGGCGACACAAAGCCGCGCTCGGGCGTTGACCACCGCACCAGGGCCTCGACGCCAACAACCAGACCACTGGCCAGATCAAGCTGGGGCTGGTACGCCAGCTGGAATTCTTCTTGCTCGATGGCGCGGCGCAAGTCGTTTTCAAGTAGCAGACGCTTGCGCACGGTGTTATCAAGTTCGTCACGGTACAACGACAGCGTAAGCGGGGCCGTACCGGCCTGCGCATTACCTTGGGCACTGATCGCCATGCGCAACAAGGTTAGCGGCTGCAGGCCGACCTGGTGGGGCACCAGGCCGACACCTCCGGTGAAACGCAAGAATATTTCGCGGCCATCCACCGCCCAGGCGCGGTCGAGCCCCTGAAAACGGGCCTCAAGCTGAACCAGCGAGCCGGCCACCGAAAAATCGGCGTCAACCGGCAGCAGTACCGCAAACTGTGCACCTTCAAGACGGGCACAAAAGGCGCCATCACCGGCCAATTGGCGCAACTCGTTGCCGACCAGACGCAACAAGGTTTCAGACACGGCCTCACCGTACGCGTTGCCTATTGCCTGAAAACGCTGGATTTCGAAGACAACGATGGCCTGCATGGGATGCGAACCGGGTGATTCGACCCATTGTTTTAGGGTGGCCAGAAACAGCTTGCGGTTAGGCAAACCGGTAACCACATCGTGATAACTGAGATAGTCGGCCTGCCGCTCGAGCGAACGCTGGCGGGTCAGGTCTTGCAAGGCACCGTTGATACGGCTGCCGTCGTTGTCTTTTTGTCCAACCAGCCTGATGACATGTTCGGTACCCGAGGCATCGGCACACCGGACTTCAAGATCAAGCGCGGTATCGGTGTGAATGGCGCTGCTAATGACGTCAAGGTAGCGCTTGCGATCGGCAGGCACCAGCTGGCGGGCAAACGCTTCGGCGCTGTCAGGCAACGATGACAGCCAGGGCAACAACTGCGGGGTATGGTCGGCCCACGCGAGTTCGCCGGTGGCTGGGGTATACACCCAGTAGACCAGACCCGCCAGCATGCGGGCGTTATCGTGCTGTTGCTGGACCCTGCGCAAGGTTTGTTCGCGCTCGGCATCGCGCAACGCGTAGCGGATGCGCTGGACCAGCAACGGCAGGTTGATGGGCTTGGCGACAAAATCGCTGGCGCCTGCATCGAAGGCCTGATTGATGGATTCGTAGTCATCAGAGCCGGTCAGCATAATGACGGGCGTCGCCTGACCGGTTTCAAGATCACGAATGGCGCGGCAACTGTCGAAGCCGTCCATTTCGGGCATGTTGACGTCCATGAGAACCAGGTCGGGGCGTTGTGCAATGAACTGGTCAAGCCCCTGACGGCCATCGGCGGCCTCGAGCACCCTGTAGCCCGCTTTGGCCAAACCTGCACGCAGCAATACGCGAATGGGTAACGCGTCGTCAACAACCAGCACCAAAGGCTGCAGTTCAGCCATTCCAATTCCCCGTTAAAACGTCAAAAGCGATTTTACCTGTGGCCGGCTGAAGATGCCGTGGCAACGGGTGATTTTTTCCTGTTTTGGAACTGTGGCGATTGGATGGCGTTGTTGCCGGCCAGCAGGGTGCCGACGTGGGGAACGGCCTGCCTGATAACCTAATTAAATTATCATTCGATTATAATCACACACAAACAAAGATGCGTTAAATGTAACTGCAACAGGCATGGTTCTATTTTTTTGTGCCAAATTGTTTATATTTAAACTAATTAACTTATCTTGTTTCATTTGAATCGGGTCAAAAAATGACGACCCGGAACGGAGTCTTTCCTGAAACGCCACGTCTTTCTGTCCCCACGGGTTCGCGCCTGGTGGCCTTACGCCTGGCGGCCCGCCGTGTTCATGGGAGCACTTTTGGCCGCCATGGCGGTTTACTGGTTTTTGCTGCACCAGTCACACACGCAGATGCGTGAGCAAGTGCGGGCCGACACCCAGCAGATGGCCGGGCAAACCGCACAAGCCCTTGCGCTGCAAATGACCACAGTGGTCAGCAAACTGGACTATTTTTCGCACCACCTGGGCTGGCTTTGGCTGAAAGAAAACGAACTGGCGTTCGATGACGCCGCTGCGGTGGCCATGAATACCCTGCCGCCGGGCGCACTGGTTCAGGTGGCCGTCGCCGACGCAATGGGCCAGGTACGCTATGCGCGCTCCGGCGATGGCGACGCCGTCATCGACCCGCACCCCCCCGTCTTCGTTGCCGACCGGGAGCACTTCGCGGTACATGCCAACATCAGCCCGCCCCGGTTTTTGATCAGCGCCCCTGTCAAGGGGCGGATTTCACAGCAATGGACCATCCAGTTCACGCGGGGGCTTTGGCGCGACGGGGCATTTCAGGGGGTCATCATTCTTTCCGTGTCGGCCGACTACCTGGCCACCGCCCTGAAAGCAATTTTCCCCGACCAAACCGATGCCGCGTCGCTGGTCAACAGTCATGGGACCTACCTGGCCCGTTCGTATCACCTGGCCGAGGTTCTGGGCAAAAAACTGCCACAAAGCCGGCCGTTCATACAGCACCCCGAACAGAACCGGGGTACTTACGAGATTACTGCCGACGTTGACCATATTGCACGCCTTTACAGTTGGGAGCGGGTACCCAACTTCCCATTGATCATTCTGGTAGGACTGGGTGCCGAAAAGGCCATGGCACTGACCGAGGAAGCGATCAGCGACAGCCACTGGCAAAGTGGTTTCGGCTCGGCCCTGCTGCTGCTGGCAGGCCTGACCGTTGCCTGGCTTTCGGCACAACGCAGCCGACGGTCAGCCAAACTTCAGCACATTGCCGAGCAACTGCAAGCCAGCAAAGCACAACTGCGCATCACGCTGGACGCCGTGCGCGATGGCCTGTGGACGTTTGA
>Ga0172382_10007960_pt1 | contig 14915 bp, 15 predicted proteins | sample Leawel138RmetaG_FD_122245 | JGI IMG/M metagenome (GOLD analysis project Ga0172382, IMG submission 122245) | Leachate microbial communities from a municipal landfill in Southern Ontario, Canada - Leachate well 138R metaG | ecosystem: Engineered > Solid waste > Landfill > Unclassified | place...
CGCCGGAGGGTGAGCGGCGTCTCGGAAACGGTGAGGCGGATCAGGAAAGGCGCCAGTGGCGCGTTTCCCCGCCGAACGGGGCACGTTTCAGCCGCGAACGGGCGGCCCGTGGCCGCCCCGGAGCACTTTCCGCATCCGCAACGCCGGGCAGGCTCGCCCTACAGCCCCAGCTTGCGGTTCCTGCGGATCACCAGCCAGATCGCCACCAGCCCCAGCACCGAGGTGAACAGCATGAGCAGCAGGAGCGGCACCTCGGTCCCGCCCGGGGTCAGCACCGCCCCCGCCAGCGCCGACAGCCCGGCGCCGCCGCCGATGGTGATCGCACCGCCGAGGCCCGAGGCCGAACCGGCAAGATCCGGGCGCACCGACATCATCCCGGCGGTGGCATTCGGCAGGGTCATGCCGTTGCCCAACCCGACCGAGGCGATCAGCCCGAAGAACAGCAGCGGATGGCTGAAACCCGCAAGCGTCAGCAGCAGGAGCAGCGTCAGCCCCGCGGTCAGCACCACCGACCCCAGCAGGATCATGCGGATCATCCCGACCCGCACCGAATAGCGCCCGGTGAAGAAATTCCCCACCGCATAGGAGACGGCGGTCAGCGCGAAATAAAGCCCGAGCGTCGAGGGCGGCAGGCCGAACACCTCGCTGCCCACGAAGGGCGCGCCGCCGAGGTAGGAGAAGAACGCCCCCGAGGAGGCGGCGGCGCAAAGGCAGTAGCCCCAGTAGCGTTGCGACCGCAAGAGCGCCGGATATTGCCGCATCTGTTCCGCCATGCTGGACTGGCGGCGGCCGGTGGTCTCGCCCAGGTCGGCCCAGGTGATCGCCAGCACCACCACCCCGCCCACGACCAGCAGCGCGAAGTTGGCCTGCCAGCCGAAGGCTTCGTCCAGCACGCCGCCCACCATCGGCCCGAGCATCGGCGCCAGCGCCATGCCCATGGTCACGTAGCCGATCATCGAGGCCGCCTGGGCGTCGGGCACCATGTCGCGCACGATGGCACGGCTGAGCACCATGGCGCCCGCGATCACCGCCTGGATCATGCGGAAGAACAGGAAGATCCCGGCCGTGGGGGCCAGGACGGTTCCGACCGAGGCGAGGATGAAGATCGCCCCGGTCCACAGCAGCACCGGCCGCCGCCCGTAGCGGTCGGAAAGCGGCCCGATCAGGATCTGCATCACCGCGCTGATCCCGAGATAGAGCGAGACCGAAAGCTGTATCAGCCGGTAGGGCGCGTCGAACCATTCGGCCATGCCCGGCAGCGAGGGCAGGAAGATGTTCATCGTCAGCGCCGACAGCCCCGACAGCAGCACCAGCGTCACGAGATGCGGCGGGGTCGTCCGGTCGAGAAAGCGCACCACCGGGCGCGGGGGCTGTTCGGGTTCCATGCCCCGGGGCTAAGCCGGGGGGCGGGGCTTGTCCATGGCCGAATTGCACAGCGGGCTGTGCGGGAGGTCCGGCGGCGGCCAAAAAGCAGGGGCGCAAAAGACGAAAGCCGCGCAACCTGTCGGGGCTGCATCGGCCTCCGGCGGCGCGACGATGCTGAATGCCTCATGGGGTGCGGGGCGAGGCGGTAGAGCGCGCGCCGGTGCTGATAGAGGATGTCCCGGCACAGCTTCCACGACTGATGAACCCGCCAGAGGACCGGGGCGATCCGGCACACCGGCCCGATGTTCGGGGGTAATGCATGTTCTTGCCGGTCAAGTTCGGGGAGGCCGGATCATGCGCCCCTGGAGCCAGGGCATGTCGCAGATCATCGTCGAGGCACGGCAGTGGTGGCTGGAACATGACCGCACCGGCCGGTCCACTTTCGCGGTAGTGTTCGGGTCCGGCGGGACCGTTTCAAGCAAGTGTGAAAAAGTGGGTCGGAGGGGGATTGAAAAAGAAAAATCCGCGCAACCATTCTGGATTGCACGGATTTTTCTCGAAACTTGGTGCCCAGGAGAGGACTCGAACCTCCACGCCTTGCGGCACACGGACCTGAACCGTGCGCGTCTACCAGTTCCGCCACCTGGGCCGGTGTCGTGAAGGGCGATCTACAGGCCGAGTCGGGGCGTGTCAACGGGGGGCCGCAGGAATTTCGCGTGAAACCGGCGGCAGGGGGATTGCCGAAGCGCGGCAGGTGGAATCGCCTGCCGGAGAGGTCGCTGAAACGCACTGCTGCCCGCCGCGTGCCGAAAGCCGGTCCGCCCGCCCTCACCGGGGGGGGTGCGACCCGATCACGCCCCGGCCCGTGCCCGATGGGCCTTGCCGGGTGCGCGAGGGGCGGCTATCAGTCGGGCAACGGATAACGGAGGACGGCCATGCCCAGACTGGTCACCATCTTCGGCGGATCGGGCTTCATCGGGCGCTATGTCGCCCGGCGCATGGCGCGCGAAGGCTGGCGGGTGCGGGTGGCGGTGCGCCGCCCGAACGAGGCCATCTTCGTGCGCCCCTACGGCTCTCCCGGCCAGGTGGAGCCCGTGCTGTGCAACATCCGCGACGAGGCTTCGGTCGCGGCGGCGCTGCACGGGGCCGATGCGGCGGTGAACTGCGTCGGCATCCTTGCCGAACTGGGCCGCAACCGTTTCGACGCCGTGCATGTCGAGGGGGCGGGACGGATCGCCCGGCTTGCGGCCAAAGCCGGGGTGAAGCAACTGGTGCATGTCTCGGCGCTCGGCGCCGACCCGGAGGGCAGGAGCGCCTATGCCCGTTCCAAGGCGGCGGGTGAGGCGGCGGTCGCGGCGGGGTTCCCCGGCGCGGTGATTCTGCGCCCCTCGATCGTGTTCGGCCCCGAGGACCGTTTCTTCAACCGCTTCGCCGGCATGGCGCAGATGGCGCCGGTGCTGCTGCTCGTGGGCGCCGGAACCCGGTTCCAGCCGGTCTATGTCGATGACGTGGCCGCGGCGGCGGTGGCCGGGGCGACCGGGGCGGCGGAGCCCGGCATCTACGAGCTTGGCGGGCCGGTTGCGGCGAGTTTCCGTGACCTCATGCGCGGGATGCTGGCGGTGATCCACCGCCGGGCGGCGCTGATCGGGCTGCCGTTCGCGCTGGCCTGGCCGCTCGGCTTCGGCCTCGACATGGTGCAGAAGCTGACCGGCGGGCTTGTCCGCAACGCCGTGCTGACCCGCGACCAGATCCGCGCGCTGCGCGACGACCGGGTGGTGGCCGAAGGCGCGCGCACCCTTGCCGATCTCGGCATCACCCCGACGGCGATGGAGGCGGTCCTGCCCGAATATCTCTGGCGCCACCGGCCCGCGGGGCAATATGCGGCAATCAAGGCATCGGCACAGAACCTGCGGGCGTGATCCCGGCAAACACGAGCGTGAACGGCGCTGCCGCGACGAAGCGGTTGACAAGCGCCCGCGGCCTGTCCCCAAATGAAGCCGATATGTGCGATGACCGCCAAGACCCGAACCGCTGGACGGCCCCTTCTTTCGGGCATCGCGGCGTCAGGGACCCGGCCATTCGGGGCCAGAAGGTTCGGGGCTCATACGCCCCGTGAAATATCAGCCGGACGGCAATCCGCATGTTGCGGGGCGAACCCGTGCCGGTCCATGAAGAAGAAGGAGGAGTCATGCGCTACCAGATCAGCGGAAAGCAGATCGACATCGGCGAGGCGCTTACCACCCATGTCAAGGCCGAGCTTGGCGAAACGGTGGAGAAATACGCCCAGCGGCCCACCGACGCGATGGTGATCTTCTCGCGCAACGCCCATGAACTCGTTTGCGAGGCGACGATTCACCTTTCGACCGGCCTTACGGTGCAGGCAAAAGGCCAGGCGACCGAGATCTACGCCGCCTTCGAAAGCTGCCGCGAAAAGATGGACAAGCAGCTGCGCCGCTACAAACGCCGCCTGCGCGACCACCACGACCGGCGCACGCGCCCTGTTGAGTTCGGCGGCGCTTCGTCGTATATCCTCGCCGCGACAGAACAGCCCGAGGATGCCGAACCCGAAACCGTGCAGGCCATGATCATCGCCGAGATGGAGACCAGGGTCCCCTCGCTTTCGGTCGGTGAAGCGGTGATGCAGATGGAACTCGCGGGTCAGCGTCTGGTGGTGTTCCGCAACGAAGGGCATGGCGGGGTGAACGTCGTCTATCGCCGCGACGATGGCAATATCGGCTGGATCGACCCGCGAAACAGCAAGTGATGCGGCCCCCGCGCGGGGACGCTTGCAGAGCCGGAAAAATCCATGAACATCACGACGATACTCAACCCCGGGGCCGTGCGCGTATTCGGCCATATGACCAGCAAGAAGCGCCTCTTCCAGGAACTGGGAGAGGTCGCCCAGGCGGTCTACGGGATCAACGCCGCGGCCGCGCTGGACGGGTTGCAGGAACGCGAGACGCTGGGGCCGACCGGGGTCGGCCACGGCATCGCGCTGCCGCATGCGCGGCTTGACGGACTCGACCGGATCGTCGGGGTCTTCGTGCGGCTGGAAAAGCCGATGGACTTCGATTCGGTGGACCGCCAGCCGGTCGACCTGATCTTCACCCTGTTCGCGCCGAAGGATTCGGGGGTCGAGCATCTGAAGGCGCTGGCGCTGGTGTCGCGCACCATGCGCGACAGCGCCACCTGCACCAAGCTGCGCGCCAACGAAAGCACCGAGACGCTGCACGCGATCCTGACCGAGGCGCGGAACAACGAAGCGGCCTGAAAGCGGTCGATCCGCCGGTTTCCGGGGGCGCGGGAGAGATCCTGCGCCCCCGTCGCTTTTTCCCGGGGGAATCCCCCCGCCTGGAGCGCAGCCCCCTTGCCCTCTGTCCCGCGAAGGGCCGTGCCCGGCCCCGTGTGGCGCCGGGTCAGCCCGCCACCGCCTCCCGCGCCTCGGCCAGCGCCTCCGGCAGCGCCTCGGCGAGGGCGGCAAGGTCGGCTTCGGTCCCGGCGCTCACCCGGATGCAGCGGTCATGCGGCGGCACGAAGGGCATCCGCACGAAGACCCCGCGCGCGATCAGCCCCGCGACCACCGCCCGCGCCAGCGCACCATCGCCGCCACAGTCGATGGTGACGAAATTGGTGGCCGAGGGCAGCGGCACCAGCCCGTTTTCCCGGGCGATCCGGCAGATCCCGTCGCGCGCGGTGGCAACCTTGCCGCGCACCACCCCCAGCCAGGTCCGATCCATGAGCGCGGCCAGCGCGCCCGCCTGAGCGATCCGGCCCACGCCGAAATGGTTGCGCACCTTGTCGAAGGCGGCGATCAGCCCCGGCGCGGCGATGGCATAGCCCACCCGCAGCCCGGCCATGCCGTGGGCCTTGGAGAAGGTCCGCATCCGGATCACCCGCGGGTCGGCGGCGTCGATTTCGGGCGCCGTCCCCTCGGGCGCAAGCTCGACATAGGCTTCGTCCAGCACCAGCAGTGTGCCTTCGGGCATCGTCTCGACAAGCCGCCGGACCGCATCCGCCCCGTGCCACGATCCCATCGGGTTGTCGGGGTTGGCGAAATAGACAAGCTTCGCCCCCACTTCGGCGGCCTTCGCGGCAAGGGCGGCCGGGTCTTCATGGTCGCCGTCATAGGGCACCTTGTGCAGGGCGCCGCCATGGCCCGCGACATGGAAGTTGAAGGTCGGATAGGCCCCGTCCGAGGTCACCACCGCATCGCCCGGCGCCACCAGCAGCCGCACGAGACAGCCCAGAAGCCCGTCGATCCCCTCTCCGACCGCGACGTTCTCCGGCCCGACCCCGTGATGGGCGGCCAGCGCGGCGCGCAGATCGTGATTCTCGGGGTCGCCATACATCCAGACATCGCCCGCCGCCCGCCCCATCGCCGCAATCGCGGCGGGCGAGGGGCCGAACACGCTTTCATTCGCACCAAGCCGGGCGGCAAACGGGGCGTTGCGGGCGCGCTCCTGCGTTTCGGGGCCGACGAAGGGCACCGAGGCGGGCAGGCTGGCGACAAGCGGGGTGTAACGTGGGCCGGTCATGCTGCGAGATGACCCGATTTGCGCCGCCCCGGCAAGGGGCAATCCATGCGCCCGTGGCGGGCCGGGCAAGGGGCGCTCCGGGCGAAAGTTGCGCCCCCGCCCCCTGCCCTACCGGGTTCCGGCGAAACGGGCCTGCCAGTCGGCGCGTTCCTCGTCGGTGATCTTGCGGAACAGCACCTCGGGCACGGTGAAGGCGTGGCCCGGCGCGAGGGTCTCCAGCGCCTCTGCCGCCGCGCCCGGCCATGCCCAGTCGTCGCAATGAAGCGCCGCCATCATCGCCGCCGCCGCATCGGGGATGAACGGGCGCGAGATCACCGCCTGCACCCGGATCAGGTTGAGCGCCAGCCGCACCTGCGCCGCCGCCGTATCGGGGTCGGTCTTGACCGTGGCCCATGGCGCGGCGGATTGCAGATATTCGTTGCCCGCCACCCAGATCGCCCGCAACTCGCCCGCGGCCTTGCGGATCTCGATCGCCTCCATATGGCCCTCATAGGCGCGCAGGCGGGCGTCGATCTCGGCGACCAGCGCCTGTTCCCGCTCGCCCCATGCACCGCCTTCGGGCACCGCCTCACCGAAGCGCGCGCGGCAGAACTTGGTCACCCGGCTGACGAAATTGCCCAGCACGTCGGCAAGGTCCTTGTTCACCGAGGCCTGGAAGTTCTCCCATGTGAACTCGCTGTCGCTGTTCTCCGGCGCGTGCGACAGCAGCCACCAGCGCCAGTAGTCGGCGGGCAGGATCGACAGTGCCTGATCCATGAACACGCCGCGCCCGAGCGAGGTCGAGAACTGGCCGCCGTCGTAGTTCAGGTAGTTGAACGACTTGATGTAATCCACCAGCTTCCACGGCTCGCCCGACCCCATGATGGTGGCGGGGAAGGACAGCGTATGGAAGGGCACGTTGTCCTTGCCCATGAACTGGGTGTAGCGCACGTCCGCCGCCCCCTCGTCCTCGCGCCACCAGCGCCGCCATGCGCTGTCGTCCAGCCCCTCCGCATCGGCCCATTCGGCGGTGGCGGCGATATATTCGATGGGGGCGTCGAACCAGACGTAGAAGACCTTGCCCTCCATCCCCGGCCAGTCGCGGTCACCGCGCTTCACCGGCACGCCCCAGTCGAGGTCGCGGGTGATGCCCCGGTCCTGCAACCCGTCGCCGTCATGCAGCCATTTCTTCGCGATCGAGGTGGTCAGGATCGGCCAGTCGGTCTTGCCGTCGATCCATGCCTCGATCCGGTCCGCCAGCGCGGACTGGCGCAGATACAGGTGCTTGGTCTCGCGCACCTCAAGGTCGGTCGAGCCGGAAATGGCCGAGCGCGGGTCGATCAGGTCGGTGGGGTCCAGTTGCTTGGTGCATTCCTCGCACTGGTCGCCGCGGGCGCGGGTATAGCCGCAGTTCGGGCAGGTGCCCTCGATATAGCGGTCGGGCAGGAAACGGCCGTCCGCGACCGAATAGACCTGTTTTTCCGAGACCTCGGCGATCAGCCCGGCATCGGCCAGCCGACCCGCGAAATGCTGGGTAAGCGCGTGGTTGCGGGCCGAGGACGAGCGGCCGAAATGGTCGAACGACAGCCGGAAGCCGTCGGCGAGTTCCTTCTGCACCGTCCACATCTCGGCGCAATAGTCCGCGACCGGCTTTCCGGCCTTGGCGGCGGCAAGCTCGGCCGGGGTGCCGTGTTCGTCGGTGGCGCAGATGAACATCACCTCATGCCCGCGCCCGCGCAGGTAGCGCGCGTGAAGGTCGGCGGGCAGCTGGCTGCCCACCAGATTGCCCAGATGCTTGACCCCGTTGATATAGGGAATGGCCGAGGTGATCAGATGCCGTGCCATGCGCGCCCCTTGCTTCGTCCCTTGTGCTTCGCCCGTGCGTGTCCGCCCCTTTAGCGCAGGACCGGGCCGAGGGCCAGCGGCCCTTGGCAACCGTGGCACGGGCGCAACGGGGGGCAAGGAAGAAGGTGTCCCGGTCCGGCCCCGCAGGATGCGCGGTAGGGTGCGCTTCAGCGCACCGCCCCCGGGTTGGTTCCTTGCGAAACAGAGGGCAGCGGCCGACCGCGGGTGGCCGCTGCAACGATTGAGGTCTGGCAGTTTATGGCGCCGGATACCCCCAACGTCTGTGCATGTTGAAACGTTGCAATAGCGGCCGCCGTCGTGCCGAAGGCACGCCTTCGGCGTGACGCGGGCGGTCGGCCGCTGCCCGGGCCGCTTCGCGGCTGTTCCGGGCAAGAGGAGAAGGTATCCCTACCCCGCGCCCGCCCCGTAGGGTGCGCTTCAGCGCACCGCCCCCGGCCCCGCAGGATGCAACCCGCCCCCTACTCGTCGCGGTTCCGGCCCAGCAGGCGGCCGATCAGGAAGGAGGTGCGCGGCATATAGGTGTAGCCCGTGCGCTCGGATGGCGTCGGGCGGGCGCGCGAGCGGGCAAGACCGAACACCACCAGCGCCAGATGCGCCACCGCGAGAAAGGCGAACATCGCCCAGGGCCCCGCCACCGCGATCAGCACCGAGGCGATCAGCGGGCTGGCGATCGCGCCCACCGCGTAAAGGAACATCAGCGCGGCCGAAAGTTCCACCCGCTCGTGGTTTTCGGCGAAGTCATGGGCATGGGCGGCCGAGACCGAATAGATCGGAAAGGTGGTGAACCCGAAGAACGCCGCCGCCGCGAACACCGCCGCCACCCCCATTCCCTGGCTCGCCACCGTCAGCCCGCAGGCCGCGACCGAAGCGACCGACAGCCAGATCAGCACGCCCCGGCGGTCGAACTTGTCGGCCAGCCAGCCGACGGGGATCTGCGCCACCCCGCCCCCCAGCACATAGGCGGCAAGGAACAGCGCGATCAGTTCCGGTCCCAGCCCCACGGCGATGCCGTAAAGCGGCCCGACCATGCGGAAGGCGGCACTGGTCACGCCCGAAACCACCACCCCCGCCGCCGCCAGCGGCGAGCGCGCCCAGGCCAGCCGGGGCCGCAGCCGGGGCGCCGTGCCGGTCTCGGGCGCCGTGGCCTTGCTCAGCACCAGCGGGAACAGCGCCGCGCAACAGATCAGCGCCAGGATGTTGTAGGAGGCATAGGTGGCGGGCTCCAGCACCCCGATCAGCAGTTGCGCGCCCAGGCTGCCGCCCATGTCCACCAGCCGGTAGACCCCCATCGCCCGGCCCCGGGTGGCATTGGTGACCTTGGATTGCAGCCAGGCCTCGATGATCGTGTAACAGCCCGCGACCGAAAGCCCGGTCGCCACCCGCATCAGCGCCCAGGCGAAGGGATCGGTCACCAGCATATGCGCCATGATGCCGATGGTGCCCGCGGCGGTGAAGGCGGCGAAGGCGCGGGAATGGCCGACCTCGCCCATCAGCCGGGGCGCCCACCAGCAGCCGATGAAAAAGCCGAGGAAATGCGCCGAGCCGAGAACCCCGATCGACGCTTCGGAAAACCCCAGCGCCACCCCCGACAGCGCATCGAGCGGCGCCACCCCCCCGAGGCCAAGCTGCAACAGCACGACGGACAGAAACAGGGCGGTAAAGGTAATCAGAAGACGCATGGCGGCCCACAGCGGAATTCGGCCCACCTGACCCGGTTTCACGGCCGGGGTCCAGCCCGTTTGCGACACCGCCGCCGCTCCCGGCCGTTTGCGGGGTTTTCCCGCCGCGCAGCCCTTGCCCGTGCCGCGCTTCAGGCTATTGTTTTCCGCAATTGCGAAGGGGGTGCCTGTCTTGCATATTGGCCGACATGGCTGCCCGGCGACACGTGGCGCGCCTTGATTCCGGGCGAGAGTTGCGCTCCGGATGCCCTGCCCCTTGCCGCCCAACACGGTCAGCGGACACCGCCATTGCGAACCGGAAAAATCTGTCAACTTGTTCTGAAACTGTTCCAGGGTCGGCCAACGGAAGAGAGGACACGCGATGCAACCGATGACGCCGGGCGGTACGGGAATCGCCGTGCGCCGCGCCCTCGGCCCCCTGCTGGTCCTGCTGCTGCTCGCCTCCTGCCACGAGGCGCCGGAACCCGCGCTGGACCCGGTAGGCCCGGCCCGGATCGAGGCGCTGCGCCAGCAATGCGAGCGCGGCGGAGGCAGCTTCACCCCCGGCCGGGCCGGGCTGATGGCCTGCCTGCACCAGACCCGCGACGCCGGAAAGCAATGCCGCCGCGCCGGCGACTGCGAGGGCGAATGTCTGGCCCGCAGCGGCACCTGCGCGCCGATACGGCCGCTGCTGGGCTGCCAGGAGGTTCTGACCGAAACCGGCGCAAGGCTGACCCAATGTATCGAATAGCCGCCCCCGCTGCTCTCGCCGCGGCTCTGGCGCTGACCGCCTGCGCCCCGCATGACGGACCGGCCCGCGACACCTCGGTGCCGATGCATTCGCTGGCCGATTACGGCCCGGCGCGGCTGGCGGGCACATGGCACCCGGTCGCGGGCACGGCGGGCTGCCGCGCCGCCGGGCCGGTGCGCTTCGCCGAATCGGGCGGGCGGCTGGTGGCCGAAGGCACGCTCTGCGGCGCGCGGCTGCGCGGCCCGGTGGCCTTCACCGCGCCGGGCCGGTTCAGCGCCGCGCCGATCAGCGAGCCGCTCTGGGTGCTCTGGGCCGATGCCGACGACCGGACGCTGGTGCTGGGCACGCCATCGGGCCGGATCGGCGCGATCCTCGACCGCTCGCCCCGGCCCTCACCCGACCGGATGCGGGCGGCGCAGGAGATCCTCGCCTGGAACGGCTACACCCCCGGCGCGGTGGACTGAACCGCTCACAGCGCCGCCCGCAGCCCCTCCAGATGCGCGGGCATGTCGCGCGCCGCCACCGCCGCCTCGCGCAGCAGCATGTCGAAGTGGCGGGTGAAGCCCTCGACCCGCGCGGTATCGCGGAACGCCAGATAGTGCTGCCCGAGATAGAGCACCGCCAGGAGCGGCCCGAACACCGTGACCGGCGCCGAGAACACCCGCCGCGCGTCGAACAGATAGACCCGCAGGCCCGGATACAGCGTCCGGGTCAGTTCGATCAGCCGGTCGAGCTGTTCGGCCCGCACCGCGCGCGGCAGGCCCTCGTAATAGCCCTCCGCCGCCGCAAAGGCCGCGATCTCGTGCAGCGGAAAGGCGATCTCGTAATCCGAGCGGGTGTCGCGGATCAGCCGCAGCCGGTCCTCGGACGCGCCGATCGCCTGTTCGGCGGTGCGCCCCAGATGCGGCGCATATTCCCAGCGCAGCATCTCCCGGGTCTTGAGCATGTCCGGCAGCGTCGCGGGCACATGGCGGATCTTGTAGCCCGCCGCCTCGCGGTGCCAGGCGAGGATCGTCTCATCGACCAGCGCCCGCGGCGCCTCGGTCATGCTGAGCGAAGCCGCGAGCAGTTCCGCCGTCCGCTCCGGCCGCCCGGCCAGCCCCAGCAGCCAGTCGGCGCTGACCCCGAGCGCTGCGGCACATTCCGCCGCGACATGGACATTGGGCAGCCGCCCCCCCTCGTCCCCCAGCAGTTGCGAGACGGTGGAGCGGTCCACCCCCACCCGGCGGGCCAGCGCGCTGCGGCTGACCCCGGCCTCCTGCATGGCGGCGGCGAGGCGCTGGCGGAACAGCGCGGCACGGTCGCGTTTGTCGAATTTTATCTGCATTGTTTTATAATATCATCACGGTTGCAGAAATGTTGCGCATATTCAGAATACCAAACATCCCGGCCCCAGGCTAGCTGTAGGCCATGGCCCGCACCCCCCCCGCATATCCCGCCGAAAGCCGCCGCCGCACCCTGGTCAAGGCCCTGTTGTGGCAGGGGATCGGCCTTCTGTCGATGACGCTGATCGGCTGGGCGATGACCGGCTCGGTGGCGCTGGGCGGCAGCCTCGCCGCCATCAACATGGCACTCGGATTCGTGACCTATGTGTTCTACGAACGGTTCTGGGCAAGGGTGCGCTGGGGGATCGACGGAAGCGGGCGGTGAGCCTGCGGCTTGCGGTCCGGCAGGCATGGAGGCCAGGCTTTCGCATGCCCGGCTGCCCGGCGGCACTTGCGCGCCTTGCTTCCGGGCAAGGGAAAGGGGGCACGCTTCGGCGCGGCGGCACCCGTCCGCTCAACCCGGCGGAAAGCGGCGGGCGACGAAATCGACGAAACTGCCCAGCTTGCGGGTCCGGCGCCGGTCGGGGGCGGTCAGGACATGCATCGGGCGGGCCGCATGGCGCCATTCGGGCAGCAGCGGCACCAGCACCCCCCGGGAAAGATCGCCCTCCAGCAGGATGCGCGGTTGCAGGATGATCCCCAGCCCCCCGAGCGCCGCCATGCGCAGGGCGTGGCCCATGTTCGAGATCAGCGGGCCCTGCACCGTGACCGTCTCTGCCCTGCCGTCCGGGCCCTCGAACTCCCATTGATCGCGCGGCATCCAATAGGCATAGCCAAGACAGTCATGTGTGGCCAGATCCGCCGGAACCTGCGGTATTTCACGCTTCGCCAAATACTCGGGGGCCGCGCACAGCACCATCTCATAGGGCCGGATCGCGCGGGCGCGCAGCGTGCTGTCCGAAAGCGCGCCGATGCGGATCACCGCGTCGAACCCTTCATCCACCAGATCGACCATCCGGTCGGTGATGGTCAGTTCGACCGAGACCTCGGGATGGGCGCGCAGGTAATCGGGCAGCGCCCGCGCAAGGCTGGTCGAGCCGAAAGTGACCGGCGCGTTCACCCGCAACAATCCGCGCGGCGCCTGCTGGCTTTCGGCGGCTAGGTTCTCGGCCGCCTCGACATCGGCGAGGATGGCGCGGCAGCGGTCCAGAAACCCGGTGCCGACATCGGTCAGGCTCTGGCGTCTTGTGGTGCGGCGGATCAGCGTGACCTGCAAGCGTTCCTCCAGCACACGGATATGTTTGGCGACCATTGCCGGCGAAAGCCCCATACTGCGGGCCGCCGCCGCGAAAGAGCCAAGCTCGGCCACCCGGACAAAGACCTGCATACTGGTCAGCCGGTCCATGATTGAACACCCCCGGTTTTGGATAAAGCAACAAAACCGCCATTTAACCTTAATATCAAGGCAATTAAATGTCATCCCAGACACAGAGACAGGAGCGAACCATGACGAAACGTGTTCTGGGCGGATCGGGGATCTCGATCTCGCCGCTGGTCTTCGGCGGCAACGTCTTCGGCTGGACGGCGGACAAGGCGCGGTCCTTCGCGCTTCTCGACCGCTTTTCCGAAGCGGGTTTCGAGACCATCGACAGCGCCGACATCTATTCCAACTGGGTGCCGGGCAACAGCGGCGGTGATTCCGAGAAAATCATCGGCGAATGGATGAAGGCGCGCGGCAACCGCGACAAGGTGGTGGTGATCACCAAGGCCGGGATGAAGATGGCGGATGGCGAGGGCCTTTCCCCCGCCTGGATCGAGCGTTCGGTCGATGATTCGCTGCGCCGGTTGCAGACCGACCGGATCGACCTTTATTTCTCGCATATCTTCGACGGGACCGTCCCGGTCGAGGAGACGCTGGCCACCTATGACCGGCTGATCAAGGCGGGCAAGATCGGTGCGATCGGCGCCTCGAACCATTCGGCCGAACAGCTTGGCCAGGCGCTGAAGGCCGCCACCGACAACGGCCTGCCGCGCTACGAGGTGCTGCAACCGCAATACAACCTTTACGACCGCGACAGCTATGACGGCGCGCTGCGCGACCTGGCGATTTCGGAAGGGATCGGGGTCATCACCTATTACAGCCTCGCCAGCGGCTTCCTCTCGGGCAAGTACCGCAGCGCCGATGACTTCGGCAAAAGCCCGCGCGGCGGCGGCATCGGCGGCTATCTGAACGAACGCGGGTTGCGCATCCTCGCGGCGCTGGACGAGGCGGCGGCGGCGCATCAGGCGACCCCGGCCGAGGTGGCGCTGGCCTGGCTGATCGCGCGCGAAGGGGTGACCGCGCCGATCGCCAGCGCGACCAGCATCGAACAGCTCGAAAGCCTGATCCGTTCGACGAAACTCACCCTGTCCGCCGAGGACATCGCACGGCTCGACACCGCCAGCGCGGCATGAGGAGACGATGATGAAGATCGATCTGCAAGGAAAACGCGCCATCGTCACCGGATCGACCGGCGGTATCGGCTTTGCCGTCGCGAAGGGGCTGGCCGGTGCGGGCGCCGAGGTCGTGGTGACCGGGCGCACGCAGGCGGCGGTGGACAAGGCGGCCTCGGCCATCAAGGCAGCGCAGCCGGACGCGAAAGTGTCCGGCGTCGCCGCCGACCTTTCGACGCCCGAAGGGGCGGCCGCGCTGATCGCGGCGGAGCCGCAGGCGGATATCCTGGTCGGCAACCTCGGCATCTACGGCGCCAAGCCGCTGTTCGATCTGGAGGATGACGACTGGGCGCATGTCTTCAACGTCAACGTGACCAGCGCCGCGCGGCTGGCGCGGCATTATGCGCCCGCGATGCAGGCGAAGGGCTGGGGGCGGCTGATCTTCATCTCCAGCGAATCGGCGCAGAACATCCCGGTCGAGATGGTGCATTACGGCGTGTCCAAGGCCGCGTTGCAGGCGCTGTCGCGCGGCTATGCCAAGGCGCTGGCCGGCACCGGGGTAACCGCGAACGCGGTGCTGCCCGGGCCGACCCGCACCGAAAGCTCGATCGCCTTCATCGCCGATCTGGCGCGCGAGGGCGGCATCGCGGCCGAGGAGGCCGAGGCGCGGTTCCTGGCCGAGAACCGGCCCTCGACGCTGATCCGGCGCTTCGCCGAACCCGAGGAAGTGGCCAATCTGGTGACCTATGTCGCCTCGCCGCTGTCGAGCGCGACCACCGGCGCGGCGCTGCGGGTCGAGGGCGGCATCGTCGAGAGCACCGGCTGAGCAAACCCGGCGGCGCGGGAGCGGGGCGGAACAGCCCGCCCGCGCCGCCGGAACCGCGACGGTTGATTGGCTGGCCGGGCGCGCTACCATGCGTCAGGCGGCATCGAATCCCGTCCCCCCCCAGACCTGTCAGGAGGATCCCATGTCAGATCAAGGCAATCCCCGCGCCACCGGCTCGACCATGAGCACCGGCGCCCCCGCCCCCAGCGACCGCAACTCGCTGAGCATCGGCGCCGA
>Ga0172382_10007963_pt1 | contig 14914 bp, 8 predicted proteins | sample Leawel138RmetaG_FD_122245 | JGI IMG/M metagenome (GOLD analysis project Ga0172382, IMG submission 122245) | Leachate microbial communities from a municipal landfill in Southern Ontario, Canada - Leachate well 138R metaG | ecosystem: Engineered > Solid waste > Landfill > Unclassified | place...
GTAGTTCAACCCCAGACTGCCCGCCGTCTCCTTACCAAGACCGGCGATGGTGAATATCCGGGCGTACCGAAAGGCCAACAGAACCAGGGGAATACTGATGAGCAGCACTTCGTATCTGCCCTGAACGATCATGGAAAAGTCGCCGACCAACCAGGAGGAAACCGACTGAATCATGTCAAAGTGGTACGCTATCGCCTCGGCTGCGGCGTCAAGGACGTTTCCCAGGACCAGCCCAAGAAGGGGAACCACTACGACACTTCGGTACCGGATCTTCCCAATCAGAAAGACGAAAAGGGATGTCGCCGCCAACGCGGTCACCGCAGCGGCGATGATGCGGATCAAGGTGGGAGCCTCAGGTATGAGCAGCACCGCCAGAACAAACCCCACTCGGGCCCCGTCGATAGTGGCAGCCGTCCCGGGCGAGGCAAATCGGTTGCGCAGGATGCTCTGCAGAATCAGCCCGGATACGGCCAACCCCGCGCCGGCCAGCAGCACGCTAACCAGGCGGGGAATTCGACTCAACAGGACAATACGCCACACATCAGGATTGCCGGTCAGGATATCACCCAGTGATATGGTCCGCGCCCCCAGAGAGACGGACCACACACCACCGATAATGACCAGAACGAGGAGAACCTCCCTCCTGACCAGATGCCGGGAGATATCCCGCAGGGGGTTCACTTCCCGATGACCGATTCTATGTCACTGAACATGGTCGATGTCGCTTCCAGGCCCCCTGCAGCGAGGTACCACGCCTGAGGTGACGCGTAGATAATGTGATCATTGACAAACGCCGACGTCTCCCGGACAAGGGCGTTGTTCAGAACGGACCTGGCCGTACTGGTGCCGGAAATTGCGGCACCCCGGTCCAGGACGATAAGGTAGTCCGCGTCGTGTTCTACCAGGTATTCAAAGGAAATACTCTGGCCGTGTGTGGACACCTCAATACTGTCGTGGGCCGGGGTAAACCCAAGGTTGGTATAGACAATATCAAAGCGGGACCCCGGTCCGTACACACTAAGGGCGCCGTCATTCACCATGATCATCAGAGCCGTTGCACCCTTGGTCGCCATCCGGATTGCTGCGGCGCGGTTGTCGAGGTCGTCCAAAGCCTTCTCGACTTCCGTGCTTTTACCGTACAGAGAGGCAAGGAGACGGGCGTTCTCCCTGACCGACTCCATGAAGTCTCCGGTCCTCACCGTCAGGTACACCGTCGGTGCAATCCGGGCAAACTCGTCGTACAAACCGGCCTGTCTGCTGGAGATGAACATCGCCTCCGGCTGAACGTCAAAAATGGCCTCAAAATCGGGCTCGAAGAGGGTCCCTGCGTCGTGGATGTCGTCACCGGCGTACTTGTTGAGATATTTGGGAAGATTTGCCTTGGGAACGCTGTCCACCGGTACTCCCAATACGTTCAGGGTGTCCAGCGTATCGAAACCAAAGACGACGATGGGAGACGGTTTCAGCGGAACAGAAACGGTACCCAGGTCATGGGTGACGGAAACGGTTTCCCGATCAGGGACAACAGCCCCGCCCCCTTCAGGTGATCCCGTTGCGTGGATATAGGTGATCGTTCCAACAAGGAGAACGAGAGAAATGTAACGTTTAAGAACTCGCACAGTTAGCCTCCAACAATTGAGTTAGGTAAGGGTAACTTGCACGAACTCCGATCGTCAACTATGTTGCTTGTATTAGTCAGTTATTTCCAGTCAGATTATTTCCGGTCAGGATGCAACTCGGGCGACGTCCTGTGGGGCGGCAGTTTCGGGCAACGCCGTAAGATATCCGGTGCGGACACAGATATCAAAAAGTTCTCGTGTCATGATATCGGTTTCGGTGGTTTCGTATCCGTCAAAAAATCGCGTTATCGTGACGTGCAGTCCGTCGGGTCGATCGGCTGCAATGTTCAGTACAGCCCGTTGACCTGGAGCCGATTTGATTTCAAAACGTTTCATGGAACCCCCTCATACCTTGAGTATCGGCATGAGGGGGAGGATATTTACGCCCGCCCTGGTTTACGACGGCAGTATCAGCACGTGTATCAGCCCTTGTAAATAACGTCCCGGCCGATCGTTCCGACAAGCATATCCAGATAGTCCGGACGCTGGATACGGATCGCCTCCCGACGGCACCAGGAGAGAGAATCCTGGATATTGGCTCCCTGGCCGGTGTCGGCTTTCAGTGCTTTCTCCAGATAGGCTATCTCCCGTTCCAGGTATTTTACCTCCTGGTCCCGATACAGTTCCAGGCGCTGCCGGTACCAGTCGGAACCGAGCACGTACTCCCGGTCAAAGAGACCGCGGATTTCCGGGTCTGCCGCCGTTTTTCCTTCGTAGGTCCCCTCGGCCATGATGTAGAGGAGTGCCTTCAGCGGCGGTATGGCCCCTTCCACACTGCCGTCCTTTATGTAGGCTGCTGCAACCTTCTGGTGGGTTTCCACTATGTTGTTGATACCATCCACAAAGTCGTCCATGCTCTGCAGTTCCGGCTTCAGCATCTGATCGTTGAAGACCATCCCCGGCGAGTCAAAGACCCGTCCAAAGAAGTTAACGGCAAATTTCTTGGTAATACGGTAGCCCAGACGACTTGCCGGAACGTTCTGTCCTTTGTGCTCAAAGTCGTCCAATTTTTCAAGAAAATCATTGGCGATCATATTCGTCGGATCTCGTTCATCCGGATGCAATCGGGACCACATCTCCGGAACGAGAAGGCTGATGTCGTGTTCCACCTTGAAATCCGGCCCGATATACCCGGCGGCGGTGGTGAATGCGTTGTACCCGGTGAGGATGTAGGAAAGCAGAGCGTTGTTCAGGTCTGACGTCGCTACCAGGGCGTTGAACGGTCCTTTTGTCAGTGCCCCTTCAGATCCCGCCCCCGTAGTGGACGGTGACTTTCCCGTCAGGCTGGAAATGAAATCCATGAAGAGTTCCGGCAGCTCCTGGTAGTGAATAGGGGCGTACACTGCCAGCGGCCGAATACCTGCGGCTCGATCAGACGGGTTGTTTCGGCGCCCCGGAAGAATTGCATTAACCGGATGGTATATGGGCTGCCCAACGGGGATCTTCCGGTACAAACGGGAACCGAGATCGGCGATGTACTTGTCCCGTGGTTTCACACGGGTGGGATCGGTCTGAAGATACCGGGGGTTTTTGGACGGCACACCGTTCACGATTCGTGGATGGGAGGGGACCACAAAGAACCGGGTCTCCTTGTCTTCCACTACTGAACAGATCAGCTCCTGTACCGGCCTGGTGTAGTCGGTGAACTCCAGGGCTCGATCGATAAACTCCCGCGCCTCTTCCTGGGGGAACGGATTAAAGTTGGACAAAAAGACCGGTGCAGTGGAGATGTCCTTTTCGGCCTGTTTGTCATATCCCCGATGAATCGCGTCGTCGGGGCGCTGGAAGAACCGGAATTCACAGTTCTGGGTAAACTTCACGCTGGGGTTTGTGTAGTCCGGGTTCAGTCCCTTAAGCCACGTCGCGGGCACGACCACGCTGGAAGAGATGTCGTCTTCCCATTGAACCTTGTGGGAGGGCATGAAATCCTGCCGCAGTTTGTGGGTCCAGCCGGTACCGTCCTCTTGCATGCCGATCCTGAGGTAACTCCCGATAACGGGCCGCCCCATGTACTTCAGTACATTTCCGCTGGCGCCGTTCACAACATCTACACTGAACTTCTCTCGCCATTTGTCACCCCAGTCTTCGTGGTAAAAACGCTTGACGAGAAAGACCAGTGCTTTTATCCGGTGCGGTATGGATTCCAGCCAGGAGTTAAACTCATCCGTATTTGTCGACCGTGGAGCCAGCAGTTTGATCACCGACCCCAGACTGCGGGCTCGGGACAGTATCTTGCGGCTGACGTAGTCTCCCCCGTTCCGGGGCTCCAGAAAGCGGTCGCTGTAATCACGGTTTATGATCTCTTCGACCATGTCCATGTCGTTCTTGAAATCTGCGATAATCAGCGGCGTGTAGTGCATGGCATCGTCGAGGGCTTTGGATATCTCCGACTTACCGCCGCCGGAAACGGTACACGGCTTATGGCACAGGGTGCCTTCCGACGCCGTTCCGACCAGGCGCCACGCCCCCGAAACGGGATGCTGTTCCATATTGACCTTAAAACCGGTGGGGTGGATATAGGTGCGCCCCGGCAGTACCCGCAGTGATCGGTCACGTCCTTCATCGTCCACCCAGTTTGCAATCTGGACGTCCAGATCAATGGTCGTGTCTTCCGGCAAAAAGATGATGTCAGGATAGGTGGTATCGACGCCGTACCCTTCCGGTTTGATTTCGATGCTGTCTCCCAGCAACCCGGGAAGGTCCGCAAACCGGTGCTTACGGTCCCGGAGGTTACTGTCGGGAACGAACTTCATACCCAGGTTGTAGCTTGGAAACGCCAGGGCGCCTCCGGCGTGTTCTTCTTCTACCAATCCGAAGAGATTTGCAGAGTAACTGATCTGGGTTTTGACTTCTTTCTTCGAATACCCGAAGTAGTTATCCGCAATGAGGGTTACCATAGTTCCCCGCTCATCCCGGGCGGTAATCTTGAAAGGCGTCCCGTCGTTGTAGAGTTCACCGGGATCTTCCCAGCACATTCCTTCTCGCTTCTGCCGTTCCGTCGCCTTGGAGACGTGGGGCAGGCCAAGGTCCTTTTTCCGCATGTTCACCAGGTGGGTAGCGAGGATGATACACCCGCTGTGTCCCGTCCAGTGCTGCGGATCGAGAGCGCTGTCGTTTTCCGGCAAATAGGGGTCACCGGCGTTACCGAATATCGATTCTACAAAATCCAGGTTGGCCACCAGGTTTCCCGGCGCAAAAAACCGGATTTCGGTGTACCGTTTCTCCAAAACTCCCGGTACTTCCGGCTGTACAATAGGCTTCAGCAAAAGGCTGACGAACCGGCTGGCCGGCTTGTCGGCGTCCATCGTAAAGGGGATTTCCCCCAGTGCTTCCGGCGGGTTCAGAGCTTCCCGAAGAAGACGAAGAAAGGCTGTTTTGGGTACGACTTTTTTGTCCAGCGGTACGGGAAGGCCCCCGTCGGCAACGTGGAACACCCCTTTAGTCGTTCGTCGATCGTGTTTGGGGTTGTGCAGGATGCCCTGTTTGGTGCGGTAGGAGTTGATGATACCGGTGTGAAAACCGTGCTTCGACGGCGGTATGGAGAGTTCCCGGGCAATTCCATAGCGATCAAGGATAAACGAATTGCCCGGTAGACGGGGAATCTCTTCGTCGGTATCGGCAAGGTAGTCGTTGAGAAACTGCTGAATTCTCTCGTCCGACGGCGGCAGATACTCTTCAAGAAGGCGGTTTTTTTCGCAGAAATTCCGGACGAGTCCGTCGGCCAGTTCCAGCATCGATTCCTGTTCTTCCGGTACGGTCGACAGGCCGTGACTGGCCAGTTTGAAGTTGATATAGGCGATCATCCGCCGACGGTTTTTCGGATCGGACGGGTTGTAGTTGAGTCCAAAATCAGTGGGAGTCAGGTCCCGGTCGTTTGCTGTCTGCATGGACACATAGTAATTTATTTCAACTGCTCCGTACAGACGGGTGTCGATGGGGGATGTGCATCTTTCCACAATTGGAGTTATACTAAACCAATCCAAAATCAACAGTAGGAGCAGACATATGAACAATATGAAAGTTATCGATTTGACTATGCCGCTTGGCGTGGGTACGCCTCCCTGGCCCACTTATGAACCGCTGCAGGTGAAGTACTTCAAACGACTCGCGCCGAACGGTGCCAACGGGCAGCTGGTGACCCACTCGAACCACCTGGGTACCCACCTTGACGGTGAAATCCACTTCCACACCCCCGGTAAGGACATTGCCAGCCTGGACATGGACTTTCTGGTCAATGAAGGCGTCATCGTCGACCTTTCCGACGTCGCCGGTGAGTACGATGTCTACACTTCCGAGATGATTGAAGAGCGGGTAGACGTCAAAGAAGGGGACATTCTCATTATCTCCACCGGTTACCACAAGTACAGCTGGGACCAGCCCACGGGTGACGAAATTGCCTACATGGTAAAGCACCCCGGCCCCAACCGCGAATTTGCCGAATGGGCAAAGAAAAAGAAATTACGCTGGATCGGCGTGGACTGCGGCAGCGCGGACCATCCGATGAACACCAAGATCCGTGACTGGATGCCCCGGCAGGCCGCCGAGTGTGACGCCCACTTCAAGAAGAAGTACGGCAAGGGTCTCACCGAGGTGTTTACAGACGACAAGTACCAGCTCATGCACATAGAGATGTTCCCCTACGGCATTATTCACGCCGAATGTGTCGGTGGTGACATTGACCTTCTGTTGAACGAGCGGGTGACCATCGGCTGTTTCCCCTGGCGTTTTGTGGACGGTGAGTCCTCCATTGCCCGTATCGTCGCCTTTGTAGACGACAAGACCTACGAAGAAAAGATGGCCAAGAAGGCAAAGGCAAAACTGACCCGTTTTGGTGACGTTGCCCGCGCCGAAAACGAGTGGCTGGTAGAAGAAGGCCGCAAACGGGCCAAGAACGCAAAGTAAGACTGTCCTGCAAAAATCGGCGCTCCGTTGTCTCGGCAACGGGCGCCATTTTTTTTGGCCGACAACCAAATGCTATTAGCACAAACGCATTTTTGTTGTACAATCGTCCAATGACCACACATACAACAACCAACAATAAACCTTTGTCGGGCATAAAAGTACTTGATATGACTCGCGTTCTGGCCGGTCCCTTCACCACAATGCTTTTGTCTGACCTTGGTGCAGAAGTTCTGAAGGTCGAAATGCCCGGTGTCGGGGATGATTCCCGTCACTTTGGTCCATTCAAGAACGAACGGAGTCTCTACTTCATCAGTATCAACCGCGGTAAACGCAGCATGACCCTGAACCTCAAAACCGAAGAGGGAAAGGCAATTCTCCGCAAACTGGTGGCCGAACATGACATTCTGGTTGAGAACTTTCGACCCGGCGTCATGGAAAAGCTCGGTCTGGGGTATGACGAACTGAAGAAGATACATCCGGGGCTCATCTACGCCGTTTCGTCGGGGTTTGGGCACACCGGTCCGGACAGCAAGAAGCCGGCCTATGATATTCTCGCCCAGGCCGCCGGCGGTCTCATGAGCGTAACCGGGTGGCCTGGACAGGCACCGACACGGGTCGGCTGTTCCATTGGTGATATCGGCGCGGCCCTCTTCAATGCCATCGGTATTCTCGCCGCATTAAACCACCGCCACGCCACAGGGGAAGGCCAGAAAGTGGACGTTGCCATGCTGGATTCTCAGGTCGCCATTCTGGAAAACGCCCTGGCCCGCTACCAGGTGGACGGTCAAAATCCGGAGCCCCTGGGTAACCGACACCCCACCATCAGCCCCTTTCAGGCGTACCGTGCTTCGGATGACTGGTTCGTCGTTGCGATCGGTAATGACGCCCTGTGGCAGCAGTTCTGCTCCGCCCTGAACCGCAACGATCTTGCGTCAAATGAACGGTTTTCGACCAACCCCAAGCGGACGGCCCATCTTGAAGAGCTGAACGAGATACTGGAACCCCTTTTCCAAAAAAAGACCGTCGGAGAGTGGTCGTCCCTCTTCTCGGAGAATGGGATACCCCACAGCCGAATCAACAAGATTGAACAGGTCCTCCAGAACCGGCAGGTTCAGGCACGTAACATGGTAGTTACCGTAGAGGATAAAATCGCCGGCACGGTCAGCGTTGCCGGTAACCCGATCAAGATGAGCGGGATGGAAGACCCTACAACTCGGCCGCCCATTCCGGAGCTTGGCGAACACACCAACGATGTTTTGCGGTCGCTCGGCTACGATGACGACCAGATTGCCGCCATGTACAACCAGGGCGTTGTCTGAAAGGAGCTTTCAATTGAACAACATCGGAGCGCAAGGTTTTCATCACATAGCGATCGCCGCCCAGGATTTTGACCGGAGCGTCTCATTCTACCGGGACGGTCTCGGTTTTCCCGAAGTCCTCGCCTGGGACAACCAGGGAAACAGAGCGGCTCTGTTCGACGCAGGGCAGGGATGCTGGGTTGAGATATTTGAACGCCCGGGCCACGCCCTTCAAGAGGGGCAGCTCCTGCACTACGCACTGAAAGTCTCGGACTGCCGGGCCGCCCACGCTGCCGCTCTCGCCGCAGGTGCCACCGAAATCCGCCCGCCCCGGGACGTAGATATTCCTTCAGACCCGGCCTTTCCGGTAACTATATCATTTGTGGCCGGGCCCGACGGCGAAGAAATCGAGCTGTTCCACGAGCGTTGATCCGGAGAGTTTGCGGGTAGAACCGCCGAATGGCAATCGCCCCGCTCCCGGTCAGGACGGATGGTCGCGAAACCAGTCTCCGCACCACAGCTTCCTGACCGGGACAAGAGCAAGAAGAGCGGCGGCGGCCGCACCGAGAAACACAATACCAAACCCCAGCTTGCCTACGAGAAGTCCCGTCACAAGCGGCATCAAGGCAGCTCCGATATTGGCCGCACCAAACACCCCTGCGTACAGGGCGCGGCTGTTATCCGGTGATATCTGGACAAGAACCGCCTCCATACCAATCTTGTGGGCCGATATCACCGAGCCGGCCAGAAGGTACAGAAGCGTGTAGATCGATAATGGCGCCCATTTGGAAACAACAAGTGCTAATGGAAAAAGCAGCGCCATCAGGACAAGCTCGACCCGCAAGACCAGCCGAAACCCGCCTCTTTTGATCAGTCGAGTCCACAGAAAACTTGCTCCCAGCATGCCGGCTATCTGAACCATCACAAAGGTACCAACTCCAGTCGTATCAAGCAGGTACGTTTTATGTGCCAGCGCGGTAAGGAGTGGTATTGCCGTAAAACCCGGTGCCGCCAGATTTGCCGCCAAGATCAGCGCTCTCATATTTCCGTCTTTACCCACGATCCCCGGCATTTCCTGGATTGCAGCGAGCACCCCTGCACCGTGCCGTTCGGGACGCTCACGCTGAGCGTCTATTCCTGTATATTCCGCTGAGTTGTCTACCGGCTCCCTCAGCATCCAGAAGCCCGTTGTCCCAATCAACAGAAATGTCGAAGCCAGACCAAAAAGGAGAATATACCCCTGGGGAAACTCAGTAGCACCAAGAAACAGACGCGTCGCCACAGCTGATACCAGTAAACCCAGCGTCGTAGCTACCTGCCTGCCAACAAAAAACTTCCGGCGTCGGGCCGTCTCCACCAGTTTTCCCACCAGCTCGGTATAAGAAACGCCGGCAAATGCACCGCTCAGGGCAAACACCGCCATAGCGGTGAAAACTACGGGAATAATTGCCGAATCGGTTCCGAATAACCATATCCCCCCTGCCGCCGCCGCAAGAGCAACAACACGCAGGTTGATCCCCAGCAACAGAAAGGGTTTCTTTCTTCGTCGTGTCTGCAGAAACCCCGCAAAGACCAACTGTGAAACAAGGGGAAGTCCGATCATTATTCCGGTAAGTACCCCGACGGCGAATTCACCGCCACCGGCCCCCAGGACAAGCGCAGGCATCACCGTGTTGACTTCAGTAAAACTCATGGTGACCGCCAGAAAGAAAGAATGCCAGTAAAGAGCATGAGTATTTGCCGGTCGCATGTCAGGATGATACCACCCGACCCGGCAGCCGTACACCGACACACAGGTACACAGGTACACAGGTACACACAGCCGGTAGTTAGACCATCGTCGCGGTTTACCAGTACACTTGAGCCGTGTCGGTGAAACAAAAACTTGTCACAACCCCCATTCTCCTTTCCCTGATTCTGTTGGCAGGGACCTTCGCGCTTCCTCCCTCGATCATTGACCGGGCAGGCACGTATGTGGGGCAGCGGATACTGAACCGGTACGCCGGGCCGGAGTACCAGATTTCGGTCACCGGCGTGTCGGGTCCCCTGTATCGAGAGCTCCGGGTCCAGGAAATCGCCGTTGTATCTACCGCCGACACCGCGCCGATCCGGGATATTTCCGTCCGGAATCTGCACATCACCTACAATCTGGTCACCCTTTTATCAAAGGATCCTCTGAAGGGGTTGAAAAGCCTGCGAACAGAGGGGGCCTTCCTTAGCCTCTCTCCCGGCGATCCTGTCGAAACGACTGAAACGACTCAATCACCGGAGCAGGACGAAGTTCACCAACCAAAAACCGTGGACCCGTCCCCGATTGAGGAAGCCATTCTGTCTCTGCCGGCACACCTGCCTCCGGAAGCGGAGCTGTACCTGCCCCTGACAATAACCGGATTGACGCTGCCGGGGTTCGTAGCAGCCCCTACAACAGACACGTCCGCAACCGTCACCGCAACCGTTTCGGCGGAATACGCGCAGCAGCGCCTTGTTGTAACCGCGGCCCTCCTGGACTACTCCGTTACCGCCACGGTGAACCCACCTTTCCAGAAAGCTCATATTGCCGTCAGCGGGCCCGGCGCAGAGGGAAACCTGGAACTGACCGGCTCAGGGTTTACCGCAGGTGGGACCGTCCGCCCAGGCAGACTTCCTATGGAACCGTTTTTCGGAACGGCAACTTTCACTGCAGCAGCGACTTACGCAGCGCCGGGACTCCCTGTATCGTCGTTCATTTCAGCAATCCAGAGAATTCCCCAGGGAATCTCCCCCGATGCCGAGGGCACGGTGGTGCTTTCGGCGATCTCCACTCCCTTTGGGCTGGTGCTCTCAGAAGGCTATCTGACCTACCGAATACGGGACTCAATCGCCCACGTGTCCGCCGCCATTGACGGTGACCCCACCGGGCGAATTTCCATGGAGAATGTGGTCATCCCGTTACAGGATATCGGTGCGTTCCACCCCGGAGAGATACGGATCATCATCCCCGAGGACGCGCCCTTCCCGGCCGCCCTGGTGCCCCAAAACGTGGCAACCCTGCTGGTTCAGTCCGACGTGGTACGGCGCGCAAACGGTGGCGAACCCGCGACCGGCGGCGACCCACCAGACACCCTTCTCCTTCCGGAAATAGACGTGACCATTCGAGGAATAGCCGACGGCGGCTTGTCACTTGCCGGACAGCTCGCACGATCCGGTGTAGGAACGGTTAACTTCCAGGCGGAACTGGATCCATCGGGGCGATTCGTTTCTCTCCGGCACAGCGAGGTCAGTTGGAGCAAGAACGACTGGCTTCTGGAAGGGATTGTCCAGGGCCAGGCGCACTGGGACGCCCTTTATGATGCCACCGCCACCGTTCATATTTCGGCCCGACACAAAGATGCTCCCGATCGCATCCACTCCTTGGACGCAGATTATGCCCACCAGACAGTCACCATACACCGTCTGAATGCTGCTGCGGGAGGCATATCCCTTTCCCTGATCGAACCGGCAACCGTTCGCAGCCAAAACGGCGGCGTTGCCGTTGAACACGCCCTGCTGGCAGTCGCCGAAGGAACCGTGGCCATCGAGGGTACCTTTAATCGTTCCCATTTCAATGCCGGCGTCACAATAGACCGTCTCGCTCTAAACCAGCTGGTAGAAACGGACACTGATACCCCCGAGAATACCCTCTCGGGGTATGTGTCCGGCTCCCTGTCTGCCTCCGGTCCCTACGATGAGCCCCAGTTCACCGCCGCCATGAAGACCGAGAGCCTCACCGTACACGGTGAACCAGGAATGGCCGCTCTCGTTCTGTCGCAGGACGACCGGGGTATACAGGTCACCCGAGGTGAGGTGCAGGTCGGAACTTTTGCCCAGGGACAGTTCACCGGTCGACTCCCTTTTGCGGTGGACTCCGGAGGCCTTCGCTTTATCGGCCTCGAGAACGCGTCTTTTAACGGACGGTTTTCCAGCGCCCGCTTCGACCGCATGTTCGAGGGCGACCAAGACAGCCCATTTCCCCGTGGTAATTTCACCGCCCAGATTCTCTTACCGGAAGGTGCTGATCGAATTCGGCTTACCACGGAATTCGTTTTTTCTCCCGCCGGAGAATCAGAAAACGGTGTCGGCCGCTTCGGTTTTGGTTATGACAAAATCGCGGCAACTGTAGAAATTACCAGTCCCCGTAAAGACTCTCTGAAATCGACGTTCTCAATTTCTACCGATGATACCAGGATGTTCCGGGGATCCGGCGAAATTGTCTTCCCTGGTATGGCCTGGAACCTCTACGGAGACGGGGATATTCCTCTTGAGTTTATTGCACGCTATATTCCAGGCGTAACGGCCCTTACGGGTGTCCTGAATACAACGGTAACCGGCTCAGGGACACGGGAGAGTCTGTTTCTTGACGGCTCAGCGTCCCTCGTGGGGGTTGAAATACGTCCCGCCGGTTCCCTGCCTGATATCGCAAGGCTTGAGGGGACGATACACTTCAACCACACCGGTTACAGCGCCGAATCTCTCCAGGGTGAACTTGGCCTGTCGCCGTTTTCCATCACGTTGACCGGTACCTTTCCCGACGGGGACAGCCCGGGAACGATGGAGGCCAGGCTGACCGGTGACAATCTTCTGCTGTTATCGACACCGGTGCTCCGCGCTCGAGGCGATGCGGAAATCCTTCTTACGGGCCGTTCCGGAACGGATCTCGTACTGGGCGGTACGCTAAACGTCCGCAGTGCCACATACTCCCGGGATATCTCTCTGACGGACATGGATTCACTTCCCGCAATCGATACCGAAATGACTCAGCTTTTCAGTCTACCTGGACCTGTGGGCAGGGCCATCCGGCTGGATTTGCGGGTCCTGTCATCCCGCACAATTCGGATCGAAAACAACCTCTACAACGGCTCCTTTTCTGCAGATATGACGCTGCGAGGCACCCTGGAAGTCCCCTTACCCCAGGGCCGCATCTACGCAGATCAAGGCAGGCTCACCCTCCCTCTGACGGTCATACACATGGAAAACGTCGTTCTGCGGTTTCCCCAGGACCGGCCGTTTTTGCCGGATATTCAGATCCGGGGCATTGCCCGTCTTCGGAACTACCAGCTCGTCATCTTCGCTTCGGGAATCCTGCCGGAGATCGAAATCGATATCACCTCGACACCCCCTCTGTCGCAGAGCGACGCACTGGTCCTCCTGACCACCGGTTTCATTCCGGCAGACCTGACCGGATCAGGAGACCGGGTAGCTCTGGCAATCGGCAGCCGTCTGGGAACACAGTTCGTCCGCTCTTTTTTGGGATCTTCCGGAAGTGCCGAAGGTGCGGAATTTGCCGATCGGGTAGACGTCATTTTGGGAGAGGGAGTTACCGAGTCGGGGGCCGAAACGATAGAAATCGAATTTCGCCTCTCTGAGGGCGAATCCTGGTACCTGGTTTTCCGCCGGGACCGTTACGACCGCTACAACATGGATCTTGCATGGCGCTTCTGGATCGACTGAACAGCCCTGGACCGGTTGGTTCCCTACTCGGCCTGCTCGCGCTGCTCTTTCTGCTTGCGATACCGGTGCCGCAATCGGCAACCGGTCAGAGCAGACCTCGGGCAACGACCTCGGGCCCGGTTGTAACTGTTCAACTGGATAACGGCGACAGGCTTATACCGGAGTCGTTGAGTAATCTCCTTTCACGAAAAATCCGTTACATTGAATCGGGTCGAGCCGTAGCCGCCGATGTAGCCGATATCGCCTATGACATGGAACAGGCCCTGCGTCAGGATGGGTATGCGTCGGCGATGGTAGAGTACAACATGTACCGTCTCGGCGACGACGGCGCCCGGGAACGGGTGCGGACGGCCCGAGAATGGCCGTCGGTCCAGCGGGTCGAATTTACCGTCCATCCCGGCAATCTTACCTACTTCGGGATATTTCGTTTTGACGGCGTCCATCACTTCGGTGACGCCGAAATTCGGGAGCAGATACCCCTGGCATCCGATGCTCGGAAAATGGCGCCTGTCATCTTTGAAGAAGCCCGACTTCGTGCAGCCCTTCGTCGGCTGGAAAACATGTACCGCTTCGCCGGATATGCCGATGCCCGGGTAGGTCCGGCAACGCGGGAGTCCCGGAATGAGCAGGATGCCGTATTTATCGATATTGTCGTGCCGGTCCAGGAGGGGCTCCAGTACACTATTACGGAAGTCACCGTTTCCGCGTCGGACCTTCCACAGGACGTGTTCTCGCAGGTCACCGACGGGTTTGGATTGGAGGGCAAACCGTACTTTCCGAGACAGGCGGTAGTGGGCGAAACAGAAATACGCCGAATACTCGGAATCTCCGGATACCGCCCGAATATCACGAACAAAATCGATCGTGCGGCTTCGGGCGATGTTACGATCCACTACACAGTGCAAGCCGGGTCTCCTCGGGTTTTTCGAGATGTATCGTTTATTTCGGATAGTGATCTGCGTACGCGGACAGTCTTTCTGGAACGGCTCCTTCCACTAAAACCTGGTGAACCCGTCGATGCCGCCGCTCTCGATGAGTTTGAAGACCGTCTGTATGGGATGGGCGTCTTCTCCTTCGTAAATATCGGTGAAGTTCCGGACGATGACGTTTCTATCGATGAAGTTTTGGTCGGTCCGGGTAGTTCCGTCCCGACCGATCTCAACGTCACCCTTCGTGAAGGACGCAGCCGCTACATGGAACTCGCCGTCGGTTGGGGCAGTTATGAACTGCTGCGGGGCCGGGTGAACTACACGGATAACAACGTCTTTGGCCGCGCACTCAGCTGGAGCACTACCGGGGCGGTGAGTTTCCGGACCCGTGAATTCTCATCGTCCCTGACCGACCAGACTATTTTCGGACCGAAAGTACGTCTGACCAGTTACGGCGCCTACAGCTACCGAGATGAGCCGTCCTATGACCGGACCCGTGGAGAAAGCGGCCTGATCGGTGTATACCGGATATCACCGCTGTTCCGGACCGATCTGTCGTATCAGTTTTCGTATACCGTCGTAGAAGGGGTCACCGCGGAAATCGTCGGTGCCGAAAAGGGCCGACTTGCGACCGGGCGCATAGGGTACGGTGTGACCTTTGACTCCAGGGACAACGTGCTCAACCCCAAGCGAGGCCAAC
>Ga0172382_10007968_pt1 | contig 14910 bp, 12 predicted proteins | sample Leawel138RmetaG_FD_122245 | JGI IMG/M metagenome (GOLD analysis project Ga0172382, IMG submission 122245) | Leachate microbial communities from a municipal landfill in Southern Ontario, Canada - Leachate well 138R metaG | ecosystem: Engineered > Solid waste > Landfill > Unclassified | place...
AATATAAAAAAACGGTTGAGATAATGCTTGTATTTTATTAATATGTGTTTTTATTTCATTAAAAAAGATTATGTTTTAAAAGGAAGCGGATAAAAACAATTACGAATTCTGAAGATACAAGCCAATAAATATAGCAGAACCCCGCAGGGGTGATATTGTTGTAGACTGATTTATGTTCAGTATTAAGAAACCCCGCAGGGGTGATATTATATATGATGATACCGAAAATGTGTTTATACAATAATGACACCCCTACGGGGTTTGGGATGTATTCATATTGATTGTTTCTACAATAATGACACCCCTACGGGGTTTGGGTGTATTCATATTGATTGTTTCTACAATAATGACACCCTACGGGGTTTGGATGTGTTCATGTTGAGGCGTTTTGATAGTTTGAGCGTTTTTTTATTTTATTGTTTATACATCTTCTTTGAGCTTTTGTTAGGATAAACGCAACGAATTAAAATCGGCATGTTTTGCTGAACAAAGTCAAAGGTTCCATTTTTTAACGGAAGGATATCTATTATTTAAAAAAAATAATATCACCTCAAAAAAGATTTAACCATATTTTAGGTGTTTAATTAAAAAATTAATTAGCAACTATTAATCTGTTAGTGAAATATGTTTACTTGGGACATTTAAATAATGTGTAATTTTGCGCCTACATTATTAAATAAGAATACATGCAACATTTAGTTGATAAATTATTGAAAAACAAGACTCTCACAAAAGAAGAGTTTGTTCAATTGATAGCCGGACGTAATCCTGAAACCAGCGAATATTTATTTAAAAATGCCCGCATGGTAAGAGAGAAAATATATGGTAAAGATATATATATACGTGGCTTAATCGAATTGACCAATTATTGTAAAAACGATTGTTATTATTGCGGCATACGTCATGCAAACAAAAACGTGTCACGCTATCGACTCAAAAAGGAACAAGTATTGGCATGTTGTGAGCAAGGATATCGTTTGGGATTCCGTACTTTTGTTTTACAAGGAGGGGAGGACCCTTATTATAATGTAAATCGGATGACGGATATTATTCGCAGTATCAAACAAAGGTTTCCTGATTGTGCCATTACTTTATCATTGGGAGAAAATACTTATGAGACATATGAAGCCTATCGCAAAGCCGGTGCCGACAGGTATCTTTTACGTCATGAAACAGCCAATCCTTTGCATTATGCCAAACTTCATCCCTCGATTATGTCGTCGGAAAACAGGAAGCGTTGTTTGTATGATTTAAAAAGATTAGGATTCCAAGTAGGAAGCGGTTTTATGGTAGGGTCGCCTTTTCAAACCGTTGAACATTTAGCCGAAGATCTGTTGTTTTTAGCTGAATTAAATCCCCATATGGTTGGAATAGGCCCTTTTATTTCACATCATGAAACACCCTTTGCCAATGAAAAAAGCGGAACATTAGAGTTGACATTGTTTATGTTGGCTATACTTCGCCTGATGTTTCCTTCTTTGTTAATTCCTTCCACTACCGCTTTAGGAACCATCGATCCTTTTGGCAGAGAACAAGGAATACTGTCGGGAGCCAATGTGGTGATGCCCAATTTATCACCTTTGGATGTGAGAGAAAAATATATGATTTATGATAATAAAATCGCTACCGGTTTGGAATCGTCGGAATATCTTCATATGTTAAAAGAACAAATGCGTAAAATAGGCTATGAAGTTGTGGTTGCTCGTGGTGATTATAAAAAACAATAAAGTTAATACGTTTTAAAATAGAATATATATATCATATTAAAATACAAAACAATAAACCATTTACTAATAAATAACTAACCTTAGGCTAATATTTTGAAATGTATATTTTATGTATTTGCTAATCAGTCTTCTCAAAAAGTTGGCGCCAACTTTGAATGATGTTGGCGCCAACTTTATATGGATTTGACGCTAACTTTGATTGAAGTTAACGCCAAATTCACTTAACGGCTAATGATCGGAATATAACTTTCCTCTTTTCTAAATGTAATTTATTAAGAATTGAACAATAAAACAATGGTTGTTTGCTGTTGGTTAAAGCAAATTATATCTATAAAAAAAACTGTCCGAAGAGGCTCCGGACAGTAGATAAATGATTAAATTTAAAATTTTATTATTTCTTCTTTTCAGGGTATTGATAAACGCTCACGTAATGTTCGGTTTTAAATAAAGGCTTAATGGTTTTAAGCAATTCTTCGGGAGTGATTTCATCAAGTAATTTAAGATAATCTTTGTATTCGTTTAAAGGATCGCCGTTGAAATATTGTTCATCAATGTAATTTCTCCAGTAAGCATTCTTTTCGAAATTAACTTGAAGGGATTTTTTGATTTGTTCGGTGGCCTTTTGAAGTTCTTCTTTTGTAAAACCTTTGGCTAATAGTTTGTTGAAAATATCAAAAACTGTTTTGCTTATTTTCTTAACTTTTTTAGGTTCACAGTTAATCATTACGAAAGCGGTGTAACTGGTTTCGGGATATTTTTCATAACTGAATTGCAAAGAAGGAGAATAGGTTCCGCCCATTTTTTCCCGTATGATTTCAACCAAGCGAATATCTAATATTTCTTGGAAAATGTCTAAACATAAATTATTTTTTAGATTCCATTCATATTCTTCACTGAAAATAATTCCCATGGTGCTTTTATCTTCCATACCCACATAAATATTCAAATCTTTTGTTTCATCGGGAAAGCCGTAATACACGTTTTTAAAGATGTCTTTTTTATCGATAACAGGCAAACTGCCAATATATTTTTCGATTAGTGGAAGCATTTCTTCTTTGTTAATATTACCAACAAAGGTGAAAACGAGGTTTCCCGCATTGCTGAAACGGTCTTTGTAAACATCAATGGATTGTTTGTAAGTGGCATTATTGAGAAATGCTTCGTCGGGAATGGCAATTTTGCGTGGGTCGTTTTGAGAGCTTGTTTTGATGAGTGTGTCTAAGAACACATACATGGGATTTCCCGAGATAAATTTCAGTTGGTTTTTGGTTTCGGAAATAATAGCTTGAAAAGCTTGTTCGTCAAAACGAGGAGCATCATAATATAAATAAAGTAATTGCAACATGGTTTCAAAATCTTTTGGAGTTGTATTGCCATAAAAGCCGTTCCATGTTTCGCCGATAACGGGGCTAATGCCCACATTTTTACCTTTTAACTTTTTCTCTAATGAGATATAATCGAAATTACCAAGACCGGAACGTTCGACCAATGCAGTGGCAAACATGGTTGAAGGGAAGTCGTATAATGAGAATAAAGAAGAACCGCCCGGTGCTTTGGCCATCATTAAGACTTCATCGTCTTTATATTCGGTGGGTTTTAATATAACTTTAATGCCGTTTTCTAAAACATATTCTGTTGCTTGGATATCGGGAAGTTCTTTGGATGATTTTACTTTACTTCCGGTAAGTTCTTTGTCTATCAGAGGTTCGGGTTTATAGTTGTCGACATAGGCTGTAACATTTTTATATTCTGCTTTTTTAAGAATGTTTCTTGCTTCGTCTTCCGTTAAGATGTTTAATCCTTCTTTTTCCGGTCCAAGGATAACGATCACAAAGTTTTCGTCGGTAATCCATTGTTTTGCCAATTTACTTATTTCTTCCACTTTAATGGTTTCAATGAGTTTTTTTGCTTGGTTGTAACTGATTTTAGCACCCATAATTGGACTTTCGTTCAAGAAATGGCTAACATATTCGCCGGCAAATGAGGATGAAAATGTTTTTTCAGCTTCGTTAGCAGCTTTTTCTAAACTTGACATTAATTCTTCTTTGGCGCGTTCGAACTCACTTTCTAAAAAGCCGAATTGTTTCACTCTTTCCTCTTCTCTCATGAGTAGCAACATGGCTTCTTTCATTTGGTTTTCTTTGGCAATGGCGTAACCGGTATAGGCGTCCACATTGCCAACGAATTGATTGTAATAGCTACCGGCTCCAATCACAGGACATTTAGGGTCTTGTTGTAATTCATCGAAACGATCGTTAATCATCATATTGTATAAGCTGAGCATTAAGCTTGTGCGATAATCTTGAATGGTTTTAGGACGGAAGCCTTTGTGTTTGCGAATGGTCATAATCTGGCTATATGTTGCTTCTTTATCAGTGGCACGAGCTATTAAAACTTCTTTATTCTCGCCAATGGGATGCATGATTTTTTCAGGAGCATTTTCAGGGTTTTGAAGGGATGAAAATAAAGCTTTGATTTTTTCTTCCGCATAATTAACATCAATATCCCCGACAACAATGATAGCTTGTAAATTCGGACGATACCATGTTTTATAGAAGTTTCTCAAGGTTTCATGTTTAAATGATTTTAAGTTTTCATAAGTGCCTATCGGCATACGTTTTGCGTAGAGTGAATTGGTGAAAACGATTGGGAACCAAACTTTACGCATGCGTTCGTCCGCATTTTTACCTGTTCGCCATTCTTCGATAATAACACCTCGTTCGGCATCAATTTCTTTCCCTTCTAATGATAGATTGGCCGCCCAATCTTGAAGGACAAGGAAACCGCTGTCTAATTGTCCTTTCGAATCGGTGGGGACTGTAAGCATATAAACCGTTTCGTCGAAGCTGGTATAAGCATTTAGATCACCTCCGAAACGCATACCGATTGATTGCAAATAACTAACGAGTTCATTCTTTTTAAAATGTTTACTTCCATTAAAAGCCATATGTTCGGTAAAGTGTGCTAATCCAACCTGTTCGTCGGTTTCTTGCATGGAGCCTGCTTTCACTGCTAATCTTAATTCAACCCTTTTTTCAGGTTTTTTGTTTTTGCGGATGTAATAAACCAATCCGTTGTCTAATTTTCCGATTTTTACTTTTGGATCAACCGGCAGTTCTTTTTCGAGATCTATTTGTTGTTGTGAATAACTGATAGTTGTCAGAAAACAAACCAGGGTTGTGAGAAATAATTTTAATTTTGTCATATTATATAGTGTTTTAATGGTTAAATGATACTTAAATTTAATTGTTGTTTGAAAGTTAAAAGTTCAGGATTGTTTGTTAACATTTTTTTAAACTTTTCATCCGGATCAATGATTTTGCTTTCAGTTCTTATGCTTTGATTAACAAGAATTTCATATTGATATTTTATTTTTGTTTCAGTATGAATAATTTGTATCAGAGAAGTCATAACATCCTTTATTTCTTTTTCGGCTATGGTATTGGCGACTTCAAAAAACAGTTTGTCTTCTCCTTTAATTGTGATTTTTTGCTCGTTTAACAGCATTCTTGCCGCTATTGCATTAGGCGTAGCTTTTTCAACATAGCTTTTCCAATTTTGGGTAAGCTTTTCAAGAGGGTCTTGTAATTGTGAACATGATTCGATTTTTTTTTCACTTTCATCTGCTTCATCTTTCGATGGTGTTATTGTTTTATTTTCTGTTTGCAGAGGAGGTGTTTCAAGGGGCTTCTCAATTTCTTTATTTTCGTTGTTGGCTTTTCTTTCGTTATGCAAAATATCTTTAATCTGAACTGTTTTCATTACAGGGCTTGTCGTTTTTTCAAGCCGATTAAATGTTTGAGTCGTCGTATGAGGGCTTGAAGGTGTCGATTGATTGATGTTTGTTTGTGGGTTTGATGTTTTAGTTGTGGTATTTGAATTATTTACGTGAGTTTGTTTGCTTTTTAGGTTACATGCCATCATTAATGCCAGTTCAACATGCAGACGTTTGTTGTTGGTTGTTTTATAAGTGGCGTTACAACGGTTGAAGATATCCAAATACTGTAACATAAGAGGGACACTCATTTCTTTTGCCTGTTCGATAAATTGGGTTTTTATATTATCTCCTGTTTCAATGATATGATCCACTTTCAGTTTGCATGCAATCAGGTTACGCAGGTGTTCGCTGATGCCGTCAATGAAAGTTTGTCCGTCGAATCCTTTTTCGATAATTTCATTGTAATTTATCAAGACTTGTGCAATGTCTTCTTGGTTGATATTATATATGATTTTGAAAAAGTAGTCGTAATCTAAGATGTTAAGGTTTTCGATAATATGTTGATAAGTAATATTCCCGTCGGAATAGCTAACGGCTTGGTCGAAAATGGATAAAGCATCTCTTAAGCTACCATCGGCTTTTTGTCCGATAACATCAAGGGCTTCTTTTTCGAAATTCACATTTTCTTGGCCTGCAACGTATGTTAAATGGGAAACGATGTCGTTGATTTTAATGCGTTTGAAATCAAATATCTGACAACGGGAAAGAATGGTAGGTATGATTTTATGTTTTTCGGTTGTTGCCAAAATAAATTTTGCATAAGCAGGCGGTTCTTCCAATGTTTTTAAAAAAGCATTGAAGGCTTGCGTACTCAACATATGAACCTCATCAATGATGTATACTTTATAAGTGGCCCCTTGTGGTGGTATACGCACTTGTTCTACGAGGTTGCGAATGGCATCAACGGAATTGTTCGATGCGGCATCGAGTTCGAAAATATTAAAAGAAGAAGAATTGTTAAAAGATAAACATGATTCGCATTGGTTGCATGCTTCGCCATCGTCGGTTCGATTATGGCAGTTGATGGTTTTGGCTAAAATACGCGCACAAGTGGTTTTTCCTACACCGCGGGGACCGCAAAACAAAAAGGCTTGTGCTACTTGATTTTGTCGAATAGCATTTTTTAAAGTTAAAGTTATAGATGGTTGTCCCACAATGGTTCTAAATGTGGAAGGTCGATATTTCCTTGCTGATACTATAAAATTTTCCATTAAAATTTACGGATATTTGGATTGCAAAAATACAAAAATTTTGTTAGATTTAACAGTTAATTTTGTATTAATTTTTGAATTATAAAAATCCCAATTCCAGTTTGGCTTCTTCGGATAATTTATCCATACTCCATGGGGGATTAAAAGTGATTTTGATGTAAACGCTTTTTAATTCTTCGATTTGTTCGAGTTTGGATTTGATGGTTATCGGAAGACTTTCCGCAACGGGACAATTTGGCGATGTTAATGTCATGGTTATTGTGGCTTGATAATCGGATGTTATATCAATGTTATAAATCAAACCTAAATCCCATATGTTGACCGGTAGTTCCGGGTCGAAAATGGTTCTTAATGATGCAATTATTTCTTCTTTTATGACTTCAATGTTTTTCATTCGTGTTTATTTTTAAAGGCAACTGCATATAATTTCATTTGTTTTATCATGGAAACTAATCCGTTGGAGCGGGTAGGGGATAAGTGGTTTTTTAAACCTATGGTGTCGATATAATCTAATTTGGCGTTGATGATTTCATCGGGTGTATGATCTGATAACACGCGAATCAATAGATTTATAATCCCTTTGGTAATAATGGCATCGCTATCGGCACTATAATAAATACGTCCGTTTTGATATTCAGCATGTAACCACACATTCGATTGGCATCCTGTTATTAAATGATTGGCTGTTTTATATTGAGGATCAATAAGAGGTAAGGATTTTCCTAATTCAATAATGTAGTTGTATTTATCCATCCAATCCTCGAAAAACGAAAATTCTCCAATGATTTTGTCTTCAGCTTCTTGTATTGACATGATTAATTGAATTTATATGCATTAAAACGTAAAATATGATCGGCCATAACGAGTGCAGCCATGGCCTCAACAACCGGAAGCACCCTTGGAATAACACAAATATCGTGTCGTCCGCCTCCTTTATATATAGCTTTTTCTCCTTGAGTGTTCACACTATCTTGGTTTTGCCTGATCGAAGCAATAGGTTTAAATGCCACGGAAAAATAAATGGTTTCACCATTGCTAATACCGGCTTGTATGCCTCCCGAATGATTTGTTATAGTGCGAAAATTACTTGATAAAAGATCATTGTGTTGGCTGCCTCTCATGCTTGCCGCTTCAAAGCCCGAACCGTATTCAAATCCTTTTGCTGCATTGATGCTCAACATGGCTTTGGCTAAATCGGACGACAGTTTATCGAAAACAGGTTCGCCCAATCCTACGGGAGGATTTTCTATGATACAGTTCACTCTTCCTCCAACACTGTCGTTTTGTTCTTTAGCTGATTCCAGTTCGTTGAGCATAGCTTCATAAGTTTTTAAATCAGGACAATGTAAATTGTTTTCATTTATTTTATTTAAGTTGTTTATAGGGTTTCCGTTATATTTAACCTTCCCTATTTGAGATGTATAAGCAGTTATTTTTATTTGGAATTGATTTAGAAACATCATGGCAAAACAGCCGCCGACAATGCGAACAATGGTTTCACGCGCCGAAGCACGTCCGCTACCTTTATAATCGGAAATGCCGTATTTTTTTAAATAAGTGAAGTCGGCATGTGAAGGTTTGAAAACGCCTTTGTTTTCTTCATAATTTGATGAATCAATGTCGTTGTTTTTTATATAAAAAGCAATGGGAGAACCTGTTGTTATTCCATCGTAAATGCCTGAAATAAATATCACTTCATCGTCCTCTTTTCGAGAAGAGGCATAGTGGAAGTTATTGGTTTGTCTTGCTTTAATTTTTTTATTAAGCAAAGCATAATCCACTTTAATGTTGGAAGGACAACCGTCAATAACACCTCCTACACATTCCCCGTGAGATTCACCGAAAGATGTGATGCAGAAAATTTTTCCAAAAGTATTTCCGGCCATGTACTGTAAAAGAATATTTAAGCAACTCGAACCAAATTCGTGAAATTAAGCAATTGCAGGCAAAACAATGACATGCTTATAAGACATGCTTTATTCTTGAAGCATTTTTTCAGATTGATCGGCAATTTCGTTGTCCACCAAAATACGACCGCAAAATTCACAAACGATAATCTTTTTATGAATGCGAATGTCTAACTGACGTTGAGGTGAAATTTTACTAAAGCAGCCGCCGCAAGCATCTCTTTCGATTTTAACCACGGCTAACCCGTTTCTCATATTGGTGCGTATACGGGTAAAGGCGGTCAATAATCGAGGTTCTATATTTTCTTCGAAATGTTTTGCTTTTTCCAATAATAACACTTCGTCTTTTTTTGTTTCGGCTATGATGTCGTTCAACTCGCTTTCTTTGGTTTTCAGTTCACTGTGAAGAATATTTAATTCGTTTTCAAGTTGTGTGATTTCATCTTTCTTTTCCGAAATTTTCGAATTAAATTCTTTTATCTTTTTTTCGCAGAGTTGTATCTCTAAGTTTTGATATTCGATTTCTTTGTTTAAGGCTTCGTATTCTCTGTTGTTTTTAACATTGTCTAATTGTTCTTTATATTTTGCAATTAACATACCCGAACGTTTAATGAGTTGTTGCTTTTCTTCGGTCTGATTGTTTAGGTCATTAATTACTTCTTGAAATTTTTCAATACGTGTTTGAATGCCTGAGCAAACGTCTTCCAAATCCCTTACCTCTAAGGGTAATTCTCCTCTAACAACCCTTATTTTATCAACTTTTGAATAAATGAGTTGTAATTTATATAATGCCAATAAACTGTCTTCAACCGATTTTTTTATCATTAATTCGGTGTCTTGATTTGCTTTGTCGTTATAAGCGTTTTCAGTTGAAATGTTTTCCATTTTTTATGTTGAGTTTTTAATAAGATTACTTTTTCTTTTTATATATTTATCTATGGTTTCTTTTACTTATGTTATGCGTTGTTAGCGTTTTATTTTTTTGCAATATAAATTTTCAATATAAATAATTTACCGGATTTGTTTCGGTTTTTGAAACGGCAAAGGTAGTAAATTTTTCAATAAGTTTTTCGCATAAATAATGTTTTATTGCATGTTCGCTTTCGTAATGCCCGATCGAAACCAAGAAAATATCACCGGCGAAATTTATAAAGTCATGATAATGTATTTCACCTGTAACAAATACATCGGCTTTTTGTTTAATGGCATCGGGAATTAAAAACGCTCCGCTGCCACCGCAAAAGGCGACTTGTTTTATTATTCTTTGTTGCGGATTGCTATGCATAACTATTGTTACATCAAGTTGTGTTTTGAGGTTGTTTAAAAAATCAAATTCGCTCACAGGTTTGTTTAACATTCCTTTCATCCCTGAACCGACCATAGGGTTTTGATTTTCCATGAGATAGATGTCATATGCCGGCTCTTCGTACGGATGATTTTCCAACAAACTTTTTATGATTTGATTTTCTTTGTGTGCAGGAAAAATCATTTCCATGCGTATTTCATTTTCAAAATGAATTTTTCCTTTTTGTCCTACAAAAGGATTTGCCGCCTCATTGGCTTTGAATGTTCCCATTCCTTGTAAGTTAAAACTGCAACTATCATAGTTCCCGATTTTTCCTCCACCAGCATCAAACAATGCATTTCTCACTTTTTCGGCATACACATCAGGAACGTAGGTTATTATTTTTTTAAGGTTTTTTTGTTGTGGTCGTAATATACTGAGTTCATTTAATAATAATTTTTTCGACATATAATGATTCACTCCTTCGTAAACATTGTCCAAGTTAGTATGCATAGCATAAATGGAAATGTCATGTTTGATGGCTTTTATGAGTAATCTTTCAACCAATGTTTTCCCCGTAACCGCTCGTATGCTATGAAATAAAAACGGATGATGACTAATGATTAAATTCATATTATTATCTATGGCTTCTTGAAGCGTGTTTTCCGTAATATCAAAACAGACCATTCCCTTTTTGAAATCATTATCCTGATTTCCTACTATCAATCCCGAATTATCGTAACTTTCTTGATATGAGTTAGGAGCTAATTCTTCTAAATAGTTTATAATGTCAGATATTTTCATTTTGCAATGAGGATAAATAATTATATTTTTAATTTTTGTCAAAAGTATAAAAAAAAATGTTAATTTAGCCACTCAAATTTAATACAGGGATTAAAAATATAATAAATAATTAAATCTCATACGATGAGATAATTGTATATAATGCGGAAGTTTTTTTTCTTGCCGGTTTCTATTATTTGGGCGTTAATAATGTCTATTCGACGTAGTTTTTTTAATGGAAGCAAGCAGAAAAGGCGTATTAAATTTTCAAAACCCGTTATCTGTATTGGGAATTTATGTATGGGCGGCTCCGGCAAAACGCCCCATACAGAGTATCTGATACGATTATTGAGCAATCATTTTCAATTGGCGGTTTTAAATCGGGGTTACGGCCGAACAACCAAAGGTTTTATGTTTGCCGACTCCTTGTCTACCAATAAAACCATAGGAGATGAACCCTATTTGTATTACCGAAAATACCCAAACTTAGCTGTTGCTGTTTGTGAGAAAAGGGTAGAAGGTTTAAAGAAAATATGGCAAAAACTACCTGAAGTTGAAGTGGCTTTATTAGACGACGCCTTTCAACACCTGCAGCTTAAAGCAGGTTTAAATATATTGTTAACAGATTATTACCATTTATATTCCGATGACTTTGTTTTTCCTTCGGGAAATTTAAGAGAATTACCTTCCGCTGCAAAGGAAGCCGATATAATTATCGTATCTAAATCACCTGCTATGGTTACTCCTTTGGAAGAAAGGATTATCCTAAATAAATTAAATCCACTGCCTGAACAAAAAGTTTATTTTTCTCATATACGTTACGGCGATATGATTCCTTTAACTCCGTTTGCAAGTAAACAAAAAGAAGACCCTAAAAGTGTAGTTGTTTTTACCGGTATTCATAATTCATATCCTTTAATATCGTTTCTTAAAGAAAAATATAAGGATATACAAATTTATACCTGTCGGGACCATCATAGATTCACTAAGAAAGATATTGATAAAGTAAACTATTTATTAAATCGTGCCATTTCTCCTTATAAAGCTGTTATAACTACCGAAAAAGATGCTTCGCGTTTGATGGATAAATCCATTAAAGATATAATACAAGATATGCCTATTTATTATATACCTATTATTGTCGACTTTCATTCAAAATATAAATGTGATTATAATCAACAAATATTTAATTATGTTGGAAAATATAAAAGCAACAACGAATTATATTATAAATAAAATACAAACTAAGCCAAAGATTTCCATTGTTTTAGGTAGCGGATTAAATGAACTGCTCAATGAAATGGAAATTAATACAACTATTCCATATAGTGAAATTCCTAATTTTCCGCTTTCAACCGTTGAAGGTCATGAAGGTAAATTGGTGTTTGGGAAACTCAATAAAGTGGATATCATGGCAATGAAAGGAAGATTTCATTACTATGAAGGTTATGATATGAAACAAATAACATTTCCTATACGCATTATGAAAGCGTTGGGGGTTGAAAACTTGATTGTTTCAAATGCAGCAGGGGGATTGAATCAAGATTTTAACGTTGGCAATATTATGCTGATAAATGACCATATCAACTTATTTCCCGAACATCCCTTGCGTGGGAAAAATGAATCTTGTTTGGGATTGCGTTTTCCCGATATGGGCGAAGTGTATGATAAAGAATTGATAAAGAAAGTCGAAGCTATTGCAGAATCGAAAAATATAGCCATAAAAAAAGGAGTATATGTAGGTGTAAGCGGACCTACCTATGAAACACCGGCCGAATACAGAATGTTTCATATCTTGGGAGGCGATTGTGTGGGAATGTCGACTGTACCCGAAGTGATAGTGGCAAGACATGCAGCTATGAAATGTGTCGGTTTTTCGGTTATTACCGATATGTGGCGATCTCAAAACACACAAGAGGTTTCACATGAGGATGTGCTATTGCAAGCCGCTAAAGCAGAACCTTTTTTAAGTGCAATTATTAAGGAACTTGTTTTAAAAATTTAAGAATTATTTGCATGCTGTTTTCCAACGTTTATGTAAGTGAAGAGATTAAAAAACGATTGAAATTGACTGTAAAAAATCAAAGAGTCAGTCATGCACAATTGTTTTTAGGTAGTGAAGGAACCCATACTTTAGGTTTAGCACTTGCTTATGCACAATATATTAATTGTAAACATCGAAGCGATCAAGATGCATGTGGTGTGTGTGAATCCTGCAAAAAATATCAACTTTTAGCTCATCCCGATTTGCATTTCTTTTTCCCCAACGCTACCAATAACTCAATAAAAAAAGACCCCAAATCTTCCGATTATTATTCCGAATGGAGAGAAATCGTTGGCTCTACTCATGCTTTATTCACTTTAAATGAATGGTATCAAAAAATTGAAATAGAAAATAAACAGGCAATAATAAATACCAGGGATGTGGAAGATTTACTCTATAAAGCTTCCATGAAACCCTATGAAGCGGAATATAAAGTGTTTATTATATGGATGATCGAAAAATTACGATTCGATGCCGCGACCAAATTACTCAAAACACTCGAAGAACCCGACGGCAAAACATTGTTTATTCTTATCACCGAAAATCATGATAAAGTCCTTAACACCATTTTATCGCGCACTCAATTGCTTAAAGTGAATAAATTAACAACCCCTCAATTGGTGGAAGTGTTAATGCATGAAAAAAACTATGACAATGATATGGCTAATTATATAGCTTTATCGTCCGATAATAATTTGATTTTAGCGATGAATACCGTAATAGACCAAGAAGCAGAGCAGCATAATTTGAATTTATTCGTTTCCTTTATGCGATTGGCCTATCAATTTGCATATCCTTCGCAATCGTTCGACTTTAGTAAGCTAATGGATTGTGTTTCCGATATTGAATCCTTAGGAAGAGAAAAACAAAAAGATTTTTTAAGATATGCCATCGTTTTTGTTAGAAATAATATGCTTTTAGATTATCAACTTAACGATTTACTTAAAATTTCAAAACAAGAACACGAGTATTTGGTAAAGTTAAAAAACTTTATTCATAAAAATAATGCTTCCATTTACTATAAGCTTTTGAACGATGCCATTCTACATATCGAATCAAATGTGAATGCTAAAATGGTTTTCACTGATCTGATCTTTTCCATTTCAAATGTTTTATTAAAATATAAAATAGCTTAATATGAAACAAATACATGTTTATATAATACAATTATTTTTCTTTTCAACACTGTTATTACATTCATCTTATGTCTTCTCCGAAGAAAAAGATTCATTAATGGAATCACACAGCACATCATTTTATAATGATTATAATAAATTTTCTTATTTAGCAAGAGATCAAGTGTTTTTGATAGGGTATAATATAGGATTCCCTTTGATACAAAAACAAATTCGCATTAATCCTTGTGAGCTTTATTTTGGAATGGTTTCGAAAGTAGGATTTTATGTTAAACTGAAAACAAATTTTAGTTTTAATACCAAATATAAAACTCCTTTAACATTCACCTCCGATTTTAAAGATATTGAAAAAACAAAACATCAACGTTTTGGAGTATTGGCAGGTGTTTATATGCAATTGGCGGACCCTTTTTATTTATATTTCGGAATAGGATACGGTTCACGCAAACAAATACTTACCGTTAATTGTATGAATGATGAAAAAGGTCTTTACAATGAATATTATTATTATAACCGTTACCGCTCGGTCGAATTAGAAGCCGGAACAACATTTCGATTTCAGATGATAACATTTTCAGTAGGTGCAGCTATGCTGCCTATTGGGAACAAATCGCCTTATTTCGAGTTGAATGCAGGTCTGGGAGTAGCTTTATCGACAGGTCGTTTTTAATTATTTTGATATGAAAAAGAAGAATATATTTATTATTTATGCGGTTTTATCTTCTCTCTTGACTTCTTGTATTAACGATTTTCAAGAAATTACGATTTACCCTTATAAAGTTGGCGATTTTTATTCCGAAGGAGGTGCGATGGGAATCGTTTATAAAGTGTCGGACGATGGAGCTCATGGAATGATAGTTTCATTAAATGAAGCCGAATGCGCTTGGGGCGATACCATTTTAACATTGGCAAACGATACATTGGATGCAATTAATAATATAAATAAAATCAAACAAATAGATCAATGGCAACAAAAATTTCCGGCCTTTTATTGGTGTGATAACAAGAATAAAGATGGTGTGTCGGGTTGGTGTTTGCC
>Ga0172382_10007971_pt1 | contig 14908 bp, 25 predicted proteins | sample Leawel138RmetaG_FD_122245 | JGI IMG/M metagenome (GOLD analysis project Ga0172382, IMG submission 122245) | Leachate microbial communities from a municipal landfill in Southern Ontario, Canada - Leachate well 138R metaG | ecosystem: Engineered > Solid waste > Landfill > Unclassified | place...
AAATGTGCTTGATGCACTAAAAACAAAGCTGGAAGAAGGAATAAACGTAAGGATCCCCGTAACGGCAAGTGCTTCGAGCAATATTTCTTTGAGTGTGCCCGGATTTGCAACCGGAACAACCGATGCACCGGATATATTTATAGCGGGTGAAGAAGGACCGGAGCTTATTGTAGGGGCAGCAGGCAGTACAGTATTCCCGGCAGAAGAAACAGAAAAAATCCTATCGTCTGTAGGCAGGGTACCAATCAGAACGGAAGTGCCGGAAACATTTAGAATCTCGCAAAGCAGTCAAGACAGCCCTGCTGTCTCAGAAAAGGTAATAAGGCTGCAAATTGAAGGCGGCGGGGAAATCAAGGTTGATGCCTCCTTGAAAGAGGATCAAGTTCTTGACTTGCTGTTTGCCAATCTGCGTCCTGCCTTGTTAAGCATTGTGCGGCAAGAAATTTTTGAGGAAGGAGATGGCGCATATGAGTTCTAAATATGAAATTTGGCTCACATACAACGGCGAAAGCGAGAAAGTGCATTTTCCTGTGAATCCGGAAAAGTTTTCAATCAAAAACGGAAGCAAGAATGAAACCGTTAATATTTCCGGCTTGGGCGAAATCATAATAAAACAGGACCGCCCTGCACTAACCCTCTCTTTTTCCTCATATTTGCCGGCGGCATACTTCCCCGGCATGAATTTTTCGTATATTTGGAATCCTTATGTGATAGCAGAAAAAATTATGAGATGGAAGAATGGCGATAAGCCTTGTCACTTAATTATAACTGGCACGCCAATAAACATATATTGCACAATTGAGGATTTTCCCCTTGACGAAATGGGAGGCGATGTGGGCACAGTATATTACACCCTAAAGCTGAAAGAGCATAGGAATGTGTCTGTAAGACAGATTGAAGTTGTACAGGATCAGGCGGTAATAACTCCGGAAGAAACACGAATTGACAACAGGGTGCAACCCTCCACTTATACTGTTGCTTCGGGCGATAGTCTTTATCTTATAGCAAGAAAGGTTTTGGGTGATGGTGCTCGATGGAAAGAAATTTTTGAGATTAACAAAGACCAAATCGAATCTTACAATATGATTTATCCAGGTCAAGTATTCGTTATGCCGGGGTGATGCGATGATAACTTTATTACTTGTTAAAAATGGCAAAACATATGACATAAGCAATTTGGTTGAGTATGTAACTTGGGGAGGCAGAAAAGGCGCTGCTGCTCGAAACCTTAAAGTAAGGCTGCTTGACGCTGACGAATATGGTCACGATAGGGCGGATATAGACATAGAAGAAGGGCAGCATTGTATTTTTTACTGGAAAGGCGCAGAGCTTTTTCGAGGGATTATATTGGAGCAGGAGCAATCAAACCGTAAAAGAATGCCTATTAACGCTTATGACAACGGCATTTACTTTTCAAATAACAAGGATACATTTAACTACTCCAACAAAACAGCAAGCGAAATTTTCATTGATTGCTGCAACAGGTTTCAGATACCTTATGGGGAGGTTGCGGAAACCTCCCATGTGATACCCGAACTGCCAAAGCCTAAAACAACGCCTTATGACGTTATTTGCGATGCTTTAAGCCAAACTTATAAAGCAACGGGCAATAGGTTCTATCCGCTGTCTATGGAAGGGAAAATGCATCTATTAAGGCGCAGGGAGAATGTGCTGCAATGGGTTATTGAGTCCGGGGTTAATCTATCCACATATTCTTTGGAAAAAAGCATTACAAAGACAAAAACGCGAATTAAGCTGCTGTCAAAGGAAGATACGGTCCTTGCGCAAAAAAGCAATCCTGACCTTGAAAGCAGGATAGGTATTTTTCAAGAGGTAATCACGCCTGACGATTCTCTCAATGCCGCACAGCTTAATGAATTGGCCTCAAGCATGCTTGACGAAAAAGGCAAGGCAGAAAAGACTTTAACATTATCCGGGCTTGGCATTCCCGAGGTTTATTCCGGTATAGGTGTGTATATCATCATCAAGGAGCTTAATATATCATCCACATGGTATGTTGATCAAGATATGCATACGTTCAGAGGGAAAAATCACACTATGTCGTTGACGCTTAATCATGCCAACGATATTTAAGGAGGCGGATTTATGTCAGAAACCAGCTTAAAGCAAATTTTTCAGAGAATGCAGCAGACAGGCATGGGAGTCGTTCAAGGAGAAGTATTGTCGGTGTCGCCTTTGCAAATTAGGGTTGCAAATGACGAGAAACTCATTCTTGGCGAAAACGTTCTTTCAGTCCCGCAAAGATTGACAAAGTACACTGTTACGGCTGATATCTCAATGGGAGAAGGGAGTGTTACGGGGGAAACGCAATCAGGCGAAGGACTTCATAGTCATGGCCCGAGCGGCGAGCATACGCAGTACCAAGGCAGCGGAGCGCACAGCCATACCAACGAAGGAGCGCATACCCATGCATTAACCAGCTTAGCCGCCACAGGAATTAAAATTACCATAGACAACTCCCTCAAAGAAGGAGACATGGTTTACCTGCTCGCATTTAACAACAATAAATTATACCATGTTTTAGACAAGGTGGTGTGAGCAGATGAATACCTATATTGAAATTCCCATAAAAGGAGTTGTAGAAAAGAAACGACAACCTTCCCTTACCTATGCCCTTGACTTAGATAGCGGCAGAATCAAGGGCAAAATAGACGGAATTAAGGCAGTCGAACAATTTATTAGAAAGGCGCTGATAACTCCTCGTTTTAAATGCCTGATTTATGATAATCAATACGGCAGCGAGTTAAAGCAGGTTTTAACTGTTGAGGATGCAAGCGAAAAGTATATAGAAGCGGAATTGCCGAGAATTGTTCGGGATGCAATTATCCATGACGACCGTATCTTGGACGTAAGCAGCGATGATTTTGAGGTTAAATTTTTAGGGGATCGGGCTTTTATAAAGTGTTCGGTTGATACAATTTTCGGCAAGGTTATGATCGAGGAGGTGATAAGCAGTGTTTGAGGACAGAACGTATGAAACTTTGCTTGAAGAATGTCTGGCGGCGGCTCCAAGCGGTATAGACACAAGGCAAGGCAGCATATTTTATGATGCATGCGCCGCCAAATGCTTGAAAATAGCAGAGCTCTACGTTGACTTAGGTCTGATGGCGCAACGGTGCAGAATTGATACTGCCATGGGTGATGACCTTGACAACGTTGGAAGGGATCATGGCGTGCTGCGCAACGAGGCAACGCCCCTAAGGTGCAGGGCTGTTTTTACGGGAACTACTCCTAATGTCGGCGAGCGGTTTTTTGTCGATGGAGTATTTTTTGTTCTCAAAGACGATCTTGACAAACTTTATCCCGACAACGAGGAGCTTTTGGCCGGCGGCAACCTTTATATTGAGGCGGAAATACCGGGAAAAGCGGCAAACGTTGTTGAGGAAGGCGATAGGCTGGTTCCTTATCAAAATATAAGCGGGTTGACTTCTGCCCTTGTAGGCGAAATCATAGTTGAAGGCGCTGATAGGGAAACGGATGAAAGCTATCGTGAACGATTGAGAAACAAAGTGAGCGGTCCATCCGAAAACGGGAACAGGCATCATTACAAGACATGGTGCGAGAACATTCCGGGTGTGGGCAAAGCAAGGATATTTCCGCTCACTAAAATTGTTGACGGCGCTATAGTAAGCAATGTGCCTAACTGGGTTACCGGCGTATTGCTGACCAATGACGGGACACCTGCTTTGCCAGCGACAGTAAATCTTGTACAGGAGTATATTGATCCAAATATGGAGGGGCTTGGCGAGGGCGTTGCAAATTTGGGCGCGCATTTTATGGCGGTGGCCGCATCCCCGTTTTACATGACAATTGCAATAACCGATGCTGAACTTGCAGAGGACTACACTTTAGAGGACGCAAAAACCGAAATAAAAGAGATTTTATCAGAATATTTTAAGGAGTTGGCCCTTTCCGATGTTGAGGATAATATCATTACAATCAGAATAAAGCAGGTTGAAGCTCTTATAGCAGCATCAAATACCATCCTCGATTACTCGGCTTTGACGATTAATGATATGAGCAAAAACATAGAAATCCCTTCCAACTACGTTGCGATAGTTGAGGATGTGACGATAACGGAGGCGGAAGATGAATAACTATGAAAAGATAAAAAAGCTTGTGCCGGTCTTTTATCATGATGTTGCTGAAATGGATGCGATTTATCGTGTTGACGGTCAAATCCTTGATAAAATTGATGAGGACATGGCAAGGGTGGAAAAAAATCTCTTTATAATGACTGCAGACGAAGAAACAATTGCGGATTTAGAGGCCTTTCTTCGGTTGCGCAGTAGCTCGCAGAAAAAACTGGATGAGCGTCGAAGACTTGTCGCCTCATATTTTATCGGATTTGGCAAAATGAGCAAAACAAAAATTAAAGAAATTTTAAGAGCATTTACAAATGCTGATTCAGAAGTATCATTATCCCCCATAAATCCGGAAGGCGACCACGCTTTGTTTATTGGCATGCAAAGAGGAACAACGGATACCTTAAATGTTGAGGACATTGAAAAAATTTTGAAAGACAGGCTGCCGGGGCATATTATGACGGTCTGCAAGGTCATTTATAACCAAAGCAACCTTAGCAAGTTTACACATACCGAACTTAGCAAGTTTACGCATGCCGAACTTAAAGATGGTATCCCTTTAAAGGAGGTGAAGTAGAAAATGGCAACGCAAACACCGAACATAAATCTTGTAAAGCCCGATGGAAATGAGGAGTATGATATTACAGTTTTTAATAGCAACTCTGATAAAATCGACTTGGCTTTGGCAAATAGAGTAGTAAAAAACAATCCAATCACGCCCGGCACAGCACCTAAAATTACATACGATGAAAAGGGGCTTGTAACAGGCGGCGAAAATTTGACGGAAGACGATATTCCTCCGATTGATGCAAAAAAGGTTACAGGGCGTGCTCCGATAATAAAGACAGAAGAAGGGATACCTCTTTACGGCTGTAGGTTTGTAGATGTTGGCGAAAACGGTGATGTCCTGTTGCGTGAAGACGGAACCGGGGATTATATTATAACCGTCTTGGAGGACGGTACCGTTATGGCGGTAGATGTTATTACACAGGTAACCGATAACCTGGACAGCCAATCCCCTACAGAGGCGCTTTCGGCTAAGCAGGGCGGCGTTCTGCGTGGTTTTATTGGTGTGCTGGGCAGTTTGCTTACCACAGCAAAAGAAAACCTTGTAGAGGCGATAAATGAACTGCATTCAGCCATTGCAAGCATTTCAACAGCTTTAACTCAAAAAGCGCCGATTAACAATCCGACCTTTACAGGTACAGTAAGCGGGATAACAAAGGATATGGTGGGACTCGGGAATGTGGACAATACCGCTGATAGCGCGAAAGAGGTCTTAAGCGCAACAAAATTAAAAACCGCACGCACAATAAACGGTGTACCGTTTGACGGTACGTCAAATATTACTATTGCCGACAGCACTAAAATATCGCTATCTCAAAAAGGTGCGGCGAACGGCGTTGCAGAGCTGGACGCCAACGGAAAAGTACCGTCTTCACAGCTACCCTCATATGTTGATGATGTTATAGAGGGAACTTTGGGCACATTTCCACAGCCGGGGGAAGCAGGCAAAATATATGTAGACACGTCAACGGGCCTGACATACAGGTGGAGCGGCACTCAATACGCTGAAATTTCGCAAAGCCTTGCATTGGGGGAAACTTCATCTACAGCTTATCCGGGCAACAAAGGAAAGCAAAATGCTGATGATATCGCCGAATTGAAAGGTAAAATGACAGCAAAAGCCGATCTTGTAAATGGCATAGTACCGGATGGGCAGCTGCCGTACTACAATAACAGCCCGGCCCTCTATGCAGGTGAAACACCGCTTTACGGAACAACGATCGTAGATATAGATGATGAAGGAAATCCGGTCATACGGGAGGATGGCAGCGGAGATTATTTGCTGCATCTAACAGTTTTAGGTATGCCAATGCTAAGGTATATAGGCAATACCGTCAAGGATAGTGTTACTGGCATTAAGTATGTTTTTACCATTACAAATGGTACAGTTATTTTGCAAGCTATAAATTAAATTTAAGGAGGTTTTATTATGCGTTATGCAAAGCTTGACGAAACAGGCAGAATTAAATTTGCCCCTTCCTCAATGACAGAGGAAGAAAGGGCGCAAGGCGGCTACCTTCCCTACGAAGAAAGGGAAAAACCTGAAACGCAAGAGAATATAATTCCGCACAATTACAAGCCGGTGTATGTAGAAGAAAACGGAAAAATAATCAGGGATTGGGAGGCATATCCTAATTTCTCCGAAATTGAAAGGCTTAAGAGAAAATTGGCCGAAAGCGACTATAAGGTAATCAAATGCTATGAATATTCACTGGCTGGATTACCGGAGCCGTATAGTATTGAGAACATACATACGGAACGTCAGCAAATTAGAGATGAAATAAACAGATTGGAGGCGTGTGAATAATGGCAGATATTAAACTCACTACCAAGGATCAGATGTTTGAAGGTCTTAATTTATCGTTGCCGCCGAACAATGAAATTATTCTGGATGACAAAGGCTTGCCGAGCGTTATGGTAAAAATACCTAAGTTTTCTATGTCGGATGTGGGCCTTAGTGGCGGCACGCACCCTGCTTTTATTGTTGATGGTGAAGAAAAACCCTATATTTACATTAGCAAATACCAAAATATTGTAGTAAATGATAGGGCTTATAGCTTGCCGTACAAACAACCGAGAAATTATGTTACATTTGACCAAGCGAGGGCTTATTGCGAAAACAAAGGAGAAGGCTGGCATCTTATGACCAATGCCGAATGGGCGGCAATTGCGCTGTGGTGCAAAAAGCATGATTGTATGCCTTATGGCAATAACAACTATGAATACGGCGATTATTACCATACATATGACAAGGGCGCTCCGATGCCATACCGTGAATATTATGACCCAGAGGACCCCGATGGAGGATATAACGAATATACTTTGACTGCTACAGGAAGCGGCCCGAAAGATTGGTTCCATAACAATGACTTCTCGGGCATTGCTGACCTTAACGGAAATGTAAATGAATGGGTCGGAGGCGTGCGACTTAATAACGGAGAAATTCAAATTATAGCAAACAATGATGCAGCACAGGCAATCGACCAGTCGGCATCAAGCACGCTATGGAAAGCAATCGCTCAAAACGGGTCACTGGTTGCACCGGGAACTGCAGGAGTGCTTAAATATGGGGCAGGAAGTATTGTCGGAGCAGACGGCTCGCCATTTAAGAACTTGACAACTGCAGGCGGAGTAACAATCCCGGCATTGGCAAAAGCACTGGCATTATTCCCAGCGGATGAATCAAGCACATATAGGGATGATTACTTCTATGCAGAAACGTCCGGCGAAAGACTCTGCTTTCGCGGTGGCTACTGCCGCGGCAACGACAGCTCGGGCGTGTTCTGCGCGCACCTCTACTACTCCCGCTCGTTCTCGGGCGACTACCTCGGCTTCCGCTCCGCTTTTGTAGAACTGTAATCTGCTGCACTGTGATCTGATATCTCCGCCGATAGGCGGAGATAAGATTTTAAAATTGAAATAACGTATTTCGTTATTTCATAACAAAATACAGTCTGTTGTCGAATTTGATGTTATAATGTAACCTGTTCGCAAGCAGATGGGGTGGTCAAAATTGAAGATTTAAAGATATTGCAAAAGGTGTATGACATGACAAGGTATGGTTATCAAGCACTTGCTCAATATCCGAAAAGTGAAAAATTTGCTCTTGCGGCAGATATAAAAAGATGTTTGCACCGCATACTTGAAAAGGTTATTGAGGCTAATAAAAAGTATTACAAAAAGACCACACTCCAAGAGTTAGACGTTGAAGTCGCAAAGCTAAGGGCATTTTTGAGGTTGTCTCAGGAGCTTGGCTTCCTTCCGTTTAAAAAATATGAGATATGGTCTAAAATGGTAGTTGAAATTGGCAAAATGCTTGGTGGCTGGATTAAATCTATCCAAAGATAGATATATATTGGGGAATAGGCCGTAAACGGCTGTGTCAGCGCGGTGGCTACTACCACGACAACGACAACTCGGGCGTGTTCTGCGCGCACCTCTACTACTCCCGCTCGTTCTCGGGCGACTACCTCGGCTTCCGCTCCGCTCTACTCTCGTGGTCAGATGCTATGCACTTACAGGTACATAGTCAGTACAGAGAGGATAAAGGGGCCTATTTCCCTTCCGGCGCCAAATACACAAAAACGCCGGAAAAAGATTGAATTTCCAAAAAAGCAGTTAGTAGGCTTTAAGCTCGAAGGGTGCTACGTTTGGACTTGCAATTAAGGAGGCATTATGAAAAGAGTTAAAAATATATATGAAAAGGTGTATGATTTTGACAATTTATATAATGCCTACCTTAATGCTCGCAAGGGTAAACGTTTTAGGGATGATGTTTTGAAATTCAGCTCAAATGTAGAAGAACATCTTATCGATATCCAAAACGAATTAATGTGGGAAACATACAAGGTGGGAAAATACAGAAAGTTTATAATAACCGATCCCAAAAAGCGTCTTATTATGGCTTTGCAGTTTAGGGACAGGGTTGTGCAATGGGCGATTTACCGGCAAATAAACCCCTTGTTTGATAAGCAGTTTATAGAGGACAGCTATGGATGCAGGGATGGAAAGGGAACACATAGAGCTACTCAACGTCTGCAATACTGGTTAAAGCAAAACGACAGAAAGGCAGGAAAACATTATTACCTAAAACTTGATATATCAAAGTTTTTTTACAGTATCGATCATGAAATATTGATTGATATACTAAAAAGACGAATAGCAGACAACAGAATGATCAACTTGCTTAAAACCATTATAATTTCAGAGGATACTGATTTCGGTTTGCCGGAGGGGTTTATTACGGATTATCCCCCTTTAACAGGAAGCAGTTTAGGGCTGCCTATCGGCAATTTAACAAGCCAGATGTTTGCAAACATATACCTGAATGAGCTGGATCAGTTCTGCAAGCACAAGCTTAAAATACGCCAATACATTAGGTACATGGATGATATAATAATACTTGGCAATGACAAAAAACACTTAATTTATCTGAAGAACGAAATAGAGAATTTCGTTAATAACAAATTAAGATTGCGCCTGAATAATAAAACTGCCATAAGACCTATAGGAATGGGTATTGAGTTTGTAGGCTATAAAGTCTGGCCAACTCATATCAAAATCAGAAAAAGTTCGGTTATCAGAATGAAAATGCGGCTCAAGGAAGTGCAGCATTTATATTCTAAAGGGCTTATTGACGCTGATGAGCTGAGGTCCGTCTTGGCAAGCTATTTCGGATTCATGAAGCATTGCAACAGCTACAATTTACGAAAAAAACTATCTGAAACATTAGTATTCAAGCGAGACAATGAAAGCAAAAAATAAAAAAAGACATTTGTTGCACCGTGCATATTCTGCATGGTGCTTTATTATTTCTGGAGGTGGTTAACAAATGGACATAACAAATGCAGTTTTCTTAATAGGATTACCAAGCAGTGTAACAGCGTTTTGCTTTTGGCTTTTACAACGCAACATTAACAAACGAGAAAAGCAACGTGAAGAACGGGAAAAAATCCGGGAGGAAAATGATTTCTTGCTAAGTAAAGAGGTCGGTGCCGCAATAGCTCTTGGGGAGGCTACTGCTCGGGCAATCAGAGATGGAAAACACAATGGCGAAATGAGCGCCGCTCTTGAATATGCAAAGAAAGTTAAGCATGAGAGGAAAGATTTTATGGAGCGGCAAAGTATAAGGTCTTTAAATTAAAAGAAAGGTTGGTAAATATGAAAATATTGCTTATCGCAGGACATGGCGCCGGCGATCCGGGTGCTGTTGGGAATGGATATCGAGAAGCCGACTTGACACGAGAACTTGTCAAACTAATAGCTACAAGGCTTTCAAAGTATGCAAATGTTACGGTTTTTGATATTTCAAAGGATATGTATTCCTACTTGAAAGCGGGAAACGGCTTTAACTTCAAGGAATATGGCTATGTTGTAGAAATACATTTTAATGCAGTAGCATACGATACGGGCGGTGATGGCAAGGTCACAGGAAGTGAAATTTTAATACATCCACAGGAAAGCGGATATTCCGTTGAAGCGAAAATATTGCAAAACCTTCAAGCTCTTGGATATGCCAATAGAGGCGTAAAGCGGAGAAACAATTTGCTAAATATGAATATTTGCAAAGGGCGACAGGGTGTTTCGTATGCGCTGATTGAGGTGTGCTTTATTGATGATAGGGATGATATAAGGCTATACGAAAGAACAAAAGAGCAGGTTGCCGAAGCCATTACAAGCGGAATTGCTAAAGGCTTTGGATTGCAGGCCATTTCTGCAGAACTGCCCCACCCCATTACAAACACACCTTGGTACAACGATGCCCAATGGTGGGTTAAGGAGCTCGGAATAGCTGACGGGACACGCCCGGAAGAGCCGGCAACAAGAGCGGAGGTATGGCAAATGTTATACAGATTAGGGCAAAAATTAGGATTATAGGAGGTAAAAACATGGAATTCTTCGGTATTGTATTTTTGGCGATTATAGTTGAAGGTGTTATCAGCTATGTAAAGACCTTCCTTGTAGATGGAAAAATACAGTGGCAAATCGTTGCAGCAATTATCATAGGTGTTTTGGTAGCTGCGACGTATCAAGTAGATTTGTTGGCGCTTGCAGGACTTAAAGCTTCTGTTCCGTTTATAGGATCCTTGCTGACTGGTATTTTAATTAGCAGGGGAAGCAATTATGTGTTTGACCTTATAAAGTTGATAGAGCAGCTGATTTCGAAGCTGAAAACGCCATAAAAACTTTGTGTTTTACAAATTTTATATAACGTAAAACGTTATAATCTAACAAAATGAAGTCCTGTCCTCTTTTAAGTGTTACAATATAACAAGAGGAGCAGGAGATGTATGGCAATTAAAATTTTACTATCGGCCAAATTAGGCGAACTGCGGTGGACGCAAGCCGACCTAGCAAGAAAAACGGGAATACGCCCCTCTACAATTAATGAAATGTATCACGAGCTTTGCGAAAGGGTTAACTTAGACCACCTCGACCGCATTTGCGAAGCTCTAAACTGTGAGTTGTCAGAGATTTTGGTGCGTATTCCCGATGCTCATTCCCTTGGGAAGAGGCACACTCGATCAACCGCAAAAAAATGATGAAAAGGACGCTTGCTATAAGCGCCCTTTTTCTCTTTGCTCATTCCGGATTTTGAGGCTCATCGCCGAAGCATTCGGTCATAATTTTCACTGCAAGGCTGAATCCATTTACAAAGCCGTTATATTCTGCGTTGCGTTGAGCGAACAGATAAACATTTTCAGCCTCAATTCCTTTGTCATAACTTGCCTTGCGCAAAGGTTCTACAAAATAATCATAGGCATTTGCGTGCGTTGTCTTATGTTCCTCTGTTTGCTTATAATCTTTACTGTCTGCCAAATCCCGAAAAAGCCTTAAAAGCTGCTTTGGATTGCTTTTCATTCATTTTCCCCATTTCTCAAGTTTGGACTATAAAACTTGTCTATAATATATATCGTTTATAATATATCATTTTTTATACCCATACAATACGTTCGGGAACGAATTCGATTTTGATATCCTCTGAAATGGGTATATCCGGCTCTCCGTCAAAAGCTTTTTTGTACTTGGTGCAAATGTTAGGCCTGCGATAGCTGCGAGGATCTGTATCAACATACAACCGGTCATTGCATTCATAAACGGGCCTGTCCCAACTGTCATAGCCTTTAAAAGTTAAAGTCAATTTCTGCATAATGATTTCCTTTCTCCCCGTCATGCCGATAGGTCAGCAACTTTTTCATTTCTATCTGTGTACTGCAAGAATTAAATCGTTTACTTTGCTTGTTCTTTTGTTGAATTCGATATCGCTAAGCGGAAGCATGTACATATGCATTTCCTTGAGCGTGCCGTCCTCATTGTAGCTTCGAGAACCATATATAACGTGATCGGCCCCGGTTTCGACCATCTGCCGTCTTGCCTCTGCTCGCCATTCTGCAAGAATCTTCAGGTAATCAGCGTATGTCATTTGACTGATGTTTGCGTAAATGCTCGGGCTTGGGAAAAACACTTTGTAAAATTTCATTCTCATTTTCTCCTTTCTTTTTTGCGTGGCTATCGGAATTGTGACCGTCTGCCTGTTCGCATTACCACCGCCGGAGCGGTGTCACTCTGCGTTATGCGCTCATTATTAAATAGTCGCTCATGATGGAGTAATTGCCTTTTAACCGGATGGAATAATAATCATCGGAATACTTTTCAAGTGTTGCATCTAACCCATTATCTCTGCAAAATTGATTTGCAGCTTCTAATATTGTGTTTGCGTTAATTGTACAGATGATAGTACTTCCACTCTTGTAAATATTGTATCTTTTCATTGTTTTCTCCTTTCTGCTGGGCTTGTGACCAGCCTGCCGCATTACCGGCCCTGTGGGCCGTCACTCTGCGTTTACCTTGATCTAATTTCGTCTATGGTTCTTGACATTTCATTTCTTACAATGGGTTCATCAATTGCAATTTCTATTGTTGTGTTGCAGCACTGCGATACAAATCTCGCTACTTGTTTCATTGTTCCTACGAATAAGGGATAGCAGGTAATCGTATCGTAATAGGTTTTGCAGGTAGGCGTTACTATGAAGAACGGTTGTTCTGTGTCTGTTTTCCATGTGATTTTTAAGTTCAATGTCATTTCCATTTCTTTCATCCTTTCTCCCAAAATATACTATTGGCCCGGCTCAAAAAGTTTAAATTCGGTAATTTTTATCTAAAATCTCATTGTCATTTTCAATTAGGAAATATTCTTTTTTGCCATTTAAGAGAGAATAGCCTTTTATCCACTTAAAGCTACTACCTTTATAAGGGCCATTTACATATTTACACCCAAGGGTATTAGGGTTATTTTTGATAACTTCAAATACATATTCAAAGCAATGATTGTAATATTCCTTTTTTTCACTGTCCCACATTGGAGTGATTTCTCTAACAAAAACCTTGTTTCCCTTTTGGACCTCGTTTACATTTGATAATTTTATCATTATCGTTACCTCCGTTTCTGCCGGGTTTAGCCGCCCGGCTCGGCGTATTCATTTAGCAACGGTCCAAAACCCAATCAGCTTGCCTGAGCTTAACTATTGAGATTTCGCTTTCAAGCGACTTAACAAACTCGTCAAAATAATTAAAATCTCTGAATTCGTAAATTCCGTTTAGCTCTTCATGCATATTCAGCAGAGCGTTTTTAATTGCGGCAGCGTATGTGTCGAACATTCTATGTAATATCTGCCCAGCCATTTCCACTTCGGGTAAGTTGTACGGGCTGCGTTTTACGTCATTCCAACCGGTATTACCTGTAATTGCTTTCCTTGCTTCGCGGATTACAGCGTCTGCCATCCAAATTACCATAGGGTTAACTGTTTCTCTTATTTCTTGTACGGTCATTTTCGTTACCTCCTAATAATATTTTGATATATTGAAATATAATTTTAATATCTCGCTATATTTATATTACCACAGGTCATTCGATATGTCAATACATTTTTTGAATAAATTAAAAAATTATTTTGACAAATCAAAACTTTTATGATATTATATTTTTGGAGGTGAGAATCATGGCTATTTCATATGATCCGTTGTGGAAGTTGCTTATAGACAAAAAAATGAAAAAGCTTGACCTTTGCAAGGAAACAGGAATAAGCACATCTACGCTTGCTAAAATGGGTAAAAATAAATATGTATCTTTAGAAGTATTGGAAAAAATCTGCCTTATTCTTGGATGCAGAATCGAAGAGGTAGTAGAGATAACAGAAAATAAAACAGTTGAATAATAGCGTGAATTGTAATATAATAAAAACAGGAATGAAAACCATAATTATGCAAGAAGTGGTTTTAAGCTTTACTACACTTTGTGAGTAAAGGAGGAAGTAATAAATTGAACGATAAAGCGGAGTATTGGATTAAATTAGCAGACTATGATATTGAAACAGCTTCTGCAATGTTACAGACAAAGAGATATCTTTATGTTGGATTCATGTGTCATCAAGCCATAGAAAAAGCTCTAAAGGCTGTAATTGCAAATGATGATGTAATTCCTCCTAAAATTCACGGACTTATGAAACTGGCGCAGATTGGCAAGATATATGATTTTATGCCCAATGACTACAAAGATATGCTGGATACGCTTGATCCGTTAAATATAGCGACACGATATCCGGAGCAGATAGAAAAACTTGCGGCAACGCTGTCTGAGGATAGGTGCAAAACAATCTTTGCAGAAACGGAGGATTTGTTATGTTGGATAAAACAACAGTTATGAAGTTAGCAGGACAATATGCACAGGAAGTTAAAAGAACATTGAATCCGGCTGCTGTTGTTCTTTTTGGATCGCATGCAAAAGGTATGGCTCATGAGCATAGCGATATAGATATAGCTGTTATTCTGAATGGATTTACAGGAGATTACTTGGAAACATCCAAACAGTTATATAAGCTCCGTCGGAATATCAGTGCCGACATAGAGCCTGTATTACTTGATTTACAAAATGACAAAAGCGGCTTTGTTAACGAAGTATTAAAAACAGGGGAAATTCTTTATTAATTGAGCACCATTATTGTAAGTGTTTAGCGAATGTTTTAATGTAAGGTTGTGGGTCTATTTTGGCTCTAAAAAGTACGCATAATAACCATAAATGATATAAAAAATATAAAAAAATAGATTTTCCCTATGTTTTATATAGAGAAAATCACGAGAGATTAACTATTTATAGTTGAGTGGGAATAATAAGTTTTGCGCTGCCGGGGGCAGATTAAGCAAAACTTATTATTGTGCAGCGGTCGACAAACGAGGAG
>Ga0172382_10007972_pt1 | contig 14906 bp, 13 predicted proteins | sample Leawel138RmetaG_FD_122245 | JGI IMG/M metagenome (GOLD analysis project Ga0172382, IMG submission 122245) | Leachate microbial communities from a municipal landfill in Southern Ontario, Canada - Leachate well 138R metaG | ecosystem: Engineered > Solid waste > Landfill > Unclassified | place...
CACGAAATGAATAGTGGAATGTCAGCGAATTCGACTTTGAGAAGATTATCTGCAATTCACGGTTTTCTCGTCTTTTTGAAAAAAGAAAAATATTTGATGACTGAATTGGTCGAAGTGAGTGGACCGAAGAAATCTTTCCGATTTCCAATTTCTTTAAGCATTGAAGAAGTCGAAAGATTGCTCGAAAGCCCAAACTTAAAAAAACCAGACGGAATAAGAGATAAGGCGATGCTTGAAATGATGTACGCTTCTGGACTGAGAGTCGGAGAATTGCTCGCCCTTAGAAGAGGAGATGTCAATTTAAAAAACAAGATGATAAAAGTGATGGGAAAAGGGGCGAAAGAAAGAAAAGTTCCACTCGGAGATTTTGCCTTGCAATATCTCCTTGATTATTTGCACAAGGTTCGCGAAAAAAGCCTCGGAAAAGATAGTCCTTATTTGTTTTTAAACAAATATGGTAAACCACTATCCCGTCAATATTTTTTCAAGATGATTCGTAAATACGCTTTGGAAGCCGGACTGACAAAAACGATTTCTCCGCACACTCTTCGACATTGTTTTGCAACACATATGATCGAAGGCGGAGCAGAACTTCGAGCAGTCCAAGAAATGCTCGGCCATACGAACATCTCGACCACCCAAATCTACACGCACATGTCCGCTCAAAGAATCATCGGCGCTTATGATTTGTATATGGGCGATAAATAGTTTAAAATTACTTTTGTTTTTAAGAAACAATCTCAGGAGACAATTATGGATTATAAATTTAAAAGAGTGTTTGTTATCGTCGCTGATTCTGTTGGAATCGGAGCCGAACCAGACGCAGCAAAATTCGGAGATGAAGGCAGCAATACAATTGTGCACATCTCACAGAAATGCGGAGGATTAAACATTCCGCATATGAATAGTTTAGGAATTGGAGACCTAGCGCCAATTGAAGGAACGAATACCGTTTCTCATCCGACATCTTATGCCTCTCGGGCTCGAGAGATGAGCAATGGAAAAGATACGATGACCGGACATTGGGAGATGATGGGTATTTTGACCACACAACCATTTGTGACTTTCACTGACACAGGTTTTCCGAAGGAATTAATCGATGAACTCGAAGCTAAAACCGGTCATAAAGTGATTGGTAATATCGCCGCTAGCGGGACGGAGATCATCAAATTATTAGGTGAAGAACAGATGAGAGATAATTCACTTATCGTCTACACTTCTGCTGATAGTGTGTTACAAATCGCTGCTAGCGAGGAAGTGACCGGACTAGAAGAATTGTACCGTTGCTGTGAAATTGCCCGTGAAATTTGCATGAAGCCAGAATGGAAAGTCGGCCGAGTTATCGCTCGTCCGTTTGTCGGTAAAACCAAAGAGACATTCAAAAGGACATCAAATCGTCACGACTTAGCGCTTCGACCAGAAACTCCAACCGTGATGAACCTTTTAGATGAAAGCGGCCTAATGGTCAGTTGTATTGGAAAAATCGGTGATATTTTCGATGGTTACGGAGTCGTAAAAACACAAAAAACAGTCTCTAATGAAGACGGAATGGATAAGACGATTTTAGAAGCAGTCAACTCAAAATTCACCGAAGGATTTTGCTATGTCAACCTAGTTGAATTCGATTCTGAATTCGGACATCGACGCGACGCGATCGGATATGGGAAAGCTTTAGAAGCCTTTGATGTTCGAGTCGGTGAATTATTACCGCTTCTTCGCGAAGACGATTTACTCATTATCACTGCAGACCACGGTAATGATCCGACTTGGAGTGGAACTGACCACACAAGAGAGAAAGTTCCACTTTTGATGTATTCGCCATCATTTAAGAATGGTCGATACCTCGAAGAAAGAGCGTCTTTTGCCGATATCGGAATGACGATTTTAAAGAATTTTAAACTCACCAAACCCGATAATTTAATCGGTGAGCCGATCGAAGAATTATTTAATGATTAAAATAAGGAGAATAAACTAAAAATAATGAAAAAAAACATCATTGCAACTTTGAGTGTTCTCACTCTTGCTCTAACCGCATGCAATGCGACAGAGGAGAACTATAAAAGAGCGATATCGCCTTCTGGAGCTCCAGCGATCGCCTTTTACGATCAGACAAAAACTGATTATTTTGAAACGAATTCAACTCCTGCAAATGTTCTAGCACAGCTTCAAGCGGACAATTACGGAATGGTCGTTTTTGATTTTTACAATGGTTTAAAATCGCTGAAAGCAAATCAAGGACATTATAAATTAGCCAAGATCATCACCGGAGGTAATCTCTATTTAGTCGGAATCAATAAAACCGAAGCGCCGACTGTCGATGATTACATTGTTTCATTTGGTAAAAATCTACTTCCTGATATTGTCTATAAGGAAATTTACGGTGAAGACATCGCGGAAGTCACGCATTATGTTAACGCAGTTAATGATGCGCAAGGTGTTCTTGTCAGCGGCTTACATGAAGGTCATTTAGTCGATTATGTTCTAATCGCTCAGCCAGCATTATTTGCAACACTTAATAATGTTAATGCAGCGACGTACGGAACATTGACAGTCATCGATTCTTTAAGAGAAAAATGGACTGAAAAAACTGAACAAACCGCAATTCCACAAGCTGGACTTTTCCTTAATATGCAATATTATGTCAACCACAAGTCATACTATGATGATCAATTAGCACTTCTTGATGAAAGAATCGAAACGTGTATTGATGATCCTTTGACAATGAAAACGAAAATTGAAACCGACTTGCCATCTGAAGATGATCAAAAGGCTTTGTTTGGTTTTACTTCGAAAGTAGCTTATAACGTTCAAAAAGACGGAGCTAATGGTTTTGCTCTTGTCAGAGGTGAAGAAACAATCGATATTCATGGTTTTCTCACTTCGCTCAACATCTTAGAAGACTATAGCGACTTCATCTTATAAATCGAGAAAGAAAAAAGTGGATGCAAAAAAACCAAAAGAAAATTTGGCGTGAACTCATTCTTGTCTTAGCAGGGATCGGTTTTGTTTTTGTTCTTTGGTGGTTGCTTTCATTTTTGATTTCTTCGACTTTGTTTCCCGGACCATTGGAAACGTTTAGTGAGCTAGGGATATTGCTTAAAAAAGAATCGACCTATCTTGCAATTGGCGGAACGATTACGAGATTGTTATTATCTTTTTTAATCAGCTTTATCTTCGCGTTTGTTCTTGGAGTTATTGCCGGCTTTATCAAAGCGGTTAAAACATTTTTAAATCCGTTAGTCATCATTTTAAGAACAATTCCTACAGCAGCTTTGATTCTCATCATGGTCGTCTTATTACTTCCACAATATTCACTTTTAATCGTCACCTTTTTGATGATGTTTCCAATCATCTATGAAGCGATTGTCACCGGAATCGAAAGCATCGATGAATCGGTGATGATGGCACTTAAGATCGACGCTAAACCTTATAGTGCACAGAGTATTTTCCGCGTCATCATTCCGATGAGCGGGCCTTACATCCTTTTAGGAATCATTCAAAGTGTCGGCTTAGGAATGAAGGTTTCGATCATGGCTGAAGTCTTGGTCGGGAATAATCGAATTCCAGGACTTGGTATTATTATCAAAGAAGGTTATCAATACGCTTATATGTCTCAAGTCTTTGCAGTATCTTTAATCGCAATTGTCTTGATCGGTCTTTTAGATCTCGGGTTAAGACTTGCCAAGAAAAAAATAAAACATTAAAAATTATAATTTCAATAATAAGCTTCCTAAAAGTATTACTAGGAGGCTTTTTTATGGGAGCAGAAAAAAATGAACGTTTTAAACTTGAACCTAAAGAACAAGGAGAAAGCAGAGGAGTGAAATACGAAGGACTTAATGGGGTTAAGTCTCAACTCGAATGGATTAAAAGACAGCTCGAGTACGCATCGTTTTCAGAAAAGTATAAGTTGAGATACAATCTGAAGCGCGGTGAGATCTATGAATTCGATTGGGGTTATAACGTCAATGTCGAATTCTCAAACCGTCATTATGGAGTTGTTTTAGCAGACTCAAATGAATTCAATCCATTAGTCATTGTCTGTCCACTTAAAACAAATCGACACGGCGCTCATCCGCGGAGTGATGTCGATTTAGGATTCATTGAAGGACTAAGAGAGGGTGTGCGGACACTAGCAGTTGTTAATCAAATAAGGACCTTGGACAAAATGAGATTATATACAAAAACCGCGATTGCAGAAGAAAGTGAGATGGAGGAAGTCCCGAAGTTAGAACAAGGAAAAATCAAACTTATTTTAGCGGCTTACCAGACACTTTTATACGAAACAATCGAATGAAGCGATGCTTGAACGTAACGATATTAGTAGATAATTAGTAGTTTTATATATACCAAATATGTGGGAAACTATTAATTTTATAGATATTCTTTTTGAATGATTTTGAAAGCGATTTTCATAAAAGATAGACACAATCTAACTTTTATTATCATTTAGTTTACATAATGGAAATTATGCGAAGTAAGTGTTATTTTAAAAAGCCACTTCTTCTTCCTTGTGACTTTTATAAATAATTTTTAAAACATTCAGATGTCAGCTTGTTGTCGACATCTTTCATTTTTTTAAGAAGGTGTTTTTTGTTTTCTCGTAGGACATATATAAAGCCTTCTTTATAGTCGTTCTTCATTGACCGGATCATTTTCCGTGAATCATACCCACGACTCGGATCGATTTTATCGCTTGCATAAACTATCTTACTGATCGGATTCATCTCCCCACTTCCGGTTGCGTGGAATTCAATTGCCTCAAGAATCATTTGGTCTTCAATGTGGAAAACTTCGCGTGCAAGACGCGCGCTATAAAATTGATGATAAAGTTTTTCGCTCATCGGAAGATATTTAGCGTATTGTTTTTCGATGTTTGATTTTATTTCCTTATCAAGATTTTTTCCAAGGTCGTGTAATATTCCTCCAACATAAGCTTTATACGCATGTTCAATTTTATTATCTAATGCGATTTGATAAGCGAGTAACGCCACTGACTTACTATGCTCTAATCTTTGACCATTGATATATTTAGCGATTTGTTTCATGTAATAGAGATTGTGATCTTGGATATATTTTAAAACTCGTAGCGGACTATCAGGACGAAGAAGATTTCTAACCTCGGTTGAAGAGACATCAATTTCTTTTCCTTCCACCGCGAGCATTTTGAAACGTTTGATATTATCTTCTTTGATTTCGAAGTTCGTTCTTTTGAAATAAACGATTTTTGTCAGTGATGCGATTTCGTCTGCTTCTTTCCAGCGATGGAATTCGTTCACTTGATCTGCGCCGATGAGAAAGAATAAATTATCAGTCGGATAAATCTTCTTAAAATGCCTGACGGGTTGAATCGTATAATTATCAGCTTTGTTCAGCTCGAATCTAGAAACACTAAAACCTTCTTTACTTCGAAGGGCGATTTTAATCATTTGATATTTATCTTCTGGCAATGTCTCTTTCTCTTTCCAGACCGAAACACCATTAGGGATAAAAATTACTTTTTCGGCGTTTAGTTTCTCTTTTGCGATTTCCGCCATATTTAAATGCCCATGATGAATGGGATCAAAAGAGCCACCGAAAAGAATAATGTTTTTCATTTTTTTAACTTGATGATTTCCTTTTTGCGATTTTTTCGATAAAGGATGATTGTCCGCCCAATGATCTGAACGACTTCTCCATAAAGCGAGTTGACTAACTTATGGGCGATATCACCGATTTCTTCTTCGACCGTTTTTAAAACATCGACGATGATTAGTTCATGGGCGATTAAGGCTTTGTCGAGCAAATCAATTGTCGTCTTATTAATTCCGTTTTTGCCGATTTGATATTTGGTTTCGATTTCTTGATTGGCAATTTTCCGAAGTTGTTTCTTTTGTGTATTGGTTAACATAATCTTTATCTTGTCCTCGATTTGAAACAAGTCAGAGACGCCCCGCGCGGAAGCATAACTCTAATCGTTTGTCCTTTTGATTTTATTTTCATCCAGCCGAGGCCGCGAATCGCAATATCATAATCTTCTTCTTTTTTGTTTAAGACGATATCAAATAAATCAAAATCATGGAAATCTTGGTATTTTTCACTGACCGGTCGGACGTATCTTTTACTAAAATTCAGTTCAAAGAAACCATCAATTTTGCTATTGTTAACTTTTCTCAGTTCAACATTTTCGGCAAAACAGAATTCAACATTGATCGATGCACCTTTTAATAAAGATAAATATGCTAAACCACCGACAATAAAACCGCTACCGTTTGACAGTCTTTCACGTTTACAAACGATATTTTTCTTTGGAGTGATGTATTTAGATATGTCTTTTTCGACCATCATTTGAACTGAATCATTATTAAAAAATCCGGGCATTTCATAAAGTGTTGAAGAATTATCAAACGGAATCGAGAGGATTCTCAATCTGGTATCAGGATAATTTTCACTTTTGATCATGCGTTTAGATTTGTTTTGGAAAACCTTGAGCAAAACATCGATAATCGCACTTTTTCCAGATAAAGAAGAACCAATCAAATAAACATCGTGTCTTTTTCTTAATTCAGCGAGTTTCTTGGTGAAATCTTCAATGTTATAATTTTTCGTTGCGCTGACGAGAATGATATCAACGGGTTTAATTCCCACCGCTTCAAATCTCTCTTTTAAATATTGGATTAAAGACTCATCTTTTACGTTTTCACTGAACAGATCTCTTTTATTTCCGACGACGAGAATATTATTATTTTTGATTTTATCGGCTAAAGTCTTGTCGATTGTGCCGTTAAATGAAAACAAATCGACGATGAAACAAATAAGAGCATCAGACGCCACTGCATCGTCGAGAACTTTTAAAATATCGTGATCGATTTTTTCAAAGTCCAAATTGATATTGATTTGTAAATTACGATAACAATCTTCGCAATATAAAACTCGATCGCGCTTATCATCAAACAATTCACTGGGAATAAAACCAGGTTTTTGATCGTCATCGCTTTGTAAGACAACTCCGCAATTATTACAACGGAAGACTCTAGTAATTTTACTCATCGACGTTTCTCCAATCTCTTAATAAGTTAAGTTTTCGCAATCTTTTGATTTTTGGTTTTTCAAAAATTCTTCTAATTTTTGTAAAATTTTGATCGATATCGGTTAACGGTTTGACAAGAATTGTTTTTATTTTCGCTTTATTACCCGCGACAATATCGGTGAGAAGCTGATCGCCAACTAAAATCGTCTCTTCTTTTTTCATCCCTTCTAAAGCGAGAAGTTTATTGATTTTAAAAGCCCATGGTTTCATATTCATCGAAGTCATCTTCACTCCCAACGCTTTAGCGTAAGGTTCAACTCGATGGTGATAGTTATTGGAAACGATGATGAACTCAATTCCTTGTTCTTTGAATTTCTTGATCAGAGCTAATGCTTCCTTAGAAGGCATTTTAACTTTATAAGAATCCAACGTGTTATCAAGGTCGGTCAGAATCGTTTTTATGTTGAGTTTTTTAAAAAAATCAACATCTATTTCATATAACGAAGACGCATATGCAAATGGGATGTATTTTTTGTTCATCATTTTCCTCACTATTTTATAATACATAAAAACACTTATTTATTGTAGAGATTTAATATATATAGAAATTGTTCAAGAAGATAAAAAAGGCCTCACAAGGCCTTTAAAGTTTTTTAGTGGACGCTATTTTAAATCATCAAAAATTGAGATTTGTTCAACTGTTCCCTTTTTTTCTTCATCATCGGAATCGTCTTCTTTTTCCAAAATGGTTTTCTCTTTGACAATCACCGGAGTTGAAACGAGAGTCTTATCGACATAATCGATTGAAGATTGACAAGAGAAGATGACTGCGAAACGGATTTTAGCTCCGAGTTTTTCAATATTACGCTTTGCGTATTTATCAATATCAGTCAAATAGAAATCCGAAATTGAAAATTCAAATCGTTTTTTAGCTTGGTCGAGAGCGATGAAGTTCATCTTTCCAAGGTCTCGGACAACTTTTTCACTGCCTACCAAAAGATGAACATCGCTTTTGAAACATCTGAACACCGTTGAAGTTTTTCCTAAACGCGGAGAAAGAATTGCTTTATTGACGTCGAAGATTCTCGTGCATCCTCGATTGGTGACCAAAACAATTTTGTTTTTTTCTTCTTCATCAAAGGTGAGTAGTCCGCTGATGTAATCATTTTTAAGACCACTCATCGCTTTTACTCCGCCGGCTTTGATTCCGATCGGTGTCAATTCGTTTTCATTGAATAAAGCAGCACTTCCATTAGCGGACAAAACGAGGACATTTTTATTTCCAGTTGAAATTCGTGCTTCTGCGACTTCATCATCGGTCATCAATCTCATACACTTGATCGGCTTTGAAAATCGAGTCGTTTCAAATTGCTTGATTGAGGTTCGTTTTATCTGACCTTTTTTGCTGGCGATAATCATGAAAATATCATCTCTGAATTCGCTGATTCCAACCACGCGAATTATCCGTTCCTCATTGCCTGAAAAAGCGACGATGTTATTGATGTGAACACCTTCGTCTTTCCATTTGTTTTCACTGAGTAAATAAACCGGAACATAAAGATAGTTTCCTAAATTTGTAAAACAAATTAGGAAGTCGGTTGTAAAAACTCTCGCAGTAGCGACTAAAATATCTCCATCTTTTAATGCCGGAAGAGCACCTTTTCCACTGCTCGTAAATGACTTGATTGATGAGCGTTTAAAATACCCATCTCGAGTGACAGAAATCATCACTTCTTCCTTAGCGATTAAATCGCGTTTATTGATCGGTTTGAAATCCGTTTTTTCTTCGATTGCAGTTCGACGTGGAGAACCGTATTTCGCACTGATATTTCGTAAATCTTTGACGATGACTCGTTTGAGTTTTTTCTCATCTGCAAGAATTTCTTCTAAGGTTAAAATATTTTTTTCGAGTTCTTTTTTCTCTTTTTGTAAAACGACTTCATCGGTATGACTGAGTTTATATAAAGGCATCATGACAATCGCTTCAGCTTGTTCATTGGAGAAATTGAATTCCTTGATCAAGTTTGCTTTTGAATCTGCTTTATCTTTGCTCGCTCTAATGATTTCGACGACACGAGTAATGTTTAAAGATGCCTCGATTAAACCGACGACGATATGCAAACGAGCGCGGTATTTTCCTAAATCGAATTCGCTTCTTCTTGTGATAACTTCAATTTGATGAGCGATATAAGCATCAACAAAATCAAGAAGATTAAGAGTCTTTGGGCGGCCATTGAAAATCGCGACCATATTTGCAGAATAAGAAGTTTTAAGTGAAGTTTTAGCCATTAAATAATTGAGAATTAATTCCGCAGGAGCGTCCTTTTTCAAATCGATAACGATTCTAATTCCACTAAAATCGCTTTCGTCACGGACTTCTAAAATTCCATCAATTGCCTTGGAATGACGGATTTTATCAATTTCATAGACTAAATTTATTTTGATAATTTTGTATGGAATTTCAGTGATAATAATTTGCTGTATGTCTTTTTTAGTGACAATTTCACTTTTTCCGGTGACTTCAATTCTTCCGCGTCCGGTTTCATAAATCGCCTTTAGTCCATCGCTTTTAAAGATGACTCCTCCAGTTGGGAAGTCAGGTCCTTGAACGATTTCAAGCAATTTTTCAATCGTCACATTTTTACGGTTGATTCGATAGATGATCGCATTTGAAATTTCGATGAGATTATGAGGAGGAATTTCAGTTGCCATCGCCACCGCAATTCCTTCAGAGCCATTGACGAGCAAATTTGGAAATCGCGCTGGCAAAACAACTGGTTCTAAAGCTGTATCATCAAAAGTCAGTTGCATATCAACGGTGTTTTTTTCAAGATCGCGGAGCAACTCATTGGCGAGTTCGCTCAATCGAGCTTCGGTATAACGATAAGCTGCAGGAGCATCGCCATCAATCGACCCATTATTACCTTGAAAGTCGATGAGAGGTTCACGGTATTTCCAATCCTTGCTCATTTGAGCAAGGGCTTCATAAATCGAAGTGTCACCATGAGGGTGATATCTTCCCATCACCGTTCCGACGGCGTGTGCACATTTTCGAGTCGGTTTATTAAAAGTATTCCCTTCGACATGCATCGAATAAAGAATTCTTCGTTGAACGGGTTTTAGTCCATCCCGGACATCGGGAATCGCTCGATCTTGAATTACGTATTTAGCGTAAGTGGCATAGCGATCTGCCATGACGCTTTCAAGAGGTTCAATAGAGATGTTTTCTTCGTTGACGATTTCGATGATTTCTTGTTCTTCTGTTTTTTTCTTCTTCGCCACCTTACTTCACCTCCTTAATAAATGTATCAATTTTGTTGAAGTCGACATTTTCTTCAACCCATTGTCTTCGCACCGATGCATCTTTACCCATTAAAACTCCGACTTGCTTTTCTACGAAAAGCGGATCTTCAATGCTCACTCTGATCAGCAGACGACTTTTTGGATCCATCGTCGTTTCTTTAAGTTGATTCTCGTTCATTTCGCCTAAGCCTTTATAACGAGAGATTTTATATCCAGGTCCAACTTTCTTCTTCGCTTCTTCTAGATCTTTATCATTCCAAGCATATTCTTGAATAACTTGTTTATTCATTTCTTTAAACACTCGATATAAAGGTGGAACCGCGACATAAACATGTCCGGCAGTGATCAAGGTTCTCATGTAGTGATAAAAGAAAGTGAGCAAAAGAGTTTGAATGTGTGCTCCATCGGTATCAGCGTCCGTCATGATGATGATTTTTCCGTATTTGATATCGGCTAAATCAAAACTTTGACCAAATCCTGCTCCGATTGTTTTTATCAAAGTTGCAAATTCTTCATTTTGTAATAACCTTTCAACAGAAATCGAATCGGTGTTAAGAGGTTTTCCACGTAGTGGAAGAATCGCTTGATGAATTCGGTCCCTTCCCTTTTTGGCCGTTCCTCCAGCTGAATCACCTTCGACGATAAATAACTCGTTTTTTAAATATTCTTTGCTTTGTGCAGGAGTTAATTTATCACTTAAAATTATTTCTTGTTTTGCTTTTTTAGAGTTTCTCGATTCATCTTTTGCTTTTCTAGCAGCAATTCGTGCATTTTGTGAATCGACACATTTTTGAATTAAACGAACCGCAATTTCGTTATTTTCAATCAAGTAATAAGTGAACTTTTCATATATGAAATTACTGACTGCAGCATTAGCTGCCGGAGTTCCTAATTTGCTTTTTGTTTGCCCTTCGAATTCGATGTTCGCCTCTGGAATTTTCAAAGAAATGACCGCGGTTAAACCTTCTCGAATGTCGTTACCATCTAATTTTTTTCCTCGTGTTAGCTTGTTGGATTCGGCAAAATCATTGACGGCTCGAGTGATTCCGGTTCTAAAACCGGTTTCGTGAGTTCCTCCATCTCGAGTTCGAACGTTGTTAGCGTAGGAATAGATAGTCTCGTTATAGTCTTCAAGACAATATTGAAATGCTATTTCAATATTAATTTGATTCTGATCATCGGAAAAATGAATGATCGGCGTCAAAGGATTTTTGTTTTGGTTGACAGTGGAAACGAACTCACGAAGTCCATTTTCATAGAAAAATTCTTGAGATAACCCACTTCTTTCATCTTTCAAGATGAAACGAACCTTTTTCATCAAGAATGCGGATTCTTGAATATGGTTATAAAACATATCCCATTTGAAATCGATATTTGGGAAAACTTTTGAATCTGGTTTGAAATTGACAAGTGTTCCATGCTTATTAGTCTTTCCAACTACTTCAATTTCAGATTTTTCTCTTCCTCCATTTTGATAGCGAAGATGAGTTATTTCACCGTCTCTAAAGACGGTGACATCCAACCATTCACTGAGCGCATTTGTCACTGCGGCTCCAACTCCGTGCAATCCGCCAGCACTTTTATAAACAGCACTACTGAATTTTCCACCAGCGTGGAGTTCGCCAAAAACGAGCTCTAAAGCTGATTTATTTGTCTGATGTTGAATTCCTGTAGGAATTCCACGACCTTCATCTGCCACACTGCAAGAGCCATCTTTATGGATGGTGATTGTAATCACATTACCAAAGCCTGCTAGAGCTTCGTCAATTGCATTATCGATTACTTCCCAAACAAGATGATGCAAACCATAGGTGTTTGTTGAACCGATATACATTCCCGGTCTTTTTCTAACAGCCTCAAGGCCTTGCAAGACCTCAATGTTATCTGCTCCATATGTTGTTTTTTTAATATTGGCCATTTGCTCCCTCTCAATACTATGTACGCATAAAATGTACATTCTACTTGTAAATATATATTCATTTAGTAAAATAAAAAAGCGAAAATGAATGAGGAAGTATGGATATTATTTTATATAATATAAGTCTTGCAATATTTTGCTTAATCATCGGTTATGGCTTTGGTTCTATCCCAAGTGGGGTTTGGATCGGGAGACTGATTTTTAAACAAGACCCACGTGATTTTGGCAGTCGTAACTCGGGTGGAACGAATGCATCACGACTCTGGGGTTTTAAATATGGATTTTTCGTTTACTTATCCGATTTTCTAAAAGTCGCGATTCCACTTTGGTCTGTTTGGGCTTTTTTGACCTTTGTCAACATTCACGGTGCACCACTGATTCCGACAACCGCCGAACTTTTAAGTGGAGATACCGCCGGGCATATTTGCCAGTGGCCAGTTTATTGGCTTGTTTCCTTCGGTGCAGTTTTGGGACATTGCCATCCGCTTTACGCACAATTTCAAGGTGGGAAAGCTGCAAGTATTGTCTTCTCAACCGCCATTTTTACTTCTTGGTTTGTCGGCATTGTCTCGGCATTTGGTTTTTTCGTTTCTCTTAAAATAAAGAAGTATATTTCTCTTTCCTCGATGATCGGTTCGACCTTAGGCTCGATAGCTGCATGGCTCACTTGTATTCCGCGTTTTAACCGTTATGTGATGTATGGACAAACATTAGCGCCAGGGTATGTTTTTGCAATCGTGATGACTTTGTCTACTATTCTTTTAATCTTCCGTCACCGCACGAACATCACTCGACTCAAGAGCAAGACAGAACGAAAAATTACCTTCCTCAAATAACAATTTAACTAGTGGATAACTAGTAGATAATTAGTAGATATAGACCATGTGTAAAACAAATTCACACTGGTCTTTTATTACAAAAAAGATAGTTGTAGTCTTGGTTTTACATTGACTTTAAATTAGTTTTTTTTCGTTATACTTTTTTTGGCTATATAAATGATAAGCACAAAAAAACACCCCACTGCAATCGTGAGGTGTCTTCCTTTTTTACTTTTGCGAGTTGACGTTTCGCATGATTTCACGAATTTGTTTTTCGCTTGCGGGACGACCCATCGAAGCAAACATCGCGCGAATCATTTTTTCATTAATTGGAGGATTTTCTTTCATCTGTTTTTGGAACCACCAACGGGCGATAAAAAAGCCTGCTACTGCTCCAGCGATCAATACTCCAACGAGTGATAAAACAAAAACCCAAATTTCAATTGTCATGATTTCCCCCTCCTATGCTCTGCCATCATAGTCCCCATTATCAGTTCTGACGAGAACAACTTCTCCTTCATTGATAAATAGAGGAACTCTTATTTTTAATCCGGTTTCTAAAATCGCATCTTTTAAAGCTTTGTTCACAGTGTCTCCGCGGATTGCGGGTTCGCATGAAGTGATTTTAAGTGCTACTTTAACGGGCATGTTGACTCCGAGAACTTCATTTTCGTAAGAGATGATTTCAACGACTTCATCGCCTTTTAAAAATTTGAGTTCCCATTCGAGTCGACTTTTTGCGATTTCGATTTGTTCAAATGTCGTTTGATTCATAAAGACGAGCGCGTCTCCATTATCGTAAAGATATTGCATTTGAACCTTCTCGAGTCGAATTGTCTCAATTCCATATCCGCTATTACGAGATAGTTCGATCACTGCGCCAGTACGAAGATTTTTAACTTTTAACTTCGCAACCATTTTGCGCATCGCGGTTTTATTGAGCAAAATATCGATGACTTGGTAAATATTTCCTTCTTCGAGGAAAAAATTCCCAGGTCTTAATTCGGTGACATTAATCATATATATCCACTCTCCTTTATTGCAATGTGTTTTAATTCTAAACAAAACGGACTTACATTACAATGTAAAACCATTATTCGTCTAGTGAATCTATCAAAGCTTGGCCACTTGCATCAGAGGGCATTCGTAAGTCTCCGCGCGGTGAAATTGCCACCGAACCAACTTTTATCCCATCTGGCAAACAAGATCTTTTAAATTGATTATTGAAAAATCGCGTTAAGAATTTTTTGAGCCAATTTTTAATTACTTCTGGGGAATATATTCCTTCGTATGCGTGACTTGCAAGAAAAAGAATTTTCTTTGGTGAAAAATTATGTCTTAAGAAATAGTAGATAAAGAAGTCGTTTAATTCATAAGGGCCGACAACATCTTCGGTTTTTTGGGCGATTTCACCTTTTTCTAGAAGAAGGAGTTCAGGAGAAATCGGAGTGAGAAGAATGTCATTCAAAGTTTCAAAGATCTCGCGATGATCTAAAGCGTATTGGCGAATCAACTCTTTGACCAAAGTTTTTGGAATTGAGGAATTTAACCCATACATCGATAGATGATCTCCTCCGTAAGTCGTCCACCCTAGACACAACTCGCTCAAATCACCGGTCCCAACCATCAAGCCCCCGACTTTATTTGCATAATCCATGAGGATTTGGGCTCGCTCTCTTGCTTGGGCGTTTTCAAATGTGATTGAACGATCGTTTTCATCTAGTTTTATGTCTTTGAAATGTTGTTTGATTGCCTCGGTGATGTTTATCTCTTTAAGTGTCACATTTGTTTGTCTTGCAAGTTGGACTGCGTTTTCATATGTTCTTTTGCTCGTTCCAAAGGACGGAAGTGTTAAGGC
>Ga0172382_10007977_pt1 | contig 14901 bp, 16 predicted proteins | sample Leawel138RmetaG_FD_122245 | JGI IMG/M metagenome (GOLD analysis project Ga0172382, IMG submission 122245) | Leachate microbial communities from a municipal landfill in Southern Ontario, Canada - Leachate well 138R metaG | ecosystem: Engineered > Solid waste > Landfill > Unclassified | place...
CGGAGGGGCTCAGATCATGCGCTGCCGGCCGGTGATCGTGGCGCCCGGCCCCTCGACCGCGCGCGCGGCCAGCGCCTCCTCGTCCCAGGCGATGCCGAGGCCGGGCGCGTCCGAGGGGAAGGCGCGGCCGTTCTCGATACGCATGCCCTCGCTCGTGATCTCGTCGAGCTGCGGGATATATTCCACCCAGCGCGCATTCGGCACCGCGGCGCAGAGCGCGACATGCAGTTCCATCAGGAAATGCGGCGCCACCGCGATGTTGAAGCATTCGGCCATATGCGCGACCTTCAGCCAGGGCGTGATGCCGCCGACCCGCCCGACATCGACCTGCACCACCGAGCAGGCGTGGCGTTCGAGATATTCGCGGAAATGCAGATGCGAATAGAGGCTTTCGCCCACCGCGACCGGGATCGAGCTATGGGCGACGAGGCGCTGGTGCCCGGACAGGTCGTCGGCGGGCAGCGGCTCCTCGAGCCAGCCGATATCCAGCGCCTCATAGGCGCGGGCGCGGCGGATCGCCTCGTCCACGGCAAAGGCCTGGTTGGCGTCGGTGAAGATCTCGAACCCCGCGCCCACCGCCTCGCGCACCGCGGAAATGCGGGCCACATCCTCGTGCAGCGGGCGGCCGACCTTCAGCTTGCAGCCCGCGAACCCCTGTGCCTGCGCGGCAAGCGCGTCGTCGACCAGCGCCTGCGGTTCCAGATGCAGCCAGCCGCCTTCGGTGGTGTAGAGCGGCACCGACTCCTGCGCCCCCCCGGCCAGAACATGCAGCGGCAGGCCCAGCTTGCGCGCCTTGAGGTCCCACAGCGCGGTGTCGATGGCCGCCAGCGCGATCGAGGTGATCGCCCCCACGCTGGTCGCATGGGTGAGGAACAGCAGGTCGCGCCAGATGCGTTCCACCTGCATCGCCTCGCGCCCGATCAGCGCCGGGGCGAGGGTGCGGGCCAGCAGGCTCATCACCGCCGGGCCGCCGGTGCCGATGGTGTAGGAATAGCCGGTGCCGGTCGCGCCGTCGCTGTCGGTGATGCGGACGATCGGCGTCTCCTGCGAGACGAAGGACTGGATCGCATCGACCCGGCGGACCTTGGGTTGCAGGTCCACCATCAGCAGTTCGACCCGTTCGATCCGTGCCATGTCAGACTCCCAGATTGCGCCCGCTCTCGCCGTCGAAGACATGCAGATGCGACAGGTCGAGCGTAAAATCCACCCGCTCGCCGGGCCGCAGCGGACGCGGGTTCAGCATCTTGCCCTGCACATCCCTGCCGCCGAGTTCGACCGTGAGGATGGATTCGTTGCCGAGCGGCTCGGCAATCAGGATATCGCGGGCGATGGTGACCGTGGCGGCATCGGTGAGCATCCCGTGGCCCGCCGGCGAAAACCCGTCGGGCCGGAAGCCGAGCGTGACCGTCTGGCCGTCCTTCAGGCGCGGAGCGATATCGGCAGGCAGCGGGATCGTCACCCCGTCCGCCAGCCGCGCGGCGGTGCCCTCGACCGTGGCGGGAAGCTGGTTCATGGGCGGCGAGCCGATGAAGCCCGCGACGAAGGTGTTCACCGGGGTCTCGAACACTTCGGCGGGGGTGCCCACCTGTTCCACCCGGCCGTCACGCATGATGACGATGCGGTCGGCAAGGGTCATCGCCTCGACCTGGTCGTGGGTGACATAGATGATCGTGGTGCCGACGCGCTGGTGCAGCTTCTTGATCTCGACCCGCATCTGCCCGCGCAGCTTGGCATCGAGGTTGGAGAGCGGTTCGTCGAACAGGAACACGTCCGGGTTGCGCACGATGGCGCGGCCCATGGCCACACGCTGGCGCTGGCCGCCGGACAGATGCGCGGGCAGCCGGTCCATCAGGGTATCGAGGCCGAGGATATCGGCCGCCTCGTTCACGCGCCGCGCGATCTCGTCCTTCGACAGGCCCGCGATCTTGAGGCCGAAGCCCAGATTGTCGCGCACGTTCATATGCGGATAAAGGGCGTAGCTCTGGAACACCATCGAGATGTTGCGCGCCCGCGGCGGCAACCCGTTCACCACCCGGTCGCCGATGCGGATGGTGCCGTCGGAAATCTCCTCGAGCCCGGCGATCATGCGCAGGGTGGTGGACTTGCCGCAGCCCGAGGGGCCGACCAGCACCACGAACTCGTTATGCGCGATGTCGAGGCTGACGCCATGGACCACCGGGGTCTGCCCGTAGCGCTTGACGACATTCTCGAGCGTGACTTCCGCCATCTCTCAACCCTTCACTCCGCCGAAGGTCAGTCCGGCGATCAGATGTTTCTGCACGAGGAACGTGAGGATCAGGGCCGGGATGATGATGAGCACCGCCATCGCGCTCATCCCGGTCCAGTCCACGGTGAACTGTGCGGTGAAATCCATGAGGCCCACCGGCATCGTCTTGGAGGCCGTGGTGCGGGTCAGCTGGCTGGCCAGCGCGTATTCGTTCCACGAGGTCAGGAAGGCGAAGATGCCCGCCGAGGCGAGGCCCGCACGGGCGAGCGGAAATTCCACCTTCCAGAACGCCTGCCAGCGGGTGCAGCCGTCGATCTGCGCGGCCTCGGACAGGTCGGGCGGGATCTGGCGGAAGAAGCCGTCGGTGAGCCAGATCGTGAAGGGAATGTTGATCGCCATGTAGACGAGGATCAGCCCGAACGAGGTGTCGATGATGCCCAGCCGGCTCCACAGGATGAACAGCGGCAGGCTCAGCGCCACGCCCGGCACGGTGCGCGACAGCATGAAGGCCAGAAACAGCGCGCCCTTGCCCCGGAACGAATAGCGCGCGAAGGCATAGCCCCCGGCCATGCCGACCAGAAGCGCCACCACCGTCGAGGTGAGCGAGATCACCAGCGAGTTGGTGAAATAGGCCGCGACCGGCAGCCCCTGCTGGGTGGACGAGAACCCGAACAGGCGGCGGAAATTGTCGAGCGTCCAGATTTCGGGAATCCAGACCGTGGGCCGGGCCAGCACCTCGATATTGGGGCGGAAGGCGGTCAGCACCACCCAGACGCCGGGGATGCACAGGATCGCCATGGCGACGAACACGCCCGCGCGGATCAGCCAGCGCTGCCAGCGCCGTTCGATGGTGCGGCTCCCGCTCATTGCGCGCCTGCCATGAAGGACCGCGCCGCCACGAGCTTGCGGTAGAAGAACACGGTGAAGAAGATCGACAGCAGGATGGAGACATAGCCCATCGCGTTCGCCATCCCCATCTGGCTGTTCTGGTAGCCGGTGCGCACCATGAGCGTCCAGATCAGCTCGGTCCGCCCCGCCGGCCCGCCGTTGGTCATGATCCGCACCATGTCATAGGCCCGCGCCACGTCGAGCGAGCGGATGGTCATGGCGATGAAGATGAACGGCATCAGGAAGGGCAGGGTGATGTGCCGGAACACCTGCCACGGGTTGCAGCCGTCGACCCTTGCGGCCTCGATCGGCTCTTTCGGCAGCGCCAGCAGCCCCGCCAGCAGCAGGATCGCAAAGACCGAGGTCGACATCCAGATTTCGGCAAGGATGATCGTCAGGTTCGCAAGCGCCCCGTCCACCAGCCACGGGATCGGGCGCGAGATGATGTGCAGGTCGAACAGCGCGTTGTTCACGAGGCCGATCGCGTCGTTGAACAGATATTTGAACATGAAGCCCACGAGGATCGGCGAGAACATCATCGGGAACATCATGATGGTGCGCAGGGTCCGTTCGCCCTTGCGGATGTTGTTCATCAGGAGCGCAAGCCCGAGCCCGAGCAGCAGCTCGAGGTTCAGCGCGATGGTGATGAACACCACCGTGCGCCCGAAGGCCCACCAGAAATCGCTGTTGCCCATCAGGCGGCGGTAGTTGCGCCAGCCGACGAAATCATACAGCGTCGCGGGCCGCGTCAGGTTGTAGGGCGTGAAGCTGGTCCAGAACGACACCACGAGCGGCACCGCCACCACGGCAAGGATGACGACGATCGACGGCAGCAGCAGAAGGAACGGTGCCGCGCGCGGCGAGCGGAGAAATCGCATCTTCCGAGGCTCCGGCAGCGCAGGCGGTATCGGGCCTGCAGGATCGGGACGGGCGCGCGGAGAGGTCCGCGCGCCCGGTTCGGTTCGGGGCGGGATCAGAGGATCCCGGCGTCCTCGAGGATCTCGCGCGCCTGGGCGGCGGCGGCGTCCAGCGCCTCCTGCGGGGTTTTCTCGCCCACGATCGCGGCCTGAAGCTGCGGCCAGAGCACGTTCGAGACCTCGATCCACTGCGGGATCAGCGGCGGGGTGCGCGCCTCGGCGAGCGAGCCCTGCCAGACCTCGAACATGTCGGCCATATAGGGCTGGTCGTTGTCGTTGAACCAGTCGATGACCTCGCCGAAAGTGGCGGTGCGGGTCGGCAGGTTGCCGGCCTGGGCCTCCATCAGCTCGCTCTCGTCATTGGTGAGGAAGACCGCGAAGGAGACCGCGGCCTCGATATTGTCGCAGGCCTGGGTGACCGAGAACGAATGCGACCCCGACCATGCGCCGCGCACCCCGGCCGCGCCGACCGGCGCCAGCGCGAAGCCCAGCTCGTCGGCGATCTTCGAGGCGCTCGGATCGGCGTAGTAGGCGGCAAAGCCCGGCCAGTCGAGATCGAGCGCGAGCTGCCCCGCCGCCATCGCCTGCCCGATGTCGTCCCAGGTGTAGTTCACGGTGCCCGCCGGCACCGCGCCCGCGTTGTAGATGTCGACGAACCACTGCAGCGCGGCCACGCCCTCGGGCGAGTTGAAGATCGGGTTCCAGTCCTCGTCGAACAGGTCGCCGCCGTTGGCGCGCAGGATTTCCATGAAGCGCCCGCTCGCGCCCTCGTCCTTGCCGGCGAAGGCGGTGCCGTAGAGGTTCGGCGGGTCGGCAAAGAAGATCACCTGGTCGCGGAACTCGTCGAATGTGGTCGGCGGCGCGAGCTCGGTGCCGTGCTCCTCCCGCCAGCGCGCCTGATTGTCGGGATCCTCGTAGAGCGACCGGCGGTAATAGAGGTTCGACACGTCGGTGACGCGCGGCAGTTGCACGAGACGGCCGTCCACCATCGCCGAGGCAAGGGTGCCCTGCACATACTGGTCGAGTTCGGACTGCGGGATATGGTCGCGCAGGTCGATGTAGAGATCGCCGTATTGCGGCGCGAAGCTGGTGTGGTTGGAGCCCACGCACCACGAGATGTCGCCCGAGGCGATGTCCTGCTTGATCTCGCGGTCGAGGTCGAAGTGGTTCTTCGACGAGACGATCTCGACCCGGGCGCCGGTCAGGGCCTCCCATTCGGGGATGCGGGTGTAGAGGCGCTCATACTGGGTGCCGCCGATCAGCTTCACCCGCAGGGTATAGCCCTCGAACGAGCCGTAGTCATACCCGTCGGCCAGCGCCATTCCGGCGGTTCCCGCAAGCGCGCAGGACGCCATCAGCGCCTTTCTCAGCATGTTGGTCATGTCGTTCCTCCCGGTGGTCAGTGGCAGATCAGGCTTGATCATCCATAGGTGAATGGTCTATTCGTATGTAAGCACATGATGCGCGCGCCGGTCAATCCATTTCCGGCGTGGCGCCTGGCGCGGCGGAGGTGCGGATGGCGCGGGACGGGTCCGGGGAACGAGGGGCTGAGGACAGGCCGGACCGCTACCGCGCGCCCGCGCTCGACAAGGGGCTCGATATTCTCGAGCTGCTGGCACAGGTCGATACCGGGCTCAGCCAGGCCGAAATCGCCAAGACCCTGCACCGCACGCCCAATGAAATCTACCGCATGCTCGATACGCTGGTGCGGCGCGGCTATGTGCGCCGCAACCCCGAGGACCGCTACGACCTGACGCTGAAGCTCTTCGACCTGTCGCACCGGCACCGGCCGGTCAACCGGCTCATCGCCCAGGCGATGCCGGTCCTGCGCCGGATCGCCCGCGAGGCCGGGCAGGCCTGCCACCTCGTGCTGGCCGATCGCGATGCGCTGGTCGTGGTCGCGCAGGTGGACGGGCCGGATTACTGGAACGTCTCGGTGCGGATGGGGGCGCGGGTCGGGCTGATCGACACCGGCTCGGGCCATGTCATCCTGGCGTGGAGCCCGCCGGCCGAGCGGCAGGCGCTGGTCGCGGCGCATGGCCTCGACCCGGAGGCGGCGCTGACCCCGGCTTTCACCGCGCATCTGGACGCGGTGCGGGCGCGCGGCCACGAGGACATTCCCAGCCGGCAGGTGGCCTGCGTGCGCAACCTCTCGGTGCCGGTGCTCGGGCCGACCGGGGCCGCGCTCGCGGCGCTGACCTGCCCGTTCACCGAGCGGCTCGACCGGACCGGCGGGCCCGATGCGGCGCACACGCTGGTGCTTCTCGCGGCCGGCGCAGGCGAGTTGTCGCAGCGCAGCGCCGCGGGCGCGGCGCCGCAGGAGGAGGACTGAATGCGCATCATCGACACCCATCTGCACCTCGTCTACCCGGAGCGTTTCTCCTATCCGTGGCTCGCGGATGCGCCCGCGATCGACCAGCCCTGGCATGTCGAGGATTATGCCGCCGAGGCCGCACCCCTCGGCATCGAGGCGGCGCTGCACATGGAGGTCGATGTCGCCGAGGCCGACATCCTGCCGGAAACCGGGTTCATGCTGGACGTGCATCCGCTGGTCCATGGCGCCATCGCCGCCTGCCGGCCCGAGCAGGAGGGGTTCGAGGCGTTTCTCGACCGCATCGCCGCGCTCGGCCCGCAGGTGAAGGGGCTGCGGCGGGTGCTGCATGTGGTGCCCGACGACCTGTCGGCAACCCCGCTGTTCGAGGCGAACCTGCGGCTGCTGGCCGCGCGCGACCTGACCTTCGACCTGTGTGTGCGCACCGACCAGAGCGCCATCGCCTGCCGTCTTGCCGATGCGGCCCCCGGGGTGCAGTTCGTCCTCGACCATTGCCTCGTCCCCGACATCGCGGGCGGCGACATCGCCGCATGGAAGGCCGCCATCGACGCGGTGGCCCGGCGCCCGAACGTGGCGGTGAAGATTTCCGGTGTGGTCGCCTATTCCGGCCCGGACTGGACCACGGACACCCTGCGCCCCTGGGTCGAGCACACGATCGGCGCCTTCGGCTGGGATCGCGTCGTCTGGGGATCGGATCACCCGGTCTGCACGATGACCGCGAACCTGACGCGCTGGGTCGGGGCCGCGCAGGAACTGGTCGCCGGGGCGAGCGGGGACGAGCAGGCGAAGCTCTTCCACCGCAACGCCGAACGCATCTATCGGATATCGTGAGGGAGGGCAGGATGAAGCGTTACGGAGCCGTCATCGGGCTGAAGCCCGCGGAGATCGCCGAATACAAACGCCTGCATGCCGCCGTCTGGCCCGATGTGCTGAAGCAGATCAGGGCGAGCAATATCAGGAACTACTCGATCTTCCTGCGCGAGCCCGAGAACCTGCTGTTTTCCTGTTACGAATATGTCGGCACGGATCACGATGCCGACATGGCCGCGATGGCCGCCGATCCGCGCACCCAGGAATGGTGGGCGGTCTGCATGCCGAAACAGGCCCCGCTGGACAGCCGCGCCGAGGGCGAATGGTGGGCGTCGATGGAAGAAGTCTTTCACCTCGACTGACAGGAGGGCGCGATGGTGCTGGATGTCGAAAGCCTGAGACAGGAATGGCCGCGCCCGTCGGACCCGCGCCCGATCGTCATCATCGGCGCGGGCGGGATCGTGGACGACGCGCATATGCCCGCCTATCGCATGGCCGGGCTGCCGGTCGCCGGCGTGTTCGACCTGAACCCCGAGCGGCGCGACTTCATCGCGAGGAAGTGGGAGATTCCGGCCTTCGCCTCGCTTGAGGCGGCGCTGGCGGTCGATGGCGCGGTCTATGACCTTGCGCTGCCGCCCGCCGCGCATCTGCAGGTGCTGCCCGCGCTGCCCGACGGGGCTGCGGTGCTGATGCAGAAACCGATGGGCCGCGATCTGGCCGAGGCGACCGGCATCCTCCAGCTTGCGCGGCAGAAACGGCTGGTCGCGGCGGTGAACTTCCAGTTGCGGTTCGCGCCGCTGGTGCTGGCCGTGGCCGATGCCCGGTCGCGCGGCTGGCTGGGTGAGCTGATCGACGTCGATCTGCATCTCAACCTGCTGACGCCCTGGCATCTGTTCCCGTTCCTCAAGGGGCAGGAGCGGGTCGAGATCGCGGTGCATTCGATCCATTACCTCGACATGCTGCGGTCGTTCTTCGGCTCGCCCGCAGGCGTTTACGCGCGCACCATGGGCCATCCGAAATCGGACATGGCCCAGACCCGGACCTCGGCGATCTTCGACTTCGGCCCCGATATCCGGGCCACGATGTCGGTCAATCACGACCACCGCTTCGGCCGCCGCTTTCAGGACGCCACCTTCAAGTTCGAGGGCACCGAGGGCGTTGCCGTCGCCAGCATGGGCGGGCTGCTGAACTATCCGGCGGGCGAGCCGGATTCGCTGTTCATCGGGCAGGGCAACAATGTCTGGGACGAGGTGCCGCTGAGGGGCGGCTGGTTCCCCCACGCCTTCCGCGGCCCGATGAGCAACCTGCAACGCTTTGTCGCCGGCGAGGACGATGTGCTCGTTACCGGCGTCGAGGACGCATGGGAGACGATGGCGCTGGTCGAGGCGGCCTTCACCTCGTCCGCCGCGCCCATGACGCCGCTCGAGGCAAAGCCATGAGCGCGTTTCCCCCCACGGTCGGCGTGGACAGCACGCATCCGAAAACGATGCCGGAAGATCATGCACGGCTGCCGGTCTGGAACGCGGAAAACTGGTTCTACGAGGATTTCCTTGTCGGCCACCGCATCCGCTCGCTGCGGCGCACCATTTCCGAAGGCGAAAGCCACCAGTTCAACCTGCTGGTGACCGATATTCACCCCTATGTGCAGGACGATATCTTCGCCACCACCGAGGGCGCCTTCAACCGCCGCCTCGTCGCCGGGGCCTTCGTGTTTTCGGCGGGGCTGGGGCTGGTGGCGACCAACTGCGTCAACGCCTTCTCCTATGGCTACGACCGGCTGCGCTTCATCAGGCCGACCTTCGTGGGCGATACGATCTACACCATCCGCACCAATCTTGAGAAACGCCCGAAATACAAGGAGCTCGGCCTGATCCGGTCGAGCTACGAGGTGTTCAAGGCCGAGGGCGAGCTGGTCCTCTACTGCGAGCATATCCAGACGGTGAAATACCGCGACGCCGCCGCGTTCGCGGATCAGGTGGAACAGAAAGACGAATGAGCGATCCGACCCTGCCTCTCGACGGGCTGCTTGTCCTCGACATGTGCCAGTTTCTCTCCGGCCCCTATGCCAGCCTGCGGATGCAGGATCTGGGCGCCCGCGTCATCAAGATCGAGCGGCCCGGCACCGGCGACCTGTCGCGCACGCTGTATTTGTCGGACACCGAGATCGGCGGCGATTCGACGATCTTCCATGCGATCAACCGCTCCAAGGAAAGCATCGCGCTGGACCTGAAGAACCCCGAAGATCTGGCAGCCCTGAAAAAGCTGCTGACCCATGCGGATGTGCTGCTGCAGAACTTCCGCCCCGGGGTGATCGGGCGCATCGGGCTGGATTACGACGCGGTGCGCGTGATCAACCCGCGCCTCGTCTACGGCTCGATCACCGGCTACGGCGAGGAAGGGCCCTGGGTCGACCGCCCGGGACAGGACCTGCTGGCGCAGGCGCGTTCGGGGGTGATGTGGCTCAACGGCGACGAGGGGCAGGGGCCGGTGCCGTTCGGGCTGGCGATTGCCGACATGCTGGCCGGGGCGGCGCTGGTGCAGGGGGTGCTGGCGGCGCTGGTGCGGCGCGGGATCACCGGGCAGGGCGCGCATGTCGAGACCAGCCTGATCGAGGCGCTGGTGGATTTCCAGTTCGAGGTGCTGACCACCCATCTCAACGATGGCCGCCGCCTGCCGAAACGCTCGGATTTCCGCTCGGCCCATGCCTATCTCTCGGCGCCCTACGGGGTCTACCCGACCGCCGACGGCTGGCTGGCGCTGTCGATGATGTCGGTGCCCCGGCTGGGCGAGCTGCTGGGCAATGCGGTGCTGGGCGCCGCCACCGACCCCGCGACATGGTTCACCGAACGCGATGCGCTGAAACGCGCGCTGGCCGATCAACTGGCGACCCGGCCGACCGATCACTGGCTGGCGATCCTCGAGCCCGCCGATGTCTGGTGCGCGAAGGTGCTGACCTGGCCGGAGCTTCTGGACAGCGAAGGCTTCCGGGTGCTCGACATGCTCCAGACCGTGACGCGCGAGGACGGCACCCGCATCCAGACCACCCGCTCGCCCTTGCGCATCGACGGGCAGCGCCCCGAAACCACCCGCGCAGCGCCGCTGATCGGCGAACAGGGCGAGGCGATCCGCAGGGAGTTCGGGTTATGACCACGCTCAAGGGCATGACCTGGCGGCATGAACGCGCGATCGCGCCGATGCGGGCCACTTCGGCGCTCTGGCAGGAACGGACCGGCGTCGGGATCACCTGGGAGCAGCGCAGCCTGCAGGATTTCGAGAGCTTCCCGGTCGAGGAACTGGCCCGCGCCTACGATCTGATCGTCATCGACCATCCCCATGTCGGCCAGATCACCGCCGAGGGCTGCCTCGCGCCGCTCGATATGCCGGGGCGCGAGGGGGAACTTGCCGCCATCGCCGCCGGATCGGTCGGCCAGTCCTTTGCAAGCTATACCTGGGCCGGGCGCCAATGGGCCTTTCCCATCGACGCGGCCACGCAGGTCGCCGCGTTCCGGCCCGACCTGCTGGCCGAGGCGCCGCGCGACTGGGACGGGGTGCTCGATCTGGCCCGTGCCGGCCGGGTCATCCTGCCGCTGCGCGATCCCCACGTCCTGATGTGCTTCTTCACGCTGGCGGCCAATCTGGGCACCCCCTGCGATCCCGACCGTCGCGATGCGATGATGGACGAGGGTGCCGCTGCACGAGCCATCGGCATGCTGGCCGAACTGGTGGCGCTGGTGCCGGACGACTGCTTTGCCATGGACCCGATTGCCGCCTTCGAGGCCATGGCCGCCCCCGACAGCCGCGCCGCGCTGGCGCCGCTGGCCTATGGCTATGTGAACTATGCCATCGACGGCTTTCGCCCACATGTCCTGCGGTTCGCGAATATCGCCGACGCGGGCGGCAACGGGCCGACAGGTTCCGCCCTTGGCGGCACCGGCATCGCGGTTTCGGCCTTCGGGCGCGATGTCGCGGCGGCGACCGATTACGCCTGGTGGGTCGCGGGGCCCGAGGTGCAGGGCGGCCTCTACCACCGTGCGGGCGGCCAGCCGGGCCATGCCGCGGGCTGGGAGAGCGACGCGGCCAACGCCGCCACCCATGATTTCTACCGCGCCACCCGCGCCACGCTGGACGGCGCCTGGCTGCGCCCGCGCCATGACGGCTACATGCGCTTTCAGGCCGAAGCCTCGGCGCGGCTGTCCGGGGGGCTGCGCGCGCAAGAGGACGCGCGGACCATCGCCCGCGATCTCAACCACCTTTACGCCGGGAGCTTCTGATGGAACGGCCACGCCATTTCGAGGACTACACCCTGGGCGAGACCCGCAGGACGCAGGGCCGCACCATCACCGAGACCGATTTCGTCGTCCATGCCGGCCATACCGGCGATTTCTTCCCGCATCACATGGATGCGGAATTCATGCGGGACACGCCCTTCGGCCAGCGCATCGCCCATGGCACCATGACCTTCGCCATCGGCATCGGCCTGACCGCGACCGAGATCAACCCGCTGGCCTTCACCTATGGCTACGAACGCCTGCGCTTCCCGAAGCCGGTGTTCATCGGCGACACGATCCACACCGAAGTGACCATCGCCGCGCTGGAGGATGACGCCAAACGCCCCGCCCAAGGCCGGGTGACCGAGCGTATCCGGGTCATCAACCAGCGCGGCGAGGTGGTGCTGGCCTGCGACCACATCCACCTTGCCCAGAGGCACCCGCCGCCGGGATGAGCGCCGCTCCGGCCCCCTGCGGCAGGTAGCGCTCCGGGTCCTGGCTGTTCATGCCGCCGGCGGGCCTCGAGATGCGGGGGAACGAGGGGTCGGCCCGCGGCGGTCGCGGCCTCAGTATCGGCCGCCCGTCTTGGGGTTGATGTGGCGTGTGCTCGATTTCGGCGGCTTGGCGACCGTGTGGCGTGGCATGGTGCCCCGTGCCCGGATCGAGACCCATGCCACGATACACACTCCCGCGATGATCACTGCGCCCGCGATCGGAACGATCAGGTTCGCCCAGTTGGCCGGCATTCATACCTCCTGTCCGATAACGACTCCGGAGTAGAAATCCGGTTCGGGATTTGCAAGGCCGCTGGATGCCCCCTACGGCAGGTAGCTTGCCGGGTCCTGGCTGTTCATGCCGCGGCGGACCTCGAAATGCAGGAACGAGGGGTCGCCGGCGCGCACCCTGCCGATCACCTGGCCGCGCGATACATTGGCGTCCTTCTGCACCGTCAGGTTGTCGAGATGGGTGTAGACGGTCAGCAGCCCGTCGGCATGGCGGATCACCACGATGCGGATGCCCTCGGTATTGGTGGTGATCGCGGCCACGGTGCCGGCGTCGGCGGCGCGGACCTCGGTGCCGGCCGGGGCGCCGATGTCGATGCCCTCGTTGCGGCCCGGGGCATAGGCGCGGATGATCGAGCCCGCGACCGGGCGCACGAGCCGCGCCTGCGCGGCCGGGGCCTGCTGGCTGCCGAGGTCGGGGGCCGCCGGCGCGGGGGCCGGGCTGGCGGCCGGGGCCTCGGGGGCCGGCAGCGGGGTGGCGGCCGAGGGCGGGGCCGGGGTCGGGCTGCCGGCGCCGGGCTGGCTGGTGGTGCCGGGATTCGAGGGCGGGGTGCCGCCGGTGAGCGGCACCAGCAGTTGCTGCCCCTCGCGCACCGCAAGGTCGGCGCCGAGCCCGTTCCACGCGGCGATGTCGCCCACCGGCACGTTGTAGAGCCGGGCGATCGTATAGGCGGTCTCGCCGCGCTGGACCTGGTGGCGCACCGGCTCGGCCGGGGCGGTGCCGAACGGGGTGCCGTTGCTGCCGCCCGTGGCCGCCCCCGCCGCGGTGCCGCCGCCGGCGGGGCCGAGCGGCTGGGTGGTCACGGTGCCGGCGCGGTCGATCGCCGCCCCGGCCAGCGAGGTGATGTCGGTGCCGCCGGCGGCGACCGGGGTGCCCGCGACCCGGTGCGGCAGGGCGATGAGCTCGTCGCGGCGCAGGGGCGTGTCGGGGGCGATGCCGTTGTAGCGCCCGACCTCGCCGGCATCGACGCCGAGCCGCTGGGCGATGGCGCGCACCGTGTCGCCCTCGCGCGCGACCACGACCTGGCTGCTCTGGTAGGTGATGACCCCGCGCGCATCGGGCTCGGGGCGGCGGGTGGCGGCCTGGGCGGCCTCGGTGGTCGAGAAGCCGGTCGAGAGGCCGCGCAGGTCCATGTCGAGCGGCTCGCCGCCGCAGGCCGCGAGGGTGACGAGCAGCGCCGCCGGCCCGGCGAGGCGCAGGGCGGTGCCGGCACGGATCGTCGTGCGGGGGCAATACGGCATCCGGCGCGGGTCGCGGGCAGGGTGGGCGGCATGGTCGGTCCTCGCTCTCTTGCCCGGCTGGAGGCCCGGGTCTCTCGCCTTCGGTGGTTCGCTTCGGTTCCGGTTCAGTCCGGTGCCATGCCCTCGACCAGCGGCACGAAGCGGACCGGGCGCAGTTCCTCGTAATCGTAGCCGTCCCCGCGCCGCCGGACGCGGATCAGGTGCTGCACCGTATCGGACTGGCCGACCGGAAGCACCATGATACCGCCCGGGCGAAGCTGCGCCAAGAGCAGCGCCGGCGGGTCCTCGGCGGCGGCGGTGACGATGATGCGATCGAAGGGCGCCTGTTCGGGCAGGCCGCGGGTGCCGTCGGCGGCCATGGCGGTGATGTTGTGCAGGTCGAGCTCGCGGAACACCGCCCGGGCGGCCGCGATCAGGGTCCGGTGGCGGTCGAGCGTGTAGACCCGCCGCGCAAGCTGCGACAGGATCGCCGCCTGGTAGCCCGAGCCGGTGCCGATCTCGAGCACCTTGTCGCGTGGCCTGACCTCGAGCGCCTGGGTCATCAGCCCGACCACGGCGGGCTGGCTGATGGTCTGGCCGCAGGCGATCGGCAGCGGCGTGTCCTCGTAGGCGCGCTGCACGAAGATGCCGCGCAGGAAACGGGCGCGGTCGATGCGCTCCATCGCCGCCAGCACCCTCGCATCGGTCACCCCGGCCTGGCGCAGGGCAAAGACGAAGCGCATCCGCTCCTCGTCGCTCATGCCCCGGGGCGGGGTGCCTTCCCCCGGCGGGGTCGTCACAGCGCGCCCCCGAGCCGCGATTCGAGCCGGTCGAGCGCCGTCTCGGCGGTCAGGTCGGCGGTGAGCGGGGTGATCGAGACCCAGCCCTCGACATTGGCCTGCACATCGGTGCCCTCGCCGGTCATCTCGTCCTGCGGCCCCGAATGCACCCAGAGGAACCGCCGTCCGGCGGGCGAGAGCGTATGCTCGACCCGGTGGCGGCTGAAGCGCCGGAAGCCCTGGCGGGTGACGCGGATGCCGCGCACGTCGCCGGCGGCCACCGGCGGGAAATTCACGTTGTAGAACAGCCCGTAGGGATGGCCGCCCCAGTCGGCGGCCTCGAGAATCCGCGAGACCACGGCGGTGCCATGGGCCTGCGCGGCCTCGAACGGGTTGTCGAGGGCGACATTCTCGGCCCCGAAGAACTGCGACAGGGCGATGGCGCGCACCCCCTGCAGCGCCGCCTCCATCGCCGCGCCGATGGTGCCGGAATAGACCACGTTCTCGCCGGCATTGTTGCCCCGGTTCACCCCCGAGAGCACCAGATCGGGCGGGCCCTCGGCCATCACGTCATGAATCCCGGCCATGACGCAATCGGCCGGGCTGCCCTCGGCGGCAAAGCGGCGCGGGCCGAAGCCGGTGATCATCGTGGGATGGATGAAGCTGATCGCATGGCC
>Ga0172382_10007979_pt1 | contig 14900 bp, 15 predicted proteins | sample Leawel138RmetaG_FD_122245 | JGI IMG/M metagenome (GOLD analysis project Ga0172382, IMG submission 122245) | Leachate microbial communities from a municipal landfill in Southern Ontario, Canada - Leachate well 138R metaG | ecosystem: Engineered > Solid waste > Landfill > Unclassified | place...
GGTCTTGCCCTTGACCTCGCCGTTGGTGAACTTCTCGACGTAGTCCTCGTTGACGCGCGCGGCGCGCTCGAGCAGGCGGCTGTGCTGGTAGAAGACGTCACCCGGATAGGCTTCGCGGCCCGGCGGGCGGCGCAGCAGCAGTGACACCTGGCGATAGGCCCAGGCCTGCTTGGTCAGGTCGTCGTAGATGATCAGCGCGTCCTGGCCGCGATCGCGGAAGTACTCGCCCATCGTGCAGCCCGAATAGGCCGAGATGTACTGCATCGCGGCCGATTCCGAGGCGGTGGCGGCGACCACGATCGTGTACTCCATCGCGCCGGTTTCTTCCAGCTTGCGGACCACGTTGGCCACCGTCGAGGCTTTCTGGCCGATCGCGACGTAGACGCAGATCAGGTCCTTGCCCTTCTGGTTGATGATCGTGTCGATCGCCACGGCGGTCTTGCCGGTCTGGCGGTCGCCGATGATCAGCTCGCGCTGGCCGCGGCCGATCGGCACCATCGCGTCGATCGACTTCAGGCCGGTCTGCACCGGCTGCGACACCGACTTGCGGGCGATGACGCCGGGCGCGACCTTCTCGATGACGTCGGTCATCTTCGCGTTGATCGGACCCTTGCCGTCGATCGGCTGGCCCAGCGCGTCGACGACGCGGCCGATCAGTTCGGGGCCGACCGGCACTTCGAGAATGCGGCCGGTGGCCTTGACGGTCATGCCTTCGGTGACGTGCTCGTAGTCACCGAGGATCACCGAGCCGACCGAGTCGCGCTCGAGGTTCAGCGCCAGGCCGAAGGTGTCGCCCGGAAACTCGATCATCTCGCCCTGCATCACATCGGACAGGCCGTGGATGCGGCAGATGCCGTCGGTGACGGTGACGACCGTTCCCTGGTTGCGCGTATCGGCGGCAACTTCGAGGTTCTGGATCTTGCTCTTGAGCAGCTCACTGATCTCAGCCGGATTCAGTTGCATGAGATTCCCCTGTATTCCTTAAAGCTTCATCGCGCTGGCCAGCTGGGCCAGCTTGCCCCGGACCGAGGCGTCGATCACTTCATCGCCGACCCGGATCGACACGCCGCCGATCAGGTCGGCATCGACCTTGACCGCGACCTTGACCCGGGCACTGTATTTCTGCTCGAGCGTCTCGACGATCGTGGCCAGCTGCGCCTCGCTGAGCGGGTAGGCCGACGACACCACGGCGTCGACGACCCCCTCGTGCGCATTGCGCAGCGCCTCGAAAGCGGTGGCGATCTCGGGCAGCACGGCGAGCCGTTCGTTGTCGGCCAGCACACGCACGAAGCGCTGCTGCGCCTCGGCAAGCGGACCGGCCGCCTCGGCGAACAGCTTGCTGACCTGCTCGTCGGACAGCGCCGGATTGCCGATCAGCTCACGGGCAGCCTCGGTGCCGGCCACGACGGCCAGCCGGCCGAGTGCGTCGGACCAGGACGGCAGGGCGCCGGCCTCGGCGGCCAGCTTGAAAGCGGCTTCGGCGTAGGGTCGGGCGATCGTCTGCGACTCGGCCATGTCAGCGCAGCTCGTTCTTCAGGTTGCCGAGCAGCTCGGCGTGGCGGGCAGCGTCGACTTCCTTGCGCAGGATGCGCTCGGCACCGGCGACAGCCAGCTGGGCCACCTGCTCGCGCAGGGCCTCGCGGGCCTTCTGCGCCGCCAGTGCGGCCTCTTCCTCGGCAGCCTCGCGGGCGGCCGCGACGATCGCGTTCGCTTCGGCACGGGCCTCTTCGAGGATGCCGGCGGCCTGCTTCTCGGCCGTGCCGCGCACTTCGGCGGCGCCGCTGCGGGCCTGCTTCAGTTCCTGCTCGACACGCTTTTCGGCGGCCGCCAGTTCGGAGCGTGCCTTGTCGGCCGCAGCCAGGCCTTCGGCGATCCGCTTCGAGCGCTCGTCGAGCGCCCGGGTGATCGGCGGCCACACGAATCTGGCGGTGAACCACCAGAGCGCGAGGAAGACGACGATCTGGGCGATGAGCGTCGCGTTCAGATTCACGACGGGCCTCCTTCAGTCGGTTGACGTAACGTGCCTGATCAGCCGACGAACGGGTTGGCGAAGGCGAACAGCATCGCGATCCCGACACCGATCAGGAAGGCGGCGTCGATCAGACCGGCCAGCAGGAACATCTTGGTCTGCAGCTTGTCCATCAGTTCGGGCTGGCGGGCAGCCGCTTCGATGTACTTGCCGCCCATCATGCCGATCCCGAGGCAGGCGCCGAGCGCGCCGAGGCTGATGATCAAACCGCAAGCGAGGGCGACGAGAGCAACGTTGGTCATGATTACTCCTGAGTAGGTAAAACGTGGGTTGGTTTGGGGATGGAAAGCGTGATCAGTGGCCTTCGTGAGCCTGCCCGATGTAGACGAGCGCGAGCATCATGAAGATGAAGGCCTGCAGGGTGATGATCAGGATGTGGAAGATCGCCCAGCCCAGGCCCGCGAGAAAGTGCAGGCCGAAGCCCCACCAGGTGGCCGCGGCACCGAGCAGCGCGATCAGCATGAAGACCAGTTCGCCGGCAAACATGTTGCCGAACAGCCGCATGCCCAGGGACACGGTCTTGGCCGCGTATTCGATGATGTTGATCAGCAGGTTGAACGGCGCCACGATGATGTTCGAGCCGAACGGCGCCGAGAACAGCTCCTTCACGAAGCCGCCCGGGTGCTTGATCTTGATGCCGTAGTAGATCGACGCGCCGAGCACGACGATCGACATCGCGAGCGGGGCGTTGAGGTCGGCGGTGGCCACCGCGCGCATGTAGTGGATGCCGAACAGTTCGGCGATGCGCGGCGGCAGGTCGACCGGAATGAGATCGATGGCGTTCATCAGGAAGATCCAGACGAACGAGGTCAGGGCGAGCGGCGCGATCATCCGGATGTCGCCCTGGACGATGCTGCGGGCTTGCTCATGAACGAACTCGACCAGCCATTCGATGGCGCCGACGAAGCGCCCGGGCGCCTCGACGCGGACCATCCGGGCCGCCCGGTACATGAACCAGGCCATCAACGCACCCATCCCGATGGCCCAGGCGAGGGTGTCGATGTTGATGATCGAGAAGTCGACGATGTTTGTCTGGGCCGACCCTGACGTGTTCAGATGCGCCAGGTGGTGAACGATGTACTCGGACGCAGTCGGTGCGTTGGAGCCTGCAGCCATGTCGGTTACCGGTTCTCAGTTGTGGTGGGCCGTGCCGGCCGGGTTGCAACGGAATCCTGCCCCTGCCCGGCGGCGCCATCGTACACGCTCCCGGCCAGCCTCCCACGCGCCACCAGGGGCAGCAGGAAAGGCGCCTTCAGCGCTGCGACCAACCCGAGCAGCAGCGGCGGCCATTGCAGCTGCGGCAGGGAAGTCGCCGCCCACACCAGCAGCGCGACGGTCAGGCCGATCTTGACGATCTCGCCGAGGAAGAACACCACCGGATAGGACTCCGATGTGCGCCCTCGGTTCATGGCCAGACGCAACGCAAACAGCCCGTTGGGGACGATGGCCGCGCCACCGCCGAATGCCACGGACAGGGCGACGTTCACGCCCCAGACCCCGCCGGTGACCAGCACCAGCACGACAACGACAGCGACTTGCAGACCGACTGCGACGAACATACCGATCCAGAATTGCAGCGGTTTGCAGCGGACAAAGACTGTCGATTCTAGCCCGCGGCCTCTGGATGGGTCAAGCGGAATTGCCGCAGTGCAGCACGCACAGTGTTGCGAATCCGCCCTTTGCGGGCCGGACGTGAAACAATGGGAGTCCGAATGTGGCCTGTCACCGTGGAATGCGCTCTGCCATCATGTCCTCGCATCCTTTCCAGTGTCTGCGCTTGTTCCGCCACGGTGCGGCGCTCGCGGTCGCGGCGTTGCTGCTGGCGCTGACGGCTCTGCTGCTGGCGCTCGCGGCGACGCCGGCCGGTGCCAGCGGGCCAGTGCTGACGGAGCCGGCTCCCGCCACGGCGCCCTTCGACCGGCGCAGCCTGCTCGGCAGCGTGGTCCGCATCCGGATCACCGCCGTGCGTGACGGCCGCACCGTTGCGGCACTCGGACGGCAGCGCAGCGGCACCGGCGTCGTCATCGGCCCGTCGACGATCCTGACCATCGGCTACCTGCTGCTCGAAGCCGACGAGGTCGAAGTGCTCACTGCCTCGGGCCGGCGCATTCCGGCCGGCGTGGCCGCCAACGACACCGTCAGCGGCCTGGGCCTGGTGCGTACGGCCCTGCCGATGGACGCCACCCCGGTGGCCCTCGGCGACGCCGACGCGATCGGCGCCGGCGACACGGTGCTGACGCTCGGCCACAGCGAACCGACCACCACCGAACTGCTGGTCGTCTCGCGAAAACCCTTCTCGGGCAGCTGGGAATACCTGCTGGAGAAACCGCTGATGACTTTCCCGCCGGTCAACAACTGGAGCGGCGCTGGCTTGTTCAGCCACGACGGCAAGCTGGTCGGCATCGGCTCGCTGATCGTCAACGACGCCGGCCCGCCGGGCAATGCCCAGGTGCCCGGCAACCTGTTCGTGCCGGTCGACCTGGTGGCGCCCGTGCTCGACGCCCTGCTGGCCGAGGGCCGCCGGCCCGGGCCGCAGCGCGCCTGGCTGGGGGCCACCGTCGAGACGCTGCACGGCAACCTGGTCGTCACGCGGGTGGCCGTGGGCGGCCCGGCCGCGCTGGCCGGCCTGAGCGCCGGCGACATCATCGTGGCCGTGGGCAATGTCGCCGCCACCGATCGCGACAGCTTCTACCGCAGCGTCTGGGCGAGCGGACCAGCCGGCACCGCGATCACGCTGCGCGTGTTCAGCGGCGGCCAGTTGCGCGACGTGCCGCTGCAGAGCGTCGCGCGCGAGGCCTTCCTGCGCAGCCCGCACGGGGTCTGAAGGCCGGGGCCAGCCGAAGGCCCGGCCCGGCGGAAAGGCGGGCCAGACTCTGGCGGAAATGTGCCTTTCGAGTAGGCCCTGGTGGATTGCGCCCATGAACCGGGAGCTGCAGCACCGCTTGCTGGGGGGCGGGCGGCTGCCCCTATGAGGCCGGGCCGGCGGCAGCACGCAGACGCTTGACCAGTTCGCGGCCGTGATGGCCGATATGGCGCTTCAGGACGCTCCGGGCGCCCGGCAGGTCGCCACGCTCGAAAGCCTGCAGGATGGCGCGATGCTCGTCCAGCACGGTCCGCCATTCCCCCAGGTCGCGCCGATCGCTCCGGTCGGCGGTCGGCAGCAGCGCCGGAGCGACCACCTGCAAGCGGGCCCGCAGGTGGCGGGCGAACTGCAGGTGCAGGTTCTCGATGGTGTCGAGCAGGCGCGGCCTGCCGGCCGCCTGATAGAGCGCCCGGTGGAACTGCCAGTTCAGCTCACCCCAGCGCGTCTCGAACTCGAGCTCCGCGTTCGCGCCACCCCGGGAAGCGAGGGCGAAGGCCTCCTCTGCGCGTTGCAGCACGCGACCGGCTTCGTCCAGGTGTCCGGCGGTCACCCCGGGCAATGCCTTCTCCACCGCCAGTTGCTCCAGAGCGACCCGCATTTCGAGGATCTCCTGGAAATCGTCGATGTCGAGCGAGGCGACGACCGTGCCCCGCCTGGGGACCGACGCGACCAGTCCGTCGGTTTCCAGCTTGAGCAGGGCTTCCCGGATCGGGACCCTGCTGACCCCGAAGCGAGCCGCGAGGGTCTCCTGGCGCAGCGGCTGACCCGCGGGCAGGGCGCCCGCGAGGATGGCATTGCGCAGCGCATCGGCAACCGCGTCAGCCATGGTCTGCGAGCTCTTGCGGGACTGCGCTACATAGGTGTCGTCCAGGTCCATGGTGTTCCAGGTGGTCTCGGCAGTTCCTGATTGTGCCTCCGAGCTTGACGATAGGTGGAGCGTAATATACTGTCTACTGTAGATTGTATACAATTTCATTATTCTGCAAGCAGCTGTTTTCCTCGAGGGGAACCATTCATGAAGATCCTGGTCCTGGGCGCTGGCGGCATCGGCGGCATGCTGGGCGGCCGTCTGGCGCAAGCCGGCGCAGACATCAGCTTTCTGGTTCGCGAAGCCCGGCAGGCGCGCCTGCGCGAGCAGGGGCTGCGCATCGAGAGCCCGTTCGGCGACGCGCGGATCGACGTGAAGACGCTGACGAAAGCCGATATCGGTGACGGCTTCGACCTGGTGCTGCTGACCTGCAAGGCCTACGACCTGCCGTCGGCCATCGACAGCATCGCCCCGGCAGTCGGACCCGATACCGCCGTGCTGCCCCTGCTCAACGGCATGGCGCATATCGATACGCTGAACGGGCGATTCGGCCGCGCGCGGGTCATCGGGGGCACGGTCCGGATGCAGGCAACCCTGACGCCGGAAGGCGTGGTTCGTCAGCTGAACGACTGGCAGACCGTCACCTTCGGCGAGCAGGATGGCAGCGACTCGGCCCGCACCCGCAGCCTGAAGGCCCTGTTCGACCGCACGCCGGTCGAAGCCAGGGTATCGGCCGACATCCTGCGCGAACTGTGGCTGAAGCTCGTGCACCTGGCCACCGTCGCCGGCATGACCTGCCTGATGCGCGCGAACCTCGGCGAGATCATCCGGACCCCGGAAGGCAGCGCGCTGCTGAAGACCTTCTTCGGCATCAACGTCGCGATCGCGACCCATGCCGGCTACCGGCCCGACGACACGTTCATCGCCACCTACACCGATCTCTTCTCCCAGCGCGACTCACGCTATGAGGCGTCGATGCTGCGCGACCTGGAGAAAGGCGGCCCGGTCGAGTCGGAGCAGATCCTCGGCGCGATGCTGGCGCGCTGCCGCGAGGCCGGACAGCCCGATGCCCTGCATCTGGCCGCCTACACGCATCTGAAGAGCTACGAAGAACGACGCGCCGCTGGCCGGCTGCCCACGATGTCCTGACCCTCCGGCCGCTGCCGGTCCTGCCCTGCCTTCATTTCCATTCCGGAGCCCTCATGAAGACGATTCTTTCAGTCACGATGACCCCCGCCCGTCTGCTGGCGCTGGCGATCGGATCAGCAAGCCTTGTCTGCGGTGCAGCCCAGGCCCAGACCGGCGGCAACTATCCCGACAAGCCGATCCGCCTCATCGTGCCGTTCGCGCCCGGCGGCCCGGCCGACGTGATGGCGCGCGTGCTGGCCAAGGAGATGAGCACTCGCACGGGCCAGTCCGTCGTCGTCGACAATCGACCGGGCGTCGGCGGCAACATCGGCACCGACGTCGTCGCGAAGTCGGCTCCCGACGGCTACAGCATCGGCCTCATCGCGATCAGCAGCCTGACGATTTCTCCCCACCTGTTCCCGAAGCTGCCTTACGACGCGGTGAAGGACTTCACGCCGATCACGATGGTCGGCATCGCCAAGGGCGCGGTCCTCGCCCATCCGTCGGCTCCGTTCAGCGACCTGAAGGGCATGGTCGATTATGCGAAAGCCAATCCCGGCAAGATCTCGTATGCCAGTTCCGGCATCGGCACGGCACCGCATCTGGCCGCCGAGTATCTGCAGGTGGTCACCGGCATCAAGATGACCCACATTCCGTACAAGGGCACCGCGCCGGCAGCCCAGGACCTGCTCGCCGGCGTCGTGCCGGTCGGGTTCGAAAGCTCGCTGACGGCGTCGGGACGCTACGTTGCCAGCGGCAAGCTGAAGGCGATCGCGATCACTTCGGAGACGCGCGCCAGTCTGCTGCCCGACATGCCGACCGTTGCCGAACAGGGTTACCCCGGTTTCGACGTGCCCACCGGGTTCGGGCTCGTCGGGCCGGCCGGCTTGCCCGCCGATGTCGTGGCCCGGCTCACTGCCGTCGTTGCCGACAGCGCGAAAAGCCCCGATGCGATCGAACGCTTCGCCGGGATCGGTGCCGAAGCCAGGGTGGACGGTCCCGAAGCCTTCCAGCGCTTCCTGGCCAGCGAGAGCGCACGCTGGGGCAAGCTGATCCGCGATGTCGGCATCACCCTGGACTGAGCCGCCGTGACTCCCGACCGATCATCGAGCAAGCTGCGCATCGCCGTGATTCCCGGCGACGGCATCGGCAAGGAAGTCATGCCGGAAGGCATCCGCGTCCTCGAAGCGGCGGCCAGCCGCTTCGGGTTCGCATTCGAATGGGATCATTTCCCCTGGAGTTGCGAGTACTTCCTGGCGCATGGGGAAATGATGCCCCGGGACGGGCTCGAGCAGATCGCGAGTCACGACTCGATCTACCTCGGAGCTGTCGGCTTTCCGGGCGTGCCGGACCATGTTTCACTGTGGGGGTTGCTCATCCCGATCCGCAGACAGTTCCAGCAGTACGCCAACCTGCGGCCGGTCAGGCTGATGCCCGGCATCCGTTCGCCACTGGCCGGACGGACAGCCGACGACATCGACTTCCTCGTCGTTCGCGAGAACACCGAGGGCGAATACTCGTCGACCGGAGGCCGGCGCCACGAGGGCACGGAACAGGAAGAGGCCGTGCAGGAAAGCGTGTTCACGCGAAGAGGCGTCGACCGCATCCTGCGCTATGCCTTCGAGCGCGCGCAGGAGCGCCCGAAGAAGCATCTGACCTCGGCGACCAAGTCCAACGGAATCGCCGTCACGATGCCTTACTGGGACGAGCGCGTCGCCGCGATGGCCAGGCACTTTCCCGATGTGCGGGTCGACCAGTACCACATCGATATCCTCACCGCTCACTTCGTGCTCAATCCGCAGCGCTTCGACGTGGTGGTCGGGTCCAACCTGTTCGGCGACATCCTGTCCGACCTGGGTCCGGCGATCGCCGGAACGATCGGCATCGCGCCCTCGGCCAACCTGAATCCGGAGCGCGACCATCCTTCGATGTTCGAGCCAGTGCACGGTTCGGCTCCCGACATCTACGGCAAGGGCATCGCCAACCCGATCGGCCAGATCTGGTCGGGGGCGATGCTGCTCGAGCACCTCGGGCACCGGGCAGCTGCCGCCTCGATCGTTTCGGCGATCGAGGCGGTGCTGGTGTCGGGTCCCCGGACCCCGGACGTCGGTGGACGGGCGCGCACGGCCGATGTCGGCAAGGCGATCGCCGAGGCGGTGCGGGCGGGAGCGTAAGGAAATCGGTAGTTCGAACCCGGGGTAGGTTCAATCCTCGTCCGCCAGGCCGAGGCGTTCGAGCAGGCCCTGGAACTGTTCGAGGGTGCCGAAGGCAATCGTCAGCGTGCCGCGACCGCGGGCGCTGGCCCGGATCTTCACCGGCGCGGCCAGCGCATCGGCCAGCCGCGTCTGCAGGCGGGCCAGATCACCGTTACCGGGCTGGCCGGCGGACTGACTGGCACTTGCCTGGCCACCGGAGGTGCCGCCATCGGCGCCCTCGCCTGCGCGCTTGCCGTCATCGCCCTGCGCCAGCGTGCGCTGCACGAGCTTTTCCGTTTCGCGCACCGACAGGCGGCGCTGGACGAGTTCGTGCGCCACCATGATCTGCCGGGCACGGTCGAGGGCGAGCAGCGCGCGTGCGTGGCCCATGTCGAGGTCGCCGGCCAGCAGCATGGTCTGCACCGGCTCGGCGAGATTGAGCAGCCGCAGCAGGTTGGAGGTGGCGCTGCGCGAGCGGCCGATCGCGTCGGCGGCCTGCTCGTGCGAGAACCGGAACTCCTCGATCAGCCGGCGGATGGCCTGCGCTTCCTCCAGCGGGTTCAGGTTCTCGCGCTGGATGTTCTCGATCAGGGCGAGCTGCAGCGCCTGGGCGTCGGGCACCTCGCGCACGATGACCGGCACCTCGTCGAGGCCGGCCATGGCCGCGGCACGAAAACGCCGTTCGCCGGCAATGATCTCCCAGCGGCCGTTGCCGGCCGGGCGCACCAGGATGGGCTGCATCATCCCGTGGGTGGTCAGCGACGCGGCGAGCTCCTGCAGCGCCGATTCGTCCATCCGGCTGCGCGGCTGGTAGCGGCCGGCCTGCAGCCGATCGAGGGGCAGCGTGCTGATCCGCTCGCTGCCATCGCTGGCGGGTGCGGGCGCGTCACCACCGAGCAGCACTTCCAGGCCGCGGCCCAGGCCTTTCTGTTTTGGTTTTCTCGTCATCAGGAAACTCCGGGAATCGGGTTCGGCGCGGCCTTGGCGGCAGCCCGGCCCGACTCGAAGCGCTGCACCCGGCCGATCAGTTCCTTGCCGAAGGCCAGATAGGCTTTCGCCCCCTTGGACGAGGGATCGAAGATCACGCCGGGCAGCCCGTAGCTGGGCGCCTCGGCCAGCCGGACGTTGCGCGGGATGATGGTCTCGAAGACCTTGTCGCCGAAATGCTGTTCGAGCTGGGCCGAGACCTGCTGGGCCAGCGTGACGCGCGGGTCGAACATCACCCGCAGCAGGCCGATGATCTGCAGGCCGGTGTTGAAATTCGCGTGTACCTTGCGGATCGTGTTGACCAGGTCGGACAGGCCTTCGAGCGCGAAGTACTCGCACTGCATCGGGATGATCACCCCGTTGGCCGCGCAGAAGCCGTTCAGCGTCAGCAGCGACAGTGACGGCGGGCAGTCGATCAGGATGAAGTCGTAGTCGCCATCCACCGTCGCCAGCGCCTGCGTGAGGCAGGATTCGCGGCGCTCGAAATCGACCAGTTCGACCTCCGCGCCGGCCAGGTCGCGGTTGGCCGGCAGCACGTCGTAGCCGGCCTCCGGGGCTTCTCGGGTCGCCTCGCGGACGTCGGCCAGGCCGAGCAGCACGTGATAGACGCTGCGCTCGAGTTCGCGCTTGTCGATGCCGCTGCCCATCGTCGCATTGCCTTGCGGGTCCAGGTCGACGAGCAAGGTGCGTTGGCCGTGGTGGGCCAGTGCCGCCGCGAGATTCACCGAGGTGGTCGTCTTGCCGACGCCCCCCTTCTGGTTGGCAATGACGAAGATCCTGGCCATGCGCTCGCCTCGGGTTGTTCGCTTCAGGGTGCAGGCGGGCTGCGGCGCAGCACCAGCAGGTGGCGTTCGGCGTCCAGCTTCGGCACCGCCAGCCCGAGCGACTCGGCCAGTTGCCAGGACGCCGGCAGCTCGGCCAGTTCATGTTCGGGGTGAACGCCCTTCATCGCGGCCACGATTGTAGACGGCCCGGCCAGGGCCTCGATGCCGCGGGTGAAATCGGCCAGCGAGGCAAAGGCCCGGCACAGGATCAGATCGGGGGCCGGAGCGACCTCGTGCCCGGCCGGCGATGCCAGATCCCAGGGGGTCAGTTCCTCGACGCGCCGGGCATGGACCCGGACTCCGCCCAGACCGAGTTCCATTGCGCACTGGCGCAGGAAGGCCGCCTTCTTGCCGACCGGCTCGACCAGATGGATGCTCGCCTGCGGCCAGACGATGGCCAGGACGATACCGGGCAGGCCGCCGCCACTGCCCACGTCGACCACACAGGGATAGGGAGCCGGCCTGCCGTGCGGGGCGCGCGCTTCGAGCGGTGCCACGATCGCCAGACTGTCGAGCAGGTGCTGGACCAGCATCGCCTGAGGGTCGCGGATGGCCGTCAGGTTGTAGACGGCGTTCCACTTGGCGAGCAATGCCAGGTAGTCGATCAGTGCATCGACCTGCGGATCGGCAATCGACAGGCCCAGCGCCGCCAGGCCGTCACGCAGGCCGGCTGCCAGCTCGTTTCTGTCCAAATTGACAGACTTTCCTGATCTGCTCCGGCCCGCCGCCGGCACGTCAGGCCGCCTTCCCGTGTGTGGTGGACTGCCGTCGCTTCTTCAGGTGAACCAGCAGCAGTGAAATCGCGGCCGGTGTCACGCCAGATAGCCGCGAGGCCTGGCCGACCGTCTCGGGCCGATGCCTGGCCAGGATCTGACGAGCCTCGATGGACAGGCCGCGCACCTGTGCGTAGTCGAAATCGACCGGCAGCGGCAGCTGCTCATTGTGGGCATGGCGGGCGATCTCGGCCTGCTGACGCTGGATGTAGCCCGCATAACGCAACTGGATCTCGACCTGTTCGACGACTTCCGGTTCGGTTGCGCCCGGGCCGCCGATGGCGAGGATCGCCGCGTAGTCGACGTCGGGCCGTCGCAGCAGGTCGGCGAGCGAGTGCTCGCGCTCGATCGGCTGGCCGATGGTGGCGATCGCCCGCTCCGGCGGCAGGCTGCGCGGGTTGACCCAGGTGCTGCGCAACCGCTGCAGCTCGGCCTCGATCGCATCACGCTTTCGGGCGAAGGCCGCCCAGCGGCGATCGTCGACGCAGCCGAGCTGGCGCCCTGTTGCCGTCAGGCGCAGGTCGGCATTGTCCTCACGCAGGCTCAGCCGGTACTCGGCCCGGCTCGTGAACATCCGGTACGGCTCGGAAACACCCCGCGTGATCAGGTCGTCGACCAGCACGCCGAGATAGGCTTCGTCGCGCCGCGGCGTCCAGGGTTCACGCCCCTGGACCTTCAGGCTGGCGTTGATGCCGGCCAGCAAGCCTTGGGCGGCCGCCTCCTCATAGCCGGTCGTGCCATTGATCTGGCCGGCAAAGAACAGACCCTCGATGGCCTGTGTTTCGAGCGAACGTCTGAGGGCGCGCGGATCGAAATAGTCGTACTCGATCGCGTAGCCGGGACGCAGGATGTGGGCCTTCTCCAGGCCGGGAATCGAATGGACCAGCGCGAGCTGGACGTCGAAAGGCAGGCTCGTCGAGATGCCGTTCGGGTAGATCTCGTGCGTCTCCAGCCCCTCGGGTTCGAGAAAAATCTGATGGGAATCCTTCGACGCGAAGCGGTGGATCTTGTCCTCGATCGACGGGCAATAGCGCGGCCCGATTCCCTCGATGGCACCAGTGAACATCGGGCTGCGATCAAGCCCGCCCCGGATGATCTCGTGCGTCTCGACGGTCGTGTGCGTGATCCAGCACGGCAACTGCCTCGGATGCACGGACGGGTCGCCGAGGAAGGAGAACACCGGCACCGGGTCGAGGTCGCCCGGCTGGACCTCGCAACGGCTGAAATCGATGCTGCGCCCGTCGATGCGCGGCGGCGTCCCGGTTTTCAGCCGCCCTTGCGGCAAGGCCATCGCCTTCAGGCGCTCGGCCAGCGAGATCGACGGCGGATCGCCTGCCCGGCCTGCAGAATGGTTGGTGAGGCCGACATGAATCAACCCGTTCAGGAATGTGCCCGCTGTCAGGATCACCGTTCGACCCCGGAAACGCAGGCCGAGCTGGGTCACCGCACCGGCCACCCGGTCGCCCTCCAGGATCAGGTCATCGACTGCCTGCTGGAACAGCCACAGGTTCGGCTGGTTCTCGATCCGGCGCCGGATCGCCTGTCTGTACAGTACCCGGTCGCCCTGGGCGCGAGTCGCCCGGACGGCAGGCCCCTTGCTCGAATTCAGGATCCGGAACTGGATCCCCGCTTCGTCGATGGCCTCGGCCATGGCGCCGCCCAACGCATCGATCTCCTTCACCAGGTGGCCCTTGCCGATTCCGCCGATCGACGGATTGCAGGACATCTGGCCCAGGGTTTCGACGCTGTGCGTCAGCAGCAGCGTACGACTCCCCATCCGCGCCGCGGCCAGGGCAGCCTCGGTACCGGCATGACCGCCACCGACCACGATGACGTCGAACAGCTCGGGGAATTCCATGGTTTGTGCACTCGAAATCCGGCAGCAAGGAATCAGCGCCGGGAGGCGAATTATAGGATCTGCGGACCAAGGGTCCAAGTAAGGTCGCAGGGCCAGGGGCCGGAGATCGCGAGATCGATGTCTCGCCCTGTAGATGTTTCACGTGAAACGTCCGCAGCGCAATCCGGCTGAGGGCCTGCCCTGTGGTGCATATGGCTGATCCCGTGAGTCGGGAAAACCATTTGCGGAAACTTGTCTCGTAACGCTCTCGGAGGCGTTGTACCGTAACGGCTTCGGAGGCGCGGCGGAAGCCGGGCTGAACAGCGCCTGGCAAAGAGAGTCCGAGCGCAGAGGCGTCGAGCTGCGGAGACCCCGGCAACGAGAATCCGGAGGGAGTGGAAACCCCAGGATTTGGAGAACCCCGGGCCTGGAAGCCCAACTTGCGAGAAGCCCTGTCGGAAACCCTGTCAGGGAAGCCCCGACTGCGAAACCTCTGTCAGGAAAGCTCCGTCTGCAAAACCACGTGCTGACAAAGCTCGGGGTTGAAGATGACCCAGGCAGCGAAACCTCCGGTCCGCGAACCTTCCTTGTTGAGAATCCCGGGTCACGGCCACGCCATCAGAATCCTCACTCGAGGGTTGGCTGAGCCATCCGGCACGCCAAGCTGGCAACCGACGGAAGCCTGCGACTTCATCACTCTTAAGTACATCACCCTAAGTACATCGCCCTTGAGTAAAAAGACCTCTGAGCCAAGCGCTCTCCTTCATGTTTCACGTGAAACATGAACCACCAACGCCCAAAACCTCCGGTCGGGGCACACAAGAAGCGCATGCGTCTACCTGAACACTTATGGCCTGCGATCAAGGTCCGGAACCACCAGCCTGTTAGCCTGAAACGGTGTCCCTCAATCCACCCTCCTCTCCAGGCATGGGAGTACGCAGATGAAAACCAATGTTGGCGGTATCGACCGCCTGCTCCGGATCGTGATCGGCGTCGTGCTGATCGCCTTGGCCATCACCGGCACCATCGGCGCCTGGGGATGGATCGGAATCGTTCCTCTGGCGACCGGGCTGTTCCGCAGTTGTCCGCTGTACAGCCTGTTCGGCATCAACACCTGTCCGCTCCAGAAGAGCTGAGCGCAGGCTGTCTGGTGCGCCGGGTTACCCGGCCTTGCGCCCGGACAGATAGGCCTCACGGGCCGTCCGCCGAGAAATCTTGCCGACGGCGGTCCGCGGCAACATCCCGGTACCGATCGCGACATCGGCCGGCTTCATGTACGAACCCAGTTCCCGGGCAACATGCTCGCGCACCTGCTCGGCCGACACGGGCGCCCCCGGACTGATCTGGCACAGGACGATCGGCGTCTCACCCCAGCGCTCGTGAGGAATGCCGAACGCTGCGACTTCGAGAACACCGTCGATCTGGTTGACGATGCGTTCGAGTTCGGCCGGATAGA
>Ga0172382_10007981_pt1 | contig 14898 bp, 13 predicted proteins | sample Leawel138RmetaG_FD_122245 | JGI IMG/M metagenome (GOLD analysis project Ga0172382, IMG submission 122245) | Leachate microbial communities from a municipal landfill in Southern Ontario, Canada - Leachate well 138R metaG | ecosystem: Engineered > Solid waste > Landfill > Unclassified | place...
CCCTCTTCTAGAATTGAGTAATCTCCGCTAGCATCTAGATACTGAAAGATACTATAAGCGATATCGCCATTGATGTGGTATTGCGCGGTTGAAGCAGGATAGTAAGCAGAAGCCTCTAGACCGTTAATCGTCCTCCACGGGAAAAGGGCTCCCTTCTGACTCAACTCACGAGCTCGATTCCTAGCTGAGTCTAAAAGCGATATCCTGTATTTTAAAAGAGAGCGGGCTGTAGCGACTTCGCTATGGGTGAAGAAAGGCATACCATATATTTCTGTGTCCCAAAAGTAGTGCCCCTCGTAACCTGACCCGGTTAAACCTTTAGCTGCTAAAGAGGAACATCCGTCCCGCCCAGTCGATTGAAGTAGTTGAAATAGGTTAAAACGGAGGGCTTGCTGCAGATCGGCGTCACCTTCAATCTCAATATCGGCATTTTGCCAAAAGTTATGTAAATACTCCTTTTGGGCGCTCTTAAGGGCCTCCCAACTGGAGCACTCTCCCTGTAGACTCCCTTCACGCACCTCATCTAAAGGCAATTGCTCGTTAACACGCCCCGAACTGTGGTAGTAGAAACACTTGTAAAAATCTACCTTTTTAGTCTTGAGGGAATACTTAAGGCCCGGCAACTCCGCATTATAACGCTCTTTAAGCATCTCTTGGGAACTGCTATGGAGAGCTCCACAGGCTAGGTAGAGACCACTCTCTTTGGTTTTAAAAGTTGCCTGAAACCCCTCTTGATTGTAGCCACTTTCGAGACAAATCAGCGCCGAACTACTGAGGATTGTTCCGCTGCGGGGGTCCAGTATTGTATGGGGCCTCTCAGCCGGCAGCGCTATCGAGGAGTAGACTTCTATAGCGATCGCTTGACTACACTCTATCCTTACATGGAGGCTGCCGGTGTGGACTTTCACTAAAGAGATGAGGCTCTCCCAAATGATAGTTACCTCTTTCTCGGTTTTAGTGTGCCACTTAATCCTTTGGGTTAAAATACCACTCTTAAAGTCTAGTTCTCTAAAGTAATCTTTGACGTTTTCAGCGGTGACAATGATGCGCTCGCCGTCAATTTTTAGCCAGAGGTAGCGGCAATCGGGTAGATCGACCATAGTCTGGTTGTAACGGGCAAATCCGTAGGCATCCTCTCCGTAATAGATGGGAGAGATTTCATAAAATCCATTGATAAAGACGCCACTGTGGTGCGCCGGTTCCCTTTCGCAAAAAAAACCTCTAAAGCCCAAATAGCCGTTCCCGATTGAAAAGAGGCTTTCACTCCTGGCTAAGTTTTCCTCTAAAAATTGGTGCTCCTGCAGACTCCAAGAGTTCTTTACCATTACTACCCCTTTACGGAACCAGCCATGAGTCCTTGCACGAAATAGCGTTGAAGACTGAAGAAGACTAATAAGGGGACTACCATGGCAACAAAGGCTCCGGCGGTTAACAAGTGCCAATCTTGGCCTCGTGAGCCCACCATAGTTGCCAAACGCTGGGTGAGTACCGCTACGTTACTGGTACCCCCTAAGAAAACTAGAGCTACCAGTAGGTCGTTCCATACCCAAAGGAATTGGAAAATAGCGAGGGAGGCTATCGCCGGAACTGCTAAAGGGAGGACTAAGCGGGCAAATACCACCATCGGGCGCGCTCCATCGAGGAAAGCCGATTCAAAGATATCGCGTGGAATCGTTGAGATGTAGTTGTAGAGGAGGTAGATTCCCAAAGGCAACCCAAAACCGGTATGGGCTAACCAAATCCCTAAATAGGAGCCCGTTAATCCAATCTTCATATAATCTCGGAGGATCGGAATCAGGGCAATCTGCAAAGGGACAACCAGGAGGGCTACAACTGTGGTAAAAAAGAACTTTCTTCCCGGGAAGACCAACCAAGCAAAGCCAAAGGCCGCTGCAGAAGCAATTAAGATGGGGATAATTACCGAGGGGATTGTCACCGTAAAGCTATTCATAAAGGCCCGCGATAAGTTATCGCCACTGGCCCTCACAGTATTTCCGCCGGCATCGACGAAGGTGTACTGACTGCCCCCAAGAACTTGTCTATAGTTGTCGAGGGTCAAGCCCCCCTTCCCTTTAAAAATTGTCCACCACCCCGAGGTTAATACGTCATCTTGTCCTCTCAGAGACGAGATAAAGAGCCCAATTATGGGGATAGCCCATAAAACAACTAAAGCTAACAAAACAAGGTTAACAATCAGGGTCCATTTTCTCTTTTTAAGGCTACCCATTAGAACCCCTCCTGTTTGCTGAACTGTCGCAGGTTATACCACATCACGGGGATAACGGCGATGACCAGCACAATGGCAATCGCCGAGCCTCTCCCATAGTGGTAGAACCTGAACATTTGTTTGTATTGCATACTCGCAATTACCTCTGTCCCGTAGTTCCCGTTGGTCATGGTAAAGACGATATCGAAGATCTTTAGCGAAATGATGATAATCGTCGTCGCGACGGTGACAATTGTTGAGAGAATATGGGGGATAATAATCCTGCCTACTATTTTTAATTCGCTGGCACCATCGATCCTGCCGGCTTCAATTATGGTCGAAGGGACCCCTTTTAAAGCGGCCGAGATTATCACCATGGCGTAGCCCGTTTGGAGCCAGACGAGGATAATTATCAAGAAAATATTGTTCCAAGGTTGCAAGGTAAACCAAGCTTTGGGCTCTCCCCCCAAGAGGGTCACCAAAGCGTTTAATATCCCCAATTGGTCTTCTCCTGCCGGCTTATAAGCATAGACAAATCGCCAAATAACGCCCGCCCCGACAAATGAGATAGCCATAGGCATGAAGATTAGGCTTTTAAAAGCCTTCTCAAATTTTGAGCGATCGGCGAGAAGTGCAATCAACAGGCCGCACCCCACAGAGCCACCTGTGCCCAAAATAATCCACAAGAGGTTGTTGGTAAAAGACTCGAGCATCTTGGAATCGGTGAAGGCAAAGATATAGTTTTCTAACCCTACAAACGATTTTGAATAGGCATCGAAGAAGCTTAAGTAGAGAGAACGCACCGTTGGAAAGAAAAGATACCATGCTAGGATAGCTAGAGCCGGACCCACGAAAACAAACGGTTGTAACTTCTTGGCAATATTGACGGGGGCACGGTTGACTAACCAATCGGCTACAAAAAAGAGGAGCGCAACTCCGCCAACTCCCCAGATGATTGCGACTATGGCAATAACCGATTGTGGTGCATTGGAATCCCTTAAGAAGATAAAACCACCCCACAGAATTACAAAAGCGACGAGGGGTATGAGGATAGAGATGGCTATCCTCCCCACTGTCACCAGTGTAGTGTGCAAAAGCCCACCTTTTGTCTTCATAGACCACCCCTTTATTATAGTTGTACCGGCACTACCGTGCCGGTACAAGTGCACATTTAGATTTTAAGGCCACGATTTTTGGATATCGTTAAGCACGGCATCCAAATTTTTGCCGTTGACCCAGTCAACAATTCCTTCCCAGAAAGTGCCTGCCCCAACTTGCGCGGGCATCAAGTCTGAAGCATCAAAGCGGAAGACTTTAGCGTTCACTAAAGCTTCAGCCAAAGAGCGCTCAATAACATTGGGATAGGCATTCAAATCTTGGTTCAAGTAGGGGAATAGAGCCCCACCGGTCTTAGCCCAGAGCTCTCCTGATTCCCAAGTAGCCAAGAACTCCATGAACTCGCGGACTTCGGGGCGGTCGTGGAAGACGACAAATTGGTCTCCTCCACCTAGAACCGGTATTCCATAAGCCGGATTAATACCGGGTAGCGCAAATACGCCAACTTCCTCTTCAAGGTTCTTCTGAATGGCATCCGGGAAGAAGCCGGTAATAAAGTTACCTTGACGGTGCATCCATGCCTTAGGAGGTGTGTCAAACATTGGTCTTTGGGCATCCCCGAAACTGGTTGTTAAGATCGTATTCTTCCCACCATAGACATACCGAGGGTTGAGCCAGATTTTACCCAAAATCTCAAATGCATTTTTGACTTCCGGAGCATTAAAGGGGAGCTCATTGGAGACCCACTTATCGTAAACTTCGGGTCCTACAGTCCTCAACATAATGTCTTCAATCCAGTCGGTTCCCACCCAACCGGTAGCTCCTCCGGCTTCAATACCTACCGCCCATGGGGTGTGCCCATTGGCAACCATCTTGTCCATCAAGGCTAAGAGTTCATCCCAGGTCTCAGGCACTTGGTAGCCGGCCCTCTGCCAAGCTTTTTTGGGATACCAAACAAAACTCTTGGCATTAACTCGGTGGAAAACACCATAGGCAACCCCCTTGTAAGAACCTAGGTCTTTCCATACAGGGGCATAGTTTTTGTCGATCAAGGCCTCCAGTGAAGACCAAATCGGCACTAAATTCCCTTTCTCAGCAAAGTTGTTCATTAACCCCGGCTGTGGTAATCCGGCGATATCCGGGGCATTACCACCTTCGACGCGGACATTAATTAGGGTCTCAAAATCTTTAGACCCCTCGTAAATGACTTTAATGCCGGTCCGTGTTTCAAAGGGCTTAATAGCCTCTTCAAACCGACGTGCCTCTTCATCAACAAATGCTCCAAAAACAGTGACTACTTTCTCTTTGGGGGCACCTCTATCGGCTTGCCCGGCAGCAAAAATAGTTGGTAAAACTAAAAGAGAAATTAGTACTACTAACAAAGCTTTTTTCATACTACTCTCCTTCCAACTCAGTGTTCCTAAGTTGGTTATTATTTCAATGCGTTTACTCAAACGCATAAACCCCAAATATCTGCAGAAGCAAATGGAAGCGTTTCCATTTCAATTGTTTCACACCTTTTTCTATCTGTCAAATGAAAAATGTGGTATCATGGGAGGGTGAAAAAAAGACCAAGGATTGAAATAGTACAGGGCGATATCACGAAAATAAGGGTCGATGCCATCGTCAATGCCGCCAACCCAACCCTCCTAGGAGGTGGGGGTGTTGACGGAGCAATTCATAAAGCCGCAGGAGTGCAACTCTACAAAGCTTGCCTAGCCCTCGGAGGGTGTGCCACCGGTGGTGCTAAATGGACAAAAGGCTTTAAGCTCCCTGCTAAATATGTGATTCATACCGTGGGTCCTATTTGGCGCGGAGGTAACAACGAAGAAGCTAAAATGCTCGCCTCGTGTTATAACACTTCCCTCGAAGTGGCCCAAGAAATCGGGGCCCGTTCAATCGCCTTCCCCGCTATCAGTACCGGTGTCTACGGCTATCCACCGCTGGAAGCGGCTAAGATAGCCACTTCCACAGTCACCGGATTTCTAGAAACGGATCACTTAAAAAAAATTGACCGCGTTATTTTTGTGGCTTTTAACTATGCTACCTATGAGATATATAGGGACCTGCTCACTCCATAGGGTAGCGTAATCCCCACTGGGAGCGTAGTTGGTCCATAATCTCCATTACTCGGATAATTTCACTATGGGGCATCCGGTCGGTTTCAATCTTGCCCTTTTCAAGGGCCTCTCGACAGGCCTCAACTTGGTATTCAAACCCTGTAATCTGCTCTGGTTGAACCACCTCTTTTAGTAGGTTGTGCTCCAAATCGAAGACCCTTAGCTTCTCTGGATTGTTTATATTCACCACCTCAATGTACCCCTTATCGCCATAGATCATGCCACGGCGGTCAGTTGGACCCATCTGTGTTGAGTGGAGAAGAGCCATCTGCTGCCCCTCAAAAATCATAGTAACGCTACTTTGGGCATCAACACCGCTATTAGTGAAGAGAACCGAAGAGTCAATCTTTTCAATCTTTCCCCGCAAAGTCATCAAGGCAAAATTGAGGGGGTAAACGCCCACGTCTAAAAGGGCCCCCCCGGCCAAGGCGGGGTTAGAGAGCCGCTCTTTACCACTAATCAGGTAGCCTAAGTTAGCTGTAAGGGAGTAGACCCTTCCAATAATTTGAGAGTCTAGGAGCTCGTCTAGGAGCCCTCGCATGGGGACATAGCGGGTCCATATAGCTTCAGCTAAAAGAAGGTTCTTCTCTTTAGCCAGGCTAATGACCTCTTTAGCCTGTTGAGCGTTAACAGTGAAAGATTTTTCACAAAGCACCGGTTTGCCCCCATTGAGAGCCAGCTTAATATGGTCTCTGTGATGGGAATGGGGGGTAGCAACATAGACAAGGTCGACCTTAGGGTCAGCTACCAACTCCTCGTAGGAGCCCCAGTATTGCTCCATTTTAAACTCTGTGGCAAACTCTTTGGCTTTAGATAAACTCCTTGAGCCCACCCCATAAGCCGTGGCATTTTTCATTTTGCCTAAGGTATAGGCCATCTTTCGAGCTATGTGGCCGGCACCAATAATTGCTACTCGCATATCATCTCCTTTGAGTGACGTAAGGCTAGGAGCCTATCCACTCCTTCCGCAAAGCCTTCCCCTCCCCTTCGGGAGGTGAAATACCTTGGGAAGTTCTCCATATAATCTCTATAATCTTTAATATTGGCTACCCCTACGCTGTGGGTAAAATAGGTAAACATCGGCTCATCATTGGGCGAGTCTCCAAAGAATAGGACATCAAATTCTGCGTAGTGGTCATAGCGGTGCTTCAAGAAGATGTCGGTCATGGAGAGTTTGTCGTACGACCCCATCCATGTATTGACATGGATTGAGCTAATTTTGGCCTTAGCCCCCAGTGTTTCACAGATGGCTTTTATCCTCTGAGCCTCTTTCAGCGCTAAACGGGGCTCTTCTTCAGCAAAATCAAAAGCAATATCAAACAGGCGCGAAAACTGATCCTTGGCGAGGCGTGAGTGGTTAACTTCACTTAAGACATGCTCTTTTATAGTGAGGAGTTGCGCGCTGTCATTAGCCACCGCCTCTTTATGGAAGAGGTGCTTGAGAATGCCTCCCTCTTCCCAAAAGGCTAGCGCTCCATTTTCCCCCACTACCCCATCAACAGGCCATTGACGAGCTATCATATCACACCAACCGGCAGGGCGCCCCGTGATAGGCACAACTTTTAGCCCCTCTTCGTGAGCTCTCCACAGGGCACTATAGGCAACCGCCGGTAACTTGCCCCCTGTCGTGATGGTGTCATCTATGTCAAAGAGGAGGTATTTAAACTTCTTAGCTACATCCGGGGTTAGGTTTACCATCTATAATTTCCCAAAAACAGAGCTACGTGGCTCTAGCCGACCGGCCGAGTAGCCCCAAATACTCTTATACTCTTGGGGGTCTTCTCCCATCTCTTCTATTTGACGTAAGTATTCACCTACCGACTTGGATTCAATCAAAATGACCGCACCCATCTGCTCAATGACCGGGCTATGCGGCCGAGTATGGTCAAATTCAAACTTCAATATTCGCCGCCCATCGTTGGTTAATCCTATTGTGCGGTAGGTGTTACTTTTGCCCACCCCCGGCAGGTTGATAGTATTCCTATCGGTTGCCAAGAAAGGAATCTGGTCAGATTTTCGAATAGAGTTAATATTCTCTACCATGTTCTGGGCCTCATGGATAAAGGCGCGCAAAGTACTGTGGTAGCGTAGGTCGACCCGTCCAATTGACTTCTCTTCGATCTGTTCCTGCATAGAACGGGGATTGTTGGCAAATAGTTCGCGGTTTTCAAAGTACCCTTTTACGGTGAAGGTATAGTAGGGTAAAACTCCTAGGTCGTTGAGTACCTGCCGCAATTTAGCGGAGTGTCCCCGGCGACTAGCCGCAACGGTGAACACCTCTTGGTTAGTTACCGCCCATCCGGCCTGTAAAAGAGTTTTCACGGCCTCTGCCGACTCAGGACTCACCTCCATGGCACTCGAGAAGTGTGTTTGCACAATACACTGTGAGATACCAATCGCTTGCGCCTTAAGTCTGAAATTCTCCAGCACCTCCACAAGTTGGGGGGTAATGCGTTGTGGTAGATAGATCGGCAATTTAGTTCCCAGTCTGACACGTTTAAATTCGGGTAATTTCTCATCAGCCGGCCGTTTGGCGTTATCTTCTTTTTTAGCCTTGGCCATCTCAAGTACAGCGTTAAGTATATTCTCCAGCGAGGCTACCGAAGACATAAAAGCGTCCCCTCCTGTGATCAGAATATCTTCCAGATAGGGGTCTTGTCTAAAGTATTCCATCGCCTCCTGCAGCCTAACCGGCCAAGATTTTTTTGGTCTGAGCTTCTCAAGGTCAAAGTTAAAGCGTCCTGCCTGAAAGTCATACATCCGCTGACAATACGAGCAGAGCCCACCACAGGCCCTCCCCATAGTGTCGGGGATAAATATAGCGACATCGGGGTAGCGCCGATGGATATTGTTAGAAGGGAGAATCCAGCCCGCCTCATTGGGCTTGCCCGGCTCGACTTCATCCTCTTTTTCCCAGGCATGAATTTTACCAAACTCGTCAACTAGGTCTTGGCTATGGAAGAGGTAACTCCTGATGGCCTCATCAGCGTACGCATTTTCGCGCTCCTCTAGAGGGCGGGTATCGATTAAAGAGAGGAAATAAGGGGTTGCAAAGATGGGAATCCCCTTAGCCTGAGCCTCTTGCATTATCTTCAGGGTTTTGGCGCTAAGGGAATTATCTAGAAACAGGTTTAATTCTTGCGTACTGCGTAGCGCAAAGCGGAGGTGGAAGCGATCCTCTTTCCACCATCTTAAGAGTTGTTTACGTTTCTCTGAGTGGCTAAGCCCCTCTTTAAAGGCGTAACTTCCCGCAGGCTTCGCTTGCTCTATTTTGGCAATTAAAAGCTCAACTATCCTTTCTTTATTTTTTTCACGCCATGCGATGACTGATTTATCGAGTCCCGAAGGATGGCGTTCCATCCAGGCAATGACCTGGGCACGCGAAGGGATATCTTGGGAGTCCAAGCCGTTAAGTTGCCTCAACAGGTGCATTATATCCCATACGAAATCGATGTTAACTTCACTCTCTGCTCCCCTAAAAAGCTGCCTTAATGCCTTAATAGGATGGCTGACGACCTCTTGCCCTTTCAAATTAGGGTCACTGAAAGCCTGCCCCTCATAATCGAGCAAATCTAGTATTCTAATGTAGGCAAAAGAGCGCCAAGTTAGCCTAAAAAAGGCCGATTCATCATCTTTGTTCCCTAAATAATAGTTCCAGGCTTCAGGAAAATCGCGTTGAATTATCTCTTGGTAATGGCTCTTCAGGGCTGCGACTAATTGACTTTCGCTGAGGGTTTCATCCCGCATGAAGGAGGTAATTACAGGGTTTTCCTCCACCATTTGGGCCACTAATCCTGCGATATCTTGTTTAGTTTTTTCCATTAAGAAAGGATACACCGAGACTTAATTTACTGTCAACATTGATGCTTAGAAAAGATAATTACTTATTAATTAAGGAGTAAACTTTTTAGAATGCCTTGTACATCGCTATTTTCTCCCCCTCACCCACCGGTTTCCAAACAGCCTTGATGTCCCCAATTTCTGCTTTTTCAAACCCCAATTCTCTGTAAAGTTTTATTGCTCGAAAATTGAGTTTGGCTACCTCTAAGAGGTACTCTTTGTAGGGCAGAGTTGCAAACAGGTATTTCTGCAACTCTTTAGAAATACCGAGGCCTCTAAAAGCCGTATCGGTGGCTACAGAGTCGATATAACACTGCGAGCTCTTCAATTTTAGAGGTTGCCCTAAAACATTATTTAGTCGACGATAAGCAACTGAGCCCTTAATGAAGCCCAGTTTACTGAAGAGTACCTCGCGTTTAAATTTGTGGGCACGCCCCTGACTGGTTGAGAAGGCAACTACTCCCACGACATTATTGTCAAGTAACGCCACATAGTGGTGGCTACTGATAAAAGAGTGCTCAAGAACTTCAACAATCTCATCAAGATCCGCAGATATAAAGGTAAAAGTCTCATAGAAGCTATCGGCAAAGATTTCGACAGCTTGCCGTAGATGGATTTTTTCCAATTCGGCTAGGTTTTTAAATTCTAGCCTCTCCGCCATAGACGCACCCCTGACTTAAGAGTACAACACAAAAACCGAATTGGAAAGATAAATCCTATATAATAACTATATTACTTTATCGACTACTTATTCCAATAGCCCTCACTGTAACGCAGTTCATTACGGAATTTGGCTATGGTGGTCTCGGCCCCAATGTCTACAAACTCTACCTGCATCATCTCCGCAAAATGACGTAAGTACTCAGCCGTGACAACATCTGAGTAGGCTGTATGGTGTCCTCCCCCGGCGAGGATCCAGGCCTCACTGGATGTAATCAAGTCGGGCAGGGGCTTCCACAGCACTCTAGCTACCGGCAGTTTAGCAAACGTTCGTGGCGGATCGATAGCTTCAATCTCATTGAGCACAATTCTGAAACGCTTACCCATATCGACAAGGGCGGCTACAATGGCTTGACCACTTCTACCGGTAAACACTAACCGCGCAGGGTCTTCCCGCTCTCCAATACTGAGAGGGTGAACTTCTATCGTAGGTTTATCGCGGGCGATTGAGGGACAAATCTCCAACATATGGGCACCTAAGATGAGCATATTGCCCTCTTCCAGATGGTAGGTATAATCTTCCATGAAGGTGGCTCCCCCTGCGAGACCCTCTCCCATGACTTTCAACAGGCGCACCATACCAGCTGTTTTCCAGTCCCCTTCGCCGCCAAAGCCATACCCTTTGGCCATTAAGTTTTGGACGGCCAAGCCGGGCAATTGCTCCATCCCATAGAGGTCTTGAAAGTTGGTTGAAAAGGCCGTCGCTCCGATATCATCTAGGAGTTGCTCGAGGGCTAATTCGGTCCTGGCCTGGTCTCTAGTGTGTTTAAAGAAGTAGTGTTCATCACTGTAAGAGAAGTTGAATTTTGCTCTGTAATGGTCTATTAGCGAGTCGACGTCACTGGTGGCCACCCGCTCACGGTAGGCAACTAAGTCCCCTATAGCGTAAGTTGGTACCGACCACCCCAGTTTAATTAGGGCGTCGACTTTATCCCCGTCGGTTACGGCTACTTCGCGCATATTGTCGCCGAAACGGGCAATTATTAGATTTTTACTCTCAGCGACGGCCAAGGCGCTACGCATCCAGACGGCCATCCTAGCTTGGGTTGTAGCATGCGACCAGTGACCGGTAATTACCGTGCGGGGAACTTGCATCCTAGCTGTAATATGGCCAAACTCCCTGTCCCCATGGGCACTTTGATTGAGGTTCATAAAATCCATATCAATCGTGTCGAAGGGGAGTTTTTCGTTGAATTGGGTGTGGAGGTGCAAAAGGGGTTTATCTAACACAGAGAGACCGCCAACCCACATTTTCGCCGGGCTAAAGGTGTGCATCCAGGCGATAACGCCGGCACAGTTGCCATCAGAAACAGCCTCTTCCATAATCTTGCGAATCTGTGGAGCCGTTGTTAAAACCGGCTTAAAGACTAACTGCCGGGGTAGTTGTCCCCCTTTGTTGAGCTCTTCTACGATGGCACGGGAGTGGACAGTTACTTGTTTGAGGACCTCTGCACCATAAAGTTCTTGGCTTCCTGTCAGAAACCAAAATTCTTGCTCTCTATTTTGTCTCATTTCCCCCTCCTAAGTTTCTCTTCATACTTACCTAAAGAAATATAGTTTTTGTAGAGCTTATCGTAAACCTTTTTGCGCTCCCAATTAGGCTCATGTACCCGCCCTACTGGGGCACAAAGGGCTTTTTGAGCGGTGGGGACATCACTGTAGAGTCCGGCAGCAACTGAAGCGAAGACTGCTGCTCCAATGGCCGGCGCCTGATCATCGCTGGTTACATGGATGGCGCGCCCCGTGACATCGGCTAAGATTTGCATGCCAAGCTTACTCTTACGGGCGACTCCGCCGATGGCGATGATTTTATCAACTTCAACGCCCCCTTCATCGAAGCACTCAAGAATAGCCCTGGCTCCAAAGGCGGTCGACTCTAAGAGCATTTTCATCACCGCAGGGGCATCTGTACCGAGGGTTAACCCTGACAAAGCCCCTTTGAGAGTCTGGTCGGCATTGGGGGTTCTCCTTCCGTTAATCCAGTCGAGGGCTACCGGTGAGTTTTCACTTAGTTCGAGTGCTTCAGCGGTCATCTCCAATTGGGCTAAAATATTTTTCTCTAATTTCGCTTTCTCTTCAATGGAGAGTGAGTTACGCATATTTTTTAAAGGCCACACCAAGAGGTCTCTAAACCATGCATAGAAGTCTCCGTAAGCCGATTGACCGGCTTCATAACCAATAAAGCCGGGAACAACAGAGCCGTCGACCTGACCGGCAATCCCGGCCACCGGGCGCTCAGCTTCGCCCTCTTTAGCAGGGGGACCAATTATGATATCGCAAGTACTGGTTCCCACACTTTTCACCATAACACCGGGGGCAACGTGGCCTCCCACGGCACCGATGTGGGCATCATAAGCTCCTACGCAGACGGGGATCCCCTCCGGCAGACCATACTTGCCGGCCCACTGGGCACTGAGTTCTCCAGCGACAACGTCGGAAGTGTAAGTCTCAGTTCCAAGGCTCTTTTGGATAGTGACTAAAGCTGGGTGCAATTGCTCCAAGAATTCAACTGCCGGATAGCCGCCCCACGAGGCATGCCAGGCAATCTTGTGGCCCGCGGCACACCGGCTCCGCTTTATTTCGGAGAGAGCCGTAGTACCGGTTATTAAGGCAGGGAACCAATCGCAGTGTTCCACAGCGGCCTTCGCCGCCTTAATAGCTTTACCCTCTTTACGGGCAACATGCAGTAACTTCGCCCAAAACCACTCTGAAGAGTAGGTGCCACCCATGTACTGGGTGTAGTCAGTGCCTCCCCAACTCCTAGAGAGTGTATTGAAGTCGTCGGCTTCTTTAACGGCTGTATGGTCCTTCCAGAGGATAAACATAGCGTCGGGGTCTTCCACAAATTCACTCTTTAAGGCCAAAGGAGTCCCCTCTGCATCACAAAGGACCGGGGTAGAGCCGGTAGTGTCTATACAAATAGCTCTAACTTTTTCCATTGCCTCGGGAGCCTCTTGGCCGGCCTCTTTAATCGCCTTCTCAAAACTTTCAATGTAATCTAAGGGGTGTTGCCTAAACTGGTTCTTTTTAGGGTCACAGTACTTCCCTTCACTCCACCTAGGGTAATTGGCCACCGCCGAGGCAACCATTTTCCCATCAGCCGCATCAATAACCACAACTCTAACCGAATCCGAGCCAAAATCGGCTCCAACTACGTAGTTCGCATTCTTCTCCATCTCAAGACTCCTCTAGTATTCATCCCTTACGCCAAATTCGGCGGCTTCGACCCATCTCTCGGGGTGTTCAAGCATAACCATGATATCATCAATTAAGTCGTAATGTTTGCGCTCTTCCTCTATAATTTTCTCAAGCGCCGCTTTCTGTTTCTCATCGCTCAACTTCTCATACTGTTCACTGTAGAAGTCGATACTTTTCAACTCTATGTCGAGGGCATGTTGATAAAGGTCAAGGTGATGTTCTTCATCCAGAAGTTCTTTTTTGTCCAAAGCCTTAAATATTTTGGCAGCTTTGGTAACAGCCGCATCTATGCGCATCTCACCCATGGCAGTTTCCTTCTGCATTGCTTCAAAAGTTGCTTTGTGCACATCCTCGTCTTCGGCTAGCATCGTGAAGATCTTTTTAATCCCCTCAGAGGGGGTCCTAGCTGCCAAATCACGGTAAAAGGTAGCTCCCTCAATCTCCATTTTTATAGCCACGTCAAATAGGTCCATTGCGTCCTCCTCCATTAGGAGAATAGTACCAAGGAGAGCGGTGGATAGCAAGCAAACTTATTTGGTTGTAATTTTCCAGAAAGGAGAGACATAAACTAAAACCTTTAAGTCATATTAGTAAATATTTGTCATTATTTGTAATATTATACGAAGTATTTTGTAAAATCACAGGATTTACGATTTGTCAAGTTTTTTTTGTCTTCTCCTTGACGTTCCCCCTTTTTTTATCGATACTATAGGTGAGGTTCATTAGAACCTACTACTTTAATAAGGAGGGGTCACATGAAAAATGAGACCGATAAAGCAAGGATGCAGTATTTGATGGCTAATACCGATGCGGTATTTAGTGCAAGAGATTACCAGGCCCTTTCCGATCAAATAGAGGTACACAAGTACTTGGTAAACCAAAATATCCCCTGGAAAATTAGTTGGGATGAAGCGGCTTTCTCATGGAGTGAGAATGTCTACCACCCAATCATGCAGGTATTAGATAATTGGGAAGTAAAGCTGGCTTTTGGCAACAAAAGATTGGCCGATCTCTACTTTGACGTTTCGGATCACTGGTACTACCTCTTAGAGAGAGATCCTGATGTTACGGCCCTCTATGCAGCTATCGATTATGCTGCCACTTATGGAAAAGGACTTGGCAAGTTCTTCTCAAAGTTAAGCCTACCCCACAAGGTGGCCTAACGCGACTAGAAAAGCTATCTGCGGATAGCTTTTTTAGATTCGCCTTTCTTTAAACTTTTACCATATTAACAATAAAGCCTCTCTACACCAACAAGATAACGCCCTCTGTTTATGATTAAGAGAGAACTATATCTGCTGTGCATTCGCCCATTTTATAATTCCAGAGGGATAGATGACAATCAAATCATCTGTGTTAATTTTGAAGATTATCACAACTTTCAACACCTTAAAGTTAGCGCAAAAGATAAGGGTGAATTGTTAAATGAATATCTGGAATGGGGAGGTCTTCCTTTAGTTGCAAGATAAGTGGACCCTTTGGGACACTGAACACGGCAACTTAGGAGTCACCTTAGAGAAGACACCGACTGCCAGCCACCCCACCGGCAACCTCAAAGCCAATACTCCCATCAGTGATTTCCAGCTAACAGTGGGGGTGAGTTATAAGTTGTAAAAAAGAGTTGTTTAATTACTATATAGTAAAAATGCAACCTCTATGATATTCTCCCCAAAAAGAGGATAATATTGATGAAGAGATTCCTGTTGTTGGTTGTGTTAATTTTAGTTACGCTTGTTTCTCTTCTGGCAAGAGCCTCCG
>Ga0172382_10007982_pt1 | contig 14897 bp, 10 predicted proteins | sample Leawel138RmetaG_FD_122245 | JGI IMG/M metagenome (GOLD analysis project Ga0172382, IMG submission 122245) | Leachate microbial communities from a municipal landfill in Southern Ontario, Canada - Leachate well 138R metaG | ecosystem: Engineered > Solid waste > Landfill > Unclassified | place...
CAAGAACAAGAAGAGGTATAAGATAAATGGCAAAAAAAATTATTGCAAATATAAAATTACAAATTCCGGCAGGAGCTGCAAATCCTGCACCACCGGTTGGTCCCGCATTAGGACAACATGGTTTAAATATCATGGAGTTTTGTAAAGCTTTTAATGCAAAGACAAAACAAGATATTGGTACGGTTATTCCCGTAATTATAACTGTTTATCAAGATCGTTCCTTTGATTTTATTTGTAAAAAACCACCTGTATCCTTTTTATTAAAAGAAGCAGCCAAGTTAGAGAAAGGCTCAGCTGAGCCTAATAAAACCAAAGTAGCCAAGATTAGTCGTGATGCAGTTAAACAAATTGCTGAAACTAAAATGCCAGATTTAAATGCTAATGATATAGAAGGTGCAATGAAGATTGTTGAGGGAACTGCCAGAAGTATGGGAATTGAAATAGAATAGTTATTTCAATAATTCAATATAATAGACTTTTTTAAAAGTAAATAGAGTGGGAGGATTTATTCCAATATAACCACCAGGAGGAAATAATGTCTAAAAAAAGAGGAAAAAAATTTAAAGAAATAAGTAATAACTATGACAAAACAAAATTATGTACTATTGAAGAGGCCGTAAAATTAGTCAAAGAACTAAGCTGGGTAAAATTTAATGAATCGGTAGATGTAGCAATACGTTTAGGGATAAATACCAAGCATTCAGAAGAACAAGTTAGAGGAGCGGTCGATCTTCCTCATGGTACCGGTAAGGATATTAAAGTTGTGGTTATCGCACAAGGAGAAAAAGTTAAAGAAGCAGAAGAGGCCGGTGCAGATTTTGTTGGTGGCGAAGACCTGGCAGAGAAAATCCAAAATGGATGGACTGATTTTGATGCTGCCATTGCTACTCCGGATATGATGAAAGTAGTTGGAAAGTTAGGACGGGTTTTAGGACCACGAGGGTTAATGCCAAACCCAAAAGTTGGAACAGTTACCTTTGATGTAAAAGAGGCAATTACCTCTGTTAAAAAAGGTAAAGTTGAATACCGGGCAGACCGTTTTGGAATAGTGCATTCAATGATTGGCAAGATAAATTTTGAAGACGAAAAGTTGATTGAGAATTTTAAAGCAATAATGGATGCCATTATTAAGGCTAAGCCTGCATCCTCAAAAGGGCGTTACCTGATAAGTGTTTCATTGTCTTCAACTATGGGTCCGGGTATCAGGCTTGATACTACAAAGCTTTTAGCATAAAATAACTAAAAATAAATAAATATTGATATTTCCTTAGACCGCAGGTATCAAAAAGATGATTTAAATGGTTCAACCGACCTGCCGAGGAGTTAAGATTATATAAATCCTTCCTTGACATTGTCTAAGGTAAGGATTTTTTATTATTAATATAATAAGAGAAAGGAGGAGTCTCATTGCCACTTAACAAGGAAGAAAAAAAGTTAGTTGTAGAAGAATTATGCGAAGAATTTAAAAAATCTTCAGGTATCGTCCTTACTGATTATAAAGGACTTGATGTTGAATTAATAAATAAAATCAGAAGCGACCTTAGGACAAACAATATCAGGTATAAAGTTTATAAAAACACTTTAATTAAGAGGGCTGCCAATGAAACAGGGTTTGGTAGTTTTGTAGGGGACTTATCAGGATGCACTGCTATTGCTTTTTCTGAAGATGAACCAATATTAGTGGTAAAATTGTTAAATCAATTTTACCAGCAAAATAAGGAAAAATTTAAACTTAAAAGAGCTCTAATAGAAGAAAAAATATTTTTTGAAGAGGAATTAGATAGAATTGCTAATTTACCTACAAAAGAGGAATTATTATCCAAAATGTTAGGTAATTTAAAATCACCTATTACCTCTTTTGTTTTTATTTTAAAATCCCCAATCTATGGACTGGTGAATGTACTGGAACAGATAAGAAAACAAAAGGAAAATACTGATAAGTAAAAATATTTATTCTATTATTAATATTTAAACACAACACAAAGATGAGAGGAGGTGAAAGAATTGGCAGAAAAGCAAGAAGAAAAAGTAGAAATAAAACAAGGTGATGAAAAAAAAGAAGCTTCTCAGAGCAAACCAGAAGAAAAAAAAGAAAAAAAAGCTACCGAAAGCAGCACTGTTAAAGATATTATAGAGAAAGTAGAAAACCTAACTGTTTTGGAATTAGCTGACCTGGTGAAAGCCCTAGAAGATAAATTTGGTGTGAGTGCAGCAGTTCCTGTTGCAGCACAGGCGGCAGCACCTGCCCAAGGAGGAAATGCTGCTCAAGAAGAAGAAAAGACTGAGTTTGATGTTATTCTAAAAGACGTGGGCGCAAATAAGATTAAGGTTATCAAAGAAGTTAGAGCAGCAACCGGACTTGGTTTAAAAGAATCTAAAGATCTCGTTGAAGGAGCACCAAAACCAGTAAAAGAAAAAATTGAGAAGAAAGATGCCGATGCTCTAAAAGAAAAATTGGAAGCTGTTGGCGCAACTGTAGAAATAAAATAATAATATATTTAAAGAGTAGTAATGTTAAATGTCATTTTTATAATGATTAATTATTATTCAGTTAAAATAGTAAGAAGATACCCTGAATAAATATTTTGGGTATCTTCTTGACTTTTTATTATTATAATGTTAACATATTAATTTGCATATTAATTTAAAAAGGTTGGTGCTAAAAGTGCAGAATAAAAAATTAAAAATAATAGATTATTCAAAAATAGATAGTTTTATTGACCCACCTCACTTTCTTGATATTCAGAAAAATTCTTATAAGAAATTTTTACAGGAAGATATCCCTGCAGAAAAAAGACAAAATATAGGTTTGCACAAAGTATTTAGAGATGTATTTCCTATTCAAGATTTTACCGGAAATCTGATATTAGATTATGTTCATTATTCAATAAAAGATAACAAATATTCCCCCCTTGAATGCTGGGAGAGAGGTAGTACGTATTCTGCACCGTTAGAAGTAAGAATTAGCCTGGTAAATAAAAAGACAGGAGAAATAAAAGAGCAGGATGTTTTTATGGGTGAAATACCCTTAATGACTGAAAGTGGAAGTTTTATTATAAACGGAGCTGAAAGAGTTATCGTAAACCAGCTTATACGGTCTCCCGGTATTTACTATGGTATCGATGAATCCGGTACTAATAAATCATTATACAATTATAGAATTATTCCTAACCGTGGTTCCTGGTTAGAATTTGGTTTTGATACCAACAATATGATCTATGTTCGTATTGATAAAAAAAGAAAAATACCAGCCACTGCCCTGTTGAGGGCGTTAGGTTACGAGAGAAATGAAGATATTATGGAATTATTTGATAATTGCGAGATTATTCAGGAAACATTATCAAAAGACAATACCCATAGCAAAAGAGAAGCACTAATTGAAATATTTAGAAAATTAAGACCAAGCGAACCTCCCACCGACAGAAATACTCGACAACTTTTAGATAGATTGCTTTTTGATTCGAAGAGGTATGACTTGGCTGATGTTGGACGTTACAAAGTAAACCAGAAATTAAGTATTCAGAATAGAATATTAGATAGAACAACCTCCAAAGCAGTAGTCGATCCGGAAACCGGACGAACTTTGGTTAAGAAAAATACTCTTATTAATCAAAAAATAGCTGAGACAATAAGAAAATCGAATATTGAAAAAGTATATGTATTTAATAATAATGATGAGGAAATCGCAGTTTATAATGAGAAAATTGATACCAATGTCCTCTTGATTGACACAGATGAAGGCAGGATTGATGATAAGAATATAGGATTACAGTTAGTCGAGGATATTATAAATCATAAGTCAGGGGAAATAATAGCACAAAGTGGTCAGATTTTGGATGAGGAACTACTTCTAAAGATTAGCGAAATTAAACCAGACGTTTTAGTAAAAAAGGGAAATGCTTTATGTAAAGATGATATTATAGCCTCATTGAGATATTTGGTTAATCTCCACTATGGTATTGGCTATATTGATGATATTGACCATTTGGGAAACAGAAGAGTTAAGACTGTCGGAGATTTATTATTAGATCAATTTTATATTGGTTTAATTAGAATGGAAAGAGTTATTAAAGAGAGAATGACTATTCAACCAGATTTATCGGCTGTTACCCCGCAGGCATTAATAAATATACGACCCCTGGTAGCTTCTATTAAGCAATTTTTTGGAAGCAGCCAGTTGTCACAATTTATGGACCAGACAAATCCACTTTCAGAAATAACTCATAAAAGAAGATTATCGGCGCTTGGTCCGGGAGGATTAACCAGAGAAAGAGCAGGATTTGAAGTACGGGATGTTCACTATAGTCATTATGGCAGAATATGTCCTATAGAAACACCTGAAGGACCTAATATAGGCTTGATCGGATCATTAAGTATTTACGGAAGAATAAATGATTTTGGCTTTATTGAGACACCTTATCGGAAAGTAGAAAATGGAAAACTTACAGATACAATTATCTATCTTACTGCTGACGAAGAAGATCAATATAAGATTGCGCAGATTAATGTAAATATAGATAAAAATAATAAAATTACACAGGAAGACGTTCCATGTCGATACAGGGATGATTATTTGACAGTATCCCCAAAAGAAGTTGACTTTATCGATATAGCACCAAACCAGATGGCAAGTATTTCAGCCAGTTTAATTCCTTTTCTGGAGCATGATGATGCAAACAGGGCCTTAATGGGAACAAATATGCAGAGACAGTCTGTCCCGGTAATTAAAACGGAAATGCCTTTTGTTATGACAGGAATAGAAGAAAGAGTAGCTAAGGATTCGGGTACTATAATTTTAGCAGAAGAAGAAGGTGTTGTAGAAAAAGTAACCGGTGAAAAGATTGTCATAAAGGGTGATAGTGGTAATAAAAAAGAGTATTTTTTAAAAAAATTCCACAGGTCTAACCAGGGAACCTGTATTAACCAGACACCAATTGTTTCTGAAGGACAAAAAGTAAGCAAAGATACACCAATTGCTGATGGGCCTAACACAGACCAGGGTGCATTATCTTTAGGTAGAAATGTATTAGTAGCTTATATGGCCTGGGAAGGATATAATTTTGAAGATGCAATAATTATCAGTGATAAACTGGTTCAGAATGATGTTTTTACATCCATACATATTAGTGAACATGAATGTGATGCAAGAGATACCAAGTTAGGCCCTGAAGAGATAACTGCTGATATCCCAAATATCGGAGAGAATAATTTAGCTAATCTGGATGAGGATGGAATCATAAGAATAGGGACAGAAGTTGAGTCGGGGGACATATTGGTAGGAAAAGTAACCCCAAAGGGTGAAACTGAATTAGGACCTGAAGAAAGATTGCTAAGGGCTATTTTTGGTGAAAAAGCAAGAGAAGTGAGGGATACGTCATTACGGGTACCTCATGGTGATAGAGGAAAAGTAATTGATGTTAAGGTTTTCTCCAGGGAAAATGGTGATGAAATAGCACCTGGTGTAAATAAAATGGTACGGGTTTTTATTGCCCAGAAACGGAAAGTTTCCGAGGGAGATAAAATTTCTGGTAGACATGGTAATAAAGGAGTTATTGCAAAAATACTTCCAGTTAATGATATGCCGTTTTTGCCGGATGGTACTCCTGTCGATGTTATTCTTAACCCACTTGGGGTTCCTTCTAGAATGAACGTAGGACAGATACTTGAAATACATTTGGGATGGGTTGCAAAAGAACTTGGAATAAATATTGTAACCCCGGTATTCAATGGTGCCAAAGAAGAAGACATAGCAAAAGCTTTAGTTGATGCAGGTTTGCCAAAAGATGGGAAAAGTATTTTATATGATGGAAGAACTGGGTTGCCTTTTGATCAAAAGGTTACAGTCGGTTACAGCTATATTCTAAAATTAATACATTTAGTTGATGATAAAATTCACGCCAGGTCAACCGGACCTTATTCCCTTGTTACCCAACAACCGCTGGGTGGAAAAGCACAATTTGGAGGGCAAAGATTTGGCGAGATGGAAGTATGGGCACTGGAAGGATATGGGGCTGCTTATAATTTGCAGGAAATGCTAACAATAAAATCAGATGATGTTGCAGGAAGAATAAAAACCTATGAATCAATTGTTAAGGGTGAAAATATACCGGTACCCGGTATACCAGAGTCTTTTAAAGTTTTGATAAGAGAGCTCAGGAGTCTTTGTTTAAATGTAAAAGTATTAGACCGGGACGGCAAAGAGATAGAAATAAAAGAAGATTTAGAAGTCAAAGACAGAATAGATCAAGATTTTATGGACCACTTAACATAAAACATCAAGAAATAATTTATAGAATTTACCGCATATAGTCTTGTTAGCTGGGTATATATTTTAATACGGGGAGGTAATGTGGTTGGATATTCCAGAAAGAATTAATTCAATTACTATAGGATTAGCTTCAAATGAAGAAATTCGTAAATGGTCATATGGGGAAGTAAAAAAACCAGAGACCATCAATTATAGAACTTTAAAGCCGGAAAAAGACGGATTGTTTTGCGAACGCATTTTTGGACCTGTTAAGGACTGGGAATGTAGTTGCGGGAAATATAAGAGAATAAGGTATAAAGGTGTAATCTGTGATCGTTGTGGAGTAGAAGTAACAAAATCAATTACTCGCAGAGAAAGGATGGGCCATATTGAATTAGCTTGTCCGGTTTCACACGTATGGTATTTTAAGGGAATTCCTAGTCCACTGGCGTTATTACTTAATATATCACCCAGAAATCTCGAAAAAATACTCTATTTTGCACCTGATAGAAGAAGAGAGCAAATGTACGGTGTAAAACAGAACGAGGATGAGGATAATTTATATGTCAGTGATGTTATTTTGGAAACAGAATATAAGATACATCAGATGTATAAACCTGATTTTAAAGCTGAACCAATATACCGGATTAACCAACATAAAAAATTTCCTTATAAAGTGGGAGATATTATAGATGCAGAAAAATTGTCGGAATTACAGGATATATATGGGAAAATATATTTTACTGTAGAGAAATTAATTTCTGATGAACACAATGAAGAAATTGAAGAAGATGATGTAGATTACGAAGATACTGATGAAAAAGATATTGAAGCAGGCAATGAAGACAAACAGACTCAGGAAGAGGAAATAGCACCTAACCAGAGTGACTTAGATAACAATGATAATTTAGATTCTTTAGAATATAAAATTATAGAAATTGAAGGATTAATAGTTGAAAGCAAATTAAAAGCATTATTAGAAAAGGATGAAGGTATTTCCAAAAGAACTACTATGGCAAAGCAGACAATGGAGGAATCCTGTTATATTGTAATTCGTCCCGGTAGTACAAACTTAAAAACAGGAGACATTTTACTTGAATCAGAACAAAGACTGTTTTCTAATTATGATCCCGAGTTTTATGCTGGAATAGGGGCAGAGGCAATAAAGAATCTACTTAAAGAAATCAACCTCGATTCTCTAAATATGGAAATAAGGGAAGAATTAAAACATTCGACAGGTCAAAAAGCTAAAAAGATGATTAAAAGGTTGCAGATTGTCGAAGCCTTTAGAAAAAGTCACTGTAAACCGGAATGGATGGTCATGGATGTGTTACCTGTAATTCCTCCTGATTTAAGACCTATGGTTCAGTTGGAAGGTGGCCGTTTTGCAACTTCTGATCTCAATGATTTATACAGGAGAGTTATCAATCGAAATAACAGACTAAAGAGATTATTAGAGTTAGGGGCACCTGACATAATAATTAAAAATGAAAAAAGAATGTTACAGGAAGCAGTTGATGCTCTTATTGACAATGGTCGCAGGGGACATGCTGTACTGGGTGCGGGAAACAGACCATTGAAATCCTTGAGCGATTTATTAGAAGGGAAAAAAGGACGTTTTAGACAAAATTTATTAGGTAAGAGAGTAGATTATTCCGGACGTTCTGTAATTGTTGCTGGTCCAAAGTTAAAATTACATCAGTGTGGGCTTCCTAAGAAAATGGCATTAGAGCTATTTAAACCTTTTGTAATGCACCACTTAGTCAAAAGAGAGTTTGCTCATAACATTAAGACTGCTAAAAAATTAGTTGAACAGGAATCACCCGAAGTTTGGAATATTTTAGAGGAAATTATTTCCGAACATCCGGTTTTGCTGAATCGTGCTCCTACTTTACATCGTCTTGGGATTCAGGTTTTTAAACCTGTATTGGTAGAAGGAAATGCAATACAGCTTCACCCTCTTTCCTGTCCGGCTTTTAATGCTGATTTTGATGGAGACCAGATGGCAGTTCATGTTCCATTATCAACCGAGGCGCAAACAGAAGCAGAAACTTTAATGTTGTCTTCTCATAATATTTTGTCCCCGGCCAATGGTGCACCGATAGCACTACCTGCACAGGACATAGTATTGGGATGCTACTATCTAACGATGAAGGAAAAGGGGCAAAAAGGGGAAGGTATGCTATTTGCATCTCCTGAAGAAGCAATGAGAGCTGAGGAAGAAGGATATGTAGATTTACATGCAAAAGTAAAAATAAGAGTAAAGGGTGATATAGAGGACACAACCATTGGACGAGTTATTTTTAATCAAGTATTACCGGAAGATATGAAATTTGTAGACTTAACTATAACTAAAAAATCACTTGCTAAAATTATTTCTTATATATACCGTCATTTTGGACAGGATGTAGCGGTCGAATGTCTTGACAATATTAAACAATTAGGCTTTCATTATGCCACTACATCAGGAATATCAATTGGTGTAGTAGATTTAGAAATACCTTCTGAGAAAGACAAGATAGTAGAAGAGGCTGAAAGAAAAGTTTCAAAAATAAAAGAACAATTCAACTATGGTTTAATAATGGATGAGGAGAGGGAAGAAAAAATTATAACTGCATGGACAGATGCAGCGAATAATGTCGTCAGTGCTATTTTAAGCAACTTAAGCAGTTTTAATCCTTTGTTTATGATGGCAGACTCCGGTGCCCGTGGTAGTAGAAGGCAAATTGGACAATTAGCAGGTATGAGAGGATTGATGGCGGACCCATCTGGTAAGATTATTGAATTTCCTATCAGATCAAACTTCAGAGAAGGATTATCATGTTTAGAATATTTTATCTCAACACACGGAGCCCGAAAAGGTCTTGCAGATACAGCGCTAAGAACTTCAAAGTCCGGTTATTTAACCCGAAGGCTGGTTGATGTTGCACAGGATGTAATAATTACTGAAGATGATTGTGGTACTACTGACGGAGTTGTGGTCACGGATATTCAGGAAGATGGAAATGTAATTGAGAAATTAGAAGAAAGAATTGTCGGCAGAACAGCACAAGAGGATGTAATCGATCAAAAGAAAGGTGAGATAATTGTTCATCGAGGTGATTCAATAGATGAAAAAATTGCCAAAAAAATAAGTGATGCTGGAATTAAGGAAGTAAATATACGCTCACCATTAACATGTTCATCGAAACAAGGTATTTGTGCAAAATGCTATGGTAAGGATGTGGCAACCGGAAAAGTTGTTACTATAGGAGAAGCAGTGGGGACTATTGCTGCTCAATCTATTGGTGAACCAGGCACTCAGTTAACCTTAAGAACATTTCATACTGGTGGAATTAAAATAACCGGAGAAGATATTACCCTTGGTTTGCCTAGAATTGAACAATTGTTCGAAGTCAGAAAACCAAAAAAACAAGCAGTAATAAGTGAAATTAATGGTTATGTGTATCAGTTAAAGAATGATCAGCAGGATGTTAGAAAAGAAGTAATAATAAAACCAGAAGATGAAAGCGAAACAATCAAGAATAAAGACAGTAAGAAAAAAATATATGTAATACCTCAAGATTTAAGAATAATTGTTGAAGAGGGGCAAAAAGTTACAGCCGGACAAAGAATGACAACAGGATTTATTGATCCTAATGATATCTTAAAAATACAAGGAATCAAAGCTGTACAAAAATATCTGTTGGAACAGGTACAAGAGGTTTATCGTTCACAAGGGGTTACTATCAATGATAAGCATATTGAAGTTATTGTCAGGCAGATAGCAAGATTAAATAAAATATATGTTAGATCTTCCAGGGATTCAGATTTACTCTCAGGGGAGCTAGTTTATGTTTCTGATTTTGAAAAGGCAAACAAGCAGGTTGCAAAGGAAAACGAAGAAATTCGCAGAAAAAACAGAGAATTATTATCAGATAAAAAATTAGTTAGTCCTGTTGTTGGGGCTAAGGGGGAAGTTGTAATAGAGAAAGACAACATCCTGGATGAAAATAATATTCGTAAAATAGAAAACGCAGAGTATCAGGGATTTGATATTATAGACGAACAAGGAAGAAAAAATCATATAATACAGGGGAAGATGAATTTTATTGAAAAAATTATAGACTATATATTTATTGATACAGCTTCCCGCCAAAACAAAGAATATATAGAAAATATCCATACTGATAATAATGATATTCTTGACGTAGGAAAGTTAATAGGAAACAAAATAACTAAGGATATTGCTATTAGAATGGTTAAACAGGGTATTCATCAAGTAAAAATTGGCAATCCCCAGGAAGTAGAGAAATTAAAAGGTAATGTGCTGGCTGAAGACATAAAAATGTCTGATAGTGATGAAGTGATAATTCATTCCAATAAAATTCTGGAAAAGGAAGACATTGATAGAATAGTAGAATTACAATGTGAGAAAATTGAAGTATGGAATAATATAAAAGAAATCAATATCAAGGAGAATCTGATTAGTTTTGTTAAAGAAGATGTTATAGGAAAAGCTTTAGGCGAAGATTTGAAAGACCCGGAATCTGATAATATTATTGCAGACAAGGCTCAACCGGTAAGTAAAAATATAATCAGAAAAGCATATTCTGCTGGAATTAGTGATATACCATTAGAAGATGGTCGTTTCTTCTCATTGGAGGGAAGAACACTAGAATATATTTATAATAATTTAGTTGGTAAAATTATTGCACAAGACATCCTTGACAAGAACACCAATGCCATTGTTGTTAAGGCAGGGGAAAAAATTACTAAAAAGAATGCAAATGTTATTTTCCAGCAAAATATTGAGACAATTAAATATAGAAGTGAAAATACCAAAAAAGAAACAGTATCATTGATTGAGGATATTGGTTATATGAGCAGAATAAAACTTCCAGCAGTAGATATGCCTATAATACAGGGAATAACTCAGGCATCTCTTTCAACAGAAAGCTTTTTATCTGCGGCATCCTTCCAGAGGACTACTCATGTATTAACAAATGCATCAATAAAAGGGAAAATTGATAATCTTTACGGGTTAAAAGAAAATGTTATCATCGGAAGCATTATTCCTTCCGGAACTGGATTACCTCAATACCGGGATATTGAAATCACTTCACAATATGAAGAAGAACTAAACAAAGAAAAGCAAAGATATGAAGAAGAAATGAAAAAGAATAGAGAGTACGAGTATGAGAATGACTTTAATGTGTATGAGAGTGATGCTGAAAATAAATCATTCCCGGATGATACTAATAAGGAGATATAATTAAAAAAAGTTATTTAGACAATTAAATTATATTGACATAAAGTTATGATGCTGATAAAATGTGTAAGTATTTTCATTGGTAATATAGTATATTATATTATTAATTATAATAAATCACTAAAAAGAAAATAAAGATAATCAAAAAAAAGGTGGTTTTAAAATGCCAACAATTAATCAACTGGTAAGAAATAGCAGAAAAAGAGCAAGTAAAAAATCAGACACACCAGCCTTAAAAGGCTCTCCGCTAAAAAGAGGTGTTTGTACGCGTGTTTGGACTATTACACCTAAAAAGCCTAATTCTGCTTTAAGAAAAGTTGCTAGAGTGCGATTGACCAATAATATGGAGGTAACTGCTTATATTCCTGGTATTGGCCATAATTTACAGGAGCATTCTATTGTATTGTTAAGAGGCGGTAGAGTAAAGGACTTACCCGGAGTCAGGTATCACATAGTAAGAGGTGTAATGGATACAACTGGTGTAGATGGAAGATTACAGGGGCGCTCAAAATATGGAGCTACCAGGCCAAAAAAATAAGTTAGCAGATTTTAAAAAAAATATTAATTTAAACTTAAATGAGGTGGATTATAGATGTCCAGAAAAAGAAAAGCTACTAAGAATGAAATAAAAGAGGATCCTGTTTTTCAAGACAAGAGAGTAAGCAAGTTTATTAATCATATAATGTTAGATGGTAAAAAGAGTGTTTCTCAAAAAATATTTTATGATGCAATGGACATAATAAAGGAAAAGACCAAAAAGGATTCCCTTGATGTTTTTAATCAGGCGATGGAAAATGTGATGCCCGTATTAGAAGTAAAATCAAGAAGAGTTGGTGGAGCCAGCTACCAGGTGCCTGTTGAGGTTTCACCTGACAGAAGAGTTACATTGGCTATGAGATGGATTATCAGTTTTACCAGAAGTAAGACAGGCAGACCATTTGCAGAACGATTAGCAAGCGAATTAATAGATGCTTCCCAGGGTACCGGTGTTTCTGTAAAGAAAAAAGAAGATACTCATAGAATGGCTGATGCAAACAAAGCGTTTGCCCATTATAAATGGTAAGATATTAATATTTTCACTTAGAATTTTAAATATTAAAAAAGATAAAAGAAAAAAATAAATAATTTAAGAATGAAAGAATGATTAAATAATGACAAATACTAATAATACTGACCTGCAGAAAGTAAGAAATATTGGAATAATGGCCCATATTGATGCCGGTAAGACTACTGTTACTGAAAGAATATTGTATTATACCGGAATATTACATAAAATGGGTGAAGTTCATGAAGGCTCTGCAACTATGGATTGGATGCCACAGGAAAAAGAGAGAGGGATAACTATAACTTCAGCAGTTACAACATCTTTTTGGAAGGGTTTTCAAATTAATATTATTGATACGCCAGGGCATGTAGACTTTACGGTAGAGGTGGAACGGTCACTACGTGTTCTTGATGGAGCTGTTGCGGTTTTCTGTGCTGTAGCGGGTGTTGAACCACAATCAGAGACGGTTTGGCATCAAGCAGATCACTACCATGTTCCAAGATTAGCATTCATTAATAAAATGGATAGAACCGGTGCAGATTTTTATGGAACTATGAAAATGATTAAAGAAAAATTTTCTGTTACCCCTTTGGCAGTGCAAATTCCATGGGGAAAAGAGGGCGATTTTCAAGGGATTATTGATATAGTAAATATGCGCGCATATACATATATAAATGATGAACTTGGTGTCAATTATCTTACGGTTGATATACCGGAAGATTATTTAGAAGAGGCAAAAAAAGCTCGAAAGAAAATGCTTGAAATACTATCAGAAGAGGATGAATCCTTCTTAGAGGATTATATTTATGGAAATGAGATTGCTGTTGAAAGGATACATAGTCTCATAAGAAAAGGGACAATCAACAACAGATTTGTTCCTATTTTATGCGGGGCAGCTTTAAAAAATAAAGGCATTCAGTTATTATTAAATGCGATCAACAGATATATGCCTTCTCCTCTGGAAGTTTTACCTGTTAAAGGTGAAGATCCAAATACAGGAGCTGAAATTCATAGAAAAACTGATGTAAATGAACCATTATCTTCACTGGTTTTTAAAGTTATGTCTGATCCCTTTTTTGGTAAGTTAAGTTTTGTTAGAGTTTATTCTGGTAGATTAACAAATGGTTCGTATGTTTTTAATTCTACGCAGGGTGTAAGAGAAAGAGTTAATAGGTTAGTGAAAGTCCATGCTGATCACAGGGAACAGGTAAATGAAATTACAGCTGGAAATTTAGGTGCCATTATCGGTTTAAAAAAATCAGGAACAGGGGATACCTTATGTGATGACAAATACCCGATTATATTGGAAAAAATGGAATTTCCGGAACCTGTTATATCTATTGCAATAGAACCGAAAAGTCAGGCTGATAAAGAAAAAATGGCAATTGCACTTGATAAAATGGCTGAAGAGGATCCAACTTTTAAACGTACTGTGAATAAAGATACCGGGCAAACAATTCTCTCAGGTATGGGAGAACTTCATCTTGAAATTATTGTTGACAGATTGCTGAGAGAATACAAAGTAGAAGGAAATGTAGGAGATCCGCAAGTAGCCTATAAAGAGACTATCAGGAAAAATACCAAATCTCAAGGGAAATTTATAAGACAAAGCGGAGGAAGAGGTCAGTACGGAGATGTAATTATTGAAATTGAACCAAACAAGGAAGAAGTATTTGAATTTGTTAACAAAACAGTAGGTGGCAGCGTTCCTAAGGAATATATTCCTGCTGTGAAGCTGGGAATACAGGATGCAATGCAATCAGGTGTTTTGGCAAGTTACCCGGTTACCAATATCAGGGTGACATTGTTAGATGGTTCATTTCACCCTGTCGATTCTTCTGAGATGGCTTTTAGAATCGCTGCATCTATAGCCCTAAAAGAAGGATTAAAAAAGGCAGAACCAGTATTATTAGAACCTATAATGGAAATGGAAATAAGAACTCCGGAGGAATATGTAGGTTCAATAATCAGTGACATTAATTCAAAAAGGGCAAAAATAGAAGGTATTGCGGATAAGAAAAAAATAAAAGGTAAAATTATAACAGCCTTTGTACCATTAAAGGAGACTTTTGGATATGCGACCGATCTGAGATCAATTTCTCAAGGACGGGCGAATTATGTAATGCAATTTTCACATTATGATGTAGTACCTGAAAATATAGCAAGTAAAATAATTATTTAAGAAAATATGGATATCACTAAAATTAATAAAAATAAAATTAAAAGGAAAAATCTTTTAAGGAGGAAAAAACAAAATGGCTAAAGAAAAGTTTGTTCGTACTAAGCCGCATGTTAATATCGGAACAATAGGTCATGTTGATCATGGTAAGACTACTTTGACTTCCGCGATTACC
>Ga0172382_10007983_pt1 | contig 14897 bp, 13 predicted proteins | sample Leawel138RmetaG_FD_122245 | JGI IMG/M metagenome (GOLD analysis project Ga0172382, IMG submission 122245) | Leachate microbial communities from a municipal landfill in Southern Ontario, Canada - Leachate well 138R metaG | ecosystem: Engineered > Solid waste > Landfill > Unclassified | place...
CTACATGGACAGATACTGAGATGTTCGGCGAAACGGCGGGAAGAATATATTCCACCTTCGGCAACCCCAACGTATTCGGAGAATATCTGCTGATGGTTATGCCCATAACCTTCGGGCTGATGCTTAAAAGCGGCTCGGCAAACAAAAAGATAATATATTTCAGTACCTTTGTGCTTCAATTTATTTGTATGATTTTAACCTACTCGCGCGGTTGCTGGATAGGAATGGCGCTGTCGCTCGGAGTTTTGATAGTTTTCACACGCAGAAAGCTTACCTCGCTTATGATTTTTGCACTTCTGCTTGCGCCGCTGTTTATCCCTGAAGCAATTATGCAGCGACTGCTCAGCATAGGTAACGTGGCTGACACGTCAACCTCATACAGAGTATATATCTGGCAGGGTACAATCAGAATGCTCAAGGATTTCTGGTTCTGCGGCGTCGGTATAGGGGAAGCGGCGTTCGGAAATGTTTACCCCTCATATTCGCTCAACGCAGTTTCCGCGCCGCACGCGCACAACCTGTATCTGCACATTCTGTCTGAAACGGGAATTCTCGGAATGGCAGTGGTGCTGACGCTGATTGTTTTGTTCTATAAATATATTTCGTCAGCGGCAATGAAAAATGCAGATTGTAAAATTACAGCGGTTTCGCTTGGTGCCGCAATGATAGGGTATCTTGTTCAGGGTATGTTCGACAATGTCTGGTACAACTACAGAATTTACTTTTTCTTCTTTGTTGTACTTGCGCTCGGAGCGGCGCTGAAGGATGTTTCGGTCAGGGAGGAGATTAAATGAACAAGCTTAAAGTAGTTAACATAATCTCCGACACTAACATAGGCGGAGCGGGAAAATGTGTTATAACTCATGCAAAGTTTTATGACCGCGATAGGTTTGATTTAACTGTTGTCGTGCCGAGAGGAAGCAAGCTCAAACCTGAGATTGACGCGCTCGGCGTAAAATGCATTGAAGCGGAAGGAGTGGCAGATAAATCTCTCGGAATTAAGGGAATTTTCGCGCAGAGAAAGCTGTTTCGTGAGCTTGGCTGTGATGTTGTTCACGCTCATGCAACCCTGTCGGCAAGAATTGCGGCAAGACTTGCGGGAGTAAAGGGTATAGTTTACACCCGACACAGCGTTTTTGAACCGGGCAGGTTTATGAAAAGTCCTGTCGGGAAAGTGATTAATAAAATTATCGCCGCGCTTTTTTCGGACAGAATTATTGCTGTTGCCGAAGCGGCGGCAAAAAACGTTACAGATATGGGCGTAAGCCCCAAAAAAATATCGGTTGTACTTAACGGAATATCTCCTCTCAAACCCCTGTCTGATGAAGAAAAAAAAGTTCAGAGAGCAAGATTCGGAGTTAAGGAGGATGAAAAGGTTGTGTCTCTTGTGGCGCGGCTTGAAACCGTTAAGGGACATGACGACTATATAAAAGCGGCGCAGATTTTAAAAGAGCAGGGAGTAAAGGTTAAGCTGATTGCTGCAGGAAACGGCAGCAGGGAGGCAGAGCTTAAAGATAATAAGGATGTTCTTTTCACAGGGTTTATAAGAGATGCATATAACCTTATCGGGATAACCGATATAAGTGTGAATGCTTCTTTCGGTACAGAGGCGACAAGCATATCACTGCTTGAGGGAATGAGCCTCGGAATCCCGGCGGTTGTAACCGATTATGGCGGAAATCCCGGTGTGATTGCCGACGGTGAAAACGGGTTTTTGGTTCCGACTCACAGCGGGGAAAAGCTTGCCGAAAAGATAAAGCTTTTGGCTGAGGATGAAGAGCTTTACAGGAAAATGAGCAAAAGGGCAACTGAAATCTTTTATGAGAAATTTACTGCTGAAAATGCAACAAGGCAGATTGAGGAAATATATCTCTCTGTAGGAGGCAAAAGATAATGGAAAAAAGAAAAAACAGATTTAACGTGGTGGATATTTTTATAATTATTATTGCAATTATGCTTGCTGCAGCGTTTGCTTATTATGCAAATGTCAGTCTTTCGGCAGGAAGTGACACATCTACGATAAGATATACCGTAGCGGTTGAAGGGTTTTCGGAAGAATTTAAAGACCTTGTAAAGGTTGGCGACAACGTTCGAAATATTGAACGGGCTTGCGAGGCGGGCACCGTTGTTGCAGTTACTCCGGCAGAGCCTAACATTGCCTACAATGACAATGCTGAGGAAGGCACTATTATACCTGTTCAGGTGCCGGGTGAATACAGATTCACTGTCACCGTAGAAAGTCCCTACACAAAAAAAGGCTCAGGGTATTTTATTGAACAGGTGGAAATAAAGACAGGCAAAAAAATAGCGCTTAAAACCCCGGGATTTGCATTTTCAGGTATAATAATGGATATTGAAAGGAGTGACGGCTGATGATTATAGATGAAAAGGGCAGACTTTTTTCCAAGGTAAGTATAGTTGATATAGCCATTGTAATATTTATTATTTGTGCGGCAGCTTTTGTCGGACTGAAGTTTTTAGCACCGGTGGGCACTTTTGCGGGAGCAGAGCAGGTAAACTGCGAATATACGTTTAAGGTTCAAAATGTCCGTCAGGCGTCGGTTGACGCTCTTAAAAAAAGCGTAGGTGAGAATGCTTATGATTCCACAGGCGTATTTTTGGGAACTGTGAAAGAAGTAAAGAAGGTTGAACCATACATGGTTGCAGTTAAAAAAACGGACGGAACCATGGCATTATCCGAATCCCCCGATAAATTTTCGATTGAAGTTTCCGTTGAGGTCAGCGGCATCAAGACTGTGGACAGTATTATGGTTTCAAACAAGCGGGAGCTTTCCGTCGGCTCACATTTATCCATCAGCACCCCCGAAATAGTAGTAGAGACCGTAATCACGGAGATAAATGTTAAAAAGTAGCACTCTTTGTTGAAGGAAAACGGTTTTATAATTGAAAATTGTGGATATAATTTATATATAATGCACCAATAGCGGCTAATTATTTGGTGAAAAATTATATTGAAAATATATAGGTGTTTAGGGTATAATTAAATATTATAATGGTATTAGTATTAAAGTCTGAAAGGATAGATTAAAAATGAAAATTACAAAAGAACAGGTTGAAACCAATAAAGTTAAAATTGAAATTACAGTTCCTGCCGAGGAATTTGACAAGGCTATGCATAAATCATACCTAAAAAATGTAAAGCATATAAATATACAGGGTTTCAGGAAGGGCAAAGCGCCAAGAGGTCTTATTGAAAAGACGTATGGCGAAGTAATATTCTATGATGATGCTGCAGATTTTATTATGCAGGATACATACCCGAAAGCTATTGAGGACGAAAAGATTGACACGATCGACCGTCCGGAGGTTGAAATTAAAGAAATCGGCAGCGGTAAAGACTTCGTTTACACTGCAACAGTTACAACAAGACCTGTTCCCGAACTTGGCAAGTATAAAGGTGTTAAGGTTAAAAAAGTTGAGTATGCGGTAACAGACGAGGATGTTGACGCGGAAATCAATAATATGAAAGAAAGAGCCGCAAGATTTGTTGATGTAACAGATAAACCCGCAGCAGAGGGCGATGTAGCGATAATTGATTTCGAAGGATTTGTTGACGGAGTTGCCTTTGAGGGTGGTAAAGGTGAAAACCACAACCTTACACTCGGCAGCGGTCAGTTCATCCCGGGATTTGAGGAGCAGATAGTCGGCAAAAGCATCGGTGACGAATTTGATGTAAACGTAACTTTCCCTGAAGAATATCATGCGAAAGACTTAGCCGGCAAACCTGCAGTATTTAAGGTTAAACTCAATGCTTTAAAGAAAAAGGAATATCCCGAGCTGGACGATGAGTTTGCAAAAGATGTAAGCGAATTTGATACCTTTGAGCAGCTTAAGGAAGAAACAAAAAAACGCCTGCTGGAAAATGCCAAGACCCGCGCACAGCGTGAGCAGGAGGATGCAGTTTTAGAAGCTGCTGTTAAGACAATGAAGGTTGAGATACCCGAGGTTATGATTGACAACCAGGTTGAGCAGTATCTTGAGGATGCAAAATATAAAATTCAGGCACAGATGCCCGGAATTACTTTTGAGCAGTATCTTGAATTTACAGGCGGAAGCGTTGAAGATTTCAAGACGGGCGTAAGAGACCAGGCAAAGAAAGATGTTGAAATAAACCTTCTCATTGATGCTATTGCAAAAGCTGAGGACATCACAGTTTCCGACGAAGAGGCTAAGGAGGAAGTCGCAAAGCTTGCAGAGCAGTATAAAATGGAAGTGGAAAAAATAAAACAAATTTTAAGTATGGATCAGATTAAGAGCAATCTTGTTCCAAGAAAAGTAATTGATCTTCTTATTGACGAAGCTAAAATTTCCTAATATTATTTACACAAAAAGCGCGGGTCATAAGGTTCCGCCGACCTGCAGTCGGTGGCACATCCGCGCTGATTTTATTTAAAGAAAGGTGAGATAAAAATGTTTGAAAAAAATTTCGTTCCCATCCCATATGTAGTTGAGCAGACGAGCAGGGGAGAGCGTTCCTATGATATTTATTCCAGACTGCTTGTTGACAGAATAGTTTTCTTAAACGGTCAGGTTACTGACGAATCAGCGTCCGCGATTATCGCGCAGCTTCTGTTCCTTGAAAGCGAAGCTCCCGATAAGGATATAAACTTTTATATCAACAGCCCCGGCGGCAGTGTAACAGCAGGCCTTGCAATTTATGACACAATGAATTATATAAAGGCGGACGTTTCCACAATTTGTGTAGGACTTGCCGCAAGCATGGGCGCATTCCTATTATCATCAGGTGCGAAAAGCAAAAGAATGGCACTCCCGAACAGCGAAATTCTTATTCATCAGCCTCTCGGCGGCACACAGGGACAGGCGACTGATATTGAAATCTATACGAAAAATATTCTAAAGATGAAAAATAAACTCAACGGAATACTTGCTGAAAATACAGGTAAACCGCTTGAAACAATTATGAAAGATACTGACAGAGATAACTATATGTCCGCAGAAGAAGCGTTAGACTACGGCCTTATAGATAAAATTATTTCAAAAAGATAGAAAGAGAGAATTCTATGGCGCGTGATACAAAAAATCAGCGATATTGTTCATTTTGCGGGAAAACCGAGAGCCAGCTGACTTGTCCGCTTATACAGGGACCCGAATCCTATATCTGCGGCGATTGCGTGGTTGAATGTTTAAATTCGCTGCAGGAAAGTTCGGTGGAGGAAACGGTAGAATCGGTTAAAAGAATGCCTAAGCCTAAGGAAATCAAAGAAATTCTTGACCAGTATGTCATAGGTCAGGACGAGGCGAAAAAAGTGCTTAGTGTCGCCGTTTATAATCATTATAAGCGACTGGGCAGCAAGGATTTTAATGCAGATGGAGTAGAGCTTCAAAAAACTAATATATTGCTTCTCGGTCCGACGGGTTCGGGAAAAACCTTGCTTGCACAAACGCTTGCAAGAATTCTTGAAGTACCCTTTTCAATAGCCGATGCCACTACGCTTACCGAGGCAGGCTATGTGGGGGAAGACGTTGAAAATATTCTTCTAAGACTCATTCAGGCAGCGGATTATGACGTTGAGCTTGCGGAACGCGGAATTATCTATATAGACGAAATTGATAAAATATCCCGCCGCAACGAAAACCCGTCAATTACCCGTGATGTCAGCGGTGAGGGTGTTCAGCAGGCGCTCCTGAAAATTATTGAAGGAACGATAGCTTCAGTGCCGCCTCAGGGGGGCAGAAAGCATCCGCATCAGGAATTTATTCAAATTGACACCTCAAATATCCTCTTTATTTGCGGAGGGGCGTTTGACGGGCTTGACAAAATAATCCAAAACAGGATTGGCAAGAAAACTCTTGGATTTGAATCTCAGCTTATGCTGAAAAATGACATTGAATCGAGCAAAATTTTCTCGAAGGTGATTCCTCAGGATTTGCTGAAATACGGTCTTATTCCTGAGTTTATCGGCAGGCTGCCGCTTATTGCTTCTCTCGATATGCTTGATGAAGATGCGCTTTTTACAATCTTAAAGGAACCGAAAAACGCGCTTGTCAAGCAATATAAGAAAATGTTCTCATACGACGGCGTAGAGCTGGAATTTGAGGAGGAGGCACTTCGCGAGGTTGCAAAGGAAGCAATGGAAAAGCACACGGGCGCCCGCGGACTTCGTTCGATATTAGAAGAAATAATGATGGACATTATGTACGAGGTCCCCTCGGACGATACCATTGAAAAATGTATAATTACTGCCGAAACGGTAATTGAGAAAAAATCGCCGGTTGTAATAAGAAAAGGGCAAAAACTCTTTGATGAAAAAGAGGTAAGCTGACTTTAAGGTCTCCGCCGAGGTGGAGACCTTTTTATTTTAATAATACAACCCCTCCGCACTGCGGAGGGGTGAAAATTATCCTCTAGGAATTATAAGCTGACTTCCGCATTTGGGCGGATTGCAGTCGGGACCGTTAAGCTCCTCGATATATTCGGATTTTGTATGATAGCGCTTGGCAATATCCCAAAGAGTATCATCTTTTTGAACAAAATAGAGAACAATAGACGGGTATTTGCCTTCTGCAACTCCGGTAGACTTTAGCTCGTCAACAATATTTATTTTGCCGTTTTCATATAGCTGAGTATTGCAGGCAAGAACTATCCTTGCATCAATCGCTCCTGCATTTCCAAGTTCGTAATTTATGTGATTTACCTCAATTTCAGCCGATGGCTCCATATTGCTTTGGCAGCCCGGGTCAGCCCATTCAATTTTAAAGGGTACTTCCTCGTCGTGCGTAGCAATGGGGCAGTTTTCGTCGGCGGTTATACACAGGCAGGAAAGGTCAAGATATCCCTCAACAGACATTTTGCCGTCCTCGGTAGTCATTGATGTAATTACAGGATTTGCATTCATATTATACACCGCTTGAATTGGTTTGCCAAAGTTTGGACGTACTACGCAGTTGACGGCATGGTCAAATTCGGATGTGCGAACGGGATTTTTTATTGTAATAGGGGTGTAACTTATGTCAAGGTTATCGGTCAGACTGTAGGCATCTGTGACAACATTTTCGGAAATGGGCGAGTCAGCGCTGATTTTTACACCTATGCGAACACTTGCGTTAATATTACGGATATCGCCGTCAGAGTCTGTTGCAAGTGAAAAGTCGCAATCTTCAATTTCCGTTTTTACATGGCAGAGCTGCTCCTCGGTCACGCCCTCGGCGTCTAAAATCTCCGTAAAGGGCATATTATGATGGCAAAATTCAACAGTATTTTGGCCTTCGGGAGTGTAGAGTGTGCAAAGCTTAATGTCTCCTTTAATGATAACCTTGCCTGCGATAATCTTAACGTCTTTGTTGCGCAGAGCGGCATCATGTTTTAAGACACTTCCCATATTCGGTTTTCCGGCAGGGAGCGAGAGCAGGTCGGAAACGGTTATAATATCACGTTTGTTAAGCAATCTCGAATAGCCGCCGAAGGTGGTATGCTTTGCCTGCAGATTATCACCTGCGACATCAAGAGGAAGCATAACATTCTCATTTTTCTGCACGCTGCCTTCCAGTGCGATTACCGACCTAATCTTGATTTTTCGACTGTTGATTATTTCTGATTCAAGGTGTTCCACTTCGGCATTAACCTGCGGATACATACCCTCGGAAAATGCGGGATTTTCTTCCATATGAGAGAAATCTGCGCCTGTTGTAATGCTGTTGACACAGCCTAATTCATCCGGCTGATAGAGCACCTTGTATGTAACGTGACCGTAAACCATCATCTTTCCATTTAATACGTCCGCTCTTGTAATGCTGACGACCGGATCGATATACAAAATTTTTAAAAGGTCGGGTTTGGAATCATTTACGATGGCGTCCGAGTCTACTATTACAGAAGCTTCAAAATCGGCAACCGGAATATTAACCGATACTTCTTTTTTTTGTATTTCCATTTTACTACCTCCATGTCCAAATTTTTCTTTCAAAATAAGAATATGCAAATATAGAGCAGGGTATGACTATTTTTGGCAAATCCGCATATTGACATTAATTTCAAAATAGGTTATAATAAAATTTATGAATTGATTAAACTTGGAGGGTATTATATATGACCGCTAAACAAAAGTTTTTAATGACTCAGGAAGAGTATGACCAGCTGAGCGAACAGCTCGCATATCTTAAGAATGAAAAAACAAGAGAGATAGCAGAAAAAATAAATCAGGCAAGAGGCTACGGTGACCTTTCGGAAAACTCGGAATATGATGCAGCAAAACAGGAACAGGCAGAAAATGCGGCACTTATTTTAGAATATGAAACTAAGCTTAAAAACGCAGAGATTGTTGAGCATGACCTTACCGACCTTTCAACCGTAAATATCGGTATGGTTGTAACCATAAAAGATGCTGCGGGAAACGAGAAGAAATTTGAGCTTACCGGCGCTACTGCGAATATGTTTGACACAAAGAATCCTAAAATGTCAAAGGATTCTCCGATAGGAAGAGCTATTATCGGCAGAAAAAAGGGTGAAACTGTTGAGGTTGATGCACCCGGCGGAGCTATGAAAATTACAATTGAGGATATTTCAAAGAAAAAATAATAGGTGATAAAATGAGCGAACAGAATAACAATCAGGAGGTTCAGCTCAGCGAACTTTTACAGATCAGAAGAGATAAGCTGGCAGAACTTGTTGCTGAGGGCAGGGACCCTTTTTTAATTACAAAATTTGACAGGACACACACTTCAAAAGATGTCAGGGATAACTATACAATCGAAAAAAGAGAAATAACCAAAAAAGGCAGCGAAGAAACCGAGATTATTGAAGCTAAAATTTCACCGCTTAACGGTCAGAATGTTGTTCTTGCCGGCCGTATAATGTCAAAACGCGTTATGGGTAAAGTAGGATTTGTCCATATTGCCGATATTGACGGGCAGGTGCAGATTTTTGTTAAAAAAGATATACTCGGCGAAGAGGAATATGCAAGATTTAAAAAGCTTGACATTGGTGATATAATCGGTGCAGAGGGTGAAGTATTCACCACGCAAACAGGGGAAATGTCGGTAAGAGCGGCTAAACTGACGCTTTTATCCAAGTCACTTATGACTCTCCCCGAGAAATTCCACGGTATGACCAACACCGACCTTCGTTACCGTCAGCGGTATGTTGACCTTATTATGAATAATGAGGTTAAGGATACATTTATCAAGCGTTCGAAAATTATTTCCTCTATCCGCAGTTACTTAAACAGTCAAGGCTTTTTAGAGGTTGAAACGCCTATGCTGGTTTCAAACGCGGGCGGTGCCGCGGCTCGTCCTTTTGAGACGCATTTTAACGCGCTTGATGAGGATTTTAAACTCAGGATTTCACTTGAACTATATTTAAAACGCCTTATTGTAGGCGGACTTGAAAAGGTTTATGAAATAGGAAGAGTTTTCAGAAACGAGGGGTTAGATACCCGCCACAATCCCGAATTTACTCTTATGGAGCTTTATCAGGCTTACACAGACTACCACGGTATGATGGATCTGACCGAAAAGCTTTATCGTCACGTCGCTACAGAGGTTTTGGGTACAACTAAAATCGTATATAATGGCATTGAAATGGATTTAGGCAAGCCGTTTGAAAGAATTACCATGGTTGATGCGGTTAAAAAATATTCGGGTGTTGACTTTAACGATATCCACACTCTTGAAGAGGCGAGAGCTGTTGCTGATAAACATCACGTTGAGTATGAAGACCGCCATAAAAAAGGCGATATTTTAAATCTTTTCTTTGAGGAATTTGTGGAAGAACATTTGGTTCAGCCTACATTCGTTATGGACCACCCCATTGAGATTTCACCGCTCACAAAGAAAAAACCCGAGAATCCCGAATACGTTGAACGTTTTGAATTCTTTATGAATGGCTGGGAAATGGCAAATGCTTATTCAGAGCTTAATGACCCTATTGACCAGAGGGAACGTTTCAAGGCGCAGGAAGAGCTTCTGGCACAGGGTGACGAAGAAGCAAATACCACGGATGAGGACTTCATGAATGCCCTTGAAATCGGTATGCCACCCACAGGCGGCATAGGTTTCGGCATTGACCGCATGTGTATGCTTCTGACAGACTCAGCCGCAATCCGCGACGTTTTATTGTTCCCGACAATGAAGTCCTTACCGAACGACAAGTAAGAAAACCCCAGTATTTATGCGGGTTTCGGGACTTTCCAAACCGAATAAATTTACCTCTTTACACCAAATTTACACCAATCGGTGCTAAAAACGGTGCAGAGACTAAAAAATCGCATAATTTACGGAATGAATGGGCAGTCCCATAGTGGGATTGCCCATTTCTAATAAAGGATACATTCGTATCTGAGTGCAAAAGGAATGTTTATTATGGAATTAAGTGAAAAATTACAAGAGTTGAGGAAAGAAAAAGGACTCACGCAGGAAGAACTTGCGGAAGCGTTATTTGTGTCTCGCACTGCAATTTCTAAGTGGGAATCCGGCAGAGGAGTTCCCAATATCGAGTCATTAAAAGCAATTTCAAAGTTTTTTTCAGTGTCAATAGATGAGTTATTGTCCGGTGAAGAAATACTTAAAATTGCTGACGAGGATAATAAGCAAAAGGAAAAACATACAAGAGACTTAGTGTTTGGTTTACTCGATTGCAGTTTGATTATGTTTCTGTTTCTGCCTTTCTTTGGACAAAAGGGTGATGAGATTATAAAAGAGGTATCTTTACTTTCGCTGACAGGTACCCCGCAGTATATCAAAATACCGTATTTAATTATTGTATTTGGAATTGTACTTACAGGTGTTTTGCTTCTCGCTCTACAAAATTATGAAGCAGTGTTTTGGTTGAAACACAAACATCAAATATCCATTGTGTTAAGCACAGTTGCTACAATAGAATTTATGATAACACTTCAACCTTATGCAGCCTTTTTCACTTTTGTTTTCTTGGCGATAAAGTCTCTGATGCTGATAAAATGGCGATGATACGAAGCGTGTCGCCAATGTGACGGTGAAATTCTTTTCATTTTTATTCATTCCACCTATATTGTAAACAGGCGAAAGCCAAATAATTATGGCAAAGGATTGATAAAAATGAAAAAAGAAAAAAGTCAAAAAGTATTGCTTTCAGGAATAGCAATGGTAGTGTTATTTATTTTGTGGACAGTGGCAATAAGCCTTATTGATGTTCAGCCCATCGGGCCACAAAACTCTTCTGTTGGATTTGCAACCTTGAACGGCTTTATCCACAGCCTGACAGGTGTGCATATGGCAATATATACCGTTACGGACTGGTTAGGACTGATACCGCTTTGCTTTATTTTGGGATTTGCGTTGCTTGGACTTATACAGCTTATTAAAAGAAAAAGCTTATTCAAGGTCGATTCCAGTATTTTGGTGTTGGGAGCATTCTATATTGTTGTAATGGCGGCATATTTGTTTTTTGAATTTTATGTTGTCAATTACCGCCCGGTATTGATTAACGGTTTTCTTGAAGCTTCGTATCCATCATCGACAACCTTGCTTGTTATGTGTGTTATGCCGACAGCTGTTATGCAGCTAAACAGTAGAATTAGAAATACAAAAATGAAAAGAGCATTTGCCTTTGCTTTAATTGCATTTACTGCTTTTATGGTAATTGGCAGGTTGATATCCGGTGTTCATTGGATTACTGATATTATTGGCGGGGCAATTTTAAGTGCGGGTTTAGTGATGATTTATTATAGTGTAACCACTCTTATTGCCCGACAGGAAAGATAAAATTCTAACTGAGGAATCACTTATTGACCTTGAGAGATATTTTCTCCCAAGGTCTTTCTTATTATTCGCAAACTACACCAATCCCGATTTTCTCAATATAATTGGGATAATCACAAAGGAAGGGGTGGTTGTACTATGACGGGCAGTTTAGCAAGCGTTCATCCGGAGCTTATTCCTGAATGGTCAGAGAAGAACTTACCGCTAACGCCGGATAAGATAACCTTCGGTTCAAATAAAAGAGTGTGGTGGAAAGGTGCTTGCGGACACGAGTGGGAAACGAGCGTCAAAGCTCGTTCAAAGGGCGAGAAATGCCCGATATGCTCAGGAGCGAGAGTAATAGAGGGTATCAATGATTTAGCCACATTGAAGCCCCTGTTGGCTCAGGAGTGGTCTAAAAAGAACAAATTAAAGCCTACCGAGGTATCTGTCGCTTCTCATAAGAAGATTATTTGGAAATGTAAACACGGACACGAATGGGAAGCAAGCGTTAAAAGCAGAACGGTAAACGGCACAGGCTGTCCATACTGCTCACATAATAAAGTCCTTGCCGGATTCAATGACCTTGCTTCACAGTATCCCGATATTGCTGCTGAATGGTCTGACAGAAATCTTCCGTTGCTGCCTACAATGGTAACAGCCTTTGCAAACAGTAAGGCTTGGTGGAAATGCAAAGATTGCGGAAACGAGTGGTACACTCTTATTTCAACCCGTTCCGGTGGGAGCAGATGTCCGTATTGTAGCGGATATACATTGCTCAAAGGATTTAATGACTTGGCGACTACGCACCCTGACCTTGCGGCTGAGTGGTCAGAAAGAAATTATCCCCTAATGCCTGATGAGGTAAACGCAAAATCAAGACACAATGTTTGGTGGAAGTGTAAGACCTGTGGCAATGAGTGGAAGTCCGTTATCAATGCTCGTGTAAAAGGAACAGTATGCCCGGTTTGTGCGGACAGGGCGGTTCTTGCAGGATACAATGATTTAGCCACAACGGACAGGAAACTGCTTGCTGAATGGGATTACGAAAAAAACTCTCTGCTCCCGACACAAGTGTCAAGAAAGTCAATGAAAAGTGTGTGGTGGAAATGTTCACTTGGACACTCTTGGAAAGCAAAAATCAGCGACAGAACAATTATCGGAGAAAAATGCACTGTGTGCGAAAACGAATATCGCTCCGTGTTCCCCGGCTTGGCTGTCGCCTATTACGCCAATCAAAAAGGACTAAAGGTACAGCTCGGTTCGGATAAACTATTGGGAATACCTCTTGAAACATACATTCCGTCAGAAAAGCTGGCGATAGAATTTACGAACGGCTCAGAACATATGGAGGTTCTCAAAAGCCACTTATGCAAGCAACGAAATATAAAACTCGTAAAACTCCCTTTTAAGACAACCGAAACGGAAGCGGAGTATGCCGACAGAGTAAAAGCAGTTTTCAAAAGCGTACATATCTTTATTTATTCTGATGTCGAAGCAGATGTTTCGGTAATCAGAGCAAAATTCAATGAATGGAGGAAGCGACTGTGAGAGAAGAAAAGTTCCATATCTATCTTAATGATGACGAATATAGCAGAGTAATACAAACACTTATCCGCTTAAAGAACAGTCTGATTTCACAAGGCAGATACACCGACGGAGTTGACGATGTTCTCTGCAAGGTGCTTTCAACCAAGAAAAGAAAGCTCAAAATCAAATATATCTGAACACGAAAAGAGACCGCCTACACGATGTAAGCGGTCTTTGCTAATTTAGAGTAAGTTCGACAAATTGGAATTTGTCAATACCTATTACCATAAAGATATTTATTTGAAATTCTCTTTTGTGTTTCCAAATATTTTGTAACGTTTTCATCATAATCAGGATAATTATAACCAAGTGAATCTGCCACTTTTTTAGATATTTTTTTGAACAAACATAGACACAAATCAAACGATTTCCACATTTCTTCATACGAACTCATTGAATATGTATTTAGTAAGTTATCCCACAATTCTTTTGAAATATGCTTATCTAAAAATTTATAGTTTTTACCCAAACTGAAATTAAATCCTTTTTCAGTACCGACATACCAACTAATCATCCTAAGAAGCTCATGACGTAATACTTCATTCATATGGTCTATTGCAAATAGTATTTCACCACGAAGTAAGCCCTTGGATACATATGTTGCAACATTCCAAAATTCGTTACAACAGTCATCAAACTTTCTTTCTGTTGGACACTTAATGTAATAATCTTCATCTGTGGGAACTATTTCTGTTTTAATCATATTATCTTTATCTAACATGATTTTTACAAGTTTATCGCGAGTAAGATACTCCTCAAGCATTGAAACAGGTAACAAAGTTAAATCAATCTTTACACCATCATCAAAAAGCATTATATAAGAAAATCCTTTTTCTTCTGGAGGAAATAATTCCATATCTTCAGGTTTTTGCATCATAATTCTGTTACCAAAAACACTAAGCCAGTCATCGCTTTTCAAAAATTCTCCCATATCTATAACAAAAAAAGTAATATCATAATCTTGAAGATTGTCTTTTGGTATATTAACATTAGTGCGAGACCCCTCAAGAGTTACAATTCTAATTCTCTCATCTTGAAAAGCAAAATTCAAAACTAAATCGTATATTTCTTTTTCAGTCCTCATTTCATTCACCTCAATAAAATTATATCACAAAAAAAAGATTGATTCTAACTGTTCTTATAATTTGATAACCGCATCAAGGCAGAGCGTAAGTGCATATTCGTATGCATTACCGCCCCAGTTTCTTTCGTCGTATTTGTCAACATCTGCAAGACTGTCTGCGGTATAAAGTATCATACCCCAGGTTGCCCCTCTGAAATCAGCACAGGCCGCCAGAGCAGAACATTCCATTTCTACAACTGCACAGCCTTCACTTTTGCGATAAGCCACCTTTTCTTTGGTTTCACGGAAAAATCCATCCGTTGACCAGGTTATAACCTCCTGATATTTCATACTATGCTCAAGAATGGTTTCTTCAATTGCTTTTCTTGCCTTCTCGCTGATTTCCACAAATCGAGAAGGGGGCGCATAGTGATAAGATGTTCCCTCATCACGCAGAGCCTTGTTTGGTACGAGGAATGTACTTTCGGGGAACTTTTCCAGAGCACCGCAACTACCTGCCGAGATTACCTCTCTTACACCATAACCAATC
>Ga0172382_10007987_pt1 | contig 14894 bp, 12 predicted proteins | sample Leawel138RmetaG_FD_122245 | JGI IMG/M metagenome (GOLD analysis project Ga0172382, IMG submission 122245) | Leachate microbial communities from a municipal landfill in Southern Ontario, Canada - Leachate well 138R metaG | ecosystem: Engineered > Solid waste > Landfill > Unclassified | place...
TTGTACTTCGATGATTTGATTCTTCATACAGAAACACTTAAAATCCCGCATCCACTGGTAGATAAACGGCTTTTTGTGTTGGCTCCGCTTGCAGAAATGGCTCCCGAATTCAGACATCCTTTGTTGAATAAGACCAACCGGCAGCTACTCGCAGCATGCAAGGATAATTCTGCTATTGAAAAAGTCCGTTTTTAGCAGGAAAGGATGATCCGGGTGATCAGGAGTAAGCTGTCCGGGAGATAAAGGGAGTGATGTTGTAGCCATGTATGCATTCTTCGGGAGGATTTGAATTTTTTTTACAGGCAACCAAACAAGGTTTGTATTTTTTTGTTTTATCTTAACAGGATGATGAGAATAGCCAGAATAGCATTTATTTTTTCCATCGCATTATTATTTGGGTGTCCGTTAAAGACGGTCAAAAACAAAGGCGACAAGCAGGTAATTACAGTGAGTATATTACCCCTGGAAACATTTATTAATAAAATTGCCGGAGATGACTTTGATGTTCATGTTTTGCTGCCACCGGGTGCAAGTCCGGCCGACTTTACCCTGATCCCCTCACAGTTGAAAGAGATAACCCGGTCGGAGGTCTGGTTTCGGATTGGCTATATTGGTTTTGAGTACTCCTGGAGAGAGAAGATTGAGCAGGCGAACAGAGATATGAAGGTTGTTAACCTTTCTGAAGGCTTGGATTTGATTTATGGCGAAAATGAAGGTTTCAACAGGCAGAAACAGGGGGCAGGAGTAAATCCCCATACCTGGTTATCTCCTTCCCTGACAAAGCAAATGACCGGGCAAATTGTCCGGGAGCTCTCCCGGTTAAAGCCGGAGCGGGCCGACATATATAACAAAAATTATCTTCAATTTATTCAGGAGATTGATCAGCTGGATCAAAAAATAAAGAGCAAGTTAGCGGATTATGCCGGACGTCAGTTCATCATGTTCCATCCAAGCCTGTCCTATTTTGCCCGGGAGTATAATCTGGTTCAGCACTCACTTGAGCCGGGAGGGAAGGAGCCAACCCCGCAACGGATGGCTGAACTGACCGAACTGGCCAGGAAGGAGAATATCCTGGTCATTTATATTCAGAGTGACCTCGACAAGGAACAAGCCCGTGTGTTTGCTGAGGAAATTGACGGTGAGATTGTTGAAATGTGGCCGTTGAATCCGGCATGGGCAGAAAATCTGATGGAAATAACCCAAATGCTTGTGAATCATTTTTAATTGAAAGTAGCGCGTAGCAGAATCGAACTGCTATTGTCGGATTGAGAAACCGATCTCCTAACCGTTAGAGGAACGCGCCAGAATGATTTCATCAAAATCGGTGTACAAATTTAGAAATTTTTATTTTTATTTTTCAGATATTGGTCTGCAATTTCCAGTTCTTTATACCATTCTTCTCCATACTTTCTGATGAGTGGCTCTTTCAGATATTGGTATAGCTTTACCTGTTTTGTTTGACCACATTTACGGCCCGGTTTACAAATTTCCAGCTCCTCGTAATTCACGGCATCGAACTGTTTGTATTCAGTGATACGGATTGGAAAAAGATGACAGGATATGGGTTTCCTGAATTGGGTTAAGCCTTCAAAAAATACCTTTTCAATGCTGCATTTCAGTATATCTTCATCATCAAAAAAAGAGTAGACGCACTGTTTATTGTTCACCAGGGGAGTAACCAGGTCATTGTCATCATCGATCATCGAAAAGCCCTGTTCCTGTATGGCCAGCCGGTGTTCCTGAGGCAGGTATTTTTCAAACAGGTGGTAGTCGTTTTCGATCAATTTTGCTTCTTCAGGTGTTAACGGAGCACCTGAATCCCCTTCCATACAGCATGATCCTTTACATTTTTGGAGGTTGCAGGTAAAATATTGTTCCAAAACAGCACGACTGATTATGGTGCGTCCAATCTCAATCATGGATAAGGCTTTGACCTGTCATTTCCGAAGGTTTATCCAGCCCCATGATGTGCAAAATGGTTGGTGCCACATCGGCCAGGATACCGTTCCTGAGCTTCCGGCTGGTTTTATTATTGCTCACGTAGATGCAGGGAACAGGATTCAGTGAATGAGCTGTATTTTCTGAACCATCTTCGTTTACAGCATTGTCGGCGTTCCCATGATCGGCGATAATCAGGATCTCGTAATCTCCCGCGAGGGCAGCTTCCACTACCTCTTTTGCACACTGGTCTACAGCCTGTATGGCTTTATAGATAGCATCATAAACTCCCGTATGGCCTACCATATCCCCGTTGGCAAAGTTCAGGCAGATAAAATGTGCTTCCTGGTTGATCAATTTAGGTACTATGGCATCTTTTACTTTGGGTGCTGACATCTCGGGCTGAAGATCGTAGGTAGGTACACGGGGCGATTGAACTAAAATGCGTTCTTCCCCTTCAAACGGTTCTTCACGACCTCCGCTGAAGAAAAAGGTAACATGGGCATATTTTTCTGTTTCAGCAATACGTATCTGCTTCATGCCTGCATTCGAAACGATTTCTCCCAGGGTGCGCGTGACATTCTCCTTATCGAAGATCACGTTTATGTCTTTGAAATCAGCCTTATAGTTTGTCATGGTATACCACTGTAGTTTCATGGTATGCATCCCAAATTCCGGAAGATCCTGCTGTGTAAATGCGATAGTGGTTTGCCGCAGGCGGTCGGTTCTGAAGTTGAAACAGATCACTACATCATCTTCTTCAATTTTTGCCAGTGGCTCTCCATTTTTATCCGTAACGACTATAGGTTTTAAGAACTCGTCGGTTATACCTTGATCATAAGAAGCTTTCACTGCCGAAAGAATGTCGGTAGTTTTTTCGCCTTTCCCTTTGGTATAAAGATCATAAGCCAGCTTTAGCCGGTCATAATTTTTATCGCGGTCCATGCCATAATAGCGTCCAATCAGGGACGCAAATTTTACATGTGTGTGTTTCAGTTTTTCCAGGTCATTTTGAATAAACCCATAACCTGAACGCGGGTCGGTGTCGCGCCCGTCGGTAAGTCCGTGAATAAAAACATCTTTCAGGCCCATATCGGTGGCAATCTGGCTGAGTGCAACCATGTGGGAACTGAGTGAATGTACCCCGCCGGGGCCAATCAGCCCGATGAGGTGAACCTTCTTCCGGTTTTCCTTCGCGTAGGAATAGGCTTTGACAATCTGGGGATTTTTCCACAGGGACTTGTCTTGGATAGAGCGGGTGATTTTCACCATGTCCTGGTAAAGAACCCGCCCGGCTCCAATGTTCAGGTGCCCCACTTCGGAGTTTCCCATCTGGCCATCGGGTAGCCCAACATGTTCCCCTGAAGCAAGGAGTTGTGCATGGGGGTATTTTTTTAGCAACGAATCCATGAACGGAGTGGGAGCCTGAGAAATAATATCCCGTTTTGAACCATCACCTATTCCCCAACCGTCGAGTATGATTAGAATTGCTTTTTGCATGTTGGTCAATTTTTAATTTAATAGAATTTTGCCCGCTGGTCTTCTATTTCTGCTTTTTCACGATGAGCATTAAAGGCTTGTGAGGAAGCACGAAAATAGAGGCTTTGCGCCAACCGGTTTTTCTCGTGAGTCACATCGTCATTATTTTCTTTTTTTACATCAGTTACCTGAACAAGGAATACCCCGTTATTTCCTTCCAGGGGAGTTGACAATTCATTATTCTCCAGTGTGGTGGCTGATCCGATAATTTTGGGTTCCATTCCGATACCCGGAATAGATATGGAGCCAAAATGAATGTTTGTGGCCTTTTTTATATCTGTTCCCAGCTCTCCCGCTATGGCGTTCAATTCTGTTTTTCCCTGCATAGCAGCGGTCATTTTCTCGATCAGGAGTTTTCCTTTCTTTTCTTTCAGCACAGCCAGTTCTACTCGTGTTTTTACCTCTTCAAAGCTGGCTACACCTTCTTCCGTTGCAGAAACCAATGTGGCAATAACAAAGCTTTCTCCGAGGTCGAAAATGGTAGATCCCTGGGTGTCGGCAATCACTTCCCCTACTTTTGAACTATAGGCTGCACGAATAACAGGCCGTGAGTTCTCCAGACCGGGAATCTGATGATCATTTTCTTTAACCTGGATAGATCTCTTGTTGAGTTTTTGTTCCTCCACAGCGGCGTCAAAATCTTTTTTTGTCAGGTTTTTCCCTGCGAACTCACTGGCTTTTGCATAAATATTTTGGTATGTCTGGGTGCTTGGAGTCACATTTCTCACGAGGTTAGCCACTTGTACCTGTTTGCTTTCCTTTCCGCGTGCGGTGGTTTGAACCACGTGCAGTCCGAATTGCGACTGGGCAATGGTTACTTCATTGACTTTATTGCTGAACGCAGCATCTTCAAAAGGTTTGACCATTTGTCCGCGCCCAAACCAACCCAGTTCACCACCCTGGATAGCAGATCCCTGATCGGCTGAAAATTGCCTGGCCAGATCTGCAAAATTACTTCTGTTTTCAATGGCTGCCTTCAAACTGTCGGCTAATGCTTGTTGCGTTATTAATTCCTCTTCGGTGTTTACCTGCAAAAGAATGTGGCGGGCTTGTACTGAATCGGGCATCATTTCAACCGCATGTAGTTTGGTCAGGATATAGGCGTTATTTTCGAAATAAGGTCCAAATATGTCATTTATTTCTGCATCTGATTCATAGATCCATGCTCCTGTCTCTGCAGGAAGATCATCTTTCTTGAGCCAGCTGTCATTGAAGGTTACGTCTGAATTGGCATTGATGAAGGAGACATTATCGGTTGCTGATGCAAAGTCAGAAACAATGCCATTGATCCATTTTTCAGCCTGGTCAAAATCCTGTGGTGATGGAGTTACCTGAAAAGTGATGTATTCAATCTTGCGTTGTTTTTCTTGTTGGTATGTATCTTTATTTTTTTCAAAGTAATCGCGCAGTTCCTTGTCTGTGACAACTACCTGACTGTCGGCCACCGAGTTGTGACGAAGAACGATATAGTCAAAATCCACCACTTTATTGCGGTTATCCAGGCTGTGTTGTGCTTCCCGGTTGGTGACATAGAGTCCTTTCCCAACCATGTTATTGTATTTTGTTTGAATCCTGTCGTCAATAATTTGGTTTTCGAGGTAGAGCCAGTAGTCCCGCTGCTCCGGAGCAACACCTGTTTCCAGGTTTCTCAGAAACTGAATAATTACTCCACGGTCAACCTGTCCGGTATTCGGGTTCCGAAAAATTTGCTGGATGATAGGATGCAGATTGTTTCCCTGGATCATGTCGAAAAGTTCTTCCGAACTCACCTGGATTCCAAGATTTTCATATACTTCACCCATAACGAGGTCATTGACGGTTTTTTGCCAGGTTTGTTCCCGGATTTGAATCCATGTTTGCTCATCCAGCTGGTTCTGGGGGCTGTTCATCCGGTAAATATCACCCAACTTTTCCACTTCCTGCTGGAATTGGGGGTATTGAACAGATTCCCCGTTGATTTCACCCACTTTAAGCCTGTTGCGCTGAAAAAGGGAGCTTCCTCCCTGTAACATATCACCCAGGACGAAGGCGGCCAGTGAAATGCCAATTACAATTGCCACCAATAATCCTGCTTTTGTTCTGATCGTTTGTAACGTTGCCATTGATTTACAGTTCTTATTGCAATTTTTATTTTATTTTTTTGAGCTGCGAAGATAGTAATTTTTATGGATTATTCTGCACATCGATGTAAATGGTGCCCCTGGGATTTTTTATTCTCCAGTTCTGCAGTTCCTGATCCGATTGAAATCCGATTCCTGTAATGATTTGATCGGTACGGATGATTCGCACAAATTCTTCCGTATGAATTCTCCCCACTTTTTCTTCCCAGATCAGGTGTTCGGTTTTCAGCGTATCTCCCTGTGCGTTTGTAGCGATCACATTGTTTTTTGCTTCCCATTTGTCTTCTTTCTCGAACTGCTTTGCATAGTTTGCCTTGATGCTGGAAATAATCCGTTGATGTTCGTCGTACCGGATCAACTCAATTCCCTCCGGAAATTCGGTATAAGAAACTCCATCTGTTTCATAGCTGAGTAATTTGGGAGCTTTTAGCAGGAAAGTCACTTGGCCGCTATCAGTGAACAGGGTTTGAAAATGAGAAGCTTCCATTAAAGGAAGGTTTTCCAGTGAGTTAAAAGCTTTTATTTTTTCCAGGTTATCCTCACAGGCAGAAAAAAGAAATGCAGTTCCTGTAAAAAGAGCTGCAATTCTTAGAAATATACTTCTAACTCGGTTTTTTTTAGAATCTGATTCGGGTTGTTTCATTTATCCAGCCTCCCACCTTGTAGGTTTGTCCTTCTTGTAAGCTCCGGAAGAAAGCTTCTTCCTTATTGGGAAAATATCCTTTGTAGGTTGAAATTTTTTGAGAAGCATCCACCGCACAATCCTGGCTTGAGCGGGCACGTTCGTAATAATCGACCGCTACCCAGAACACCGTTGCTTTTTCAAAGGCATCTTCGCCGAATGAACGGCTTGCTGACACATAGATATCACCGATCAGGATATTTGCCTCGCAGTAGTTTGGCTTGGCTTCCAGTGCTTTGCGTGCATAGCTGCGTGCTTCCTGCAGATTATTTTCTTTGGCAAAGATGAACAGGGCAAATTCATAATAATATTTGGCGAGCAGTTCTTTATCTTCTTCCTGCTGCATAGCTTCGAGGTAATAATTCTTAGCCCGGGCGTCATCGTTACGTTTCAGATACCTTCTTGCCATGTTGAATGCTGCTTCGGCCGATGGTTCCAGGTTGTACAGCTGATCGGTGGCATCAGAGAACAGTTGGCTTTCGTCGCATTTAGCGCTACCCAGTCGGCGTAACATCCCTTTAATGAAATTAATATCATTTTTATTCTCCTCGTATTGAGGGGTCAGGATGGTGATCAGTGCTTCACAATCGGCTGCTCCTGATGCACCAAAGATCTCTTCAATAACTGCCTGAACTTTTCCTGCATCTTCTATTATCTGCTTGTCTTCTGTTTTTTCAAGAATAGCTTTTATCGTTGAATTACAGGTTTCGTAGTTTTTTACCACTGTTTCTTTGGGGATCTCACCGAGCATGAAAAGGGAACGTGTGGTTTGCATAAGTAGTACCAAAACAGGTAATTCACTGTCCCCTTCTTCTTCATTTACTGATTCTGTCAGCCAGTCGTATCCTGTTTTCAGGGTCTCTTTCATATTCCCGTTATCCTGTGCGCGGTCATTGTCGAGCTTGAATTTTAACCATGCTGTAGCTTTACGACCTAAAACAAACCCCTTGGCGTTAAAGTGTTTGATTCTCTTGTCATACATTTTCATCAATTCCCCGATGAGTTTATCTTTTTCTTCCAGGGAAGTTGATTTTTCAATCATGGATTCATACATGTTGGAACCATGGATGTACAGGTTTAATGTAGATTTTGGATATTTATTGTACACTGTTTTCCAATGAGGGAATGCCGATTCATAGTTTCCCTGTTTATAAAATTCATTATAAAGCGACAGTTCGTTCATGAAGTCTCGGTCCTGGTCACGAATCAATTCTTCTGCCGTTTTCAGTATAACATCAGCTGATTCGGTTTCATCATCATTGCCGGGAAGTATTCCATCAAAAGCAAAGTCGAATGAGTCTCCTGGTTTATCGGAAATGTCCAGTCTGCTCGACTCATCCAGAAACGTGAATCTCAGCCATTTTGTTTTTACGTCGGCTTCCACCTCATATTTCCCGTCGAAACTGGTCATCATGGAACCGCCACGGTGTGCCTCAACAGTAACTCCCGCAGCAGGTTTCCCTTCGCGGTAAACGGTACCGGTGACCACTCTTTGAGCCAGAAGGGGATAACCAACTGTCAGGGTCAGAGAGGCGATTAATAGTGCTAAGCGAAATATAGCTTTCATAGTTAACTGATATTTTTGTTGTTAATTAATCATATCTTCTTTGTATGAACCAAAGGTCATATAAATTGACACTCAGGTTTATTTTTGCATAATTTTCAAGAACGAGATTATGTTGTTTGGTACCTCTTCTTCCAATTTCGGCCGCGATGTTAATGGTAGAATTAGAACGATATACCGGTAATCCTACTCCAAAAGTTATGCCAAAATCATTAATCTGTTGATTATCAATTTTTAGGTATGATTTTTCATATTTTATTCCGCCACGATATGCTATCCGGTTGAGGAAACTTCGTATGGAAAACTTGTCGGGGATCCATTCCGCTCCGAGTGCAAATTTATCTAAATCAGTTAATATTCGATCATTCTCATTCATAAAATTACTTCTACCGGGAAGAATGGCTTTTGACCAGCTTTGGTGGTAATAGTCGACATTTATTTCCAGGCTGTTTTCCTTTACGTACGACAGCCCTACCCCATAGGTAAGCGGAAACTCAATCCTGCTTCTTTCCTCACTGCTGAATGGTTTAATGGTATCCTGATCGCTTCGTGAGGAGGTGCTTCCGGTTGGAATGGTCAGCGTTTTTTTTGTCATATCCGAATAAAATCCGGTAAACGAGGGTTTGTTTTCCAGGATGATCCCTGCGTTCAGGTGTTGATTATTTTTCAGTGGCAGGGTACCTTGTACTCCCAGTCCAATGTTAAAATCACGCAACCTTAAGTTTTCATATTTTTGATTTTTATAAAAATCGGAAGACTCCAAAAAGTATGTCTCGGCGCTTCGGTTTAACAAGCCAAACATATAGTTAAAGTTTACACCGACTGAAATATTTTTTACCGGATCCACTGCAAATCCAAAAAATGCTTTTGAAATGGAACCTTCCCCGTAGTAATTAAACAGGATATCACCGGCGTTATCCACCTCATCCATAATGCGGACATTATATCCCACATCGGAATAGGGGGTCAATCCCAGGGAGGTAGCCAACCAGTTGGTGATTTGAAAATTCATGGCAAAATACCTGAAATTGACATCGTTGGCGTTCATGCTGTTTTCTTTGGTGCTGAACCGGGAAAAACGACCATGCAATCCAAATTCAAACATGAATACCAGGGAGTCGACTGCGGTATAGGAAGCGGGATTGGCAAGATTGATCTGTTGGTTATTGCGGCTGGCCAGGGAAGCTCCTCCCATAGCGAGAGTACGGCCCATGGTGTATGGCTGAAGGTCACCCAGTCCGTATCGTGAATACGGTGAAGTCGTGTTGTTGTTAAATTGCGCAAAAAGCAAGGTTGGAAACAAAATCAGTCCAACCCATAAACTCCCTTTTCTAAATCTCCCCATTATGTTCTAATATGCGGTTTAATCCGATGGCTATTAAATTGAAATGTACAAAGAAAGAATTTTTTAATTTCTTATCAAAGAAATTGGCATCCCCTCCGGTAATAATAACGATTAAATTTTTATAAAATTCCTTAAATGCATCAATTGTTTTATCCACCTCAAAGACTATCCCGTTCTGAACTCCGGCAAGAATGGCCTCCCGGGTCGATTGGCCGAAAAGTTTTTTCATATTTTTTGTTTTTATCCGGGGCAGTCGGCCAGTAAAATGATGAAGTGCCTGGAAACGCATATCCAGACCGGGGGAAATATTTCCTCCCAAGTACTGGTTTTTGTTATTTATCAAATCATAGGTTATAGCTGTTCCGGCATCAATCACCAATACGTGGTTGCCCGGATAGAGAAAAGAGGCTCCAACTGCGGCTGCAATTCTGTCTTTCCCCAGTGTTTCCGGCGTATGATAACAGTTTTCAATGGGAAGAGGTGTGGAGCCATCCAGTTCCATGAAGGTTTGAAAATGGGTTTGGAGGTATGTTCTGGTGGGTTGTGGATAATTTTTTACGGCCGATACAATCGCCTGATTTAATCCGGGATGCTCCTGGCATAACATGTCGAGATGTGTGGGCAGGAGCTCATCAACCGGCACTGTTAACACTTCTTCATCCCGGTTAAACAGGGAAAGTTTTGTGCGTGTATTGCCGATGTCAATAATCAGGTTCATACTAATCGATGATGCGCTGACTGATATCAAGCGCTTTTATTGAATGGGTAAGAGCACCAATGGAAATATAATCCACACCAGTGGCCGCTACCTTTCTGATCCGTTTTAGAGTCATGTTTCCGGAGGCTTCAATTTTTGTTCTTTTATTGATCAGTTTTACTGCTTCTTTCATCATTTTACTATTCATGTTGTCAAGCATAATAATATCCACATCGGCTTCAATTGCTTCCCTGATCTGTTCCATATTTGAAGTTTCCACTTCAATTTTAATACTTTTGGGAATCTTTGACCGGATAGACTTAACGGCATTTTTTATGCTGCCGGCTACCTGAATATGGTTATCCTTGATCATGACCATATCGTATAGTCCGAAGCGATGATTGGATGCACCGCCTACCCTGACGGCATATTTATCGAGAAACCGGTATCCGGGTGTTGTTTTCCTTGTATCGAGTATCTCTACGTGAAACCCTTCCACTGCCTGAATGCATTTATTGGCATAGGTGGCAATACCCGACAGCCGCTGTAAAAAATTAAGTGCCTTGCGTTCACCGGTAAGCAGTGCCCGGTAATTACCCTTAAATTCTGCAATAATATCTCCGGGACTGACTTTACTACCATCGGGCAGGATTTCATTCCAGATGAGATGCTTATCGAATTTTTTAAAGACCATTTCTGTTACAGGTAATCCGGCAATTATTCCCTCTTCCTTGGCCACAAATATAGCTGTTTTATTGGAATCGGGCGGTATCAGGTTGTTAGTGGTGATGTCACCGTCACCTATATCTTCTGTAAAGGCCATCTCAAATAATTGTTCGGCAGACCTCAATGTTTTTTCATCCATCATTTTTCTCTCTCCTTACTTCAACCAGGTTAATTTTTTGATCTTTTTGTTGTACAATATGAACCGCCCATCGGGGATCTTCGTTTGGAAAATCGGTGCGAATGTGCCCGCCTCTGCTCTCTTCCCGGGTTAAAGCTCCTGTGGCAATCATGGAACAGATGGTAGCACTGTTTTTTATTCTGAGTAAATTGTAGTCGTTCTGAAAATCTTTGAACCTGCTGCTGATCGCGCGGAACACCTCCCGTGCTTCTTCCAGTCCCTTTTTATCTCTGACAATGCCCAGGTTATCCATCATTTGTGAAGCAATCTCATGCTGGTACTGGAGAAATATATTTTCATTCCGGGGTTGAGTTATAACAGGTGTAATCTGATGACTAAATTCAGCAGGCCAGTTGAGTCGGGCAGCTTTTTTGCTGGCTCTTTTCCCGAAAACAAGGCATTCCAGTAAGGAGTTGCTTGCCAGTCGATTGGCTCCCATAACTCCGGTCGATGCAGCTTCTCCGCAGCAGAAAAGCCCCTTGATATTTGTTTCTGCATTCAGGTTTGTTTTTATACCGCCAACGGAATAATGGGCAGCGGGAGAAACGGGCAACAGGTCATTCACCATGTCAAATCCCAGATTCTTCAGGTGGAAATAAATATTTCCAAACCTCGACTTGATTTTTTCCGCATCCAGGTGTTTCAACGACAGCCAGATATGCTTGTTTTCTGAATCCCTGATCTGCTTAAAAATATGATAAGCTACCACATCGCGGGGTGCCAGTTCGGCCATGGGGTGAATATCTTTCATAAAACGTTTGCCTGCATGGTTGAGGAGCCATGCCCCCTCCCCGCGCACTGCTTCACTGATCAGGTATGCCTCTTTTCCCGGAATATAGAGTGCAGAGGGATGAAACTGGATGAACTCAATGTCGGCAACCCGGGCACCAGCTTCCACCGCAAGTGCAATTCCGTCGCCTGTGGCTGTGTGTGGATTGGTTGATCGTGAGTAAATACGTGAAAGTCCTCCGGTAGCCAGTATAACTGCTTTGCTTTTTATCACCAGGTTTTTCCCTGTTCTGAAATCCAGAGCCTGGATACCGGTAATGCGATTGTTATCTTTAAGCAGCTGAACCGCAGCAGTATATTCAAACGGAATAATATTTTTTTGTTCTTTAACTTTTTGAAGGATAAAGCAGGTTAATTTTTTCCCGGTAGCATCGCCACCGGCGTGGAGAATCCGCCGTTTGCTGTGTGCTCCTTCAAGCCCCAGAACAAATTGATCATCCTTTTTGTCGAACTCCATGCCCATTTCAATCAGCTCCAGTACCCGTTCTTTTCCCTCGGTGACCATAATTCTTACAGCATCCTCGTCGCATAGCCCGCGGCCAGCTGAAAGGGTGTCCTGCATATGAAGTTCAGGTGAATCGCCAGAACCTATGGCTGCAGCAATACCTCCCTGGGCATAGTATGAATTGCTTGTGTCGAGTTCCGATTTAGTAACAATGGCCACATGGCCAAACTTGGAGGAGTGAAATGCAGCGGCCAGTCCTGCTAGTCCGCTTCCAACAACAACCGTATCATATTCAAGTATTTGCATCAAATTTTTCCAAATGTGCGCGCCAAAGTTACTATTTGTTTATCAGATTCTGTGGAAAAAGAAACGGAGGAATGAGGTGAAGTTATTATTATTTAAAAAAGCCGGATAAATTCATATCCGGCTATTTCGGTATTTACCTGGGTTTTAATTTTTCGTTCCCGGGGATTTTGGGAGAGTATTATTGAATATCAGACCTCTATGGTTGTATACACAAATTTATTCCATCGCAGTTTTTCCTGTAAGCGAGTACGTTTGGTCAACTTGCTTTTAATTGTCTGATTCTGGTTTTATCCAGTTGTTTTTGGGCGTATTCCCTGGTAATCGAGAGGTGTTGTTTTTTGTCGGAGGGCATTTCAAACATGGCTTCGTTCATGATGCTCTCACAGATCGAACGCAGTCCGCGTGCTCCCAGCTTAAACTCAACTGCCTTTTCAACGATATAGTTCAGCGCTTCTTCCTCGAATTCCAGCTTAATGTTATCGATTTGGAAGAGTTTTTTATATTGTTTAATGACAGAATTTTTAGGTTCGGTGAGTATATTGCGCAAGGCTGTTTCATCGAGTGGATCGAGGTGGACCAATACGGGCAGTCGACCGATAATTTCGGGAATCAGTCCAAATGATTTTAAATCCTGTGGAGCGACGTATTGCAGCAGGTTTTCGCGTTCAATCCGGTCGACCTGTCTGGCTGCACTATATCCGATTACTTTGGTGTTCAGTCGGTTTGCAATTTTTCGTTCAATTCCGTCGAATGCTCCACCGCAAATGAACAGGATGTTCCGGGTGTCAACGGGGATCAGTTTCTGTTCGGGATGTTTTCTTCCTCCCTGGGGAGGTACATTCACTACCGAACCTTCCAGCAGTTTGAGCAGTCCCTGTTGTACTCCTTCCCCCGACACATCGCGGGTGATGGATGGATTATCGCTTTTGCGGGCAATTTTATCCAGTTCATCGATAAATACAATGCCGCGTTCGGCTGCTTCCACATGGTAATCTGCTGCCTGCAGCAAACGGGTGAGAATGCTTTCGATGTCTTCTCCTACATAACCCGCTTCGGTGAGTACTGTAGCATCCACAATGGTAAAGGGTACATGCAACAATTTGGCTATGGTACGTGCGAGGAGGGTTTTTCCGGTGCCTGTTTCGCCAACAAGCACAATATTTGACTTTTCAATTTCAGTATCGTCTTGATCGGCCGGTTGGGTTAATCGTTTGTAATGATTATAAACGGCTACTGAAATGATTTTTTTTGCCTGGTCCTGCCCAATGACATACTGGTCGAGGAATTCTTTTATCTGTTTGGGTTTAAGGAGTTGTATCCCCTTCAGGTCGAAGGATTTTCCTTTTTTTAATTCCTCCCCGATGATAGAATAGGCTTGTTCTGTGCACCGGTCGCAGATGTGTCCGTCGATACCTGCAATCAGAACGGCTACTTCTTTTTTAGTCCGGCCACAAAAAGAACATTTATCTATTTTCCCTTTGTTCATTATTTTAAAATTGCTTAGTGATAAAGGTATAAGATGGAACTCCCATAATTTTAATCATGTGTTTTTGTAGCATGAATCGTCATGGTTGTTTCATTAATTTCTTTTATTTTTTAGACTTATCCCTGATTAATATTTCATCAATCATACCATATTTCACTGCTTCCTCAGAAGTCATCCAGTAATCGCGGTCGGCATCTTTTTCCACCTGTTTTTCCGGTCTGCCTGTATGTTCTGAAATGATATGATAAAGTTCCTTTTTGATTTTCAGTATTTCGCGGGCTGTAATTTCAATATCGGATGCCTGTCCCTGTGCGCCACCCATTGGTTGATGGATCATGACCCGGGAGTGTTTCAGTGCCGAACGCTTTCCTTTAGTGCCGGCAGTGAGCAGGATAGCTCCCATGGAAGCCGCCATACCGGTACAAATGGTTGCCACATCAGCCGAGATGTATTGCATGGTGTCGTAAATACCCAACCCGGCATGCACGTGCCCTCCGGGTGAATTCAGGTAAATCTGAATGTCTTTCGAAGGGTCCGTCGATTCCAGGAATAGCAGCTGTGCCTGGATGATATTCGCTACGGTATCGTCGATGGGCACACCCAAAAAGATGATGCGGTCCATCATTAACCGGGAAAACACATCCATAGTGGCAATGTTCAACTGCCGCTCCTCAATAATGGTAGGTGAAATATAACTGTTGTAAGCTGAGCTGTAACGTTCAAGCGTAAGGCTGCTAATGCCGGTATGACCGGTTGCATATTTTTTAAATTCGTTGTATCTTTCCATTTTTATATGATTATTATTATTCATTTTTAAAGGTATCAGATGGAACTGCCATAATTTTAATTCCACTCGTTTGTGTCAAAACTTGTCATGCTCGTTTCATTTTCCCCATAAAAAAGTAACTTTGCGGTTTTGTTAAATCATTGTTAACAAAGTGCAAAGTTACAAAAAGTTTAGAGACTGTTTTAAATTTATCCATTGATTCTATTTTGCGTCTTTTTCACTCATACTGCTGCAAAATTTCCTTAAATAGCTATGGCTATTCGCGTCAATTTTGCCTTGTCTGAGCAAAAAA